>Ga0224558_1001578_pt1 | contig 23448 bp, 24 predicted proteins | sample 714S32024metaG_FD_180682 | JGI IMG/M metagenome (GOLD analysis project Ga0224558, IMG submission 180682) | Peat soil microbial communities from Stordalen Mire, Sweden - 717 S3 20-24 | ecosystem: Environmental > Terrestrial > Soil > Wetlands > Peat | place: Sweden: Norrbotten County, Stordalen...
CATGAGGCCGTAAAAGCCGAATCAACACAGCACAAACCCGCATTTCAAACCGATTTTTCACTTAACAATCGCTTGAAACGTCAATGAATGACGGTGCATCAGGCGAATTTCAACAAGTTCCTAGGGGCTAAAGCCCGCGTTCATATTGCCGCTTTTGCGGCGCGACTGAAGTCGCGCCCTTTCAAAACATCGACATATAACATCGACACCCGTCCACCCGCAACCTTGTCCAAAATCCCGCTCATCGCGATAAAGCCGCGATGAACGGGGCACAGTCCCGGATATTGTGATGAGTGGGCCACCTGCCCTCAGTTTTGTTTCGATAGCTTACTTCTTCTTCAGCTTCATTAACTCGACGGCCTTCTGCGCGATATGCTCGGCGCTGACTTCCAGTTCCTTGACCATCTCCCAGGGCGAGCCAGAGTCGCCGAAGCGATCCTTTACGCCGATGGCTCCTGTGATCAGGGGTTTGCCGTAGAGTTGCTTGCATTCCGTGAGGAGGCCGCTGACGCGCCACGCCAGAGCGCCAATCTGGTGTTCTTCTGCGGTGATCACGACACCGGTATCCGCGGCTGCGCGAATCACGGCTTCGGCGTCGATGGGCTTGAGCGTGTGCAGGTTGAGAACGCGAGTCTCGTAACCGAAGTCCTGCTTCAAGATGCGGGCCGCACGCATTGCCTCTGGAACCATGGGCCCGCAGGCGATGATGCTCAGGTCTTCTGACTCGTTCTTGTAGCCAGAGGCCAGTCGGATCTCGAAGGCTTCGGCGAAGTTGGCCGCCTCCTTCCGCAAGCGGATCACGTTAGCTTTGCCAAAGACAAACGGCGTCTCCTGATTGGTGACGATGGGCGTGGCTTCGCGGGCAAAGCGAATATACTTTGGCCCCACGTGCTGAAGTAGCAAGTAATCGGTAGCCTTGCGGGTCTCCTCGATGTCGCAGGGAACAACGACAGACATGTTGGGCAGGCCTTGCATGGCAAACAAATCTTCAAGGGCCTGATGCGTGGCACCGTCCGGCCCGACGGAGACGCCGCCGTGTGCTCCGGCAATCAGGACGTTGAAGTTTCCGTAGCATATCGAGACGCGAATCTGATCCAGGTTGCGCGCAGACATGAATGTGGCGTAACTGCCCAGCACCGGCAGCTTGCCTTCCCTGGCAAAGCCCGCGGCTGCCGAGGTGGCCGATTGCTCTGCGATTCCCATGCTGATCCAGCGTTTGGCGCGCTCCGGCTTGCCGACGTAGAAATCGCTGATGGTGATGGAGCCGGAGATATCCAGCCCCAGGCAAACGATGCGCTCATCGCCGCCGTTCTCTGCCAGCGACTTGCCAAAGCCCTTGCGGGTGGGCTCCATCTTGACCTTCATGTCGTCGCCAGCGTTCCACCAGAAATCGCGGGAGAATTTGGGCATCTTGGCTTCCAGCTCACGATCCTGCTCCGCCTGGTAGTTCTTCGCATGATCCAGCAACTTCTGCACAGGAATGCGCTCTGTCAGCCCCATCTCCTTCAGGGATGCATCCAGCTCCTCGCGACTCGGCGGCTTGCCGTGCCAGCCGGCCACATTCTCCATGAAGCTGACGCCCTTGCCCTTGATGGTGTCGGCCAGAATGACCACCGGCTTGCCGACAACCTTTTTCGCTTTGTCGAAGGCCTCCACCAGTTGCTTCATGTCGTTGCCATCGACGCGCAGCACCTCCCAGCCGAAGCTCGCGTATTTGGCGTCCAGCGGCTCGACTTGCATTACGTCCTTCACCCAACCATCAATTTGCAGGCGATTGACGTCGATGACGGCGATAATGTTGTCCAGCTTGTAGTGCCCGGCCTCCATGGCGGCTTCCCAGACCTGGCCCTCCTGTTGCTCGCCGTCGCCCATCAGGCAGAAGATCTTGTGCTTCTTGCCGTCTAGCCTGGCGGCCAGCGCCATGCCGACAGAAATACTGAGGCCTTGGCCCAGCGAGCCCGAGGAGACTTCGACACCGGGCAGCTTCAACCAATGCGGGTGGCCTTGAAACTGAGAGTGGAGCTTGCGCAGGGTCATCACATCGTTGATGTCGCAGAAACCCGCATAGCCCAGGCCAACATAAAGGGCCGGCGCCTTATGGCCGGCAGACCAGATAATGCGATCGCGATCGGGCCAATTAGGATTTTTAGGATCGTGCTGGGCAACATGGAGGTACAGCGCGGCGACGATGTCCATGATGGAGAGGGTTCCGCCGGAGTGGCCCGAACCTGCCGCGCAAAGCTCGACAAGATCATAGCCGCGCATCATATTGGCTGCATCCTTGAGCTGTTCAATCGAATAATCCCGGATTACCTTCCCGGTTGTGGAATCCTTGAGGGCCATGACCTTCTCCTTTGCACGGGAATCCAACCCGCGTGCGTGTTATCGAATAAATGACAGCAACAGACCGAGAGAACCCCACCCTAGCCGCAAATAAAGAGATGCGGCGAGGGTGGGGCATCCAGATCATGAACTAAAGATTTTGCTTTGTCCACTTGTCGAGGCGGTCGAGCGCCTGTTGCAGGTTTTCCATCGAGTTGGCCACGCTGAAGCGCAGATAGCCCTCACCGAACTCGCCGAAGGCTGTGCCGGAAAGCGCCGCCACGCCGGCTTGATCGAGCAGTGCATCGGCCAGTGGCTTGGACTTCCATCCTGTCTTCATGATGTTGGGGAAGACGTAGAATGCTCCCTTGGGCTGGCGGCAACTGAAGCCCTTGATCTTGTTCAACCCGGCGACAAAAAATTCGCTGCGCTTTTTAAACTCCGCGCACATGCGCGTGACGGCGCTTTGATCTCCGCGCAACGCCTCGATACCCGCGATCTGGGTAAAGCTGGCGGTGCAGGAGTTGGAGTTGGTCATCAGGCGGGTCATGTGCGTGGCGAGATCGGGGCGCATGACGCCGTAGCCCATGCGCCAGCCGGTCATGGCATAGGTCTTGGAGAAGCCGTCGAGAATGATGGTGCGCTCCTTCATGCCCGGAATCGTAGAAATCGAGAAGTGCTCGCCTTCAAAGAGCAGACGGCTGTAGATTTCGTCCGAAAGCACGAGGATATTGCGGTCGCCGATGATTTTGGCTACCTGCTCGACATCTTTGCGCGACATGACCCCTCCGGTGGGATTCTGCGGAGAGTTGATGATGATGAGCTTGGTGCGGTCGGTGATCAGCGCTGGCAGATCGTTGACATCCAGCGTGAAATCGCGCTCCTCGCGGAGCTGGATGGGAACGGCCTTGCCTCCCACGTAGTTGATCATCGATTCGTAGATGGGGAATCCGGGATTGGGATAGATGACCTCATCGCCTTCTTCGATCAGCGCCAGCATGGCGTAAAACATGATGGGCTTGCCGCCGGGCACGACCACCACTTCCTCGGGGGTGACCGTGATGCCGCGCGTGCTGCCGATGTATTCGGCAATTGCCTGGCGCAGTTCAGGCAGGCCGGCGGAGGGACCGTAGTGGGTCCAGCCCTTGTGCAATGCATCCACGGCGGCTTCCACAACGTTGGAGGGCGTGTCGAAATCGGGCTCGCCGATTTCCAGATGAATGATGCTTTTGCCTTGGCGCTCCAGCGCCTTCGCCTTGTTCAGAACTTCAAAGGCTGTTTCGGTGCCTAATCTCGCCATGCGGCGAGCGAGACGCAATTCGTATTGAGTAGAAAGTGCCATGATGAAAGATGCTCCTGTGCTCCGGTTTTACCGGCAAACTGTGGCGACTGCGTGGTTCCGTTCACGTTTATGTTGACCATGCGGTATTTCCAGATGGCCGGGTTTTGACACGGAACCCATCTTATAATGAAATCTACTTGAGGCTCATAGCAGAAAGGAATACGATTTATATGATACTTTTGTGTATTTTCAGAACTCTTTTAGGTCGCAAATGACAGACACCGTAGATATTACCAAGCTCCTCGATCCCATCGGATGGCGCATTCTGGCCGAACTACAGGACGATGCACGCATTCACTTTTCGGAACTGGGCCGGCGGGTAGGCCTATCGACGCCGGCCGTCATCGAGCGGGTTCACCGCATGGAAGAGGCTGGAATCATCACTGGATACCGAGTCGAGATCGACCGCCAAAAGGTCGGGCGTCCCGTCTGCGCCTTTATTCGAGTCCGCGTCATCGGCGACTTGATTTCTCACGTAATCGCAATAGCCCGCGAGATGCCTGAGGTCCAGGAATGTCACCACATCGCCGGAGAAGACACATTTCTGCTTAAGGTCTTCGTGCCCACGTCCGAGGCCCTGGAAAATACCATTAAAAAGTTTATGCCCTATGTCGCAACCACCACGATGATCGTCTTTTCCTCGCCGGTTACCCGGCGAACCATTGAGCCCCTGCAATAAGCCGCGATGCCCCCAGCGCGACAATCAACATTGATGATTGCCTTCCTATCCGCTTGCAAGAACCTTCTGCCTCCTTCCGGGTTGAGTTTTGTCGCAGCCTGTATATGGGCGAAAGGTTAGGACAGGTTCGAGAGGGTGCTGAAATGGACTGATTTTGTTACTGTTGACCCATGGCCATAGCTGATGCCCAACCCAGTGTGACAAATTGCGACCTTGAATCTCTGGCTGCCGAGGTGGTGGAGCTGGCCATGAAAGCCGGCGCCGGCGACGCCGAGGCCGTGGCACGTGAGGGCGACGAGTTCAGCGTCAACGTGCGCATGGGCCAGGTGGAGACGCTGAAGGAGTCCGGCTCGCGCGGACTTGGCCTGCGGGTTTTTCTGGGCAAGCGATCGGCCTCGACCTCGACCAGCGACCTGACCCCGGAGGGAATTCGTCAGCTGGTGGAAGGCGCTCTGGCGCTAGCCAAAGTGACCGAAGAAGATCCCTTCAGCGGCCTGCCGGAGAGGGACGAATTCGGCTCGCTTGCCGGCGACCTGCACCTCTACGACGAAGACGTGTACTCGCTTCCGGGGCCGGAGCGGATCGAGTGGGCGCGGCGATCGGAAGCTGCGGCGCTCGAGGCTGACCCGCGCATCACCAACTCCGACGGCGGCAGCTTTGAGGCGGCTACGGGGAGCAAGGTTCTGGCCAACTCGCGCGGTTTTGTGGGCGGCTACCGCTCCAGCTATGCCGGAGTCGCGGCGGCTCCGTTGGCGGTGGACGTGGACGGCTCGATGCAGCGCGACGGCTGGTGGTCGAGCGCGCGGCGGCTGGCGGACCTGGAATCGCCTGAGGCAATCGGCAAAGAAGCGGCGCGACGGACGCTTCGCCGGCTCGGCGCGCGGCGCGTTCCCACGCAGAAAGCCCCGATTATTTTTGCGCCGGAGGTGGCCGGCTCGCTTCTCGGCTCGGTCTTCGAGGCGGCCTCGGGCGACTCGATCTGGCGCAGCGCGTCGTTTTTGGCTGGTCGGCTGGGTGAGCAGATTGCCGCGCCGGGCGTGACGATTGTTGACGACAACACCATGCTACTGACAACGGGAATGGGTGGCTTCGGGACTTCTCCGTTCGACGGTGAAGGGCTGCCTTCGCTACGAACGGTGGTGGTGGAGAATGGCGTGCTGCACAACTATCTGCTGAACACCTACACGGCGCGCAAGCTAGGCATGAAGTCCACGCATAACGCCTCGCGCGGGCTGGCCGGGACGCCGGGCATCGGCTGCGGCAACCTGTATCTTGAGCCGGGAACATTGACTCCGGAGCAGATGATTGCAGAGGTTCGCGCCGGACTCTACGTCACCAGCCTGATGGGCTTCGGCATCAACGTGGTCACCGGCGACTACTCGCGCGGCGCTACTGGCCTGTGGATCGAGAACGGCCAACTCACTCACGCCGTCGAAGAGGTGACGATTGCCGGCAACCTGGCAGAGATGCTGCGCAACGTGACCGCTATCGGCAACGATTTGGAGTTTCGCGGCGCGGTGGCCTCGCCCACGCTGCGCATTGACGGCATGATGATTGCGGGCAGTTAGCGGAGTTTGAACGGAATGGGAGCTTCGAAGCAAAGTCCCGAGATTGCAATGCAGCAGATTGGCTTCGATCCGACTGACGCCAAGACTGCTCTGGCGCAACTGCCAACTACTTCTGCGGTCTTTGCGCTCTACGGCGCGGAAGCGCACGCCGAGCCTTACATCGGCCGCACTCCCAACCTGCGCGGACGGCTGGAAAGGTTGTTGCAGCCCTCAGCCAAATACCCGCGCCGCTTGCAGTTGGCCGGGCGCGTGCGGCAGATCCGCTGGCGGCTGACCGGCTCGGAGTTTGAATCGCTTCTGGTGCAGTTTTCACTCCTGGAGAAGGTATACGGACCGAAGGTTCTGGAGCGGATGCACCTGGGAGCGCCGTCGTTTATACGCTTTTTAGGGAGCAACGCTTATCCGCGCATTGTTGTTACCAATCACCCCAGTAAGCGCGAGGCGGATTGGGCTTATGGGCCGTTTCAGTCGCGTGCGGCGGCTGAGCGCTTTGCTGACGAGGCGCTGAAGCTCTTCTTGCTGCGCCGTTGCACGGAGGAACTGGAACCGAATCCCAGCCATCCGGGCTGCGTCTACTCCGAAATGAAGATGTGCCTTGCGCCCTGCTACAAGGGTTGCACGGACGAGCGTTACAGCGAAGAGGCCACGGCGGTCGAGCAGTTCATCGCCACGCGAGGCGAGAGCAGGCTGGTTCAGCTACGCACTCAACGCGAGGAGGCTTCGGCAAATCTTGAATTCGAGGCCGCTGCTGGACTCCATTCGCAAGTCCAGCGCGTGGAAAGCGTGCGTGCGCTGGCTTCCGAGCTGGTGCGCCCGCTCTCGCAACTTCGGGCGGTTGTGCTGCAAGCCTCGGCCAATCCTGGCGAGGTGGCTGTCTTCCTCTATGAAAACGGACGGCTCAGCGGTCCGGCCGGATTTTCGACTCTCGGCATAAGAATCCAGAACGAGCAATCCGGCTCGACTTCGCTTTTTGCGCATCCAATGGCGATCGAGCCGATTCCGGAAGCTGAGGCGGAAGAGAAGATTTCCTCCGGGGCTGAAGCCCCCGCAAATTCTGTTGATCTTATGCGTGGGTTGAAACCCACGCCTCCCTCCGTTTCCAGTTCTTCCGCAGATTGTAATGCTGCCGGATTGGAAGTTAGCGCCGCCGATGCCGATGCATCCTCGGACGCGCCCACTAAGCTTGCTCGCGGCGTGCTTGAAGCCCGCATGGAGGCGGTGCTGACGAAGCTGGCTGAATCTCATGGCGCGGTCTCGGCGACTCTCCGTCAGGGACATCTGGCGCTGCTCAAGCGGTGGTACTACCGTGCTGAAATCCGCCGCAGCGGTGAAATCTTCTTTCCTGATGCCGAAGGCCGCTGGCCGGTAAAAGCCATGCTGCGCGGCGTGGGACGGGTTGCCGGAAAAATGCTGGCAGCTGGGAATCACTCCGGGTAATCTGATCGTAATAACAGCCATGCCAGCCACAGATACTATTCGTTCGATGCTCGCTGTTGGCCGCAACCGTATCTCCAGCGGCCGAACTGCCGAGGTCGTCAAGCTGGTCCGGGCAAATCCGAAAAAAGTTACGCAACTGCTCGAATGCCTTTGGGACGAAGACCCATGCGTGGCCATGCGCGCTGCCGATGCGCTGGAAAAACTCACACGATGCCGAGCTCCGGTTGCGGACGAAATTCAGAAATCGATTCTGAAAACGATTCAAGGTTCCTGGAAAGCGCCTTTGATTGGGTTGCTCGCCGAAGCCACAGAGAACAAGTTGCGCTGGTGTCTGGCGCCGGTGATACCACGACTTGCGTTGACGGTTCCAGAGTGCCGGCGCGTGGCCGATATATTGCTGTCCTACCTTGAAGACCGAAGCTCGATTGTCAAAACCTGCGCCCTGCAAGGGCTGGCCGATCTGACGCGGCAGGATGCCTCGCTGCTGCCTGAGGTTGTAGATCTGTTGAACATTCACAGCCGTTCTGGAACCTCAGCCATGCGGGCGCGCGGACGTATGCTGCTCAAGCAGTTGGAACCTGTTCGCGCGAAGAGGTTCGCTGAGTTCATATCCAGAAGCGCCTAAACCGGCTTTCAAAAAGCGTGCAAAAGAGCGCATTTTGGGGTTAAATCAGCCCTTTTTGGGGTTAAAAAGGGGCAAAATCAGGGGTTTGCAGTTACTGATTCGTTAACAGGTGAAAAATGCAAGTTATTGAAACAAATATAGTTAATGTTGATGAAGGAGCGAAGAAGCGGCCTCTACAAGGTGGGGGGGGTGGGGGGCAGGGTACGGACCGGGCAGATACCTGACAGATTGGACTGGTTCCCACTCGACATCTTCTGGCACTCGACCACAGTTTGAACTCTTTCCCGCTCGTACCACTGATTGAGATTGTGCGCCGATGGAAGGTAATTATCTGCAAACCACCTGCGGTAGGACAGCCAATCGCTATTTGCTCGCATGGAATTCGTGGTCTCCCAGATTCTCTCTTTCAAAGCAAGCTTCAATGAAAATGCTTGCTTTGAAAGAGAGAATCTGGGATCTACCATGTTACACCTGAAACAGAGATGAAGATGCCCGCTCCCAACCTCACCCCGGAGATGATATCCCTGCTCTCCCGCCTCCGCGAGCTATCCGCGACTGTGCCCTCTCTCGACGCCCTCCAAAAAGCCATGGTCATGGTTATTGCCAGAGAGCTTCCCCATTACAACTGGACCGGCTTCTACATGCTCGACCCCGCCGACCCGCAGACCCTGATCCTGGGCGCTTTTGTCGGCGAACCCACCCCCCACGTCCGCATCCCCGTCAATGAAGGCATATGCGGCGCAGCGGCAGCCTCCGGAGAAACCGTTGTCGTGGACGACGTGAACGCCGACCCGCGCTATCTTTTCTGCTCCATCCGCACAAAATCCGAGATCGTTGTACCTATCCGCGCGCATGGCCAAGTAGTGGGCGAAATCGACATCGACAGCCACACCCCAGCAGCCTTCACCGAGGCCGACCGCGCGTTTCTCGAAGAGGCGGCCCGCATCGTCGGAGCCTGGATTGAAAAGCACGTAACTAATCAATAAAAACTTGCGTACTAGCGCAATATGCCAGGCGTGGGTACATTAAGCTGGAGCGAGGTTGAGCTGGGGACCCCGGCTCACCACCCCACGAACGGCCTGTCCGCGGAGGCCCCGGTTCTTGCGCCAGCCGTTCGTCCGGCTTGCAGGGAGGCAGCCTCTCTGGAGATCGATTGGGCCCAAATCGTCCGCCGCTGCATGGATGGCGACTCCAGCGCTTGGACCGAGCTGGTCCGCGCGCAGCACCGGCGTGTCTACGGGCTTTGCTACCGCTTCACCGGCAACCCGGCCGACGCCGAGGACCTGACCCAGGATGTTTTCTTCAAGATTTACTCCAACCTGGCCAGCTTCGACACCAATCGCGGCAGCCTCCAGGTGTGGATCACCACCATGACCCGCAACCTGCTGGTGGACAACTTCCGCCGGACCCGCAACCAACGCGCAACTTCCTCATTAGATGATGGTTGGGAGTCGGCCGAAGAGCTGAAGCCAATTGACCGCCTCACCTCCCGCGGCGTCTCGCCCCACGAGTCGGCAGCCAGTAATGAACTGGCGAAGATGGTGCAGGAGGCTCTGGCCCGCGTCTCGGTCGATCTGCGCGAGGCTGTCATTCTGCGTGATTTGCAGGATATGGACTACAAAGAAATCGCTTGTGTGCTGGGAATTCCCGAAGGAACGGTTAAATCCCGCATCAGCCGAGGCCGCGCGGAACTTGCGAGGCTCCTGGAACGTAATAGACGGGAGGTAATGTAAATGGCAGAGCGCAATTTCAATCCGACCACCCTCGCCTGCGGGCAGTGGGAAATGCTTTTGGCGGACTCTCTGGATGGGCTGCTGAAGCCCGGGGATGAGGCTGTCTTTAACGCCCACAGGGCCGTCTGCCCGGCCTGCTCAGCGCTCTATGAAGAGGCGCGCCGCGGCCGCGAGTGGCTGGAGTTTCTCTCCCCGGAACCGGAGGTCCCGGCCGGGCTTCTCGATAAGATTCTGGCCCACACCGGTCCGGGACATGAAGCAGGTTACAGGCTGGCGACCGCCGGCGGCAACGTGGTTCCAATTCGTCCGGTTTCAGTTCCCGCATGGCAGCGGCCCGGTCTGGTGGCCCGCATTCATCGCTTTGCCGAACCTCGCCTGCTGATGACTGCTGCCATGGCCTTCTTTTCCATCACCATGACACTCAATATGACCGGCGTCCGGCTGAGCAATCTGCGACTCAGCGACCTGCGGCCCAGCATCATGCGCTCGTATATGGAACGGCAGCTCACCATGGCCTCCACCCCCATCATCCGCTACTACGACAACTCGCGGCTAGCCTACGAGTTGCTGACGACGATGCGGGAACTACGCCAGACAACCGGTGTTGGCGAGCAGCGCGAAGGCGAAGACAATCGACAGACGCCGCAGAACCAGGCGCCCGGCGAATCAAAACAGATTCCCGTACCCGGGAATGGGGGCCAGCAGATAGATCCTCCGCAACTACCTGACAGTCTGGCTGCTGGCCCTGCTGTTCAACCTACTATCAACAACTCTGACTTTTTAGAAACTTCCCTGGCGTTTCAGCAACGGTCCGCGCATTCCGGCGGCTCCCAAAAGGAAACATGGGAAAGGAGCACAAGATGGATTGCGTAAATCACAGTGGTATCAACGCGGTGGCTTATTGCCAGAGTTGCGGCAAGGCGCTCTGCGCCGGTTGCGTGCGTAACGCGGCCGCAGGACAAATTCTCTGCGAACCCTGCCTGACGGCGTGGCAGAGCTATCAACAGCCGTTCGTTCCGCCTCCGGTCAGCGGGCCCAACCCCTCGTCTGCTGCGGTGCTGGGACTGATTCCCGGCGTAGGCGCCATGTACAACGGCCAGTTCGTCAAGGGGTTCATCCATGTGGTCGTCTTCGCGGTGCTGGTCAGCCTCACCGGCTACTACCCGATCTTTGGCATTTTCATTGCCGCTTGGGTCATCTACCAGTCCTTTGAGGCCTACCACGTTGCCAAGGCGCTCCGCGATGGCCAGCCGCCGCCCGATCCTTTCGGGCTGAATCAGTTGGGCGACTTGCTGAACTTGGGGCAGCGGCCTCGGAATCCTGGCCAGCCCGCCACCGGACAACCAGCACCGCCGCCAACTGGGAGTTATCAGCCTTCGCCGCCTTATCAGGCCCCATTCCCACCGCCACCCGGCTTTATCGATCCTGCCGCGCCGCCGCCCATTTGTTACCGGCGCAGGGAGCCGGTGGGCGCCATCGTACTGATTGCTTTGGGCTTGTTGTTCCTGCTTGGGCAGTTGGATGTCTTTCGCGACCGCTTCTTTGGGTTGACGTGGCCGCTGTTGTTGATTGCTCTGGGCGTTTGGCTGATCATTCGCCGTTTCGAAGATTCACGAGGAGGATCCAAATGAGCCATTACATCATGATTCGCCGCCTGCGCGGCCCTGCCATTCTGCTTCTGATCGGAGTCGTTGCACTCCTTGACCACACACGCATGATTCACGGTTTCTGGGGTTGGTTCCTGCCTCTGCTGTTGATTATGCTGGGCGTCTTCATGCTCGCCGAGCGCGCGGCTTTGGCCGCAGAGGGTGGCTATCCGCTGTGGCCTTATCCCGGCCAGCCCAACCCAGGCAGCTATCCAGGGTCAATACCAGGCGGCATGCCGTCGTCTGCACCGGCCGAGAGCTCGGCCACTGTTTCAGCTAGCTCGCAGGAGTACGAAAAGAACTCCCAGGGAGGACAATCATGAGCAGCACACCGCCGAATATGCCCCCAAATATGCCGCCCGGTGGAGGCGTACCCCCTCCGCCCCCGTATCCACCCTATGATCCCAGGACCCAGTGGCGGGTCTATAAGGAACAGCAGAAGGCGGCATGGCGCGCGCAGCGTGATGCCTGGAAGGCCCAGCAACAGGCCCAGCACTACGCCTGGAAGGCCAACCGCGTGGCCGCATACGGTCCACGTGTTCCCTCTGTTGTCGGCCCCATTATCCTGATTGCCATCGGCGTGATCGCTCTGCTAATGCTCACTGGCCGCATCGATGCAGGTCACTTCTGGGCCTGGTATGGTACGTGGTGGCCGTTGCTGCTGATTGGAGCCGGCCTGGGTATGTTGGCCGAGTGGGCTATCGACCTCAAGCGCGAGACCCCGGTGCGCCGTAGCGGCAGCTTTATAGGAACTCTCATCCTTCTGGCCGTGTTGGGCATCTGCGCATCCGGATGGAATCATGCGCAGCCCTGGTTCCATTGGAACGGAGATGGTGATGAATTTTTCAACGCCTTCGGCCTGCCCGAGCACAACATGGAGCAGCAGGCTCTCTCTCAGCAAATCCCCGCCAATGCAGCCATCCAGATCGAGAATCCGCGTGGCAACGTGAGCATTACCGCGGGCGACGGCTCCACCATCACGGTGCAGGCGCACGAAGTTGCCTACGCCAGCAACGACACGGAGGCAAAGAAAATCTTCGATGCCGTGGCGGCGCATCTGACCACAAGCGGCAGCGCCGTGCTGCTGAAGTCGGAGAGCAACTCCTACGGGATGGTCAGCCTGACCGTTACCGTGCCCAAGAACGCCAAGGTGACGGTAAACGCCGGCAAGGGTGATGTGTCAGCCTCCGGGCTGGGCACGGGGATCACCGTTACCGCCCGCGGTGACGTACAACTCAACACCATCGCAGGCCCTGTCGAGGCGCACTTCCCGCATGGACATCACGACTTCTCCGCCCATGATATTCAGGGCGATGTGAATGTCGACGGCGACTTGAGCAACATCACCGTCTCCGAGATCAAGGGCAAGGTCACTCAGAGCGGAGAAATCCTCTTCGGCGACGCGCACATCGAGAGCATTTCTGGCCCGCTGCATTTGCACACCTCGGTAACCGATGTGGAAGTGGCGGAGTTGCCCGGCGACCTGACCCTCGACTCCGACGACCTGCGCATCAACCAGGCCAAGGGGCAGGTGCGCGTGGTAACCCACTCCAAGGACATCGATCTCAACCAGATCTATGGCGACAGTTACGTGGAAACACGCAACGGCCACATCGCGGTCGAGCCGGCCGGCGCCTACTCAGTGGATGCGAAAAACAACAAGGGTGACGTCGAGGTGACGCTGCCGCCCAATGCCTCCGCTACTGTAACCGCTCGCACTCACAACGGAGAAATCGTTTCCGATTATCCTATCCCCGCAACCGAAGGCGAGAACAAGCTTGCTACGTTCACCATCGGCTCCGGAACAGCAAGGATTGTGCTGAACGCGAGCAACGGCGACGTGCATGTCAAGAAAGGTCCGGGCTTCTCGTCCGCGCCTTCCACGCCTTCACCGGCCGCTCCCAAGCCGCCCACAGGTCCCATGCTGAATGTTCCGCCCTACCACAGGGTTCCGCCTGGCTTCGAAGGTAAGCAACTCAAAGAGCCCAAGGTACCGCCTCCGCCGCCCGTCAAGCAATAACGCCTTAACCTTCCGGAATGAACAATTCAGGCGCAAGAGAATTCATCCTCCTGCGCCTGTTCTTTTGCTCGTCTGCGAAAAAACTCGATTCAGAGAGACGCTTCACCACACCAGCGGAATCAGCCGGTAGCGTGTGCGCCGGCAATATTCAGAATATCCGGCTAGCTGCGCGCGCAGCACCTTTTCCTCGTTGAGCAGGCGAATGACATAAAACGGAATGAGCAGCACAAAGGCCGGCAGTGCAACCCATGAACCCAGCGCCAGCGGCGTGAAGACCCACATCAGCACGGTGGCGAAATAATATGGATGGCGAACCACGCGATACGGGCCATGCGAGATCACCGTCTGCCCTGCCTCCACCTCCACAATGCGCGAGGCGAAGCGGTTCACATACAGTACCCAGAAGATCAGCAGCAGGCTGCCAAAGACCATTGCCAGGGAGAAGACCGTGAGCCACAGCGGCACGTCTCCCACCAATGTGCGCGACCAGCCCCAGCGGTAGTCGCAGCCGGGAAGCAAAAAGGCCACCAGATAAAACGGCTTGCCCCATCGCAGCAGCAGCTTCTGTTCCTCGAAGCGCTCTTTGTTCCGCAGCCGGCGTTCCAGAAATTCAGGGTCGCGCATCAGAAAATAAATGAAAGTGAAGGCATTGGGAACAAAAAAAATAGCAAGAAACGCCCATCCCTGCCAAAAGCTCAGCGTTCCCGCTGTAACAAACAAAACTGCAAATGCAAAAATCAAGCCCAGCGTGAGGCCAAGTCCAAGCCTGAGCCCGAGGCTCATCTTCGCGGGCGACGGCTTTGCGGGGGAACTATTCTTCCTTTTCTTCTTCTGTTCCGGCGACGGCTTCGGCATGGCTGTCGATCTCCTTATTCCGTCTTGATAAACGCGCAGGTCAATAGCATAGTTCTAAACCGCCACCCGCAACACCCGAGGGCCGATCCGAGTAAAGACCTCCCAGGGAATCGTCCCCGTGGCCTCGGCATGGTCGAATGCGGTGATGCATTCGCCGCCCTGTTTGCCCAGAATCACAACCTCGTCGCCCGGCTCGACTCCTGGAATTTCGGTCACGTCCACCACCGCCGTATCCATGCTGACGCGGCCCACCAACGGTGCGCGCTGGCCCCGGACCAGCAGGCTGAAGCGGTTGCCCAGCCGCCGGTCAAGGCCCTCGGCGTAGCCCGCGGCCACCAGCGCCAGCCGCATTGGTTCCGTGGCCACAAAGGTGCCGTTGTAGCCCACCACAGCGCCAATGGGAACCGTGCGCACTCCAGCCACGCATGTCTTCCACGTGAGCACCGGCTGCAATCGCGTGCGTGCTGCGGCCAGAGTCGCCGGCTCCGGAGACAAGGATGGCTCAAACTCTGGATTGAAGCGCGGCGTCACGCCGTAGAGCGCGAGGCCGGGCCGCAGCATCGCCTTCATCCCGTAGCGGGTTGCTAACGCGGCAATTCGCGCGGCCTGCCCCGCCAGAAGCGCGGCGGAGTTACCCACGTTGAGCCACTCCGGAGCGAGCCCTGCGGCCTTGACCTTTCTCGTCGCCTCTTCCAGCAACGCCAGTTGCGCCTCGGTTTTCCTGCCGTCCGCCTCATCGGCGGCAAACAGGTGGGTCATCACGCCCTCCAGCCGCAGTGGCGACCTCGGATGGAAGCGCGCCAAAAGTGCCACGAGCTCATCCACGCTCACCCCCTGGCGGCTCATGCCGGTATCAATCTCAAGGTGAATCGGTAACGATCCGGCCGGAACTCCCGCCGTACGCGCAGCACTTTCCAGCTCGTCCAACTGCCACGGCTGCCAGGCCACCGCACTCAGCCGGTGCTCCACTACGGCTGCTCCCTGGCCGGGAAACGCGCCACACATCACCAGAATCCCGGGCTCGGGACACAGCACGCGCGCCGCCACCCCCTCCTCCACGCTGGCCACGCCCAGCCACCGGGCCCCGGCGCGCACCAAGGCCGGTGCGCACAACTTCAGCGAATGGCCATAGGCGTCGGCCTTGACCACCGCCATCAGCTCCGCATGGGGCATGGCCAGGCTCAACAAGAACCGGAAGTTATCTTCAAGGGAGCGGGTACGAATCTCCACCCGGCAGGGGCGTGTTGTCATCAGGCTGTCCAAGCCTCAGTGTAACAACTGAAAACTGACCACTGACAACTGATAACTGCTTTACTTACTCCAGCACCGCGAACGCCACCACCGTCTGCTCCTTCAGCGGAATCTCGTCCAGCAATTCCGCCTCAAGATCGTAAGGGATGGTCATCTGGCAGGCCACAACCTTAGCATTGTCCGCGCCGGCAAAGCACAGCTCACAGTGGCCAAGTTCATCGCCCTCTCCCATGCGGACCGGCGGGCCGAAGACGCGGCAGGTCATGGGCCGCCATGCGTACAGGTCGCACTGGCCGGTGTCTGGATTCAGCACCGGGCAGGCTGCCTCGTTGGCGAAATCCTCAAAGCGTTCTATGTCCACTTTGGAATCGCCCAGCAGGCCTGTCTCCAGGTCGCCGGGAAACTCCGCCCCATGCTCGTCAATCCACGCTCGCGCGCGCCCCTCAATCCGTGCCGCCAGCGCCGGATCGGAGGCCCGTATCATGTCCATGCCTGCGCGTAACCGAAGTGTATCCAATGGGTTAAGGGCAAATGCTCCATGGCAGCATTGGGAGCAGCCCGGTTTGCATACCAGCAACTTGCCCGCGCTCTTCGCCGCTTCGGCGAACGCGGTGTCTATAATTTGCACCATGAGTGAATCGCCAGTGGGCAAGCGCATATCGAACAGAATAACCGATTGTCCGCAGGAATATAAGCGGCATTCTTGGTTTGGAGAGTTCCCATGCCTGATTTCCCCAGCACCGTCATACCCGGCCATCGCTATCGCAACGCCCCGGCCGCCATCGAGTGGCTCGAAAAGGTCTTTGGCTTTGAGCGCAAAGCCGTCCATGAAGGTCCAAACGGCACCATCGCACACGCTGAACTCACCCTGGGCAACGGCATGATCATGCTTGGCTCCGGCAAGGACGACGAGTCAGACGGCTTCAAATCCCCGGCTGAGCTGGGCGGCGTCGAGACGTGTGCCCTCTACATCGTCGTGCCCGACGCCGACGCAGCCCATGCCCGCGCCGTAGCTGCCGGAGCAGAGGTCACCTCTCCACTACACGACACACCCTACGGAAGCCGCGACTTCACCGTCAAAGACCCCGAAGGCCATACCTGGTACGTAGGCACCTACGACCCGTGGCATCCGCTTAAGTAGGGTTGAAGGCTTTTCTGAGCCGATTCCGCGCTGGGGTATGCGATCATTCTTCATGCAACCCGCATCGAAAGCCTTAGGAATCCATCTTATGCGGCGTCTTGTAGCCTTGTTCGCATTTCTGGCCGTCTTCAGCGCTCCCGCCGCTCACTGCCAGTCCGCTCCGCCGCGCCAGATTGCTCCCGGTGTCTGGTTTCTCCTTGGCGACTCGTCCAAAGGCTATAGCAACACCACGGTAATTGAGATGCAGGACTATCTCATCGTTGTCGATGCAAATTATCCGGGGCGGGCGCGGGAGTTGATCGCGGAAGTGAAGACGCTCTCTCCCAAGCCGGTCCGCTATGTCTTCGATACGCATGCTCACGGAGATCATTCCTACGGCAACTCGCTTTGGACGGCAGCGGGCGCAACCACGCTCGCCTACTACAAAATCCTCGCCGAGATGGATCGCTATGAACCCACGCGCTGGCAAGCTGCTGAGGCAAAACGTGAGGACGTTCGCGATCTGCACGAGGACAATGTCCAGCGCCCTCAACAAACCTTCCGTAAATCTCAATTCATCCTGAAAGACTCAACTCGCGAGGTTGACTTCCTCTATCTAGGCTGGGGACACACTCCTGCGGACGGCTTCATCTGGCTGTCTAAAGAGCGCGTCCTCTGCACTGGCGATGCCGCAGTCAACGGCCCGCGCAACAAGCTCTGGGATGCGAATCTAGCCAACTGGCCGCGCGCCCTGTCCAAGGCCATGCGCCTCCGCCCGCTTGCTGTTCTGCCCGGCCACGGCGATGCAGGCGGCATCGAGATTCTTGCCGGTCAGCGCCAGTTTCTGCTCGACCTCTACAGCGCCGTCGCAGCCCAGGCCCATGAAGGAAAAACTCCGGCGGAGATGAAAATCCAGCTTCCCCCGCGCGATGCGAACTGGATACCCAAAGATCTTTCCCAGGACATCCAGATTACTTACTCGGAGATAACCCAGCACAAGCCCGCTGGAGCCCTTCCGCACGAATGGAAGTAAGAGCGCAAGAGAACCGCATCGGTGCCTTAACCGATCGGCTTGTCCCACGTCTCCAGCGCTCGCTTGAACGCGCCCATGAACTTGCCCGCGTCGGCGCCGTCGATGGTGCGATGGTCAAAGCCCAGGCAGAAGTACTGCACCGAGCGAATCGCAATCGTGTCTTGGCCATCTGCGTCCGTCATGACTACCGGCTCCTTGCGCAGCCCGCCGATAGCCAGAATCGCCGACTCCGGCTGGTTGATGATCGGCGTGCCAAACTCCTCGCCGAAGATGCCGGAGTTGGTCAGCGTAAACGTGGACCCCGAAGCCTCGTCGGGCAGCAGCTTCTTCGCGCGTGCCCGTGCAGCCATGTCCGCAATGGACTTTGCAAGGCCCGCGAAGCCGCGCCCCTCGGCCTGCTTCACAACCGGAACAATCAACCCCCACTCCAGCGCCACGGCAATGCCCAGATGGATGTTCGGGTGATACTGTATCGCCCCATCCACCAGCGACGCATTGACAATTGGAAATTGCCCCAGCGCCTCAATCGCTGCCGTAGCAATGAACGGCATAAACGTCAGCTTCACCCCGTGCCGCTGCTCAAAGCATGCCTTCTCGCGCTCCCTCAGCCGCACAATGCGCGTCATGTCCACCTTGTAGACGATGTGGACGTGCGGGCTCGTCTGCATGCTCTCCACCATGCGCTGCGCAATGATGGCCCGCATCTTGGTCAGCGGTTGCGGCTCTAGCGGCACCTGCACCGGCGCTGTGGCCACCTGCGGTGGGGCCAACCCCGCCTTCGGCGTCACGCTTCCGGGTCCGTGCTGGTTCAAGTGCCGTTGCACATCTTCCTTTGTAATGCGCCCCTCCGAACCGGTGCCGGTGATCTGACTCAGGTCAAGATTGTTCTCCTTGGCAATGCGCCGCACCAGCGGCGAGGAGCGCTGCGCCACCTGCACCACTTGCGGTGGGGCCACCTTCGCATTCTGTGGCGCCTGCGGAGCGGCCACCTGCGCCATCGGCGTATCCGTCGTGGAACGAGATGCTGAACCCGAGGGAGCTGGAACAGAAGCTGGCATTGTTGTTGATGTCGCGACTGTCGCCTTCGTACCGCTTTCAGAAATCACCGCGACCACCGTATTGACCTCGACGGTAGCGCCCGCTGGAATCTTGATCTCGGCGAGCACCCCGGCCACGGGCGAAGGAATCTCCGCGTCCACCTTATCGGTGGAGATCTCAAAAAGCGGCTCGTCTTTTTCGACCGTGTCGCCGGCCTTTTTGAGCCATTTGGTAATTGTGCCCTCAAAGATCGACTCGCCCATCTGAGGCATGATTACATCGGTTGGCATGGGGGTCTCTCCGCGATGCGGGGCGCACTACGGCAAGCTCAGGGAAGTTTCCGGGGTGCGCCCGTTTCAACTCGGATTATAAATTGCGCCGCACCCCTCACGCGCGAATCGGGCCTTCGCCCCCGCCCTTCAGTCGCTCCGCTTCCGCCAGCCGGCAGCCCCGATTCCCCGTCAGGTCCACGGCGACATGGCTCCGTAACTGAGGTGGCTGTTCCCCGGCGAACCTGCGGGGGAAGCTGCGGAGAATCGCGCTTGGGAAAGACGGCGAGAAGGCGGGGCACACTCGCCCGCCCGTTGCTCTCGCTGAAGCAGAATGGTCCCGGAATGACGGATCGGGTTGACTAGGGTTTCAGGTACAGGCCGGGGTGCCTGGCTTTGAGATAAAATCCGCCTGCCAGACTGAGCAAGCAGAGGGCGAGCATCAACGTAGAGCTTTCTTCCGGAACTGTGGATGGGGGGGTGTACCCGTTGACCCCATTGCAACCGGTGGTGATCGTATTATTATCCAGCGTCACTGCGCCATTCAGAGCTAAGGCGCTACCGCAACCGATAGTTGCGCCGGTATTCAGAGTGATGCTTTGGTCCGCGATGATATTCCCTTCAAATGCCGTGGTCGTGTCCAGGGTTGCGGAGCTAACGACCTGCCAAATCAATTCATCATTTGAACCGGGGTTCTCGATTACGACACTCGAACCGGGTGCCGTTTTCAGTGTGCTGCCTATCTGGAATACATATACGGCGTTGCTCGCGCCCCCGCCATTGAGATAAAGCGTTCCCGTCAACTCGGCGGACGAGTCGTATTTATATACCCCCGGCTGCAATGGCGACAATAGCGTACTGACCAAGCCAAGGTCATGACCTGTTAAGTCGGAAGTGTAAGATAAGCCTGCTGCAGCATTGTACGCAGCGAGCGCATCGGTTTGAGCCAATGCCGAGCCCGGGTCGTTAGGAACGGTCGTATTCCCGGGATAAGAAACCCCGTTGATCGTGATGCCTGCAGTGTTAGTGATCGAAGTGCCTGGAGAGACTCCCAGGTTTCAGTTGATGGTTGTCGGGCCGGTATTGGTTACCCCAGAGGCGCCCAGGACTGCGAAAGTGGTCCAATTAGTCGCTTGCCCAGAGCTGGAGCCGATATAGGCCAGTGTCACCAAGAATGGCAGAATCAGAAAATAAGATGCGCGAAGTCTCATGGCAGACCTCCTCCAGTGACGCGTCTTGAGTGTAGGCAATACGACCGCCAACTACGTTACGGCGTGCTCTTGCCTTGATCGACGGTAAATCAGAGTAAGCGTCGCGTACCGCTTAGTATGGTCAAAATTGAACACATTGGCGCAAGCCAAAGCAGTAGTTGAAGATAAAGTCTGTATAAGTGATGATCGCCAGGGGTGAGGGAGGTCCGAAGCCTCCCCGTGAAGAGTCTGAAGACTGATGCGGTTCTCCAATTCCTGTGTCCTCAACTCATGTCCGAATTGGCCCTTCTCCCTCGCCTTGCAGCCGCTTCACCTCATCCGGAACCCGGAGCGGCGTGTCTTCTGCCGGAAATTGCGCCGGAAACTCATCCGGGTCCGCAGCCGCCTGAGCCCGCAACGCTGCCAGACTCTCGACCTCCTGCACCTGTTCGCCGAAGACCTGCCCGAACTCCCGCGCCGCTCTGTGAGCAAGCTCCTCCAGCGCAGGCAACTCCTCCGGATTCCGGACCTCCCGCGCCAGGCTCGTGACCGCATGATCCGGAATTCCACACGGAACTATCAGCTCAAAATCCCTCAAGTCAGTCGTCACATTGAACGCAAATCCATGCGACGTAATCCCTCGCGCCACATGAATCCCGATAGCCCCAATCTTCCTCTCCGTCTCGGCCGGACCCCTGTTCCCTGTTCCCTTTTCCCTGCCGGGGTCCCCGGCGAGCGAACTTTGCTCGCTGGGGTGGCTGTTCCCTGCAGTTCCACACCACACCCCGGTCAGCCCGCAAATCCGCCCGGCCTGCACTCCAAACCCTCCGCACACACGAATCAGCGCCTCTTCCATACCGCGCACAAAATCCACCGGCCCCATTCGTCCGCCGCTTGTCGTTCGCAGCGTGTGCAAATCAAAAATCGGGTAGCCCACCAGTTGCCCCGGCCCGTGGTAGGTCACGTCGCCGCCGCGGTTGATTTCGTGGACGGTGACGCCGCGCCGCTTCAACATTTCATCCGACGCCAGAATGTTCGCCCGCTTCGCATTCCGCCCCAGCGTCAGCACCGGCGGATGCTCCAGCAGCAGCAGCACATTCCGCACGCGCCCCTCGGCCACCAGCCCCGCAACCTCCGCCTGCAAGTGCAGCCCCTCGTCGTAGTCCACCCGGCCAAGATAAAAGTACTGAATCATCGCTAGCTTGATTGTAGCCAGCCGCCCGGCACATTCATCGGGGCAGTCTTCATTCGGCGATACCTTCAGTCTTCGAGCCGCGCCGCAAAGAGCCTTTCAAACACCGTCCGATGTTCCCAGCCAACCATCAGCCACAGAAGCGTCGCAAACGCCCCCATCCCAATGCCGCTCGGGTTCATCAGGAGGTGGAACACAAGGATGTTGAACAGCACGGGACCCAGTAGCGTCAGCCCCAACCCCACAAACCGGTTCACCAGAAACAGAACTCCGGAGACGACCATCACCGCGCCCACCACATAAAAGTAGTGCGTGGCAAGCAGGGCGGCCGTGAACTGCCCGGCCACCCCTGTAGGCAACGGCCCCATGGGAATGAAATTCAAGAACATATTGGAACCGAAAACCACAAACATGAGGCCCAGCAGATAGCGAGCGATCATCGTGACAATCTTCATAGAGTTCTCCTTGATTCGAGGTGTGCATATTGGGAGGAATCGAGCCGGGGAGCGGGCTCACAGCTTCGCAGAGCAGAACAAACCCTCCGCAGGGAATGGATGGTTTTATATCCTCTGTGGATTCAATGAATCGGGACCGGAGCCTTCCTCGAGCATCCGGAGGAATCTTGGGAACTCTGATGGCCGAATGCCGCGAACGTTTTCGCGCTACACTAGCTACTGGCAGGAGGACCGGGCGGTCGCTGCCGGAGGGCGTGCGCAAGCGCGGTTCGCCGGGAGAGGAAAGTCCGAACTCCGCAGGGCAGTGTGCCGGATAACATCCGGGACGCGGGCTTCAAGGCCCGTGGACGGCCAGTGCCACAGAAAAGATACCGCCGGATGCTCGTGCTTCGGCACGCGCAACTGGCCCGAAGGGCGATTGCCTCGACGGCCAGTCCGGTAAGGGTGAAATGGTGCGGTAAGAGCGCACCGCTCCGCCGGTAACGACGGAGGCAGGGTAAACCCCACACGGAGCAAGACCAAATAGGGAGGGAAGCGTTTGCATCGAGTCATGCGGCGCTGCGCATCGGCCCGACGCGCTCAGGCGGCTCAAGCATGTGCCGAAACCTCCGGGTAGGTCGCTGATGAGTGTCCGCGGCAACGCGGCGCCTAGAGGAATGACCGCACACGACAGAATTCGGCTTACAGGTCCTTTTGCCGAATGTTTGCAGCACCAACGACAGCCCCGGCCGGGAGCGTTTCCTGCCGGGGCTGACCATTTTCTGCTGACTCGCTGACTTGCTGAATTGCTCTCTCGCTTTACGATAGAAAGATGTTGCGCGTAAAACTCCTCGACCCAGCCGCCCGCGCCCCCGTCGTCGCTCATCCCGGCGAAGACCTGGGCTATGACCTCTTTGCTCTTGAAGGTGCGACACTCTCCCCTCTTGCAACGGTCAAGGTGCGCACCGGCATCTGCATCGAAGCCCGACACCCTGCCACCAGCGTTCCGTTAGGCCTGCTGGTGCGCGACCGCTCCTCGTTAGCTGCCCGTGGAATAGCCACCACCGCCGGCGTCATCGATGCCGGCTACCGCGGCGAAATTCTGATCCTGATGACCAACCTGACCGATGCCCCCGTCGAACTCAAGGCCGGCGAAAAGATCGCTCAGATGATTCCTATCCCCGTCCTCACCGGTCCCGTCCACGTAGTCGAGAACCTCGAAGACTCCGCCCGCGCTGAAAAGGGATTCGGCAGCTCCGGGGGGTAAGAACCACCGTAGCACTACCCCAGAGAGTTCAGGCTCACTCCAACTTTCGTCGGATGCAAGCGCGCATTGACGCGCCTAATATGTAGTTGTATTTGAGAATCCCGCCATGGTGCTCATGCGCAAACTCTGCTCATCTCTTATTTTCATCCTCGCCTTCCCGGCAGTCCTCCACAATGGTTGCGGAAGTTCTTCTGCGCTCAGCCCAGCCACTCCCACCCCTCCTCCCCCGGCAACTGCCACCGTAGTTGGAGCCGATGTCGGATGGCTGACACAACTGCAGAGCATGGGGTATACTTGGACCGATACCACCGGCGCATCCGGAAACGCGCTGCAAATTCTCAAAAATCATGGCGTCAACACCATCCGCATCCGCACCTTTGTGAATCCCACCATCACCGCCGGTGTTCTGGGCGTGGGCAACAACGAT
>Ga0224558_1001579_pt1 | contig 23433 bp, 25 predicted proteins | sample 714S32024metaG_FD_180682 | JGI IMG/M metagenome (GOLD analysis project Ga0224558, IMG submission 180682) | Peat soil microbial communities from Stordalen Mire, Sweden - 717 S3 20-24 | ecosystem: Environmental > Terrestrial > Soil > Wetlands > Peat | place: Sweden: Norrbotten County, Stordalen...
ACGGCGGTGTGGGGGGGAGCGGCACACCGGGTCCCGGTCGTCGCCGCCGCCGCGGCGTGGATAGTCGGGTGGCCGGGCCAGGAGGTCGCGGGCTCGACCCACCTCGGCTCTGTTCCGGCCGGTGGCACCGCAGGGAGCCGGATCGGGACGACCCACTACCTGCTCGGGACCCAGCTCGAGACCGTCCCGCTCAAGTTGGCCACCACGGTGCCCGAGCCCTCGTGGTGGTGGCGCCTGGTGCACGCCTGACTCCGGGCACCGCCGGGGCGCGGTCCCGCTCGCCCCGGGCCCCGAGGAGTACCGTGTCGGTGTGCGCGCACGTGTCCCAGCGTCATCGGCCAACCTCGGCCCGGGGTTCGACACGTTGGCCGTCGCGCTCGACCGGTACGTCGAGGTCGAAGTGGAGCCGGCTCCCCGGCTGGTGGTCCGCTCGGAGGGGGAGGGGGCCGGACTCTCCGACGATCCCTCCCACCTGGCGGCGCGGGTGGCCATCGACGTGGCAGGGACCGATCAACTGGCGATCACCGTCCGGTCCCAGATACCCATCGCCCGCGGCCTCGGCTCCTCGGCGGCGCTCGCCGTCGCCGCGGCGGCCGCCGCGGGGGCCAAGGACCCACTTGCCGTGGCCGCCCACATGGACGGCCATCCGGACAACGCCGCCGCTTCGATGGTCGGAGGCCTGGTGGCGGCGGCGCGGGTGAAGGGGGGCGTCCAGGCCGTGCGGCTCGCACTCGACGTCAGCCTCGCCTTCGTGGTCATCGTGCCCGACGTCACACTGTCCACGGCGCGCGCCCGCCAGGTGCTCCCCGCCCAGGTGAGCCGTGAGAGCGCCGCGTTCAACCTGTCGCGGATGGCGCTGCTGATCGCTGGGCTGGCCGACAGCCGGGTCCTGATCAGCGAGGCCACCGAGGACCGGCTCCACCAGGATTACCGGAGCCCCCTGTTCCCGGCCGCCCCCATGCTGCTGGCCGGTATGTCGACCGCTGGCGCGCTGGCCGTGTGCTGGTCGGGAGCCGGGCCTTCGCTCCTCGGGATCTGCCACGGGACCGAGGCGCACATCGTCGAGGCGGCTGCTGTCGCCTCCCTGAAGGACGCCGACGTCCCGGGTCAGGTGCTGGTCCTCCATCCCGACATGCACGGGCTCATCCTGGATCGGGACGGGTCCGGCGAGCTGTACGACTTCAACGCCGGCCGGTAGCCGGGAGCGGGACGGCGGTGCGGGCGGTCCTGCGTGGGCCGTAACCTGGGCCGGTGAGCCCGGCGACGCCAGAACCCCCGTCCGAGGTCCGCGGCCCCGGCGCCCCTGACCAGTCGGTGCGGACCTTCCACATCCGCACGTTCGGCTGCCAGATGAACGAGCACGACTCCGAGCGGCTCGCCGGCGTGCTGACCGCTGACGGGTTGGTGGCCACGGCCGACCTCGAGTCTGCGGACGTCGTCGTGTTCAACACCTGCTGCATCCGGGAGAACGCCGACAACAAGTTCTACGGGCACCTGGGCGACCTCAAAGCATTGCGGGAGCGCCGTCCGGGCATGCAGATCGCCGTGGGGGGCTGCCTGGCCCAGATGGACAAGGACCGGATCCGCCAGCGGGCCTCCCACGTCGACGTGGTCTTCGGCACCCACAACCTGTCCCGGGCCCCCGAGCTGCTCCGTCAGGCGGCGGCATCGGGGCCGGTGGTCGAGATCCTGGACGAGCCCCTGGCGGCCACCGACCCGTCCGCGGGCGATCAGCAGCTGGTGGCACTGGCCGCGGTGCGGGACCTCCCGTACGCGGCCTGGGTGACCATCCAGACGGGCTGCGACAACTCGTGCGCGTTCTGCATCGTGCCCTCGGTGCGGGGACCGGAGGTCTCGCGCCCGATGGAGGACCTGGTGGGCGAGGCGCGGGCCCTGGCCGGGCGGGGCGTCACCGAGGTGACCCTGCTCGGCCAGAATGTCAACTCCTACGGCCGGGACCTGACCCGGCGGCGGCCGCTCTTCGCCGAGCTCCTCCGGGCGGTGGGCGCGGTCGACGGCATCCGGCGGGTCCGGTTCACCAGCCCCCATCCGAAGGACCTCCGTGAGGACACCATCGCCGCCATGGCCGAGACCCCGGAGGTGTGCAACCACCTCCACCTTCCGCTGCAGTCGGGGAGCGACGCCACGTTGGCGGCCATGCGTCGGGGCTACACCGCGGACCGGTACCTGTCCCGTCTGGCCGCCGCCCGTGCCGCCGTGCCGGACCTCGCCGTCACCACCGACCTGATCGTCGGGTTCCCCGGCGAGACCGACAACGACTTCGAGCGCACCCTCGAAGTGGCCGCGGAAGCGGCCTATGACAGCGCCTACACCTTCGTCTTCTCGCCCCGGCCGGGGACCCGGGCCGCCGCCATGGAGGACCGGTTCGTCCCCGTCGAAGTGGTGGCCGACCGGTTCGAGCGGCTGCGCGTTGTGGTGGAACGCTCGGCGGAGGCCCGCCACCGTGACCGGATCGGAGGGGTGGAGGAGGTGGTCGTCGAGGGTCCCTCCAAACGGGACCCGTCGATCACCACCGGTCGGACCGGCCAGAACAAGCTCGTCCATTTCGCTCCGGGTGTGGGCCGGCCGACGCCGGTCGGCGCGTTCGCCGAGGTGCGGGTGACCGGCGCCGCACGGCACCACCTCGCCGGCGAGCTGCTCGAGGTCACCGCCCGGCCCCGCCACCGGACGCGTATCCCCGTCTCTGCCGGGTGAGCACCGGGCACCGGTGACTCCCGGGGGGCCGCGTCGTCGGCTGCCCGACCCACCGGCGGCGCCGTCGGTGGTCGCCGTGGTCGGGCCCACCGCGTCCGGGAAGTCGGCAATCGCCCTCGAGGTGGCCATGGCCCTCCGGCCGGGTGCGCCGGCGCCCGGCCTCCCGGCCGTCGAACTGGTGTCGGTCGATTCGATGGCCGTGTACCGGGGCATGGACATCGGTACGGCCAAGCCGTCCGCGGAGGTCCGCGCCCTGGTTGCCTACCACCTGGTCGACCTGGTGGAACCGTCGGAAGAGTTCACCGTCCAGCAGTTCCAGGCCGCGGCCCTCCCGGCCCTGGACGGCATCGCCGCCCGCGGCAACGGCGCCCTGCTCGTCGGCGGCACCGGACTCTATCTCCGCGCGGTGGTCGACGACCTGTCGTTCCCGGAGCGCTTTCCCGAGGTGGCCGCCGACCTCAATCGGTGCCTCGATGCGGCCGGTGGAGGGGACGACCCGGGGTACCGGACCGCACTGGCGGACCTCCACCGTCGCCTCTCGCTCGTCGACCCGGTGGCCGCGGCCAGGGTGGATCCCTCCAACCGCCGGAGGCTGGTGCGGGCCCTGGAGGTGACCATCGGCTCCGGCCGGCCGTTCTCGTCCTACGGTCCCGGGCTCGAGCGCTATCCCCCGACCGAAGTGACCCTGGTGGGCGTACGCCTCGAGCCGCACGTGCTGGACCGGAGGATCGCCGAGCGGTTCGACCGGCTCATGGAGCAGGGCCTCCTCGAGGAGGTCCGCCGGCTGGTCGCCGCCCCCGGCGGCCTGTCGCGGACCGCCCGCCAGGCGCTCGGCTACCGGGAGCTCCTCTCCCATCTCGAGGACGGGGTCACACTCGACCGAGCGGTCGACCAGGCGGTCCAGCGGACACGGGCCTTCGCTCGGCGGCAGGTGGCGTGGTTCCGGCGGGATCCCCGTATCGTGTGGCTGGGCCCGGAGGACGACGTGGCCGCTTCGATCACCGGGCTCCTCCGGCCGGTTCCCCACGGCACCGAGTCGGTGGGAGACTTGACTCCGCCATCATGAACGCGCCCGAATCCGTGACCGACAAGCTCGACCTGACCAAGCACCACGGGGCGGGCAACGACTTCCTGGTACTCGTGGACCCCGACGGCCGATGGCCCGTCGATGCGGAGCTGGCCCGCGCCCTGTGCGACCGGCGCTTCGGCGTCGGCGCCGACGGGGTGATCCGGGTCCTCGACGGTGGCGACCGGGCGGACCTGGCCATGGAGCTCCGGAATGCCGACGGGAGTGAGGCGGAGATGAGCGGGAACGGCATGCGTTGCCTGGCCCAGGCCGCGGTGGGTTCGGGCCTGGTCAGGCCTCCGGCGTTCACCGTCTGGACGCCGGCCGGCGTCAGGACCGTCGACTACCGGCCCGGCGAGCAGGCCGGCGCCGCCGAGGCGTCCGTGGACATGGGGAAGCCGGCCCTCGGGCCCGACCAGCCCCCGGAGCCCGCCGGGCAGAAGGCCCGTCTGGTCGACATGGGCAATCCCCACCTGGTGGTCCTGGTCGCCGACCCCGGCGACGTGGCGGTGGCCGAGCTGGGTGAACGGTTGCAGCTGCGGCACGCCGGGGGGCTCAACGTGGAATTCATAGCGGTCGGCCGGCAACGGGATGCCATCACCCTGCGGGTGTGGGAACGCGGGGTGGGGGAGACCCAGGCGTGCGGAACCGGCAGCGCCGCCGCCGCGGCCGCCGCCCGGAGCTGGGGACTGGTGGGTGACTCGGTCGACGTGCACAACCCCGGTGGCACGCTCCACGTCGACCTCGGGAACGACGGTGCCCGGCTGAGCGGCCCGGTGCGGAAGGTGGCGGACCTCGTGGTGGGCGTGGCCGAGCTCCTGGGCGGAGCCCGACCGTGACCCCGGACAGTTCGGCGTTCACCGACACCCTGATCTCCCGCGCCATCCGGGAGCGCATCGTGCTGGTCGGCGTGACCCTCCCGCATGGCACCTTGGCCGAGACCGAGGCGAGCCTGGACGAGCTGGCACTCCTGGTGGACACTGCCGGCGCCGATGTGATGGAGCGGGTCGTCCAGCGGAGGACGACCCCCGATCCGGCGACCTACCTGGGGCGGGGAAAGGCCGAGGAGCTGCTGGCGGTATGCCTGGCGGTGGACGCCGACACCGTGGTCTTCGACGACGACCTGTCCCCCGCCCAGCAGCGGAACCTCGAGAAGATACTCGGCCGGACGGCCATCGACCGCACCGCGGTGATCCTGGACATCTTCGCCCAGAACGCCCGGACGCCCGAGGGTCGTGCCCAGGTCGAGCTGGCCCTCCTGCGCTACCGGCTCCCCCGGCTCCGGGGCCGGGGCCGGGCCTTCAGTCAGCAGGCCGGCGGCATCGGCACCCGGGGGCCGGGTGAGACCCAGCTCGAGGTGGATCGGCGCCGGCTGCTGCGGCGGATGACCAGGCTCGAGTCCGACCTCCGCCAGCTCGACCGCACCCGTCGTACCCAGCGCCGTGGGCGTGCCCGCTCGCGACAACGGACGGTGTCACTGGTCGGTTACACCAACGCCGGCAAGTCGACGCTGCTCAACCGCCTGTGCAGTGCCGACGTCCTCGTCGAGAACCGACTGTTCTCAACCCTCGATCCCCGGACCCGCCAGCTCCACCTCCCCGGAGGGGAGCGGGTCCTGTTGACCGACACGGTCGGCTTCGTCCGGAAGCTGCCCCATCAGGTCGTCGAGGCCTTCCGGTCGACGCTCGAGGTGGTGGCCGAGTCCGACCTGATCGTCCACGTAGTGGACGGGTCGGCTCCGGACTTCGAGGGACAGGTCGACGCCGTGCGCACGGTGCTGGCCGAGATCGGGGCCGGCGGGATTCCCGAGCTGCTGGTGGTCAACAAGTCGGACGCGGTGGCCCGCATGGGCGCCGAAGCCACCGAGGAGGCACGCCTGCTGATGGCGGCCCATGAAGGCTCGGTGATGGTGTCGGCCCGCACCGGCGACGGGATCGACGACCTGCTGACCGCCATCGGGGACCGCCTCCGGGTGGGCGACCGGGTGGTGGAGCTGGTCATCCCGTGGGCCCGGGGGGACGTGCTGGCGGCCGTCCACCGCGAGGGGGAGATCGTCGGCGAGGTGGCAGGGGAGCACTCCACCCGGATCCAGGTGGTGCTGGACGACGTGGGCCGCTCCCGGTTCCGGGAGTTCCTCGCCTCGTGACCGCGCTCGCGCCCGTGCCGCCGATCGGCTTCTCGCCGCCGCCCTATCCTTACGAGCGGCTGGCCGCCCTACGGGAGCGAGCCACCGAGGTGTTCGGATCGGACGGCCTGATCGACTGCTCGATCGGCACCCCGTGCGACCCACCTCCGCCTGCGGTGCTCGCGGCCATGGCCGCATCCGGTGCGGAGCGGGGCTACCCGACCTCGCCGGGATCCGCGGCGTACCGCAGTGCCGCGGCCAGCTGGCTCGAGCGCCGCTTCGGTGTGTCGGTCGACCCCGATCGCCAGGTGGCGGCCTGCGTGGGCACGAAGGAGTTCGTGGCCTCCACGGCGCAGTACCTGCACCTGCGCACACCCCTCCGGGACACCGTGCTCTATCCGGCAGTGTCCTATCCCACCTACGCGATGGGGGCGTTGCTCGGGGGGTGCCGGCCGGTGCCGGTGCCGGAGCTCCCCGAGGGTGGGCTCGACCTGGACTCCGTCGGCCCGGCCGACGTGGATCGGGCCCTGGTGCTGTGGACCAACTCGCCGTCCAACCCGACCGGCCTCCTGACCGACCTGGCCGGGACGGCCCGCTGGGGCCGGGACCACGGGGTCCCGGTCTTCTCTGACGAGTGCTACTCCGAGTTCACCTGGGACGGCCCACCGCGCTCGGTCCTGGAGTCGGGCACGGACGGGGTGGTGGCCGTGCACTCGTTGTCCAAGCGGTCCAACCTGGCCGGCGTGCGGGCCGGCTTCTACGCCGGCGACGCCGACCTGGTGGGCTACCTGCTCGACGTGCGCCGCCATGCCGGTCTGATGGTCCCGGGCCCGGTACAGGCCGGCGCGGCGGCGGCTCTCGCCGACGACGTGCACGTGGCCGAGCAGCGTGGACGGTACCTCGAGCGTCTGGATCTGCTAGCCCGGGCGCTGACTGCGTGCGCTCTGCCGGTCGGGCTGCCGGCCGGTGGCTTCTATCTGTGGGTGCCGGTCCCGCAGGAGGTTGCCGGTGGGGGGTGGGCAGTGACCGAGCATCTGGCCATGACCGCCGGCCTGCTGGTCAGTCCGGGCGAGTTCTACGGGCCGGACGGTGCCGGCTTCGTCCGGGTGGCAGTGGTGCAACCGACGGACCGGCTGGCCTTGGCGGCCGAGCGCCTGGCCGGGGGCGACCCGACCGCTCGATAGAGCGTCTCGGCGTCGGCGGAGCGGCACGACGCCAGGGCTAACGTCTGGCCATGGCAGATCTCCAGTCCCAGATCGAAGCGTTGTGGGCGCGGGCCGCCGACCTCGGACCGGAGGACACCGACGCCCTCGCCGTGGTGACCGAGGCCGTCGACCTGCTGGACACCGGTGTGGCCCGGGTCGCCGAGGTCGACCCGGCGACCGACCAGGTGGTGGTGCACCAGTGGCTGAAGCAGGCGATCCTCCTGCTCTTCCGGCTCCGGTCCATGGAGACCGTCGAGGTGGGCCCGTTCGAGTTCGCCGACAAGCTGCCGCTCAAGCGGCACTACGCCGCCGCCGGGGTGCGGGTGGTGCCCGGCGCCTCGGCCCGCTGGGGGTCGTTCCTCGACCGCGGGGTCATCTGCATGCCGAGCTACGTCAACATCGGCGCCCGGGTGGGAGCAGGGTCCATGGTCGACACCTGGGCCACCGTGGGGTCGTGCGCCCAGATCGGTGAGCAGGTGCACCTCTCGGGTGGCGTGGGCATCGGGGGCGTGCTCGAGCCGGCGCAGGCGGCACCGGTGGTCATCGAGGACGAGGTGATGATCGGCAGCCGTTGCATGATCACGCAGGGGGCCCGGGTGGGTCGGGGGTCGGTGGTGGGTGAGGGCACCATCCTCAACCCCTCCATCCCGGTGGTCGACGCGGACACCGGGATGGAGTTGAGTCGCGGCCACGTGCCCCCGTGGTGCGTGGCGGTCCAGGCCTCCCGGCGCCGGGAGTTCTCGGGAGGGGAGTTCTTCCTTCCGTGCGTGCTGGTCATCAAGAGGCTCACCGAGGGCCAACGGCACGACAAGGCACAGCTCAACGACATCCTCCGCCAGCACGGGGTCTCCACGTGACCGAGGTGATGCCGCACGGGCTCGTGGGCCTGACCGCCGCGCTGGTGGCCATCCCCTCGGTCAGCCACCACGAGGGCCCGATGGCCGACGCCGTCCAGGCGGCACTGGGGCTCTGTCCCTGGCTCGCCGTCGAACGGGTCGGCGACAACGTGGTGGCCCGTACCGACCTCGGACGTGACCGCCGGCTCCTGCTGGCCGGTCACCTCGACACGGTTCCGCCGGTCGACGGGAACGACGAGCCCCGCATCGAGGGGGGCACGGTCTACGGAGTGGGTGCCGCCGATATGAAGGGCGGCCTCGCCGTCCTCCTCCATCTGGCCGGGACGCTACCGGAACCGGCAGCCGACGTGACCTGGTGCTTCTACGTCTGCGAGGAGGTGGAGCAGCGGTTCAGTGGCCTGCGCCGGCTCTGGGACGAGCGCCCCGAGCTGCTCGCGGCCGACGCGGCCATCCTCGCCGAGCCCACCGGCGGGATCGTGGAGGCCGGCTGCCAGGGGACGCTCCGGGTACGCATCGAGATGGCGGGCCGCAGGGCGCACACCGCCCGCCCGGCCACCGGGCGAAACGCCATCCACCGTCTGGCACCGGTGCTGGCAGCGGTGGCCGCCTACGAGAGTCGCCGGCCGGTGATCGACGGCTGCCAGTTCGTCGAGCAGGTGCAGGTGGTGGAGGTCGCCGGCGGAGTCGCCGGTAACGTCGTGCCCGACCGTGCCTCCCTGCTGGTCAACCACCGGTTCGCGCCCGACCGGAGCGTCGAGGAGGCCGAAGCGAGCCTGTGGGACCTGGTCGGTGGCCATCTCGACGCCGACGACCGGTGGGAGCTGGTGGAGTCCGCCCCTGCCGCGCCGCCGGCCCTCGACCACCCGGCGCTGGCCCGACTGGTCGAGGCGACCGGAGCCACGCCCCAGGCCAAGCAGGGGTGGACCGACGTGGCGGCGTTCTGGGCCCACGGCGTGCCGGCGGCCAACTTCGGCCCCGGCGATCCGCTCCTGGCCCACACGCCGGGTGAGCACGTGCGTGCCGACCAGCTCGAACAGGCCGCTGCCGTGCTCGACACGCTCCTGCGTGGCGACCGGTAGGGTCGGGCCATGACGGCACGACGAAGGCTGGGCACCCAAGGGCTCGAGGTCTCGGCCGAGGGGCTCGGCTGCATGGGGATGAGCGAGTTCTACGGTGCCGGTGACGAGGCCGAGTCGATCGCCACCATCCACCGGGCACTCGACCTCGGCGTCGACTTCCTGGACACCTCGGACATGTACGGCCCGTACGTCAACGAACAGCTGGTCGGCCGGGCCATCGTCGGTCGCCGGGACGAGGTGATCCTGGCCACCAAGTTCGGCATCGTCCGCGGACCGAACCCGGCCGACCGTTCCGTCCGTGGCGATGCGGCCTATGTCAAGCAGGCCTGTGACGCCTCGTTGGCCCGCCTCGGGGTCGATCACATCGACCTCTACTACCAGCACCGCACAGACGGAAGCGTTCCCATCGAGGAGACAGTGGGGGCGATGGCCGACCTGGTCGCCGAGGGCAAGGTCCGCTTCCTCGGCCTGTCCGAGGCGCAGCCGGACACGCTCGAGCGGGCGTTCGCCGTGCACCCCATAGCGGCCCTCCAGAGCGAGTGGTCGCTGTGGAGCCGTGACATCGAGCACGACGTGGTCGGGGCGGCACGCCGGCTGGGCATCGGCATCGTGGCCTACAGCCCGTTGGGCCGAGGTTTTCTCACCGGGCAGATCACCTCACCCGACGACTTCCCCGAGGGTGACTTCCGATCCCACCTGCCCCGGTTCACCGGCGACAACTTCGTCCACAATCTCGAGTTGGTCGACAAGGTGCGGTCGCTGTCCGAGGAGAACGGATGCACGCCCGGTCAGCTGGCACTGGCCTGGGTCCTGTCCCGTGGGGACGACGTCGTACCTATCCCCGGGACCAAGCGACGCCCCTACCTCGAGGAGAACGTGGGCGCGCTCGACGTGCGGCTGGAGCCTGCAGAGCTCGATGCCATCGAGGCCGTGTTTCCCGTGGGAGCGGGAGCAGGGGACCGCTATCCCGACATGTCGTCGATCGGGGTGGTCACACCCCAGGCATGACCGGCGCGACCTGACCGGGGCCACCGGTCAGAGGCGTCGCAAGACGGTGACCACCTTGCCATACACCGTGACCTCGTCAGGAGCGAACTCCATCGGGGAGAGCCGCTGATTGGCCGGTGTGAGCACGACCCTGCCGTCCTTTGTGGAGAACCGCTTGACGGTGGCCTCGCCGTCGGGGATCCCGGCGACGACGACGTCGCCCTGGTCGGCCTGGGGCTGTTGGCGCACCACCACGAAGTCCCCGTCCATGATGCCCGCATCGATCATCGAGTCCCCGCGCACCGTCACCATGAAGAGTGATCCCGTACCCGTGAAGTCCTCCGGCAGCGGGTAGAGCTCCTCGATGTTCTCCTGGGCCAGCACGCCGGTCCCGGCGGCGACCTCGCCGACGAGGGGGACGTGGCGGATCGGGCGGGAGTCCACGATGACCTTCGAGGACGGGTCGTAGCAGACCTCGATGGCGCGGGGCTTGCTCGGGTCCCGGCGGAGGTAGCCCTCCCGCTGGAGGACGGCCAGGTGGGCGTGGACGGTCGACGACGAGGTGAGGCCCACGGCCTCGCCGATCTCCCGGACCGAGGGGGGATAACCCCGCTCCCGTACCGACTCGGAGATGCAGTCGAGAATCTGCTTTCGCTTGGTGCTGAGTACCTGGGCCACACGCTCCCCTTGCTCGTAGCGACGCGCCCAATGGCGAACGTCTGTTTGCACGAACGTACCGTCCGTCGTCGCGAAAAGCAAACACCCGTTCGGGAGATTCCTTGACAGCGAACAGGTGTTCGTGGTGAGATGCAGGCATGACGAACAAAGGTTCGATGAACGGGGGAGCGCCGGACGCCGGCTGCGGCTCCGGCGGCTCCGGCGGCCTCGCCACCTCGACCACGGGGTCTGTACGGTGACGGCCCTCTGGCTTGACCCCGCACCGCGGTTCCCGACCCCGCCGGGCTGGCCGGATCTCCGCCTGGTCGGCGGCGGAGCCGGGCCGGACCTGGGCGAGGAGGATCTGGCGCCCGTCCATACCCGTGCGTCGCAGAGGCGCCGGGCGTCGGTCGCAGTGCGCCGTCGTCGGACATTGCTGGCGATCATGGCCCTGTTGCTGGTCGCCCTTGCTCTTCCGCTGGGCGGAACCGGTGGTCACTCCCACCCTGCCGGTTCCGCCCTGGCGGAGAACGGCCGCCCCGCGAGCTATGTGGTCCAGCCCGGAGACACGCTCTGGTCCATCGCTCAGCGGGTGGCCCCGGGCGGTGATCCGCGTCCGCTGGTGGCCGAGCTCGCCTCGAAGATCGGCTCCGACAGGGTGGTCCCCGGTGAGCGGATCACCCTCCCCTGACCACCGGGCGACGCCCCTCCGCCGCCGTCCCCGGTGGCGTCGGGTGGACCGCTGGGCGGTAGCCTCATGTCGTGCGGTGTCCTTGGTGCCTGGCTGACGACGACCGCGTGGTCGATTCGCGGGTGGCCGAGGACGGTGCGGCCATCAGGCGCCGTCGCGAGTGCTGTGGATGCGGCCAGCGCTTCACCACCTTCGAGAGAGTGGACGAGATACCGCTGATGGTGGTGAAGCGCTCCGGGGTCCGCCAGCCGTTCGTGCGGGGCAAGCTGATCGACGGGCTCCGGGCCGCCACGAAGAACCGCCCGGTCACCGAGCAGCAGCTCGAGATGGTGGCCCACGAGGTAGAGGACGAGCTGCGAGAGCACGGCCCGGAGGCGAGCAGCGAGCAGGTCGGGATCGCCGTGCTCGAGCAGCTCAGGGGCGTCGACGAGGTCGCCTACCTGCGGTTCGCCAGCGTGTACAAGGGGTTCGAAGGTGTCGACGACTTCCGGCGGGAGGTGGGCCTCCTCACCAAGACCACCGCCCCCAAGCGGCCGGAGGGATAGGACGTGCCCGAGCTCGTGGTGGAGGTCCCGGCGCGGGCCCTGGCCATCTACGCCCATCCCGACGACCCCGACGTCTCGTGCGGGGGCACCCTGGCCGCGTGGGCCGCAGGGGGGTGCGAGGTCCGCGTCCTGCTCTGCACGGATGGTGGCAAGGGATCACCGGATCCCCGGGTCGACCCGGGCGCGCTGGCGGCGTCACGCGCCGTCGAGGCGACCGAGGCCGGCGCCCTCCTGGGCGTTGCCGGCCATGACTGGCTCAACTATCCCGACGGGGAGCTGACCGACGAGCCCGCCTTCCGTGAGGCGCTGGTGGCAGCCGTGCGGCACTTCCGGCCGGAGGTCGTGCTCTGTCCTGACCCGACCGCGGTCTTCTTCGGCCAGGAGTACTTCAACCACCGCGACCACCGGGTCACCGGAATGGCCGCTCTCGATGCCGTGTCACCGGCAGCGGCCCTGCCCCACTACTTCCCCGCGGCGGGTCCCGTCCACCAGGTCTCGACCGTGCTGCTGTCGGGAACACTCGACCCGGATGTGTGGGTGGACATCTCGAAGACCGTGGAGGTCAAGGGGGAGGCGGTCGGGTGCCACCGGAGCCAGTTCCCCGACGGGGCGGAGTGGGCGTCGACGGCAGTGCGGCTCAACGCCGAGGATGCCGGCCGGCGGGCCGGAGTCCCCTTCGCCGAGGGCTTCCGGAGGCTGCGCCTCGGTGGCTGAGCCGCCGGAGGGGGCCGCCCGTGCCGGAGGCCGGCTTCGAGGAGACGACCGGGATGGTCCCGATCGGGTGATCCTCCACGTCGACATGGACGCCTTCTTCGCATCCGTCGAGGTGCTCGACGACCCGTCGCTGGGCGGTCGGCCGGTGATCGTGGGCGGGTCGGGGGCCCGGGGCGTGGTGGCGGCCTGCACCTACGAGGCCCGGATGTTCGGGGTCCACTCGGCGATGCCTTCGACGGTGGCTCGGCGGCTGTGCCCCCAAGCGGTCTTCGTCGACGGCCGGTACCACCGATACGTAGAGGAGAGCGCCAGGCTCCACGCCATCTTCGAGACGGTGACCCCCTTGGTGGAGGGGATCTCCCTCGACGAGGCGTTCCTCGACGTGACCGGGGCGGGGCAGTGCCAGGGCGACGGTCCGTCGATCGCCGCGGCGATCCGTCGACGGGTGGCCGACGAGCTCCGCCTGACCTGCTCGGTGGGGGTGGGCCGGAACAAGCTGATGGCCAAGCTGGCGTCCAAGGCGGCCAAGCCCGTCGCCACCCGGGAGGGGATCAGCGCCGGCCCGGGCGTGGTGGCGGTGGCGCCCGGTGACGAGCTCGAGTTCCTGCACCCGCTGCCCGTCCGGGCGCTGTGGGGGGTGGGCCCGGTGACCGGCCGTCGGCTCGAGAGCCGGGGCGTCGTCACCGTCGGGGACATCGCCTCGCTCCCGGACGGTGCCCTCGAGCGCTATCTCGGGCGTGCCCAGGGGGCCCACCTTGCCGCGCTGGCTCGGGGCGAGGACCCTCGCCCGGTGGTACCGGAACAGGCGGCCAAGTCGATCGGTCATGAGGAGACCTTCGCCACGGACCTGTGGGACCCGGCCGACCTGCACCGTCATCTGTTGCGAATGGTGGACGCCTCGGCGACCAACCTGCGCATGGCGGGACAGGCCGCCAGGACGGTGACGGTGAAGATCAGGTTCGGTGACTTCTCGACGGTCACCCGCTCACACTCGATGGCCCGCCCGATCGACGCGTCCCCCGCCATCGGCGCGGTGGCCGGGGCGCTCCTCGACTCGGTCGACCTGGCCAAGGGGGTCCGGCTGCTCGGGGTCAGCCTGGCCGGCTTCGGCGAGCAGGACACCGGCGTCCAGCTGAGCCTCGACCTCGGCTCGGTGGTCCGGAGCGACGACGCGGACCGGTTGGACCGGCGGTTGGCGCTCGCCCACGACGAGGCGGAGCGGATCCAACAGTCGTGGGGGTCGGTGACTGCAGCGGTCGATGCCATCCGGTCCCGGTACGGGGGATCCTCGGTCGGCCCGGCCTCGCTGGTGGGGGCGGACGGCCTCCGGGTCCGGGGCCGGGGGGAGGCCCAGTGGGGCCCGACGGCCCCATTCGGCCCAACAGGGGATGATGAAGGACCCTCCACCTTGTAATATGGCAGCGATGTTCGACAAACGGCGCAGCCACCAGCTGGCGGTGTTCCGCTCGACGGGATGCGCGGTGACTTTGGGCGGCGGATGCGCGAGGATGATGTCGGCGATCACGACTGGGTTCGACGATGGGTGGAGGGGACGAGCCGTTGCCGCTCTCTGAGCACGAACAACGCATACTGCACGAGCTGGAGCAGTCCCTCTATCAGGAGGACCCGGACTTCGCCGAACGGGTGCGGTCGGAGACCGTCTACCGGCACGCCGGCCGTTACTGCATCTGGTCGGCGCTGGTGTTCGTGGCCGCCCTGGTGTTCATGTTCTTCACCTTTTCCCGATCGGTGGTCCTGGGGTTCGTCGGGGTCGTGGTCATGTTCCTCTCCGGTGTCGTCTTCGCCAACAACGCGCGGCGGATGGGCAAGGCGGGCATCGACGACATCTCGCGCTCCCTGCACAGTCGCAATCTCAGCAACACGGTCCACGATCCACGTGACTGGATCCGCGGCCGCTTCCACCGCGACGACTGACCGACCGGTGGCCGCCGACCTTCCGGGGGGCCCTCCCGGCCCGGGGAGGTGGGAGCCCGTCGACGATCCGGGCGCGCCGGCGGTGCTGGCTGTGGACGTCGGTGGGACCAAGATGGCCGCGGCGGTGGTGGACGGGGTCGGTGCCATCCTGGCCGAGGCGAGGCGACCGACGCCACGCTCCCGCGACCCCGAGATGGTGTTCGGCGCCCTGGCCGCCGTCGTCGACGAGGCCCTGGCCGGTTCGGACCGCCAGCCGGAGGTCTGTGGCGTCGGCTGCGGGGGCCCGATGCGGGCGGGGGGCACGGCCGTCTCTCCGCTCAACATCCCCGGCTGGGTGGAGTTCCCGCTTCGGCGTCGGCTCGCCGAGCACACCCGGCTCCCCGTGCTGGTCGACAACGACGCCAAGGCGCTGGCTCTCGGCGAGGGGTGGATCGGGGCGGCCCGGGGGAGGGACAACTACGTGGCCATGGTGGTGTCGACCGGGGTGGGTGGCGGCATCGTGGTGGACGGCCGCCTGCTCGACGGCGCCCAGGGCAACGCCGGTCACATCGGGCACGTGGTGGTGGAGCCGGACGGCCGGGCGTGCTCGTGCGGAGGCCGGGGATGCCTCGAGGCCGAGGTCTCCGGACTGGCCATCGAGGCGGTCACCGGTCGCCCCGCGGTGGAGGCCCCGGACTCGGTGCGTCGTCGCACGGGGACCCTGGTCGGCCGGGCGGTGGCCTCGGTGGCGAACCTGTTGGACGTCCCGCTCGTCCTGGTGGCCGGCTCGGTGGCCCTCGGCTTCGGTCCGGCCTTCTTCGATTCCGCCCAGCGGGAGATCGACCTCCGGTCCCGGCTCGACTTCTCGCGGTCCACCCGGATCGTCCCGGCCGGCCTGGGTGCCGCCGGCCCGCTGATCGGCGCGGCCGCCGTCGGGCGCCGGGGCCTCCCTCGGCACCCGGTGGTTCGGGTTGTGGGATGACGCCCCGCACCGCTGGGCGACCGTCCCGACGGGCGACGGTCGGGACGTTCCGTGCGGTGGCCGCACGGCCCGACCTCTGGTGGGCCGGCCTCGGAGCCCTCCGGCGGATGGCGGTGCCGGGGTGGTGGCGGTCGTCGCCCCACCTGCCACTGCCCGACCCTCGGCTCTGGGCCTTCCGCATGGTCACCGCGTACGGCGATCCGGACCGGGACCCGGCAGCCGCCGACGCGATCTCCTACCTCGAGTGGTGCCGGGCGACCGGGCTCCGGGGTCGGGTGCGCCGCGACCGGGGGGCGAGGTGCAGCCGGGCCAACCGCTCCGAGTCGTCCGACCCCGGCTAAATTCCCGATCTGATGGATCGACGGTCGAAGCTTGCGGCGAAGTCGGCAGCCTCCGGAGGGCCCCCGCCCGACGCCGCCCGCCCGGTCCGCTCCCCGATGTCGCCGTCGAGCCGGGCGCTCGTGCTCAACGCCACCTTCGAGCCCCTGGGCATCGTGTCCTCCCGACGGGCGGTGCTCCTGGTCCTCGACACCAAGGCCGAGCTCGTCCACACGACCGACCGCGTGTTCCGGGCCGAGCACCTCTCGGTCCCCGAGCCGTCGGTCGTCCGGCTGGTGCGCTACGTCCAGGTGCCGCGTCACTACCGGGTGGCGGTCAACCGCCGGACGGTGTTCGCCCGGGACGGGTCGCGGTGCCAGTACTGCGGCTCAGCGGCCGAGAACCTCGACCACGTCATCCCCCGCAGCAAGGGCGGGCCGCACACCTGGGAGAACGTCGTCGCCGCCTGCCGGCGTTGCAACACCCGCAAGGAGGACCGCCTGCCCCATGAGGTCGGCATGGTGCTGCGTTCCACGCCGGTGGCACCCCGGCACCGGGTCCAACTGCTGGCGCTGTGCGGCGGAGCCAGCGAGGACTGGTCCACCTACCTGGGCCCCGGCCCCGGCCGTCGGCAGCTGACCGCCTGACTGCGCTCCTGGTGACGCCGGTGGACACCCACGGTCCGAGTGCCGGCGCGCCGGTGGGAGAGTGACGGGATGACCGTCGGGTGGCGGGTCGACGAGCGGGTCGGCGACGCGGCATCGCTGCACGCCCGGTGGCCGGCGACGGAGTCCCGCCCGGACGAACGAGCGGTGGCGGTCTGCCGGCCCGAGGGCCCAGCGGTGGTGCTGGGCTCGACCCAGCCGGTGGCGACGGTGGACGGGCACAGGGCGGACGCCGCCGGTGTCGCCGTGGTCAGACGGCGGTCAGGTGGTGGGGCGGTGCTGGTGACACCGGGCGACCCCGCCTGGATCGACGCGTGGGTGCCGGCCGGCGACCCGTTGTGGCACCGTGACGTGGGCCGGGCCTTCGACTGGTTGGGCGACGTGTGGGTGGAGGCGCTCCGGCGGGTGGGCATCGACGGGGTGGCCGCGCACCGGCACGCCCCCGTCTCCTGCACCCGATGGTCGTCGCTGGCCTGCTTCGGCGGCATCGGCAGCGGCGAGGTCGTGACCGACGACGGACGCAAGGTGGTCGGACTGGCCCAGCGGAGGATCCGCCAGGGCGCGTGGTTCCACGGTGCCTGCATCATCCGTTGGGATCCCCGTCCACTGGTCGAATTGCTGGATCTCGCCCCGCAGGAGCGGGAGGCGGCTGTCGCCGACCTGTCCACGGCCGGGGCCGGCGTGGCCGACCTCACCGGACGCCGCGGCGCCCCGGTGGCCGACGTCACCGGGGTGACCTCGGCCTTCCTCGCCTCCCTTCCCTGAAGGCCTGACCCGGCCGCCGCTCGGCACCGGCGGGCCGTCACCGACCCGGGCACGGGCCGCCCCCCACCCCGCCACCCGGTCGGGGAGCGCGCCAACCGAGCCCCTGCCGCCGCGGTCACACCGCGGCCGCCGCCCGTGCCGGGGATCGGATCGTCACCCATCGACGCCGGACTGGGGTGTTTTGGGCTGGAGTGGTTGACCGGTGGGGAAGAGGGGCGTAAAGTGGCGCAAAGTGGTGTGAAAGGGAGGAACCTGAACGATCGGGTTCCTGGCACTGCGGGGAGCATTGTGGGAGCAATCACCAGTGGCACGGTTCTTCGGCAGGTACGAGCACTCGCTCGACGACAAAGGAAGGGTGATCCTGCCGTCGAAGTTCCGCGGGCCGTTCGAGCGCGGGGGCTATCTGACGGAGTACCAGGACGGGTGCCTGTCGCTCTGGACGCCGGACCAGTTCGAGGTGCAGATGGAGTCGATGCTGGAGCGGGCCAACTCGGGTCGGAGCGACCGGAACCTGGTGCGGTTGTGGGCCTCGACGTCGCACGAGCTGGAGATCGACCGGCAGGGTCGGATGGCCATCCCGGCACGGCTGCGCGAGTACGCCGGCCTGGTATCGGACGTGCTGGTGCTCGGGGCGATCGACCGGGTCGAACTGTGGAATCGGGAGTCGTGGGACCAGAAGGTCCTGCCCGAGGAGGAACGACTCACCCAAGGCGACGACGGCTGAGTGACGTGGTGCCCCTCTCCTCCGGTCGCCACGGGCTCCAGGCGCTTCCCGACCCCGGGCCGGCTGCAACGCCGACTCGCCCCGGCGTCAGCCCTGACCACCCGAGCACCGACCGGTTCCGCAACGTCGACGGCGTCCAGGGTTCCGATCCGGACGGAGGGGCCGACCGGACGCAGGCCTCCTCTCCCGGGCGAGCCGCCGTCCGGAGGATCGGCACGTCCGCCGTGGTCGCGCTACCTCCTCTCCCCTCCCGGGACGCCGGCAGCCACCGTCGGCCCACGCCGTACGAGTCGGGCCTGGCGGCGGTGGCCCGCCAGGACGTGCACATCGAACGTGTCTGGCCCATGCGCAGTCCCTCGACCGGATCCCTGGGGGAATCCTCCTCCGCCTACCCCCGGGGCGAGCGTCGCGGCACTCCACCCGCAGGCATCCTGCCGGTCGAGGGACTGCGGATGAGCCAGGTCTTCGCCCACGAGCCGGTCATGGCCGGCGAGGTCGCCGACCTCCTCGGCCCGGTGCCGCCGGGCCTGGTCGTCGACGCCACCCTCGGAGGAGGTGGGCACGCCCGCACCCTGCTCGAGGCCTTTCCACACCTCAGCGTCCTCGGCATCGACCGGGACCCGTCGGCCGTGGCCGCCGCCACCGAGACGCTTGCCCGTTTCGGGGACCGGGCCGTCGTCCGGCAGGCGCGGTTCGATGCCCTGGCCCGGGTGGTGCGCGACGTGCAGGCCGAGCTGGGGATCGCCCCCGAGGCGCAGGGCCTCAGCGGGGTCCTCTTCGACCTCGGGGTCAGCTCGCCCCAGCTCGATGTGGCCGAACGGGGCTTCTCGTACCGTCGCGACGCTGCGCTCGACATGCGAATGGACCCGACGTCGGGGCGGACCGCCGCCGACATCGTCAACGAGTCCAGCGAGGACACCCTGGTGGAGCTGTTCGTCGACAATGGTGAGGGCCGGTTCGCCCGGCGCATCGCCCGGGCCATCGAGGCGGCGCGCCCCTTGACCACCACCGGCCAACTGGCCGACGTGGTCAGGGCGGCGATCCCGGCGGCCACCCGGCGCACCGGCGGCCACCCGGCCCGCCGGGTGTTCCAGGCCGTGCGGATCGCTGTCAACGAGGAGATCGACCAACTCGGGACCGCACTCGACGCCGCACTCGAGCTCCTCCGCCCCGGCGGACGCTGTGTGGTCATCTCGTACCACTCCGGCGAGGACCGGCTGGTCAAGTCCACCTTCACCCGGGCAGTCACCGACGACTGCCACTGCCCGCCCGGGCTGCCGTGCGTGTGCGGCGCCGATCCGCGGTTCCGGTTGGTGATGCGCGGTGCGAGGCGTCCCGGTGACGACGAGGTCCGGCGCAACCACCGGGCCGAGGCGGCCCGACTCCGGGCCGTCGAGCGCCTGCCGGCCGCCGAACGCTCCTCGACCAACGGCGAGGTGGCCTGATGGCGCCCCCGGCGTCAGCCACCGCCCGCCGTGCACCGGCCCGGGCCGAGCCGCGTCCGTCGTCGACGGGGCCTCGTCGCCCGCCGCTGCGGCTCTTCGAGCCCGCGCCCCGCCGCAAACCATCGAGCCGGGGGATCCGGCGAACCTCCATGTGGCTGTCGTGCCTCTTGGTGGTGGGGAGCCTCTTCGCCGTGGTGGTCGGCGACGCCTTCGTCACCGAGGGTCAGGTCCGTCTCTCGACGACCGAGAGCCAGGTGGCGGCGGCGACGGCCGTGCAGAAGTCGCTCCAGGTGGACGTGGCCCAGAAGGCGGCACCACCGGTCGTGGTCAGCCAGGCCCAGAGCCACGGCCTGGTCGTCCCGACCCAGGTGGTCTACCTCCCGCAGGTGCCGCTCGACGTGCCGCTGCCCGTCCCGCACCTGGCGGCGCCCCCGGCCGTGAGCGCCGCCGGCGCATCGACCGCCGCGGCCAAGCGGTGAGCCCCGCGGTCCTGCTGGGCCGGCGCACCCGCGCCATGAGGTTGGTGCTCGTCCTGGTGTTCCTCGCCCTGGTGGCCCGCCTGATCACCGTGCAGGAGTTCTCCCACCAGCACTACGCCTCGCTGTCGACCTCGGAGCTCACCCAGACGGTGCCAGTACCGGCGGTCCGGGGTGGCATCTACGACCGAGACGGTGAGGTGCTGGCCGAGACGGTGACCAAGCAGACCGTGGTGGCCGACCCGCTGCTCATCAACCATCCGGCCACGGTGGCCGCAGCCCTCGCACCCGTGCTGGGGCTGCCCCCCGACCAGCTGCGGGCCGAGCTCACCGAGCGCTCCGGCTTCGTCTACCTGGCCCACCGGGTCGCCGACGCGGTGGCGGCCAGGGTCTCCGCCCTCGACCTCACCGGCATCAATCTGGTGCCCGAGTCGCAACGCGTCGAGCCCGACGGCCGGTTGGCGCTGCCCGTGGTGGGCTCGGTCGACTGGGCCGGCAACGGCTCCTCCGGCCTCGAGTACCAGTACCAGGCGCTGCTGGCCGGCAGGGCCGGGTCGAAGAGCCTGCTCCAGGCCCCTGACGGGGTGACGCTTCCCGGGAGCGGCGGTGGCACGGTGGCCGCCAAGCCCGGGACCGGGCTGGAACTGACCATCGACGAGTCGGTCCAGTACGTCGCCGAACAGGCCCTGGCCGCCGAGATCGCCGCCTCCCACGCCTACAGCGGGACCGCGGTGGTGATGGACGTGAAGACCGGGGACATCGTGGCCATGGCCGATCTGCAGGCCACCTCCGGCTCCGCCACCACCGGGACCACCGGCCGGGCCTCGGCCGCGGATGCCGGTGCCAGGACGACCCCGGTCGGGTCGACGTCGGGCCCGACCCTGGTGTCGTCGGCCGACACCCTCCCGGCCGGCGTGGAGGAGGCGCCATCCAACACCGCGGTGACCCAGGTCTACGAGCCGGGGTCGGTGTTCAAGCTGGTCACGTTCTCGGCGGCCCTGGCCGCCGGGATCACCAATCCCAACCAGGAGATCGACGTGCCGGCCAGCCTGCCCATGGGCACCTACACGTTCCACGACGCCGAAGCGCACGGCAGCGAGGTCCTGACCGCCAGCAACATCCTGGCCCAGTCGTCCAACATCGGCACGATCGAGGTGGCGGAGGGACTGGGGGAGAACCGGCTCCTGGCCCAGATCGGCGCGCTGGGATTCGGCAAGCCGACCGGCCTCGGCTTTCCGGGCGAGTCCGAGGGACTGGTGCCCGGCCCCTCGGCCTGGACGGGAACGTCGATCGGTTCGACGCCCATCGGCCAGGACGACGCCGTGACCGCGCAGCAGATCCTCGACGCCTACAACTCGGTGGCGAACGGCGGGGTGTTCGTCGCTCCCCGTCTCGTGCGGGCGACGGTCAGCCCCTCGGGGGCGGTGACTGCCACCGGCCCGTCGTCGGCCCACCGGGTGATCGACCCGGCCACCAACGCCGAGCTGGTGTCCATGCTCGAAGGCGTGGTGGCGTCCGGGACCGGTACCAGTGCGGCGGTCGACGGCTACACGGTGGCCGGCAAGACCGGCACCGCCCAGATCCCGGATCCCAACCACCTCGGCTACATCCCCGGTGCCTACGTGGGGTCCTTCGCCGGGTTCGCCCCGGCCCAGGACCCCGTCCTGTCGGCCGTGGTGGTCCTCGACCACCCGACGCCCATCTACGGTGGTGCGGTGGCCGCCCCGGTGTTCTCGACGATCATGGCCTACGCCCTGCACCACTACGGCATTCCCACCACCACGACGGCCACTGCCTCGACGTCGAACTCGGCGATCGGCGCCACCGGTACCATCTCAGTGCCGGCCGGCGCCGCTACCGAAGGGCCGTAGGTGGGCCCCACCTGGCGCTGCGTAACGAGACCGCCCCTTCGAAGCCCCTGGACCACCCCACCGTGCGGATGAGCGAATTGATCCACGACGTGGAGGTCGTGGGCGTGCGGGGTGACCCTGCGTCCACCGAGGTGGCTTCCGTCGAGTTCGACAGTCGCCGGGTCGGCCCCGGGGCCCTGTTCTGCTGCGTCCCCGGAGAGCGCACCGACGGCCACCGGTACGCCGGCGAGGCGGTCGGGCGGGGAGCGGCGGTGCTGCTCTGCGAGCACCTGCTGGACCTCGACGTGGCCCAGGTGCAGGTCCCGGAGGGCGAGGTGCGCCCGGCCATGGCCGAGGTGGCGGCGGCCTTCTACGGCCACCCGGCGCGAGCCCTGACCATGGTGGGGGTGACCGGGACCAACGGCAAGACCACCGTGACCCGCCTGATCGGTGAGATCCTCGATCGGGCGGGCATCCCCACCGGCGTGATCGGGACCCTCGACGGCGCCCGCACCACCCCCGAGTCGCCGGTGCTCCACCACCGCCTGGCCGACTTCCGCCAGGGTGGGCGCCGGGCGGTGGCGATGGAGGTCTCCTCCCACGCCCTGACCCAGCACCGGGTGGACGGCATCGTGTTCGACGTCGCCGCCTTCACCAATCTGAGCCGGGACCACCTCGACCATCACGGCTCGATGGAGGCCTACTTCGAGGCCAAGGCCCGCCTGTTCGAGCCGTCGAGGGCCGGGGCGGCGGTGGTCAACGTGGACGACCCGTGGGGACGGCAGCTGGCCGACCGCCTGGCCGGTCACCGAGTGGTGGCGGTGCGCCGCGCCGAGGCCGACGAGGTCCTGACCTCGGTCGGATGGTCCTCCTTCCGGTGGCGGGGCCACACGGTGCGGCTGCCCCTGACCGGGATGTTCAACATCGACAACGCGCTCCTGGCCGCGTCCGTGGCGGTCGAGCTCGGTGTCGACGAGGCCCGGGTGGTGGACGGTCTGGCCGCTGCCGGACCGGTGCCGGGCCGCATGGAGGTGGTGGCCGCCGGGCCGCCCGTCTCGGTCGTGGTCGACTATGCGCACACCCCGGCGGGGCTCGAGGCCGCCCTCTCGTCACTCCGTGAGGTGGCCGGGCCGGGCCGGGTGATCTGCGTGTTCGGGTGTGGTGGCGACCGCGACCGGGGGAAGCGCCCGGAGATGGGCGCCGCTGCCAGCCAGTGGTCCGATGCAGTGGTCCTGACGTCGGACAATCCCCGCTCGGAGGACCCCCTGGCCATCATCGACCAGGTCCGGCAGGGAATGGGCGCGGCGGCCCGGTTGGTGGTCGAGCCCGACCGGGCCGAGGCGATCCGGGCAGCCATCGGGATGGCGCGTGACGGGGATGTGGTCCTGGTGGCCGGCAAGGGGCACGAGACCACCCAGACCACCGGCGGGACCACCCGCCCGTTCGACGACCGCGTCGAGGTCCTGAGGGCCCTGTCCGGGCGGACCGGCGGTGCAGCCCGGTGATCTCGCTCATGACCTCGGGCGGCATCGCCCTGTGGGTGGCGGTACTTTCCACGCCGATCCTCATCCGGTGGCTGCTGAAGCACAACATCGGCCAGCAGATCCGGGAGGACGGTCCCCAGGTCCACATCGCCAAGGCCGGAACCCCCAC
>Ga0224558_1001582_pt1 | contig 23416 bp, 24 predicted proteins | sample 714S32024metaG_FD_180682 | JGI IMG/M metagenome (GOLD analysis project Ga0224558, IMG submission 180682) | Peat soil microbial communities from Stordalen Mire, Sweden - 717 S3 20-24 | ecosystem: Environmental > Terrestrial > Soil > Wetlands > Peat | place: Sweden: Norrbotten County, Stordalen...
ACCATGGCATAGAGTGCCGGGAAGATCATCTTATGGGCGAGATCGCCCGTCACACCGAAGAGCACCAGCGCGTCTGAACGGGATGCGGTCATTAGGCGCCTTCCATAGTAACGGACATCACACTGCCGAGCGCGCCTGCCGCACCATCTCTACCAGAACTTCTCTGGTTTCTGCCGGGTTGCTCACTTCTCGCAAGAATGCAATGCGAGCTCCCCTTATACCATCCTGGGTTTTCAAGCGCGCATGAAACCCGAGGCGGTCGACCGCGGTCATGGTTGCTTCCTGCGACTCAATGCGGGCCAATACCCGGGCAAGAAGAATGAGCGCATCCTTGTGGTCGGCATTCATGTGCTGAATGATTTCGGCCATCGAGTCAGCCAGAGGGTCGGGTTGTGCACGGTCATATTCAGAGGCAGCTACCCAGCCCATCACTCCGAAGCCGCCCACGTAGTAAACGTCGACCGCGTCCATGCGATAAAAAGAAAAGTCTTCAAAATCTACCCAGTACTTGCTGTTGGCGTAACGTGCCAGGTAGAGATTGCGAGCCTCGGCCACCTCCGGCTGCGGTATGGGCAGAACATTTCCTACCAGCGTGACCCTCGATGCCCCGAGCGGATCACCGCCGACGTCATTCTGGGTCACCAGCAAGCTGGCGCGAGGGTCCGCCTGCAAGTTCTGCGTATGCATGGCCATCGTACTAATAAGGAAGATGGGACGCCCGCGATCGTCCAAACCGTAGGGCATCACGGATCCGAAAGGAAACCCCGGCTGTTTGCGCGAAAGGGTCGAGAGGCTTCCGATGCGGGCCAAGTACACCAAAGTGCGCGCGCGCTCGGCGAACGAAGGCTCCGGGACCGCGGGTTGGTCACTCGCCACGCCAGTGCCGGCGTGTTTTCTGCTGGACGAGGAAGACATCGAATCAGTGCACCTGCTGTTTTCCAATCGAGAGAGACGTCTTGATTGTAAACGATGGCTTGCGCTACGCCTCACGTCGGAACAGCTGGTAATTCTTTCCTATTAACTCTTAAGGTAATAACCAGTTGGTATGGGTACCACCCGGCTATTGGAATCATAGGGTTAGGAGGAAATTCCCGCCAGATCGTTCAGTTTAAAGGACTTATACGTAAAATCTTCCGGAATAAGGACTTAGGTTGTCAAAGAGCGCTGAAAATGGTTTGGGGCAGCTTCGAGGGCCGTCTTGGGAGACGGGCACACTTCTGGCTGCCCCAATCAGATCTCCATTGTCGCGCATGTCGAGTGGGAAGTCTGTGATGGTGCGCACAGATGGTTTGTGATGAAAAAGGTCAGGGGTCAAAGGCCGATTGGGAAGGCCAGGTTCTGGTGGGGTTTTCATTGGTCGTTGGTCATTGGTCGTTGCTCTGGCTTGGAAGGCCACCTACAATAAGCGTATGGAAATTTCGTTTGCGCCGGAACTCGAAGCCAAGCTAAACCGGATCGCCTTGCAATCGGGCAAGGGACCGGACGATGTGGTGCGCGAGTTGGTTGCGAGCTACCTTGACCATGACGAATGGTTCAGGCAAGAGGTTGGCAAGGGTCTCGCCTCCCTCGATCAGGGCAAAACCGTCTCCCACGAGGACGTGCGCCGCCAGATGGACCGAATCCTCGGTTCCTGATTGGGTTCCTGATGAAGATCGAGTGGTCGCCTGAAGCCGCCGCCGATTTTGCGGGAATTGTCGCGTACATCCACGAGCAGAATCCTTCAGTTGCTGATCGCATTGCGCATACCATGTACGATTCTGCCGCTTCGCTTGAATCATTTCCCAATCGTGGTAGGCCAGGCAGAATTGGCGGCACTCGCGAGCTCGTCTTAGCGCCGCTTCCATTTATCGTCGTCTATCGAGTCAAACGGAACGTTGTGGAAATCGCGAGAGTGCTCCACGGATCACAACGCTGGCCATAGATTGCAGAAGTGGGAACGCTCGCGGCTCTAATCAGGGGCTAAAGCCCTCCTGATTTCTGGCCTTAACGCCGGCCTGAAGGCCGGCTCTTCCACGTTTTCCAAGTGGTTGATTTCACGCAGGATGGCTGAAATCAGCCAGTCGTCTTGCCGCAACTTTTCGGCGCGACCCGAGTTTGAGTGAGTAGGCGCTTCAGAAGAACCAGAAAAGCTGAAGGACCTCATGCTTCTGGCGAATCGCAACGTTGGATCGCAACTGCAAATCGCCGAGCGGAACGAAAGGGAGGTTCACCATGAAATACCTGAGATATGTTGCACTGCTTGCTTTACTGGCCTTGCCGCTTGCGTACTCGCAGGCTGAGGTCAGGGTGGGAGTGGGAATCGGCGTCGGCGGCTATGCGGCTGGGCCGCCGGTGTGCGCTTACGGCTATTACCCGGACTATCCGTATGCTTGCGCGCCCTACGGCTACTACGGTCCGAGCTGGTACTCGGGCGGGGTCTTTATCGGCGCAGGCCCCTGGTATCACGGCTGGGGACATCCTTATTACGGGCGCGGCTACGGACGCGGCTACGCTCGCGGCTACGGACGCGGCTTTGCGGGTCGTGGTCCGGCGGGTCACGGTCTGGCGGGTCGGCGCGGCTTCGAAGCGCGCGGGCCGGTCGCAGGCAACCGCGGAGGGTTCCGCGGGCGACGCTAACAACTGATCGGGTCATCTAATCATCGGGTCATCGGGCCATCGGGCCATCGGGCCATCGAAGTTCAAAGGGCTTTCACTTTAGATGACCCGATCACCCGATCAGTATCAGTACGAACGGCTGGCATGACCAATCTGCCAGCCGTTTTTCTTTTGTTTCTCAGCCCAGCGCCGGCGGGCTTTGCCCGCCTGGACAGCCGGGGGCGGCTGTCCCTACGTGTAGCTGGCGGATCGCTGTCGCAGCTTGGTGCCGATTGCGGGCGGAGAGGTTATGATTTCAGGCGAGGCAAGGGGTCTCCGGGCGGCGCTGAACTTGGGCACCGGGCACCGAACTAAAGACTGGGGTGAAGATCATGGCCGACTTCCATCGCTTCGAAACCCGCCGCTTCGAAACGCGCCGCTTCGAAACCCGAACGATGCTCGCGTTCGTCCTGCTCGGGGCCATGTGGGCAGCGCCGTCGTGGGCGCAGCCGGGTCAGGCGCTTCATCCCAAGTACGGCGTGCAATTTTTCCCGTTGCAGGTGGAAAACCAGGATCTGCGCATGGCCTACCGTGACGTCCAGTCGACGGGCACGGCCAACGGAAAGGCCGTGCTCCTGCTGCACGGCAAGAATTTCTCGGGCTTTTATTGGGAGCCCACGATCGAGTTCCTGGCGCAGCAAGGTTATCGCGTCATTGCCCCTGACCAGTTGGGCTTCGGCGCTTCGTCGCGGCCGGACATCCATTACAGCTTTCACCAGATGGCTCAGAATACGAAGGCGCTGCTCGATCATTTGGGCATCCCGCAGGTCGACGTGATTGCGCATTCGATGGGCGGAATGCTGGGCGTGCGGTTTACGCTGCTGTTCCCGGAGACGGTCGAGAAACTGGTGCTGGAGAATCCGATCGGGCTCGAAGACTACCGCAAACTCGTCCCTTATATTTCGCTGCAACAGCAGTATGCGGCGGAGTTGAGCCAGAGCTATGAGAAGATGCTCGATTACCAGAAGAGCTATTATCCGGGAGCATGGCAGCCGGAATATGAGGTCTACGTGCAGGATCAGGCCAGCGTCCTCGGCACGGGCGAGTATGCGCGCGATGCGTGGTCCTCGGCGCTCACCTACGAGATGATCTATGAGCAGCCCATCGTCTACGAAGTGGGCGAGATCAGCCGGCCGACGCTGCTGATCATCGGGCAGGCCGACCGCACCGTCGTGGGCAAGAATCGCTTGCCGCCCGGCTTGCAATCGGTCGCAGGACAGTACCCCGAACTGGGCCGCAAAACGCATGCCGCCATCACGGGGTCAACCCTGGTCGAGGTTGCGGATTGCGGCCACATACCGCACATCCAGAAGCCGGACCAGTTTCGCAACGCGGTGATGACGTTCTTCGCTGGCGCGCCTGCATCGCGCTGAGGAGCACAAATCTCGACGGGGCGCGCTGGCCTGAGCCCGCCGTGGCCCTCGAGAGAAGCAATGAACGCAGCAATGGACGCAGAAATGGACGGAAATATGAACTATGTCAATCTGGGCAAAACCGGCCTCAAGGTTTCCCGCATCTGTCTCGGCTGCATGAGCTATGGAGCGCCTGCTAGCGGTGAACTTAAACCGGGCAGCCATGCCTGGGCTCTGAACGAAAAAGAGAGCGAACCCTTCTTTCGTCAGGCGCTTGATCTTGGGATCAACTTCTTTGACACGGCTAATGTTTATTCAGGCGGCGCCAGCGAGGAGGTGCTGGGGCGGTTCTTGAAGGCCAATGTCCGCCGCGAAGGCGTCGTCATCGCCACCAAGTTGCACGGCGTGATGCGCGACGAACCCAACGGCCATGGTCTCTCCCGCAAAGCCATCTATTACGAACTCGAGCAGAGCCTCCGCCGTCTGCAGACCGACTATGTCGACCTCTACCAGATTCACCGCTGGGATTACGAAACGCCGATCGAAGAAACTCTGGAGGCGCTGCACGACGTGGTGAAATCCGGGAAGGTGCGTTATATCGGCGCCTCGTCCATGCACGCGTGGCAATTCACCAAAGCTCTGTATCTCGCCGACCTTCACGGCTGGACCCGTTTCGTTGCCATGCAGAATCATTACAACCTGCTTTATCGCGAAGAGGAGCGCGAGATGATTCCCCTTTGCCAGTCCGAGGGTATCGGCGTCATTCCCTGGAGCCCCCTGGCGCGTGGCCGGCTGGCACGTCCGTGGCAAAGCGAAAAGACCAAACGCTACGAAACGGACCAGTTCGGGAAGAAGATGTACTCGCAGAGCGAAGAAGCTGACCATAAGGTTGTGGACCGACTGGGTCAGGTCGCAGAGCAACGTGGCGTTGCCCGCGCGCAGCTTGCTCTCGCCTGGCTGCTCAGCAAGCCGGTGATCACCTCGCCCATTGTTGGCGCGACCAAGCCGAATCATCTGCAGGACGCCGTAGCAGCGTTGTCGCTGCGCCTGACGCCGGAAGAAGTTGCTGCGCTCGAGGAGCCGTATGTGCCGCATCCTGTCCTGGGCTTCAGCTGAGTCCAGGTGCGAGTTCGCCGGTGCGAAGGAGAGGACTGTGAGTCGGGTCGCGGGTGCGCTGGAATCCAGATGTGGGCAGCCTAATGAGGGGGACGCCCGGCGCGAATTCGGGATGAAGAAAATCAACCCGCGATTTCTCAGTTCGCAGGCCTGCGCAAAGCCGCTCCGAGCAATCTGCCTGGCCCAGGTTCTTGCACAAAAGCAACAATCCGAACATTTTTTGGATCCGTACCGGGCTTGAGCTTCAACTGAACAGTTTCGTCAAAGGTCTTTCCCTTCGGTAGCTTTCCTATCTTTGTGAGCTGCAGCACGACGGCAACGTGAGTCAAGCGCCGGCCGCCGTTTTCGCCGCGCAAGACTTGCGACTCGACGCGATCGAGGGCGACAGCCACAAAGATGTCGGCGTTATGTTTGCCGGAATTGCCATCGGCTTCAATGCGCGTTCGAAGAACCGCTGGATTTCCGGGATCAACGCTCACCTCGCCGATGCGTACAGGAATCTTAGGCGCTGCGGCAGCTTCGTGAAACACCTTGTCCGGCTCTTGCAAATCGTTAGCGCGCATTTCACTGGTTCCGTCCACGATGAGTTGGGGAGTGTACGGAGTCTTAAGCTTAAGGGCGCGGACATAGGCGGCCTGGCGTTCGGTCAGTGCAGCCGAGGAGTTTGGATCTTTCCAGCCGTCATGGTCCCAATAATCCACGTGTTCACTCAGGACGATGACTTGCGCACCAGCAATGGGCGGGGAGGTGTCCCACGTTTGGAGGAGGGCGTCCGCGGGAGGACAACTGGAACAACCTTCAGAGGTGAACAGCTCAACGAGAACGGGATGCGCATCGGCGCTCGATATCTCCGCGGTCGCGGGTTTGTTTTCGACCTGGCGAGCCCGCCCGTCGGCGGTAGACGCCGCTTGCAGGAATAAAAGGCCGAAGAACAAAACCGCGCACGCTGACGATCGCGCTGAGCCGCATCGAGACATGGCAATGATATTAGATGCGAAAATGTTCAGTGGCAATAGCCACTTGACCGGATTTTATGCTGACCACGATGCTCGACGCTATCAGAATGGATTCGGAGCACAATTCATGCCACACTTCAACGATAGGGATTTCAAATCAGGGCACTAGCAAAGGGTCCAATGAAGACACGGCTGAGATGGAGTTTCACAATCACTGCATGCGCACTGCTCATGGTCAACATCGCACCAGCTCAGGAAAAGCCAAGACAGGACAGTAGCGCAAGTGTAGCTATCGTCACGGCAGGCGATATCTCGGTCACCAGAGCGGCGGACGGCACGACCGCAGTGTCAATCAACTTCGTTCCGGGCAAAGCGAAATCAGGCAACACGCGAATTACGATTTCGGGCCCGTATTCCTTAGATGTGAACGGAGGTGTGAAGGAGGTGACAGGCCCCGAGGGGCTCGAGCTTCACGTGCTAAGTCATGAAGAATTGCGATTCGAAGCTTCGGAAATCGGTTTGTGGGAACAAGCACACAAATTTTCCCAATCCTCTGCATGCAGCAAGATACCCAAGTACCCCGGATGTGGCAATCCAGTTTGTGACCAATATGGCCATGCGGGGGATCAGTGCCGGTATAACAGCGTTTCCGGTTGCTCGTGCGTGGCCCCAGGCGGCGGTCCATGCTCGGAGACGGCGAACCCTCCGCAAGAGAGCAAAGGAAAACAAGACTGAGTTCGCGAAGGAGCCGATTGCGTGTTGGGCTCGCGCCTGGCGATTATCGGGTCGTTGCCATCTAACTTTGGCCGGCCTCGGGTTCGAGTTCCTGACGAAGTTGTTGGCCGAGAGTGTTGGCCACCGAGCTCAAGTCCCTGGCGAGTGCGAGCCGCCACTTTTCCGTGGATTGCTGTGCAAGTTCCTCGAATTGTTGTGCGAGCGACTGCACGGCTTCCTCGCCCTGAGTTTTCAGCGACGCGGAAAAGGAGTCTTCAATCCGGTTCTGGATGGTTCTCAGGTGGCCGCACATCTCGCTGAGCCTGGTTTCGACTTCATTCGAACCGCGTGCTTGCAGCTTCTTGAGTTCCAGAGCCACAGCGCTCCCGATTTGAGCTTCCGCACCGGAGACGATTTCGGCTGCGACGCGCTCCAAGTGGGCGTCAAGATCTGACTCCAGCCGGCGCACGGACTCGTTCAAGGCTGCAATCCTCCGGCCAAGGTCCGACACCTGCGACTGAAGATGGGACGCTTTCGCGGTAGTATCGGCCTGGATCTCCACCATCTCACGGCGGTGAACCTGGTGTGAGTCCGCAAGCTGCCCCTGCAAAGAACTCAAGAGTTTTTCGCTTTGTGCGTTGAGATGCGCTCCGGCCTCCGAAGCCTGCCGCTGCAGTTTTTCAATGCCGGCGGAAGCATGCTGTTGCGCCGTGGCGGCGAGTTCCTTTGACAATACCTGCGCGCGTTGTTCGACGGGGTGGAGTTCACCGGCAAGACGGTGCCGAAACTCGGTCAGGGCTGCACCGATCTTTTCCTCCATGGCTGTCTTCGCCGATGCGAGCATCTCGGCGGACTGTTGTCGCGTCTGCTCCAGGACGCGGGTCCCAAGCTCATGCCGCAGGCGCTCCCATAGCTTCTCCTCCAACTCAGGAGGGATATATCCGAGCGACACCTCGAAGCGGTTGCGCTTGGCGTTCCCGGCCAGCTTCTCGCGGAGTTCGGTCACTTCCGCCTGCAACGGCCGAACGAATGGGGCAAGTATGCCTCGCAAACGGTCTTCCGAGAGGTGCTCCTCGATTTTGTCGAGAATGTCTCGCGAAGCCCGGGAAGAAGTTTGCGGTTGCTGCGCAACAACGGATTTTGCCGGCAGTTTTTTGGGGGGATGTTGCGCGGCGGGCGCGGGCATCTCCAGTACTCGCCAATCATCGGGATAGGATTCCAATCCCCAAAAGTTTTCTGGCTGGTCGAGCTGTGCACCCAGGCGGAAGCCTTGGCCGTCGGAGCCCATCGGCTGGCAGAAAACTACGCAGGCCGTGGCCTGCCGGCCTCCCCGGCTGTGCAGGCGCAGCGCGCTTCCGGTGTCCAATTTCAGGGGAAAGCGGAACGCACAACCATGCGCACTGACCACCAGCGTCTCACAGAACTCGGAGAACTGGGCGCTCGGCTCCATGCTGGTGACGCGGATGGGAACTTTGACAGGCACTCTCGAACTGCGCCGTACGGGGTGAGCGTTGGAAACGGGCATAGTGATCCTCTGCTTGATGGCGAGGCTTGCACAGCAGACAGGAGCCTCTGCATTAGAGTACCGCCAGGTGGTGGATGGGACCCCTCTCGTGAGTTCGCTTCCAAAATGTGAGAGGGTACAGTCGCCGAACTGCCCATTTGTCAGAACCGCGATGTACTTTGGGCCGAACTCCGCCGGTACTGGACGGGCTAGTACCGTGATTTGTACCGTTTCATCACTGAGAGTAGCGCGCCGTCCCGGCGGCTGTCCGGCGGGCGTCCTCGCCCGCCGCACCGAGGGCGAGGCGCCCTGGGGACAGCCGGCAAGATGCCGGCGCTACTCATCGAAACTCTTCGTCCATCCACAGCTTGAACGCGTCCATGTTCTGCGGGCGCCCGAGGAAACCGCGCACCAGTTCGGTGCCGGGTTTTGAGCCCCCCGGTTCTAGAACTGCTTTGCGATAACGCATGGCTGTCTCTCCGCCCAGTAGATTGTTCTTGTCGAACTGGCTGAAGAAATCCACGGCGATGACTTTGTCGAGCACGTACGTGTAGTAATTCGAGGTGTAGCCCATCAGATGCGTGAAGCTGGCATAGAAGCGATTGCCATCCACGAACGGATAAGGGATGAAGCGCGCGTAGTCGCTGCGCAGAATGGCATCGAGGTCGATGGTATCGGGAGGCCGGTCGTGCAGGTCGAGGGAGTAAGTCGAGTAGAAAAGCTGTCCCTGCACCCACCCGGCGCGGCCAAAGGCGCTGGCCCGGTTCATGCGGTCGATCAGGTCGAGGGGAAGGGCCTCGCTTGTCTGGTAGTGCTTCGCAAACGAGCGCAGGATTCCGGGATCGCGGAAGAATTCCTCCAGCATCTGCGAAGGCGCCTCGACGAAATCCGTCTCGGTCGAAAAGCCACTGATGCCGCTCCACGCCTGCTGACCACCCAGGATGTTGTGCATCAGGTGTCCGAACTCGTGGAAGAAGGTGACGACATCGCGGTACTGCATGAGGCCCGGATCGCCCGGCTTCCCGCCGGCAAAGTTGCAGATGAGCACCCCTTCAGGCAATTGCCGATCCTTAATGCCGGGCACGACCGGGCTGGAGCTGAACCACTTGTCCTCGCCTTCGCGGGGGTGCATGTCGAGGTAAAAGCGCCCAATGAGTTTGTCGCCGTCGAATACATTCCAGGCAGAGACTGACGGATCCCAGACGGCGGCGTCTGGCGCGGGTTTAAAGGCGACGTGAAAGAGCTTGGCTGCGGTGTCGAGGACGCCCTGCTGCACTCGGTCGTAGGTGAAATACGGACGCACGGATTGCGAGTCGAAGTTGAAGGTTGAGCGTGCGTATTGGTCTTCCCAGTAAAGGCGCCCGTATGCGGGAATGGCGGTGAGGCCCGGCCGTTTCTGGCTGGCGAACGCGAGCAGCATGCTGTATTCGCGGCGCGACGCCGGGCGAGAGGCGGCATCCACTTCGCTGAGAAACGCTTTCATGTTCGCAGCCGAGCCGATCATCTGGTCGGCTGTGGCGAGATCGGCATAGCTTGGGTACCCAAGAATCTTGGCCACTTCATACCTGGTTTTGAGCACGTCGAGCAGGATTTCCTTGTTCGCCGGGTAGGCGCGGGTGGTGTATGCCAGGTACATCCGCTTGCGCAGATCGTCGCTGGTGGCGTAGCTCATCACCGGGAGGTAGTCGGTCTCGTCAGAAGTCAGGGCGATCGTTCCGTCGGCCGCGGGCGGGTGAGCGGCGATGTAGTCGGCCGGGAGACCGGCCAGCTCGGCCTTGTCTTTCACTACTACGTGGTTCACATTTTCCTGCACGTTCCGGCCGAACTTGAGTGCTGCTTCGGTGATGTGGTCGAGCCGCTTTTTGACCTCGGCCCGGGTGGCGGCATCCTTGTCCACGCCCGCCAAGCGGCCCTCGAGCAGCGTACGTTCCATATAGTGCCGAGTGGCGGAATCGGCGGCAGAAGTGTCAAGCGCGGCGAGCGCGCGGTACACATCCTGATTCAAGGCGAGGGCGGTGGCCGCCTGCTGGACTTGCTGGGCGAGGGCCTGGCCCACATCCCGCACGTCTTTCTGTGGGGCGACCGCATACATCAGGTACGCCTCCGAGCCCGCCACTCCCAGTTCGTTCTGGGCATTGTCGTAGGGCCGGAGCGTGTTCTCGATCGTGCGCGGGCCTTTCACCGCCAGTAATTCGTCCACGTACTTCTGTTCCTGGGATAGGTGCTCGCCCACCCATTTTTCCGCCGCGCCGCGATCCAGTTTGCCCGCCCAGATGTGAAGCGGATCACTCTGAGCAAAACTACGCGAATGCGTGGAAATCAGGGTCAAGCCAACCCAAAGGACACTCAGAAGCGAGCGGCGAATCGCCGCGGAACGATGAGAAAGCGACATCGGAATCTCCGTGAAGAAGTATGGCTCACGAAACAGCGCTCGGCCAATGACGAGGGATTATAGTTGAGTCGATGAAGAAGCTGGAAGAGACTTTTTCAGCGAGTTGTGCTCAAGACGAGGGTGGAAGGTCAAGAGGGAATGGTGAACCAGGAGAAATGCACGTGAATTGTAATGCTCATAAGCCACAAATACTGAAGGGGTTACAAGCCGTTTTGGCCAGACGAGTTCAACGCCGCCGCCCAGCTGGCGAACCCGTCCATAGGTGTTCACCAATCAATTCTTTGGGTAGCAAAGTCGGTAAGTTTTCACTGCTTGGTGTCAATATGACCTGTCGAGGCTGGGCCGCGATGTAGTTTTCTACAAGCACTAGCTGGCCAGCAGCCTGTGTCTACGCCTACGTTAACCTTCTAGCAATAAGCCTCTACCACTCTGCATTTCATCCCTTCCGCTGAACCATCCCATCCTTGCCGCCTTTGCTTTAACTCCCCTCGGACAACTCCGCTTGCCATCTTCGGATGCGCTGCGCCGTTTTGCAGCCAAGAAGGCGCGATTCCGCGGCGGATTTGCAGTGCGCCGCGCCGCGTTCTAACCCACGACTGATGCGGGTCCGGGTGACCGTAGTGTGCCCAACTCCGCATTCCAACTCCACTCCAACCGGTTCCACCCATCGTTACAAGGAGACAATACTATGGAACATCAACACCGACGTCATCGAGGAGAGAGATCGATCTACAGCAAGCCCCGCAGTCCCTTCCTCTGGATCAAATACTACAAAGCAGGAAAGCCGATACGAGAATCTACTCGGACCGGGGACCTCGGAAAGGCTGCCCGGTTCCTGCGCCAACGCTTGGCAGAGGTTGAGTCTGACCAAGCCGAAAGCCCCAGGATCGAGCAACTCGTGGACGATCTGTTTCGCGATTACCGCATCAATGAACAGCGGTCTCTGGACGATGTAAAGACGCGCTGGCGTCTCCATCTGAAACCCTTCTTGGGCTCGGTCCCAGCAACACAACTCGACTCCAGGCTGCTCGCGTGCTACATCGACCGACGCCGAGAGGAGCACGCCAGCAATGCCACGATCAATCGGGAGTTGGCATGCTTGAAACGCATGTACCGGCTCGCTTACCTGTCAACCCCGCCGCTGGTGCCGAGGGTGCCACATTTCCCCCGCCTGAAGGAGAACAACGTGAGACAAGGTTTCGTTACTCCCGAGCAGTATGCGAAACTCGTCGCCCACTGTCCTGACCTGTGGCTCCGGGCGATGCTGGAGACTGCCTATAACTACGGTTGGCGGTTGAGCGAACTGCTCAATCTTCGCGTCTGTCACGTCGATCTCATGGCCCGCACTATCCGACTGGAACCAGGCACGACCAAGAACCAGGAAGGACGTGAGGTCACGATCGAGTCTGGTCGACTGCTGCAGTTGCTTCGCCAGTGCGTGGAGGGCAAGCGACCGGATGATCACGTGTTCACGCGAAGCGATAAGCCGATACGTGACTTCCGAAAGAGCTGGGAGAACCTGTGCACTGCCGCCGGGGTGCCGGCCCTTCTATTCCATGACCTGCGCCGGACAGTTGCACGGAACCTGCGCACCGCCGGCGTTCCGGAGGAAATCATCATGCGCATCGCGGGATGGAAAACTTCCAGCGTCTTCAAGCGCTACGCGATCGTAGACAAGACGGACGTTCGCGCGGCATTGCAACAACTTGAACGAGCTCGGCAGAAGCAGTTTGATCATGCCGACGAGCGTAGTTCAACAGAATCGGAATACACACCTGACTCCCGCCTACCGATAGCTGCCTATTAGCGATCAGCAGTCGTGTTCCCAGACACCTCTACCAGGATGCCGATAACCTGGCAAACTGGTTCAGCCGCCGGAATCCGAGCGATGGGTTTTGTCAGGCGCTTTCAGGGTGTCCTGCAACGTCTTGGGCACAGGCGGTTTCTTCCCGCGCTCGACCCGCCCGCTTCGCCAGGCTCCGCTTTGAAAGAGTCTCAAGTTTTCTTCCGCAAGTCGGTTGCGCGTGGCGGAGGCTCTGGTGTCCGTGGCGGAGGCTCCGGTGTCCGTGGCGGAGGCTCCGGTGTCCGTGGCGGCGCTGGCGGAGTGATAATGCACGGCGGTCCGACCGGCAGCGACTTCACATGGCCTAGGCCCGCAAATATATTGACGACAACGCTCGGGGCACCGGGAGGGGGGGGAGTGTGTTCCGAGTTGGCTGAGGTCCACCTCGGACAAATCTCCCGCTTCTCCGAGCAGTTCCAACTTTACCGCCTCTCCCGTTGATGCATCCACAGACAGCAGATATTTCAGGATTGACATGGGATTTCTCCTTTCTCGAATGTATAAGTCTGCTCTTTCAATTGAATGGCCCGAAAGCTTTCTGGTAAAAGTGCCAGCGTTATAGCCCTATTACCGACTATGGCAATCACGCCCGTCCTAACCAAGTCGTTAAATGCTTCAATGATTGAGTTCGCGCTCGTTAAGGTTAAGCGCTTCGCGCTCCTTTCAATAACCTTTTCTGTGCTCGACGGTCTATCGCATTCACTAAGCAGCACCGTCATGATGTCGCTCAGCATCGTTTGGCTCGGCGTGAATCCGAAGCGGGTGTCTACCAGGCAGTAGCCTCCTGTCAGCATCGGTCTCACGCTCAACTCCCCGGCAAGGCCGGCACGATTTTTTTCCTGCCATATTTCAACATGCGAGATAAGTGGCGCAGCGAGTTCTATCACGCGGTCCAAATTCGGATGTTTGTAGTCGAAATAATAAGCAATTTCATAGAGGTCTTCTGGCGAAAATCCGAATACATGCCGATAGGCAGGCATCGGTTTAATTTCTGTGAAGCCATTGTCCGCCCAGTTCGTAAAGTTAGGGCTGAATCTATCCATCCGTATCGGCGCGCATCCATCGGGAGGCTTCAAGTGAACCATTTGTTTCAAGAGCTCAAAATTACTGACGTAATCAGAAAGATCTTCCTTGGGAAAACCAAAGATAATATTCCAGTGGGCATCGATGCCCAGTTCGGCGCTCCATCTTAAGACAGCGATATTCTGCGAGCCCGTGACACCCTTCTTCATTATTCTTAGCGTGTTGTCAGCAAGACTTTCGACTCCAGCCTGAATGTAATTCACTCCGGCCTTTTTCAACATCAGGAGCTGATCACGACTTAGATTTGATTTCACTTCGAAGTATTTGGGAGTTGGCAAAGGGTTTTCGGCCCAAAATGGAATTAGGTTCTTGAAGTAGTCCATGGAAAGAATATTGTCAGTGAATTGAATCACTGCCGAACGATAAGATTTGCTGAGCGACTCAACCTCGGCCGCAACTCTAGTCCACGTCTTTTGCCGATAGCGCATTCCATCGCCGTTGAGACCACAAAATGTGCAATGGAACCGTTGCCCCCACCAACACCCACGAGACGCTTCGACGGGTAAATAAGGCAATTGGTTGGAACCACGAAAGGAGCGTGCGAAAACCCGATTAAAGTCAGCGAAGTCGGGCAGCGGAAGCCAATCCAGATCAACAGACGCTCCCACTTGTCTAGACGGCGTTTCATGGATTGCAGTTCCGGTTCGATATAGAAGACCGGGGGGGGACAAACCTGCTTCCTGCACGCAAATTGTCACACAGCTCTGGAAAACACTCGTCTCCTTCGCCTGTGCAGACGTAGTCCAAGAAATCAAAATGTCGCATGTAGACGCGGCCCATCGTAGTTTCGAAATTCGCACCCCCGGCAGCCAACTTCACACTTGGGTATTTCTCTCGGATCAGCTTCGCAAGGCACATGCTGGGCATAGTCTGTTCAAACGTACTGGAGAAGCCGATAAGGTCGTATTCTCCCCAGTTAGTGGACTCGAATACCATACTAAGAAACAGTCTGGTCAATTGTCGGATGGAACGTATCCGGTTGTATTGTTTGGGGCTCATTCCCCAAATCGGATGTCTAAGCACTTCCTTCTCATACGAATCCCAGTCTGACCTCGACGAACCGGAGAGCAGTTGAGAGAAAACCCACTCGCCCGCCAAGGTTGCAGATGGAGTGTCCACAAATGAGGAGTATTCCTTGTGCCCCAAGAGCTTGGAGAACGTCACATTAAAATATTTTGTGTCGCAGGCAATTCCCCGCGCCCTCAGACCTGACTGCAGTAGTCCGGCCGCCAAACTTGGACGGTCAGCCGCCGAGAAAGGCATGATCACAATCGCGACTCTCATCTCTGGCAGTTTGAGGGGTCGCTTGGCCCCTTGCGGTGTAGGGCTTACCGGGGGTTTGTCATCCGCTCTCGGGGGGGATACGTTGTGACTGCCTTGATCGATCAGGAATCACCTCTCAGTCTCGCCACTTCCTTGCTCGCTTCTTCTTAGGTTGTGGGCTTTATCACCCCTTTCTCTCGGGCCTTCTTCAGGCCCTCTGTTCTACCAACCACGCCTGGTCCTCTTCCAAATGGTCGAAAAATAGGGTGTTTTATCGACATTTCGTTTTCATCGAGGATTTTGAACCCCAAATCTCCAGGCTGTCTCTTGCTGGGCGTGGCAAGTTCGACCTCGTCGGGCTACGGCCCTGGATCAGAGCACTTCCCCATCATGGTCTTGAACTCTTTCGTGCCTCGGATGCTTTCCAGATCCGGATCTTGTGCGGCGTATTGGCAGGGATAATGATTATCAATCGCCTCACGCAGGCTCTTTAGGGCTTGCTTTGTGCGACCAAGCAATGCACTGATACGCGCCTGATCATAAATGAGATTGACGTTTATCTTACCGATTGCTCGCACTCGAGCCGCAAAGTTATCCGCTTCTTTCGCATTGCTAATCTTTGCGTAACAGACGGCCATCTGCTCCAACACCTCGGAGTCTTGCGGATTCGTCTCCAGTTCCCTATACCCTGCAACAATCGCCTTCTGATAGGCGGCAAGCGCTTTATCCTCCTGTCCTGCCGCCCGGTAGCCATCTGCCAAATTGCCGATCGTCAGCATGTCGTTGGGATTTAGTTCGACGGCCTTCTCGAACATCTCCAACGCGCTCGCGTACTGTTTCAAGAAGAAGTAGGCCGTGCCCAGATTCAAGTAGGTCAACCAGTAGGGCCGGATCTTGAGGCACGTCTGGAAATACGGCACAGCCTCCTGGTATTTTCCCTGTGCGAGATATATGTTCCCGATGTTCTGGTAGCCAATGTCCAGGTCCGGGGCAAGGATGGCAACCTGCTGGAACGTTTCCAAAGCCATGGAATAATCGCCCAGCGTGTAATAGGCCATACCGAGCCGAGCCTGGTTGGGATAATAATACGGATTGAGCGCGATGGCCTTTTTGAAGGTCTCAATCGCTTGATCGCTTCTCCCACTGGCCATATAGGCAGCCCCGAGCCGCCGGTATCCGAGATCCGAAGTCGGGGCAAGCGTGATCGCGCGCTTGAGTTCGGCGATCGCTTCCGCGTTCTTTCCCAAAGCGCTGTATACGTCTCCCAGTGTGGCATGGACTTCCGGCAAATTGTCGTTGAACTGCTGTGCCTGTTGCGCAGCCCCAAGGGCCTTTTGCTTCCAGATACTGTCCTTACGGATTTCATACATCTGCAGGTCGGCATCAGCGATTCCTGCGTAAGCCTGCGCAAACGTGTGGTCCTGCTTTAGCGCCTGGCTAAAGTAACCGAGAGCTGCCGTCACGCTATTCTGATCCCCATTGCGCAAGGAGTTGCGCCCGCGCAAATATAGATCGTATGCCTCCACATTCTCGGTCGGATGCTTCGTGCCGCTGCCTGTCCCTTCGGGGAACGTGCCGTGCTCAATCACCATGACAATCTTTGCGTACATGTCATCTTCAATGGTAAGCAGATTCTGCGGTGCGCCCGAAAATTCACTGCTCCACAGTCGCTGACCACCAACGACATCTTCCACGTTTGCAATTACTCGAATGTTGTCCCTGTCGCCCTGAATCGTTCCAGTGATCAACAGGTTCACGCCCAAGTTGCGTGCGATGCGCTCGGGAGGTTGCGTCGGGTCTGTTTCTTTTGCCGTAGGATCTACGATGACATGTACTCCAGACAAATTAAACAACTTCGCCGTCAATGCCTCAGCGATTCCGTCAGCCACGTACCCGAGGGATTCGCGATCGCCTATCACGCGGAAGGGCAAGACTGCCACATACTTATCTTGTCCCAACGGGGACGGAGCCACGATATGCGTTCCATTATGTACGCCACGGCTGTTGACCAAATTGTCTCGGATTCGGCCAAAATTCAGTAGAAAAGTAGCGATCACCACAACCACAAGCAGGGCAGTCGATACGAGCAGCCATTTCCGCCACAGGGGTGTTACCGGGCCCTCCGCGAGTGCGGGTTGTGAAGTTGAAGGTGCGGCCCTCTGCTTCCCGCTGGATGACTTTGTTACCGCCTGCGCCGATTGGACTGGTTGTTCTCCTGAGGTGCCTACGGCAGCCTTCCCAGAGTCGATATCGCGCTTCAGGCGCTGCAACTCGGCGCGCAAGTCAGAGGCATGCTGATAACGGAGTTCTCGATCCTTTTCCAGTGCACAGTTGATAATGTCTTCCAGCTTGGGCGGCACGTCGGGATTAAGCCGCACGGCAGGAACAGGTGCGCGGTTCAGGATCGCCTCGAAGATGGTTGCTGTACTGTCGCCACGAAATGGCAACTGTCCGGTGGCCATTTCATAGAGAACAGCTCCAAACGAGAACAAATCTGTTCGTGCATCTAATTCCTTAGCCCGTACCTGCTCCGGCGACATGTACGTCACCGTCCCCATCGTCGTGCCCTTGCTGGTCAAGTCCGTGCTGACCGAAGCCGTTGGCGCGGAGGCGTCACCTGCCTCGGTCTTTGAACACGCGTTTATCTTGGCCAGCCCGAAATCCAGAATCTTGGCGTGGCCGCTCTTGGTGACAAAGATGTTGGCGGGCTTGATGTCGCGGTGGACGATCCCCTTGGAGTGGGCGGCGTCGAGAGCATCGGCGATCTCGATTCCGAGCGACAATAGGTTTTCTATTTCCAGCGGACGACCCGCAATGCGGTGCTTCAGCGTCAGTCCGTCCAGAAACTCCATGACAATGAAGGACTGCTCATCGTGTTTGCCGATCTCGTGGATGGTGCAGATATTTGGATGATTGAGAGCGGACGCCGCACGCGCCTCTCGGCGGAGGCGCTCTAGAGCCCGCGGGTCGCGCGACGGTTCATCGGGAAGGAATTTCAGCGCAATGAAGCGGCCAAGCTCAGTGTCCTCGGCCTTGTAGACCACGCCCATGCCGCCGCCACCGAGTTTCTCGACAATGCGGTAGTGGCCCAGTTCAAGGCCGACGCGTAAATCTTGGCCTAACACTCGGCTGGCCATAGGGAAGAAGCTCCCTCCCCCTCACTTCAACGAACCATTCTAGGCTGTTGGCACAACGGAATCGACAAGAATCCGGAACCCAGCTTTCCGGCGGCATCTGTTGCCGAACAACTCGAAGCCGGGACTGCCCCGTGGCAGAAGCCATCGAAGGTCAGCGGGACGAACGGAATTCCCAGAGACTTGATCATCGGTCGCCCATATCGAGGCATCAAGAACGAACTCTGGCTGAAACTGCTTCCACAAGGCCTCAATTTCAGCGAATTGCTCGTCTAGAGGGTCTTTTGAGTGATTCGCGCCAAAGTAGAACAGACCTCCATGAGACATGTATATATTCAGGAGGTAGGGCCACCTATACGAGTGGCGTGAATACTCTTTCCACGGCATCATGCGGTCAGTCTGAGCGGAGGCCGACAAGACAACAAGGACGGGCAGAAGAAACGTCATGCAGTGTCTTAGCTTAGACGTGAATTGCATCATAAAGTTACTCCTTGCTTCTTGTAAGCCGACCAGTTGGTCAGAATGCTTTCCATTTCGGTAACGGCTTGGCCTCCCTCCCTTCTGCCACAATTTTGCGCTGGACATCCACCTTTCTTGGGTGGTGGTGGCGGGGCACAGGCCTTGACGTTCCTCCAGCAGAACGTCGCGAGGGCAAATCCCACAAATATCACAACAGCAGAGAACAGGCCGATGCTCGGCAAAGCTACGTAGCTCCTGACAACGAATTCCCCAAAAAGAAACCCGATCGTCAAGAGCTGCCCGGTCACCGCCCACATGGTGACTGATGCCGCAGCCAGAAAAAAAGTACCCGTAACCACTGCATCGGTACAGAGAACGGTACGGATTCCTCCGCCCTCTCGGGCTTTTGAACGAGCGAATAAATCTCGGATCAGAAGCTCGCTCGCAGTAGAAGGATGCGACGATTCTGGGTGTGTTGTCGGCTAACCTTACCTTGGGATTACTTCCCGCTTGCCCGTCATCCGACCGGAATTGTCTGCGAATGTTAATGGAAATTGCTTCCTTCTGCATATACCCCGATTTCTGCAATCGCGAGTGCGAAATCGGAGTTACGGGAAAAAGGACAGCCACTGTGCCTACTGCTGGAAACCGATTTTGCGCACCAGTTCGGCGTAACGCGGATCGGAGCGCAGGGTATCAAACTGAAATCCCGTCCGCACGGTCAACAGGTAGACATCATGTTCTTGATATGCCGTGTTGAGCCACTCGAAAGCATGGCCCTTGTCGCCCAAATCGGCATAGAGTTGCGCGATCGAATAAGGCGAAATGTGTTCAGCCTTGGATTTGCGCTGAGCTAGTGAAACTTCGATTGCCTTGCGTAGGGCGCCCGGCCATCCGCTGGAGCGGAAGCCCGCGTCCAGGGCGGCAGCGAACTCGGCGGCATTCTTATCGCCCTCCAATTGAGCGCCTATTCGAAATTCCTGAATGGCCTCCGGATATTTACGTTCGCCCCAATACGAATTTGCCATCTCCGTGTGTCCTCTGCCAAAGGTTGGATTGTCAGCAATGACTTTCTTGTAGAGTTCAATGGCCTTAGCAAATTGACGGTCCACGGAGTAAGCCTGGGCTTGTTGGGCGGCTATAATCGGCGATAGTGGATCGAGCTGATGGGCCCGGTTGCCTTCATCAATCGACTCCTGCGCCCGGCCGGTCGACAAGCTGGGGATCGAGCACTGCGGTTTCCATGCTTTCCGCCACGGCTGCGAGGTGATGATGGGCCTGGAGAAAGTTCCGACGGCTGTGCGCCTGGCTCGCATGGGACACAGCGACCCCCGCATGCTCGAAACCTACGACCATGTGGCGTCGGAAGACGGCCGGCTATTCGCGGCGAAAATGGGGCAGCTCCTCGCCCCGCGGGACAACCTGCTGCTCATGATGCCGGCGGCGGGGAACGCATGAAAGGCCCGGTTTTTGGACCCAAGTTGGACTCAACGGGGGACGGGATGGACGGTAAGTGCTTGAAGAATTGGTTGCGGGGGGTGGATTTGAACCACCGACCTTTGGGTTATGAGCCCAACGAGCTACCAGACTGCTCCACCCCGCAGAAAAATCATAACAGTTGTGATGAAGCAGGGTCAAACCGGCCGGCGCGCTTGGCGGCAGCAGATCAGTAGTCAGCAACTCAAGATGAGTCACTTCGCACTTCATCCCGTGACTGGCATTCCTTGGCGTGTCCGCTTGAATTCTTGAGGTCTCATGCCCATCTTGATTCCACGCGGATCCGCTCCTGGAGCGCTTCATTTGCGCGGTTCTCCGGTGAGCGGCAAGGCCGGCGCGCTTCTGCGGACTCTGTACAATGTCTGCGTACAATGATTGCGGAACAATGATTGCGGATCTTGAGCGGAGCGGATGAGCCTTCAGACCCTAAACGACATTTTGCTGGCGGTCTGCAATAGCCGCCGCGAGCGCGTCATGCTGCAAAAACAGGCTCTGGGCTGGGTGCCGATCTCTTCCACGGAGATTTACCGCGGCGTCGTGGGGGTGGCTCGCGCGCTCGAATCCTGGGGTATCGGCAAAGGCGATCGCGTCGCCATCCTCAGCGAAAATCGCCCGGAGTGGACGATCACTGATTTCGCAACGCTGTCCCTGGGCGCGGTCACGGTTCCGATTTATTCCACGCAGACAGCGGAGCAGACTTCGTTCATCCTCAGCGATTCCGGGGCGCGCGTCATCGCGGTCTCCACCAAGCACCAGTTGGAAAAGGTGCTATCCATCCAGAGTCATACGCCGGTGGAGCGGATCCTGGTGATGGACGCGATCGAAACTGCGCACGCGGTCCACATGCAGGGACTGATGCTGCAAGGTCCGACCGACTTCGATCCGGAATTCGATGCCCGCGCACGGTCGATTGGGCCGGACGACCTGGCGACAATTATTTACACCTCAGGCACTACGGGAACTCCGAAGGGAGCGATGCTGACCCATGGGAACATAGCGTCGAATATCACGTATTCGCTGGATGGATTCGGCGTCGGGACAAAAGGCGAAGAGGTGAGTGTATCCTTTCTGCCCCTTTCCCATGTGACGGCGCGGCACGCGGACCTCGCGCTGCTCTACCGCGGGGTGGTGCTGGCGTATTGTCCTGACATTGGGCAACTGGCGCAGGCTTTGGCGGAAGTGCGACCCGACACGTTTATTGCTGTGCCGCGCGTGTACGAGAAGATTCGTCAACAGGTGATCCTCAAGGCTACGGGCTTTCCGAAAGACGCGGTCTATCGCTGGGCGCTTTCGGTGGGGCGCGCTCACCGCGCCGAGACTCTGAACGGAACCAAACCGGCGGCGCTCTCCTGGAAAATCGCGGACCGGCTGGTCTTTTCCAAGGTGCGCGCGGGGATGGGGGGAAAGGCGGAGGAGTTCATTTCCGGAGGCGCGCCGCTGGGCCGGGAATTGGCAGAGTGGTTTGCCGATATCGGTATTCCCATCCACGAGGGATATGGGCTGACGGAGACTTCACCGGTGATCGCCGTCAGCACGCCTGGGGTGCACAAACTGGGAACTGTCGGCAAGCCGCTCGCGAACGTCGAAGTGCGGATTGCCGACGACGGCGAGGTGCTGGTGCGCGGGCCCTCGGTATTCAAGGGCTATTGGAATCGTCCGGAGGAAACGAGCGACGCGTTTGTGGATGGCTGGTTCAAGACGGGTGACATCGGGCAACTCGACAGCGAGGGATACCTTTCCATCACGGATCGCAAGAAGGATCTGATCAAGACTTCGGGAGGGAAGTTCATCGCGCCCCAGCCGATCGAGAATTCGCTGAAGCTCAACCCGCTCATCGGGACGGCGGTGGTGATTGGCGACCGGCGGAAGTTTCCCGCGGTGCTGATCTCGCCGCACTTCCCTGTTCTGGAAGATTGGGCGCGGGCGAACCAGGTTGACTTTACTTCGCGACAAACACTCGTCGTGCACGTCAAGGTGCAGGCGCTGTACGAAGGCATCGTCGAAGAACTGAACCAGAACCTGGCGCGCTTCGAAAAACTGAAACGTGTGCTGGTAGTAGCTGAAGAATTCTCGGCAGCGGACGGCACGATGACGCACACTTTCAAGGTGCGGCGGCGCGGGATTGAGGAGCGCTACCGGGCGCTGATTGATGAAATGTACGCAAAGGCGGAGACGGAGGCGGTTCCGAGATGACATCCGGTGGAGGGACGGGCGCCTCGCCCGTCCTCCGCGATGGTTCACAGTTCCATGGAGCCGTACAATAAGGTCATGACCGACTCACTCATTATCGCTGGCAGGCAATTCCGTTCCCGCTTGATCGTCGGGACCGGGAAATACAAATCATTCCAGGAAACCGCCCGCGCCCTCGAGGCCAGTGGCGCCGACATGGTGACGGTGGCCGTGCGCCGGGTGAATCTCGACCGGAGCAAAGAGTCTCTGCTCGATTACATCGATCCGAATAAATATTTCCTTCTACCAAACACCGCCGGCTGCTATACCGCCGATGACACGATCCGCACGGCCCGGCTGGCGCGCGAAGTTGGACTCTCGGACTGGATCAAGCTGGAAGTGATTGGCGACCAGGCAACACTGTATCCGGATGTGCAAGCAACGCTCGAAGCCACTGGAGTGCTGGCGAAAGAAGGATTCACGGTGCTGGCCTACACGTCGGACGACATCGTATTCGCCAAGCGACTGGTGGACGCGGGCGCTTCGGCGGTGATGCCTTTGGGCGCGCCGATCGGCAGCGGGCTGGGGATTCAGAACACCGCCAACCTGCGAATCCTGCGCGAGATGATCACGGGAGTCCCGTTGATCGTGGACGCGGGCGTGGGCACAGCTTCCGACGCCGCCATTGCCATGGAGCTGGGCTACGACGCTGTGCTGATGAACACCGGCATCGCCGGCGCCCAGGAACCGGTGCTGATGGCGGAGGCAATGAAGCACGCCGTGCTGGCGGGGCGACAGGCGTACATGGCGGGACGAATGCCTCGGAAGCTCTACGCGACTGCCAGTTCGCCGCTGGAAGGCGTAGTGCGATAGGTGGTGCGATAGAAAGATAGAAATTCGGGTCGACGGGCGAGACGCCCGCCGCTACACGAGCAAAAGATCGGGCGGCCACAAAGGCCGCCCTTTTGCATCTTTCAGATTCGTTGGCCCTAGAGCATCTTTACGCTGTCAACGTGGATCTTGCCCCCGTCGATGTGCCCGGTCACGGCAACGTGATGTCCATAGTGCTCCTTGAGGGCATCGGGATTGTCCACCGTCAGAACCGTCTGGTCCTTGTCGGTAACGACGACCGGGCTGGCGCCGGCTGCAATGCACTTCTTCGTGCACGCCTCCGATTTCGCGTTGGCTCCCTTAACGCCACACTTCGAGTCGCTAATCCAGCCGTTTACGGTTTGGGCATCGCTGGCAAATGACACCGAGGCGACCAACAAAATCAGCGCGACGGCAAGTAACAAAAAGA
>Ga0224558_1001583_pt1 | contig 23411 bp, 19 predicted proteins | sample 714S32024metaG_FD_180682 | JGI IMG/M metagenome (GOLD analysis project Ga0224558, IMG submission 180682) | Peat soil microbial communities from Stordalen Mire, Sweden - 717 S3 20-24 | ecosystem: Environmental > Terrestrial > Soil > Wetlands > Peat | place: Sweden: Norrbotten County, Stordalen...
GCGGGTGTATGCCGCCAAAGTATTTAATGCAAAGGACTTATTGTCAAAGTATTCAGGAATAAGGACTTAACCATACTGTCGCCACTTTGGGGTGCGGCTTGTCTATCTGGCGTCCAAAAAAAATGTAATATCCTTTCCTTTAAAATCATAGCTTTGGCGAGAAATTCTTTTCAAATCTTTGAGTTTAAAGGAGTTATTCGTAAAATATTCCAGAATAAGGAGTTAGCTTGTTTGACTTCCTCGCAGGATTTTGACAAGGGGGCTTGACAGCTGACTGCCTCAACTTCGTGTTGTCAAAGAGCGCCGACTAGTGGGGCTGGGGCAGCTTCGAGGAGCGTCTTGGTGACGGGCACACCTCGGCCCTGCTACAGGTCGATCTCCATTGTCGCCGACGGGCGGTTGGATGTCTGTGATGGTTCGTACATCGCGTTTGTGATGAAAGAAGGTAGAGGTCAGAAGGGACTCTCAGTTCTTAACCTCGCTCCTGAGCGCCGTGATAAATCCGCAAGACTTCGATGCTCTGTCCCTTGGCGCGATAGACGGCTATGTAGGGCAAGGGAGGAAACAGAAGCTCTCGGGTTCCTTCCTCGCGCCCGACACGGCCACGATGCGGCCAGTCTTTAAGTGACTGGACAGCAGCATACACTTTGCGCATGGTCGGCTGCCGGTAATGCGGATGGTGGTCTTTGAGGTAGTCGCTCAGGTTCTGCAGGTCGGCTGCGGCAGCAGGCGTCCACTGAATGCGCATTTTTATGAGCGCAACATTTTAGGACTGCGTTAGGAGCGCAACATCTGCTCCAGGCGGGCGTCCATCTCTTTTTCTTCGATGAACTCACCCCGGTCGGCCTGGGCAATACCCTCGCGGACGGCGGCACGAAAGCGGGCATCTTCCTCAAGTAGACGTAAGGCGGCGTCCTTCACCAACCGTTCGGGGTCGGTGCCTTCCTTGGTGGCAATCTGCGCAAGCTGCGCTTCCTGCTCGGGGGTGAAATGTAGTTCCATCGGATTCAGGGTAGCGGAAGAGCTTTGCCGCAGGCAAGCTCCAAGTTGTAGCGCCGCCGTCTCGCCGACAGCAGCGCGATCACCGTGGGTAGCGCCGCCAGATTGGGGCTGGCCCATCCTTTCCAAATAAAATCTCAAATCCAGCGGCTGCCCCGTCCTTGTCCCTGCGTTCTTTGCAGGGACAGGGCGGGGAACTTGACTTGGCATCCTCAACTCACGGAGATCAAAACCCGCGCCCTGTCGCAAAAGACGCGACAAGAGCGGGGCACCCTCGAGGATTAAAATGAGGAAAGGCTGGGCCAGCCCCCATTGCGCGATGCGTCCAGCACGCAGGTACCCCACGCTAAGTAGTCACCGCCAGGTGCCCCACGTGCCGGGTGCCCCATCCTTTTCGCGCACTTTGCGAAAAGGGTGGGTGATGGGGATCATCGGTGCGCTCTACGATCGAGGGGTGCGGCAGGAGCCGGCGAAAGATCACAAGCGGTGGGCGCAGAATCCCACCCTTCAAAAAACGAAGGGTGGGGCACCCGGCGTCCCGACATCGACAAATCAGAGTCAGAGGCAGCGGACAGGAGTGTCCGCTCCACACGGGTCTTGCCTTGATAATTCGCTGGGAGTTTTGGGGAGTAGGGGTCCTTCGACTCCGCATGAACTTCACTTCGTGAAGTCCATGCTCCGCTCAGGATGACAAGTGTGGACGGATTTTCTCTACGCCATGACTGTTCGCGCCGCCGCTACCGGATCGACTCGCAGCGTAAGCCCATCGACTTGCCGCACGATGATTTGTTCTCCGGCGGGAACGGGGATGGTGGAGACGGCGTCCCAAAGCTCGCCGTGCACGAACACTTTTCCGGACGGTCCCAGCATGGTTTGCGCGATTCCGATTTCGCCGATCAATCCTTGTTTGCCGGTGACAATCTTGTTGCGGCGCGCGCGCACGGCGATGCTCATCAGGAAGGCCGTGATAAGTCCGAGCGGGATGCTGACGGATAGCGCGGTCACGAGGTGGACGCGCATTTCGGGGATGGGCGCATCGACCAGAAACAGGCCGCCCAGCGTCAACAGGGCAATGCCTCCGGTGGTGAGAACGCCGTGGCTGGCGAACTTGGCTTCAGCGGCGAAGAGCGCAAAGGCTCCGATGATCATGGCAATCGCCGCGAAGCGCACCGGCATCAGGTTCAACGCGAACGCTGCCAGCAGGATGAAGACCACGCCCACGGTTCCGGGAATGACCGCGCCGGGATGGTTGAATTCGGCATACAGCGCGAGCGCGCCTATGGCTAGCAGGATGAACGCTACGTTCGGGTCCATGAGGTAGGAGAGGATGCGCTCCTTGAGCGTCATGCGGTAGTCGCGCACCGGTTCGCCTTTATCTTTTTGCTGTAGGTTGAGCGTGACGGTGGTGCCGTCAAAACGCTTGAAGCTCTTCCCGTTCAATTGGTGGAACAGGTCCTGCTCGCTCGAAGCGATGTACTCGATCAGTTTCTTGTCGAGCGCTTCCTGGTCGGTAAAGGACTTCGACTCGCGCACGGCGCTCTCCGCCAGTTCGACGTTGCGGCCGCGCTTGGCGACGACGGAGCGCATCAGGGCCGCGGCGTCGTTCTCCATTTTCATTTTCATCACGTCGTCCATCTTCTCGCCGAGGATGACGGGATGCGCTGCGCCGGTGTTGGTTCCGGGAGCCATGGCGGCAACGTCTCCGCATTCGAGGATGAAGAAGCCGGCGGATGCGGCGCGGCTTCCGCTGGGCGTTACGTAGATGATGACGGGAACCGGCGAGGCCACGATTTTTTCTATGATTTCGCGCGTCGAATCGACCAGTCCTCCGGGAGTGTTGATCTCGATCAGGACGGCTTGATCGTGGTTGGCGGCTGCCGCGGCGAGGGCGCGGCCAATGTATTCGGCGGTGACAGGCTGAATGGCGTCGTTCACTGCGACCCGCAAGACGTCGGCGGAGCAGACGGCGGCGAACAGAAAGAGCAGGGCGATCCAACTGCCCGCATGGCGAATCGAGCGGTGCCGTGGGCACGGGCAACTGCCGAGCTTTGCTCGGCTTGGACGGGCGCGGACGCCCGTCCCCACACGAGCGCTTCTGAGAGCTGAGAACTGAGAGCTGAGAGCTGATTTCATGGCGGTGACAGCGGCTGCGCTTTCTCCGCGAGCTTGGCTGCTAAGGTGCGCTTCAGGTCCTGGCCCGCGGGATTGCCGGGTTCGAGTTGCAGCGCCCGATCGATGTTCTGGGCGGCCGCTTCCATTCTATTTTCTCTCAAATCGAGCCGCGCAAGAAACAGGTAGGCCTCCGCCGACTCGCGAATGCGGAGGGCGGCCTCGGCCTGGGCGCGGGCCTCGAGCACGTCGCCGCGAGCGTCATAATCTTCGGCAAGGGCGGTGAGCGGCGCGGGGCTCGAGGGGTCGACCGCCGCGGCGTGGCGGAATTCGGCCTCGGCTTCGGTGGTGAATCCGTGGGCCAGGAGTTCTTTGCCGAGTTCGAGGTGAAAACGCGCGTGGGCGCGGGGATCGGAGCGGACAAACTGCTGCTCGGCCCAGCTCCCCATTTGCATGGTCATCTGGCGGAAGGCGTTCTCCTCGTAGTTGCGCTTGATGCGCTCGATCGAGGCCTTCGAGGGCGTGCTGGCCGGCACGATACTTCCGGGCGGAGGCGTTAGATAGTCGAGCAACATTTTCGCTTCGCTGTCGTTCGGGCGACGATCGAGCGTTGCGTGCAGTTCGCGGGCCGCGCCGGCGCGATCGCCAGCCTGGGTCAGAGTCACTCCCAGGTTGAAGTGATAGTCGGGGTCGCTGGGATCGTTCTGAATCGCGCTCTCGAAATAGTCGACGGCTTTTTTCTGGCCGCGGCGGGCGGCGACCACTCCGAGGTTGTTGTAGACCTCGGCCAGAGGCAGGCGCGCGGCCACGAACTGGAACGCGCTTTCGGATTTCGCGAAGTCTCCATGAGCGTAGGCGGCGAGACCGAGATAGAAATTGGCCTCGCGAGCGACTGCGGAAGAAGGCTGAACCTGGCCCAGGGCGGCGATGGCCGGTTCGTAAGCACGCTGGAGGTAGTAGGTCTTGCCGAGTTCGAGCCAGGCGTGAGCATAATCGGGATTAAGGCGGACGGCTTCGCGATAGCGCTGCACTTTTTCTTCATCAACAGTGGCGAGCATGCCGCGTATGTAATTTTCCAGGGCGTCGAGGCGCACGGGAGCAACGCTGGCGATGTACTTGTCCTTGGGCAGGGAAAAATCGGCGTGGATGAGGGAAAGCAGATCCCACGCCAGCGCGGATTGCAGCCGGCCAACATCGGCGAGGGGCGCGGACTCGGTGACAGCGGGCGAGAGTTTCTGAGCTCGCATGTCGAGCAACTGGGCGCTGGCAGTCAGGCGCTCGCCGTCGAAGCGATAGGAACCAAGGACAGCGTAATCGACATCCATCTGCTCGGCGAGGCGGTAGAGGGTGGCGCGCGAAGGATGAACGCCGGCCGGAACGCCCTGGCGATCGTAGGCCCGGAGCCGCTCGTCACGGCTGGCCACATACAGAATGGGAGAATCGAGTTGCTCGCGGAAGGTTTCGGGAAAAGATTCGCCGAGCCATTCCAGGCCGGGCGTGGGAGAAGCATTCTCGAAGGGAATGACGACCAGGGTGTGGCCGACGACGATGCGGTCGGCCATACTTCGAGCGGAGGTGATGCTGTCCTGGGCGCGAAGGGACGCGCAGCGAAGCAGGCAAAACACAAACACGATGACAGCGGCGCGTTTCACGACAAGGTAATTATATCGGTAAGGAGAGAGGGCGCATCACGTGCGGGCCGGCTTCGCACCATTCCGCTGGCTACATCGCCCGTCCTCCGCATACACTGCTTCTTCACACTTTGCTTCTTTGCACCGTGCTTCCACTTTGATGACTCCGGCGCAGCCCAGTTCGTTAGCCCTGCGTTTTCTGGTGCCTTCCGTCCGCGACATCATTTTCATTTTTCTTTTCTGGTCTCTTTTGGCGGGGCCTTTGTCGAATCGGCCGCTGGCGGATGCGGATATCGGGTGGCATATCCGAAACGGCGAGCGGATTCTGGCGACGCACTCGCTTACCCGCACCGATCCGTTTTCTTCCACCATGCAAGGCCAGCCCTGGTTTGCCTGGGAGTGGCTGTACGACGTTCTGCTCGGGATTCTTCACCAGGCTTGCGGACTGAACGGAGTGGTTTGGTTGTGCGCCTTGTTGGTGGCCGCGATTTTCGTGCTGCTGCTTTCGCAACTGCTGCGGGGCGGGACCGGTCTGCTGCTGGCGATCCTGCTGATGTTGCTGGCGGAGGCCGCTGCGACAATTCATCTCTATGCGCGCCCGCACATTGTGAGCTGGTTTTTTTCGCTGCTCTGGTTTGCCGTATTAGAGAATTGGGAGTGCTGGTCGTTGGTCGGTCTTCGCTGTTCGTCGTTCGCTGTTCGCGGTTGGCCTGGCGGACGACGAACAGCGATCAGCGAAGAGCGAAATGCGAACAGCGAACCGCGAGCGACTGGCGGCCAACGATGCGACCATTCAAGCCTGCCGCGATGGATCCCCTGGTTCTTTCCCGCCTCGATGTTGCTTTGGGTAAATCTGCATGGCGGCTGGATATTCGGGATGGCGCTGTTCGGAATCTACACCTTCGCGGCGTTGGTAGAAAGTTTGCGCACGCAAGATGCATTCGCCGCGATTCGCGCCTCGCATCGGGCCCGTGCCATGGCTTCGGCCTTCGCGGCCTCGGCCGTGGCAACGCTCGTGAATCCGTTTGGCTGGCGGCTGCACGCGCACATCTATCGCTATCTGGGCGATCGCTACCTGATGAACCATATCGACGAATTCCGTTCGCCTGATTTTCACGGCTGGTCGCAGCGCTCGTTTGCGGTCATCCTGGTGCTGGTGCTGATTGCGTTTGCGGGCGATCGTTTTTCGGGCGAGCGTCTTTCGGACGATCGGGGGAAGGTGCGGCTTAGTCACTTGCTGGTCGTGCTGCTGGCGGCGTATGCGGGATTTTATTCGTCGCGCAATCTTCCGGTTTCTTCGATGCTGCTGGTGCTGATCGCGGGGCCGATCTTGTGGGGAAACTTCGCTGCATTGGCGGAGAAGCCGGGTGCCTGGCACTGGGTGCGTAACGGCGCGGCCCGAATTTCAAAGTTCTCCGATCGCATGGGCGCGCAGGAAATGGAGCTTCGCGGGCATTTGTGGCCGGTGGTCTCGGTGGCCTTGGCATTCGCGATCTGTCTTGAGGGGGGATGGCTGGGCTCGCGACAGCTGATTCACGCGCAATTTGATCCGAAGAAAATGCCGGTGGCGGCGGTGAATTTTCTGCAGAAAGAATTCCAAGACTCCAAGAATAAAGACAAGCAGCCGAGCGCGGAGCCGGTTTTCTCGACCGATGCCTGGGGAGGCTATCTCATCTATCGAATGTATCCCGAGCGGAAGGTCGTAGTCGATGACCGTCACGATCTCTATGGCTCGGACCGGATTCGCCAGTACCTGATTCTGACTCAGGGGGAGCCGGGATGGCAGAGCGTGCTGCAAGATTGGCAGATTCGGACGGCGCTTTTGCCCACCGACTCGACGCTGGCCAACCTGCTCCGCGAACTTCCGCGGGATTGGCGGGTTGCTTATGAAGACAACATTGACGTGGTGTTTGAGAGGCGCGATAACATCCCCGATGGGCGACAGCATTAATCTTTCGAACTGTCCGCCTGACGAGACAAACTCTGCAACCGGAGCGCTTTCGCATCATCTGATGTAGTTGAGTTTCGTGCTGGCTGCCTGGGAAGTGTTACCTTTGAACGCGCGCAAGAGCTACCGCGCTTGAGCTTCTGAGGGGCTGAAAGCATATGCGGATCGCAAGAATATGCCCGTGTGCCGAGAGATGTGCGGAGAGCTGCCGATGAAGGCTCAGTGTTTGCCGTTCGCGCAGATTCCGCACACCACTCGCCTCTTCCTTGATTATCTTTCCGATGCTCCTTCCGTTCGCGGGATGTATCCGCGGTCGCCGCTTTTTTCCGAGTGGGTAAAAGAAGAATCCCAGCGCGTCGATTACGACGCCACGCGTCGGGCGAAAGTTAGCGAAATTCTCGAGCGGCAGAATCGGACTTGGAGCGCTTCTCCGAAGACTTTGGCCAACATTGAGCGGCTCCGGCGGGGCGCGCTGGCGGCGGTTACGGGGCAGCAAGTTGGTCTTTTCGGTGGACCGCTGTTTTCGATTTTCAAGGCGCTGACGGCGGTCAAGCTTGCGGAACAGGCTACGGCGGCCGGAGTGGACTGCGTTCCGGTCTTTTGGCTGGCGACCGAGGATCACGATTTGGCCGAGGTCAACCATGTCGCGCTCGTTTCTGAACACGGCCTTCCGGAAACATTCGCGGTGGAAAGCCGAGCTGAAAGTAACGCCGTCGCCGATGCGCCCGTGGGCGCCGTCAAATTTGGGGCGGAAATTGAGCCGGTGGTCGAGCGCGCCGCCACGCTGTTGGGGGATTCCGAGGTCGCGACATGGCTGCGTCAGGCCTATCGTCCCGGGGAAACTCTGGGCAGTGCGTTTGCTCTGCTGTTTACGCGGCTGTTTGCGGATTGGGGCGTCATTCTGCTCGATCCGGCCGGCCTTGATTCGACGGGCAAGGATTTTCATGACCTGGCAAAACCCCTGTTCCGCGCGGCGATCGAACGGGCCTCCGAGCTCGATGAGGCACTCCTTGGGCGCGGCAAGGCGCTTGAAGCGGCGGGATATCACCAGCAAGTGAAAGTGACTTCGGCGACCACGCTGCTTTTTACGTTGAAGAATGGCAGTCGTACTGTAGTGCATCGCAGAAATAATGGCGCCAACGGCAGTGAGTTCGCTGTCGGTGAGGAGCGGATCTCGCCCAAGGAACTGGTTGAGCAGATTGAACAGGCTCCCGAGAAGTTCAGCCCGAATGTTCTGTTTCGTCCGGTGGTGCAGGATTACCTGTTGCCTACGCTGGTTTACACCGGAGGAGCGGCCGAAGTCGCATACTTCGCGCAGGCCGCCGTCGTCTACGAGAAACTGCTGGGACGCGTGACGCCGATCCTGCCGCGGTTTTCGGCGACGTTGCTCGAAGCCAAGGCAGAGCGCATTCTGACGCGCTACCAACTTGGGCTGCCCGATGTTTTCCACGGCCCGGAAAAAGTTCGCGAAGCGATTGCCGCTCGTTCGCTGCCATCGGACTTGCAGGCCCGCTTTTCGGAAGCCTATGCGAGTGCGGAGCAGTCGATGGCGGTGGTTCGCGAAGCGATCGGCAGATTGGATTCGACGCTCATCAAGGCGGCGGACCGTGCCCGGATGAGCATGTGGAAGCAAATCAACCGGCTGCACCGGCGGGCGTCGCGCGCCGAACTGCTGCGGAATGAGGTCGTCACGCGGCACGCGGATGCCTTGAGCCACGCCCTGTTTCCGCATAAGGCGCTGCAGGAGCGCGAGGTGGCGGGCGTGAGCTTCGTGGCGCGATATGGGCCGGAGTTGCTTGCGAATCTGTATCAGACGATCCGCGCCGATTGCCACGATCACCAGGTGATTGCGGTGCAGTAGGGCTGGCGCCGTCTCCCGCTGCGAAATAGACGCGGCGAGCCGCGTCTCTACTGGGAATCAGGCGCCCGTTTAGAGTGTGCGTGAGAACGGGGTCCCTTCGACTTCGCTCAGGGCAGGCTCTCCGGGACTTGAAGCAGTGGTCCATGTTCACCCAGCGCTGAAGCGCTGGGCTAAGTTAGTTCGCCCCTCCGGGGCTGGGTCCTCAGGCATTTGGTTCCACCGGATTGCCCAAAAACGAGTTCTGACGCACACACTTTTGGGGGCTCGGCACCGACCATCAACTTCGCCGCAGAACGATTTGCAACTCCGCGAGCGATTCAACTCGCGGCACTCCTTTGTCGCGGTAGGCGCCTGGGACGTCCATCAACAATGCGTGCATGCCTGCGCCGGTCGCGCCGAGATAGTCAACGGAATAGACGTCGCCGACATAGAGGCTCTCTTCGGGCGCGGCATTCATGCTCATTAGGGCTTGGCGAAAAATTTCCGGGTGCGGCTTCTCGTAGCCGACGAGTCCGGAGTCGGTGATGGTGCGGAAGCAATTGGCGATACCGCACTTTTGCAACACGTCTGCGATTTTGCCATCCGCATTGGAGATCACTGCGATCCGGTAGCGCTCGCCGATCTCGTGCAGCTGTTCGGCGGTGCCGGGGCGAATCGTGTCCCAGTTGCCGGAATTCTGGATGGCGGCGACGAGTTGGTCGCGGATGGCGTCGTCCTTAAGTCCGATCTCGGAGAGCAATTGGGAGTAGAACATCCACCAGAAACCGTGGTCGGGGCTGCCGTTCTTGGTGATCGTCCCAGTCATGATTCCATCGAACCGATTCTTGGTTCGGCATTCCAGATCGCGCAGGTGCTCGCCATCGGGCGCGATGCCGCGTTCGGCGAGAGGCGCGTGAATGCGCTGGCGATTGGGGAAGAGCAGGGTGTTACCCACGTCGAAGAAGATGACTTTGAGTTTCGAGTTCATAGTTTGTACTGCTGCCCATTCTAAAGCTCACGGGTGGGCGATTCCGCGCGGGAAAAAGCGCCGGATCAATTAAACTGAAAAATTGCCGATGTATTAAACGGAATCGGAAGTCATGGCTCAACTGCGCGTTGTCGTGCTGTGGCACCAGCACCAGCCGTTCTACAAAGACCTGGTGACGGGGCAGTATCGCCTGCCCTGGACGCGCCTCCATGCCTTGAAAGACTACTACGGGATGGTGAAGTTGCTGGACGAGTTCCCGCAGGTGCATCAGACGTTCAATCTGGTGCCCTCGCTGATCGCGCAGATTCAGGATTATGTTTCGGGCGAGGCGCAGGACCCTTTTCTGCAGGTTGCGAGTAAGCCCGCGAAAGACCTAACAGAACGGGAGCGGCGGTTTGCGCTGGAATACTTGTTTCAGGCGAATACGGCGAATGTAATCGGGCGCTATCCGCGGTACCGCGAGCTGTGGGAGAAATTTCACGGGGCGGGGGAGTCGCCGGAGCGAGCGGAGAAATATTTTCAGGTTCAGGACTTCACCGACTTGCAGGTGCTCTCGCAGATTGGATGGTTCGACGAGTATTTTCTGGCGGAGAAAGACGTTGCGGAACTGATCCGCAAAGGCCGGAACTATACGCTCGAAGACCAGCGGTTGGTAATGGCGCGGGAGCGCGAGCTGCTCTGCCGGGTTCTGCCGGTGCATGCGGAGGCGGCAAAGAAGGGCCTGATCGAGATTTCGACTTCACCTTTTTATCATCCCATTCTGCCGCTGGTGTGCGACACGCAGATGGGGGCGGTTTCTTCGCCGGGGCTGGCGTTGCCGCAGAACCGCTATCGCCATCCTGAGGATGCTCGCGAGCAACTGGAGCGCGGGCTGGATCTGCACCAGAAAGTGTTTGGGATGCGGCCGCAAGGGGTGTGGCCGTCCGAAGGCAGCGTTTCCGAAGAGGTGTTGACGATTGCACAGCAGCTTGGAGTGCAATGGATGGCGACCGACGAGGGCGTGCTGGGACGGAGCCTGGGGATGAATTTCTCACGCGACGGTTATGGTCGTCTGAACTCGGACGGGGCGCACCGGCTGTACACGATCTATCGCTACGAGAATGCCGATACGCGGATGAATCTGCTGTTCCGCGACCACACGCTTTCCGACCTGATCGGATTCGTATATTCGGGAATGCCGCCGCAGGACGCCGCCAATAATCTCATCCATAAGATTAAGGAATCGGCGCAGCCGATTCTAGCCAATGGGCAAGATGCTGTGGTCCCCATCATTCTGGACGGCGAGAATGCCTGGGAATACTACCCGCGTTCGGGGCGAGAATTCTTGCGGAGATTTTATGACGCTTTGCAGAAGGATCCGGGGATGCAAGCGGTGACGGTGACGGAGGCGATCACGCGCCACAAGAACGCCGGTCAGCTGAAGTCGCTGGTGCCGGGGTCGTGGATCAACGCAAACTTCAACGTTTGGATTGGAGCGCCGGAGGATAACAAAGCCTGGGACTACCTGTATCACGCGCGCAATTTCTATGCGCAGGAGGCGCCGGGCGCAACCGAGGAACAACGCAAACTGGCGTTTGAAGAGATCGTGATCGCCGAGGGCAGCGACTGGAACTGGTGGTACGGACCGGAGCACCACTCGGCGAACGATCGCGACTTCGACGAACTCTACCGCAAACACCTGTCGAACGTTTACCAGGCGTTGGGCGGGACCCCGCCGGATTATCTGGCGCAGCCGATCCCCGGGGGAGTGGCGCGGCCTTCGTTCACGCCGCAAACCGCCTACATCCATCCCCGCATCTCAGGCGACAGGGTGCGCTACTTCGAGTGGATGGGGGCGGCGTGTTACACGGCTGACCAGCGCTCGGGCGCCATGCACGGCAAGCAGTTTCTAATGGATGAAGTGTTTGCCGGGATCGACGAGCAGTATGTGTATGGGCGGTTGGATTTCGTCGGCAAAGTGCCGGAAGACGCCTTCGAAGTAGTGGTGAATCTGGAGTCCTGGGCCAACGATGCCGCCAAGCCCCGGCGCGAACTGCGGTTGGGTGCGGCGGTGGATGGGGGCCGCATGCAGTCGTGGAAAGTGACGCAGAGCGAAAACGTGGTGGCAGATTCGGCGGATGCGAAAGACATTGCGCGGGTGGCGCTCGACCGGAATTTTGAGTTTCGCCTGCCGCTCACGTGGCTGCTCGCGGCTCCGCTGGAGATTGACAAAGTGCGAGGACCGAAAAGCTCGGATGTGCTGACCGTCCGGCTGCGCCTGCGCTTCAGTTTGTGGCAGAACCATCTGCCGGTTGATGCATTGCCGGTGGAAGGCTGGATCGAACTGGAGTTGCTGGCGGAAGAGGATCTGCTCGCAGCGGGTGGGTAGTTCAGAAATGTGTGGAAGCGGGGCTTTGCCCGCTAACTTACAGCGGAACCTCTTCCGAGCGGCCCGTGATACGACCAGAACCCGGACTACGCCATCCTGCGCGTGAGCGAAATCGCCTGTGGCTGTTGAAAAAGGGCCGCGTGAAATCGGAAATTAGTGGGTGTGAGTACCACAGCGAGGAAGAGTTTCTTGCTGGGGTTAGAAAACTAATTGGTTACCGGGAGCGGTGGCTTTGGTCCTTGACTGAGGAAGCGGACCAACCGTTTGATATTTTGCGCAGCCGCCGCTAGGAAGAACTGCTCGCGAACAAATTTTAATCTCCGCAGACGCAGGCGACGAAGGCCGATCTGATTCTTGAGTTCCGCAAACAATGCCTCTACCTTCTTTCGTTCCCGTTGGAAGTTAGCAAAAGCCGGAGTTCGAGCCAGTTCGCGAGCGTGTTGCCGGGCGGGCTCGTGGATGTGGATGGCGAGATACTTGTACTGGCCCGTGGTGCATTGCGCCTTTTGCGGACACGCACCGCAACGCTTGCGGCTTCCGATGTAGGCGTGGGTTCGATTCCTCACATTCAAACCGACGAAGTTGAGTGGTTGGCCAGCAGGACAGAGGTAGCTGTTGGTTTCGGAAGATAAGTAAAACGGTCGGGACCGTAGAGCGAACTGTTCTTACGCAGAGCACTGTCCCGCGTGCGCATATACGGTGTGATCCCCCGCTGCATTAACCATTGTAGGAACTCACCGTTACCGTAAGTGGCATCGGCGGCCACCGATGCGGGCTCCCGTCCTTGCCATTCGGCGAAACGGGCGATCATGTGTTGTGCGGCCACCGTTTCCTGGCTCATGCGCGCCGCCGTCGCCTGCACCCCCACAATCACACAACTCTGATTGTCGACCAGGTAATTGTCGTAGTAACCCAGCCGGGCCGGAGTCCCGCCCTTGGTCGCGTAGGTCGCATCCGGATCGGTGGTCGACACCAGTTCCTGCTCATGCACCGGCTCTTCGGTCGGGTTCTGCTGCTCCAGTTCCACCAGATACTGGCGCACGGTTTGGTTCACTTGCGCCGCTTCTGCTAACTGCTCGCGTGGAATTCGGCTCTCCTTATTGGCATTGGCCTCGACGAAACTGCCATCCACCGACAGGTTCTCTCCTTGCACCCGTCCCGCTTCCAGGCAGCGCGCCACAATCTCCTCAAACAACTGCTCGAACAGTTTGGACTCCTGGAACCTTCCGTGCCGGTTCTTGGAGAACGTGGAGTGGTGCGGAATCTCCTGATCGAAGCCCAGGCCGGTAAACCAGCGCCACGCCAGATGCATGCGCAGTTCCTCAACCAACTTGCGTTCGCTGGTGACGCCATACAAATAGCCGATCAACAGGATGCGCAGCAGCAGCTCGGGATCGATGGACGGGCGGCCCGTCTCGCTGTAGCTCGCCTTTAGCCTCTCGCGCACAAAGGCAAAGCTGATGTGCTTTTCGATCAGCCGCAGTAGGTGGGTCTCAGGAACTTGATCTTCCAGACGGAAGTAGTAAAACAAGGCTTCGGAACGATCGTGTTGCCCCATCATGATGAGCACGCCTCCGAGAATGGTGATCCAGCAGAACATGGCAAGGATTTCTTCCTTGTACCACGCTTCTGCTACCTCTCCGCATGCTAATCACAGTGACTTTTTCAACACCCACGCCTGTTCTCAACAGTTACGGAAAGAGCATAATACTGCTGCGAGGTATCCGCATGATTCGGCCTAAGGGCACAATCGCAGGCGTGGGGGTACTGCTTTTTCTGTTGGGTGCCCAAACAGTACCACTGACTCAGACAGTACCGGAGCCAGCGCCAATACCGGAGACGGGATACGTTTCCGATTCGCGGTATGTCAATGCATTTTTTGGATTCTCGCTGCCGCTGCCCCATGATGCTGATTTTCGAGACTTCGCGCTTCCATCAAGGGGGAACTCCCACTCAATTTTTGGTCTTCAAGCTCAGCGAAAAGGCTTAACCGCTCTGACGGTCAGCGCCACTCAAGCCACTGGCAATCCGACCGACGATGTTCGGAAAGCAGCGGCGGGCGGGAAAGGAGCATCAGTTAAGAGAGTTGAAATCGGGGGCAAAGAGTTCTGGAAATCTGAATCAGAGGATAATAGCCGCGCTGGCACTATGCACACGTTTATTTGTGCGACCGCAATGAGCGGCTATACTTTGCAATTCACGCTCGTGTCTTTTGATGAAAAGCTTGCCAAGGAACTGTGGCACAATATCGAGTCGATCACCTTTGTCGATCCCGTTCAGGCAAAAATCTTGGCTGGTAGCAACGCCCGCCTGTTTCCGGCAGAGGTCGAAGCTGCGCCTAGTCCCACAGTATCCCCCACGCATATTGCGCAACTAAGACTTGGCGTCGTGTCCGGCAATACGTATACAAACGACATGCTAGGTTTTTCCTTTCAGTTCCCATCCGCATGGGTCGTGGCCGAGAAGGCGACACAAGATAAAGTCGTGGAAGCCGGGCATCAATTTGCATACGGGAATGACTCGGCTGCGGCTCGTGAACACGAGATCGCGAAAGAATGCGGCAGGATACTGCTTTCGGCCAGTCAATATCCTGAGGGCACAAAGACCGATGAGGTAAATCCGTTAGTTGCGATCATGGCTTTCGATTCCGCATGTCTACCGGGCGTGCACCTGCCGAACTCGACCAGCGACACTGATGCGATCCGACAATTGGGGGTGCAGATTGCAAGGTCGCTGTCAGGAACACCATTCTTTGGCAAGGGGCAAAATAAGATCAGGGCATTCGTGCTACAGAACCGCATGATGGTTGACCTTTCGAGCGGGTTCAAGGTCAATGTACCAACCAGAAAACAGCCCATCGATGTTTTCAGTTCCGTCATCTTTACTGAAGACAGCAACTACTGGGTGATGTGGTTGTTCATGAACGGGAGCCAATCTGGACTCGATGACCTCAGGAAGAACATCAGGATTGCCTTTGCCCCCGATAGCGCGACCGACCGGAGTAAGACGAACTGATAGGTTTCCTAATTGGCGAAACATCGCCACAGCACTCATAACCCCAGAACCCGGCGGACGCTACCGCCCAGAAACCCGCCACACCTCCGCCATCAAATGCTGAACGTCGAACTGTAGCCCCAGGCACCCTAAATTAGCCCCGTCCCCACACGGTCTAATTCTTGCTACTGGCCGCTGCTGGCGACGGCCACAGTCATTGTCATCGGACGGCTCAATTCCATCACCAACTCTGTGCCTGCCGGCAGCATCGCGGAACGGTGCTTGCCGAGCCAGTGCGTGACGGTCACGGTGGCGCCGACGGCTCCGCCGATGAGGAGGCCTTTGCCGCCTCCCGCCAAGCCGCCGATGAGCATTCCGCCGCCAGTGCCCAAGCCGATTTCGGTGAGATCTTTGCCGTCGTGGCCATCGCCTTTGAACTGCCCTTCGGTGTTGACGTCGGTGCCGTGGCGGGCGTTGGTGTCAACCAGCGTGGCGTTCAGCATGAACCTGTCTCCATTGGGAAGGATAAGGTTCTCGGGGAAGATGGCGATGGTGGGTTTGCCGGCAATGCGCCGCGGTTCGTTGGTTTTCGTGACGCGGCCCTCGACGGTCGTGCCGATGGGAATCACGGTTTTTCCGTCCATCACGAGGGGCTCAGTGACTCTGGCCGAGAACGGATCTCCGGCTTTCGAGCTGAAGGTTGCGAGCGTGGTTTCGAGCTTCATCTTGACGGCGGTGCCGGTGGGCAGGGCGGTTTGCGCCCACGCGAAACTTGCGATCAGGATGAGCGATGTCAGCGAAAGTGTTTTTTTCATGTTGCCTCCAAAGTTGCCTAAAAGGTTCAATTCCGCATCTTTTTCAGAGTCGAATCTCAGAATCCAATCTCAAAGTCCCAGCAAAGCTCCGATAACCTCATTCAGCGGCGCGCGGTCGAGCTGGTTATCGCCGCGATAGATGTAGCGCACCAGGCCGCGCTCGTCATCGCGACCGCCGCGACAAATCACGAGCGTGGCGGGGTGCGCAATGTTAATGGCATCGGCGGCGAGTGCGTGATGGAGCCCGTAGGCTTTGGTCACGGCCCGATCCTCATCGAGCAGGAAGACGCTGGCGATGGGATGCTTCTCCAGGAATCTTCCCGGCTTCCACACGCCGTCCCGCTTTTCGGCGGCAATGAACGCCAACTGTGCTGGCGCTGCTTCAATTTCCGGTCTCCGCGACTCGAACTGAGTCATGCGCTTCACGCAGTTCGGTCACCACGTGCCGCGCAGAAACTCGAGAATCAGCGTGCCCTGTGCGAGCAGGGCGCCGAGAGTGAATGTGCCCTCGCGGTTGGCCGCTCCCAGGGAAAAGTCTGGGGCGCGCGATCCGATTTCCAGAGTTTCGGTGCGGTTCTTCATGTTGAGTTCGACTCTAAGCGAGGTGGAAATCAGGAACAATAACGGATGGGGTACCGGGGACAGACCACTGGGCGATTCGTCGGGGCATGTCCCAGCGCACAGACCGGGACGTGCCCTGTCCGATATAATTTCGCTTTGCACGCAGGAGACGCGGCAAGCCGCGTCTCTACAATTAGATAATATGTTTCTCAATCAATCCGATGAATAAAGGACGCACTTATGCCTCTTACAAGTATTGCTGATATCCGCGGACGCCAGGTGCTCGACTCGCGCGGCAATCCGACCGTTGAAGCTGAAGTTTTTCTGGATGGCGGCGCCAGCGCGCGGGCCATTGTGCCGAGTGGCGCGTCCACCGGTGAGCATGAAGCCGTGGAATTGCGTGACGGCGACAAAAGCCAGTACATGGGCAAGGGCGTTCTGCAGGCGGCTGCGAACGTCAATGGCGAGATTGCGGAAGCCCTCAGCGGGGTGGACGCGGCCGACCAGGGCACGCTCGACGCCAGGCTGATAGATCTTGATGGCACTCCCAACAAGGGGCGGCTGGGCGCGAACGCGATTCTGGCGGTTTCGATGGCCGCTGCTCGCGCTTCGGCCAGAGCGTTCGAAATGCCGCTTTATCGTTATCTCGGCGGGGCCGCGGCCAACACTTTGCCGGTGCCGATGATGAACATCCTCAACGGGGGCGCGCACGCCGATAACAACGTCGACTTCCAGGAGTTCATGGTGATGCCGGTGGGAGCGCCGTCGTTTTCGGAGGCGCTGCGCTGGGGCGTGGAAGTTTTTCATACGCTCAAGGGCGTGTTGAAAAAGCGCGGCTACAACACGGCGGTCGGCGACGAGGGAGGGTTTGCTCCGTCGGTGAAGTCGAATGTCGAGGCCATTGAAGTTGTGCTGGAGGCGATTCAGCAGGCGGGCTACAAGCCGGGTGAGGAGATCGCGATTGCGCTCGATCCGGCGGCCAGCGAGTTCTTTCAGGACGGAAAATATGTTTTCAAGAAATCCGACAAGTCGGCAAAAAGTTCTGAAGACATGATTCGCTTCTACGCAAAATGGGTGAACGATTACCCCATCGTGTCACTCGAGGACGGCCTTTCCGAAAACGACTGGGACGGCTGGGCGCTCTTGACCAAAGAACTGGGAGGCAAGATTCAACTTGTGGCCGACGACATCTTCGTCACCAACATTGAGATCTTCGCCAAGGGCATTGAGAGAGGGATCGCCAATTCGATCTTGATCAAACTCAATCAGATTGGCACGGTCAGCGAGACGCTCGACGCCATCGACCTGGCGCGGCGCAACGGATACACGTCAGTGATCTCGCATCGTTCCGGCGAAACCGAAGACACGTTTATTGCGGACTTTGCGGTGGCGACTGGAGTGGGGCAGATCAAGACGGGCTCGGCTTCACGCACGGACAGAATTTCCAAGTACAACCAGTTGCTGCGCATTGAAGAGGAACTGGGAGGGGCGGCACGGTTCTTGGGGGTGAAGGCGCTGAATTACAAAGGATAGGACCCGAGACGGGATGGGGCACTGACTGATGGATCTCCTTGTTCCGATACGGCAATCCGATCTTGCTGCTGCGCTTCTCCTCTGACCGGGGACCGCACTCTATTTTCGCGCCTTGACTTAGTCCATGACTAAGCTATACTGAACTCATGGAAGTCAATATCCACGAGGCCAAAACCCACCTCTCCCGCCTGCTGGAGCGGGTCGCTATGGGCGAAGAGGTCATCATCGCCAAGGCCGGAACTCCCGTCGCCAAGCTCGTTCCAATTAAGCAGACAAATCGCGGGTTCAAGTTCGGATCGGCCAAGGGAAAAATTGTCATTGCCGATGACTTCAACGACCCTCTTCCGAAAGAGATCGAAGATCTTTTCTGGTAATGAAAGTCCTACTGGATACCCACACTTTTCTTTGGGCGGTCATAGACGAGAAAAAACTTTCTCCGAGAGTGCGGAGTCTGATGGCCTCGTCCGAGTTATGGTGGAGCGTAGTGAGCCTGTGGGAGGCGATTCAAAAGGCGCACGTGGGAAAGCTCTCGCTGCCGCTGCCGGCCGGGCCTTTCTTGGCTGGCGCACTCAGCTCTAACCATGTTCGATTGTTGCCCGTTAGCCTAAGCCACGTCTTGCGAGTTGAAGAGTTGCCACTTCATCATCGCGACCCGTTCGACCGCTTGCTCATTGCGCAGAGCATCGAAGAGGGATGGCCAATTGTTACGGCCGATCCATGGTTTTCGCGTTATCCGGTCGATGTGATCTGGTAATTTGACGGCTAAGAGCTAGTGTCGTGTCCCGGAAATACGCGAACAAAGTCGGGGACTTGGTCCGAGGCTAAGCGAAGAGTTTCGTGGTGCAAACAAAATACATAGGTCCTTCGCTTCGCTCAGGATGACAACTTAGTTTAATGTACGAACTTACGGGACAGCGCACTAGAACCCCATCGTGTCGTCCGCGGAAGGCCCGTAGGTCGCGGGTACCGGCTTCCCATTCAAACGCAGATACACGCCGAGCTGGGCGCGGTGGTGCACCAGGTGATTCAGGAACATTTGGCGGTAGGCCAGGAAGCGCGAGCCATCGAAGATGGGCTTGCCCTGAAAGCTGAGCTTCCAGTTCTCGGTCCAGGCTTCATCGGGAGTTTTCTTGAGTGCGGTGCGAACTTGGGCTGCGCCCTCGTCGAAAGCTTTGACCAGTTGCGCCGCCGACTCAAAGGGCAGAGGCTTGATGGTGCTTTTTGCGAAATCAAGTTCAGGAGTGGTAAGGATCGTAAGGCCAAAACCAGCCAACTGCACCACGTGAGGCGCGAGCTTGTTCAGGGGCATTGATTTGGGATGCGGCGTGAAGTCCTTCTTGTCTTCCGGAACTCGTTCCAGCATGGTGCGGGTCTTCTTGATTTCTTCATCGAACTCGGTCACGAGAAGTTCATTAATGGGCATGTTTATCCTCGACGATAGTTTTCGCAATGGTTATCTGCAATAGTATGAGATGTGCGGCCGCTGGGAGCGATTCACCCTATCTGCGGAAGCCAGGAACCAAAAGCCAGGAGCCTGAAGCGATCTTATGTCCCGCCCTAAACCTCTCGTTCTCGTCATCCTCGACGGCTGGGGATACCGCGCTGAAACCAAGGCCAATGCTATCGCCCTCGCGCGCAAGCCGACCTACGACCGGTTGCTGCGCGAGTATCCGAACACGCTGATCCATACCAGCGGGCCGTTTGTCGGGCTGCCGGAAGGGCAGATGGGAAACAGCGAAGTCGGCCATCTGAATATGGGCGCTGGGCGCATCGTGCATATGGACATCACACGCATCGACCTGATGATCCTGAACGGCGAATTTTTCTCGCATCCCGTGCTCGTCGAGGCGATGAAGAATGCTCGCGGCGGCGGGCGCAAGTTGCATCTGTTCGGGCTGGTGTCGGACGGCGGCGTGCACTCGCGGCAGGAGCATCTGTATGCGCTCCTGAAAATGGCCAAGCAGCAGGGAGTCGATTGCGTCTTCGTGCATGCCTTCATGGATGGCCGCGACACGCTGCCGACCAACGGCGCCGGCTATCTCGATCAACTGCAGCAGAAGATACGCGAATATAACTCCGGCAAAATCGCGACCGTCAATGGCCGTTATTACGCCATGGATCGCGACCGGCGCTGGGAGCGCATCGCCAAGGCCTACAGCGCGATGGTCGAGGGCAAAGCCGAGGGCGGTAGCTACGTCGACCCGGTGCAGGGTATGAAAGAGTCCTACAACAAGGGTGTGACCGACGAGTTTGTGGTGCCCTTCGTTTGCACGGATGGGCGCGGCGAAGCGTTGGCAAAGATCGGCGACGGCGATTCGTGCATCTGCTTCAATTTTCGCGCGGATCGTGTGCGCGAGATCACGCGCGCGCTGTGCCGCAACAGCGGACTGAACGCGAAGGGCGGGAGCGACTTGCCGGGCGCGGCCGAACTCGATGCAACTATCCCACGCGAGCGCGCGCCTAAGAATCTGAAGTACGTTTGCATGACGAGGTACGACAAGAACTTCGACCTGCCGGTGGTGATTCCGCCGGAGTCGATGGCGAACATCCTGGCCAATGTCATGGGCGGGCTGAACATGCGCAACCTGCGCGTGGCGGAGACAGAGAAGTATGCGCACGTGACGTACTTTTTTAACGGCGGCGTGGAACAGCCTTTTCCGGGAGAAGAACGGGTGATGGTGCAGTCGCCGAAGGTTGCCACGTACGACCTGAAGCCGGAGATGAGCGCCGCCGGCGTCGCCGAAGCGGTTGTCAAGGCGACCAACGATGGTACCTTCGACGTGATCATCGTTAACTTTGCGAATGCCGATATGGTCGGACACTCGGGCAAGATTGAGCCGACCATCAAGGCGGTCGAGACGGTCGATGCCTGCCTGGGCGAGATTGAGAAAGCGGTGCGCGCCAAAGGCGGAGCCATGCTGATTACGGCCGACCACGGTAATGCTGAAATGATGATCGACCCCGTAACCGGCGGTCCGCACACGGCGCATACGACGAATCCGGTGCCGTTTATTCTGATGGCAGAGGACGCGAAACAGTACACCCTGAAGCCGAACGGTTCGCTGCGTGATATTTCGCCGACGATGCTCGGGATGCTGGGGATCACTGAGCCAAAGGAAATGACGGGTGCAGACTTGCGGAAGCCGCTGAAATCTTGAACCGCCGAGACGCAGAGGACGCCGAGAAGATCTTTTGATCACCCGATGACCCGATCATCCGATGGCCCGATCCGCAATCACCCGATGCGCAAGCTTCTGATTTGCGTTCGCCATCCTTTTGACCAGTGGAACGCGCCGCCTTGGTTCTCAGAGCGCTTGCGGCGGGATTTCCCGCAACTCAACGCTGTTCATCTTCCCGACTACAAGCGGATGGATGAAGAAATCGTCGATGCTGAAATTGTCATTGCCTGGTCGGTCCGTCCAGAGCAGATCGGGACGGCAAAGAAACTGCGATGGATTCACTCTCCGGCGGCGGCGGTTCATCAGTTGATGTTTCCGGAACTCGTCCAGAGCGAGATTGTTCTCACCAACGCGCGCGCAGTACACGGGCCGGTGGTGGCGGAGCACGTCGTCGCGCTCATCTTTGCGCTGGCCAAGAAAATTCCGGGCTCGGTGCGGTTGCAGGAGAAGCACGTTTGGGGGCAGCAGATCCTGTGGGACGAACTGCCGCGAGTCCGGGAAGTTGCGGGCGCAACCGTCGGCATGGTGGGCCTCGGCAGCATCGGGCGCGCGGTCGTCAAGAGCGCGAAAGCCCTGGGCATGCGAGTGATCGCGGTGCGCGAGCATCTGGAGAAGGGAAGTGAAGGCGCGGACGCTGTGTTTGGCCCAGCGCAAATCGACGAAGTGTTTCGCCAGGCGGATTACATCGTGCTGGCGGCGCCGGTTACGGACAGCACGAAGGCCGTCGCGAACGCCGAACGGTTAGCGCTCATGAAACCGGATGCCTGCCTGATTAACGTCGGTCGCGGGCCGCTCGTGGACGAGGATGCGCTTGCCGCGGCGCTCCGTGAAAAGAAGATTGGCGGCGCGGCGCTCGATGTATTTCCGAAAGAGCCGCTGGCCGCCGACTCGCCGCTGTGGGACGTGCCCAATCTGCTGATCACTCCGCACACGGCGGCGCTGACTGACAAGTTATGGGAGCGGCATTACGCGCTGTTCTCGGACAATCTCCGTCGGTATCTTGCCGGGCAGCCGCTGTTGGCGGTGGTGGACAAACACAAAGGCTACTGACTTACACACGACGACTTATACACGACGGAGCGCCGTCTCTCCATCTTTGACAAACGAAGATGGGTCTACCGCGTATCAATCCCAAACCCGATAATCGCAGTCACTTCGATCGGCTCATCCCCGCGAAATGCGGGACGGAATTTCCACTTGGACAATGCAGCCAGGATTTTCGAGGTAGACTCGGGCGCCCCCGGTTCCAGCACTCTCAGGTCCTTCAGAACTCCCGTTCGATCAAGGATGCAGGCAATCACCACGTGCGTGGGGCGCAGGCCATCGGGAAGGTCTTTGCGGAGAGGCTCGGGCTCACTCAACGCTTCGCGGGACGGATGCGTGGCTGAAGACGGATCGGAGTATTGTATGACCGCCGTTCCCAGCGAGGTTTCGATGTAGATGGAATAGTTGTCGCCCTTCAACCGATCATAGTAGGGCAACACGCCACCGGAGCGCGAGGTCGCGATCACCGTAACTCCGGATCTTTTGTGGTCATTCACCGAGGAATGTCCGGGGCCCGCAGCTGGGGCGTCGCCGCCGGGAGATCCGAAACTGGGCAGGTTGACGGTGGTTGTGCCGCCCTCCACGGATACGCCGGGCATGGCGGGCGTGCCGCTGGTGCCATTTCCCGCGCCACCGGGGCCGGGATACGGCGAGATCCCTCCACGCGCGTTGGGATCGGAGCCGCGCCCTGTGCCTTCTCGGCCTGCGCCCGACCCTTCTCCTTCCAACCCGCTGCCGGGGCCATTTCCTTTGCCGATGCCCGCTCCGATGCCGCTTCCGCCGAGACCGCTTTTCGCTCTACCGCTGGGCGACATGGCGAGAGCGCCGGCGCCGCTAGAGTTCGGTACTCCAACTTTGGTTCCCGGTTCGCTGGAGATGACGACGCCGGAGCCGGCAGCGTTGCCTCCAGCGTTACTCGGTGGAGCTACGGAGGAACCCAGGTCGAGCGGACCGCCGGCGCCAGTGCCCTTGTTTCCACGTCCGCTGCCAGAGAGAGCTTTGCCGCCGCCCAGGCCGGGCGGAGGTGGCACAACGTTGGCGTCTCCCAGGAGCGCGCCTGCGGGTTGACCGGAGCGGCCGCCACCGCTTTGCTGAGAACCATGGCTGTCGATGCTGGCCGGAGGCGGCACAACCTGTGGCGTGAAGGCACCAGCGCCTGATCTTGCTAACGACCCTCCGCCAGATGCGGTGGGTGGCGGCGGAACGGGCTTGGTGCGCAAGTCGCCGGTGGCGGAACTGCCCCAGCTATTGAGATCGCGGCTGACCTGCGACGGCGGCGGCGCCACAACCGCGGGGGCGGGCAACTGTAGTTTGGGAGTGGACGAGACCTCGCGCTGGGGTGCGGAGACCGGCGGCGCAACCACGTCGACGGTTTGCGTCAGCGGTACACGAGAGCTGGCCA
>Ga0224558_1001584_pt1 | contig 23411 bp, 19 predicted proteins | sample 714S32024metaG_FD_180682 | JGI IMG/M metagenome (GOLD analysis project Ga0224558, IMG submission 180682) | Peat soil microbial communities from Stordalen Mire, Sweden - 717 S3 20-24 | ecosystem: Environmental > Terrestrial > Soil > Wetlands > Peat | place: Sweden: Norrbotten County, Stordalen...
CGGGGTCGGCCAGGCCCGCCTGGCGCGGCCTTCCGACCCGGCCGAGCGGCTCATGGCTCTGCGAGCGTCGGGCGTAAAGCACGAGTACTTTGCGCCGATCGATCCGGGTGCCGGGCACGCGAGTCCGCGACATCCGCCGCAGTCAATCCCGGTGCGGCGGCATCCTTGCCGCGATCACTTGCAAGGTACGTGAGTACCGCCGCCACCTCGGCCTCGCTCAAGCCCGACTGCGCAGGCATGACGCCGCGATAGCTGACGCCGCCGACCTTCAAATCACCCATGAGGCCCGTGGTGACGACCATCACCAGGTAATCGCGTCCCTGCGGTGCTTTCGCAAACGCAACAATCTGTTCGTGCAACGACGGAAAGCTGCCGGGTATGCCGGCCGCTTCCGGTCCGTGGCACACCGCACAACGGCCGGCGAAAATGCTCGCGCCGGATACCGCTTCGTCCGCATGGCCCGGCAGCGCAAAACCCGCCGTTGCCAGCGCAACCAATGCCAGACGTCCGGAAGCCGGCGTCTTCTTCGGTCGGCTGGAACCGGTACTACTTTTGATCAATCGCAACACCCAGGATGATGGCTGTGGAGCAAGTATACGATTGGCTCTGGGTACCGAAACACCAGGTGACCTCGTTGTTGTTCTGCGGCCGCACCACCGGTCGATCACCCTGATTATTCTGACAGGCGCACCGCCCCCAGGGCACTCCGCCGCAACAATCATTGTACGAGATGATGTAATTTCGTTGATCCACCGGATTACGGCAGGTGCCGATCCAGGTGATCGGCGACATTTCCGTCCCCGGGGGACAGGAATTGACGCTGCCGCCGTAACATGCGCACAGCGACCCGTCGATGGCGCAGTAGCGCCAATAATCACATTTCGTCGCATCACCGGGATCTTGCGGATTACCCGAGATCTGCGGAGGCGTCTGGCCAGACGTGGGGTCCGACGAGGATGAGCCGGGTTCGCTTTGCGCGCCTCTGGCCACCGGCAACAATGGCAACGCAGCCGCGCCGGCGAGCAAGCCCCCGAGGATGCTGAACATGCTACGCCGCGAGGTTCGGCTCGCGAAGCCGCGCAGCATTTTTTCCGTCAAGCGATCGAATTGAGCCACTTTATTCTCCCGAAGAGGCACGCCTCTGACTGAGGAATTGCTGAATGTTGCTGACGCCGGTTTCCTTGGCCACGAATAAACTTTCCAAATGCTCGCGTGTGTTGACCAAGCCGCTCGAAGACAGCTTCCCCGCTTCGTCGATCAACACGGCGTAAGGCAGCTTCGCGACCCCGTAGCTGCGTCCCAGATGCTCCGACACCACGTACGGGAATTTGCCCAAGTTTTTCTCTTGGACGAACTCCGCGTGCTTATCGGATTCGCCGTCGCTGGCCAGTATGACGTCGAGCCAATTCCGTTCTGCGGTCTGCGCGGAGCGCACCGCGGGCAACAGCGCCTCGCAGATGGTGCAATCCGGCGAGACGAACAACAACAGCTGGCTGCGGCCGCCTCGCACCCCGCCGATTTGCACGGTGGATCCGGTAAGCGAGGTCAACGTCATTTCCGGCGTCGCATCCCCGAGTTTGAGCGGTTGGCGCAACGATAATGCGCCCGCCGGCGCGATGCGCTGATGCAGCACCCCGATTTGCCGCGCCAATGCCATACAAACGGTACCCAAGATCAGCAGCCCGATCCAAAGGGCAATCTGCGAAGCAATCACGAAACTCATAGTACTTCTCCGCTGCGCAACGGCCGCAAGGCCATCACTTGATCCAATGCGCCGTACAGCGCCAGCAAGGCGATCCCACCCAGCACTTGCGAAGCTTGCGACGGGACGCTGCCGCTGGCAGCCGACACCCATGCGATGAGCATCGCGACACCCGCAAGCACCGCGTTTCTCACCACCTGAAATGCGCCCAGGGGCCGGGAAGTCCGCCCAAAACTGCACCCGCAATCGACATCGCGTCGATCCTGCAGGATGGCGCGGACGATGAGCAGCAGGTAGCAAGTCCATATCACAGCCGCGGACATCGCTCCCGTCGCCCGATAGGCGGGAACGATCAACAGCGCCCCCGCAAACAGTTCCGCGATGATAGCCGTTCCGAGCGCCGATGCCGCCAGGGAAGCCGGCACTCCGGCAAACTGCTGCACCACCCGTTGCGACTGCAACCATCTCACCGCTTTGTGCACAGCCGACGCGGCCAGCAACAACGCTTGAAAAATCGCCAGTTGCGCCATGAGCGGCTGCATCGCTGCGGCCATAGATACCTCGCTCATCATCAACGAATTGGCTCTATTTGCATGCGCGTATGAAATCCCGGCAAATCCAAGCTTCTTACGAAAGTCCCTTCGTGCGCATCGTACACGTCGAGCCGCTCTCCCGCCTGTACCAGCAACAGAGGCACGGCGTCGTGCGTCAAGGCGATCGATGATCCGGCGCGAATCAACCGCAGCCGCTTGACGCGGGTCTTGGTGGCCGCGTTATAGATCCACACTTCGTTGCCGGGGTCCTTATGCGTCCCTTCGTGGGCGTCCGCCTGCATCACTACATAGAGCAGCTTTTGATCGTCGCTGGCGATGAGTTGCCAGCCGCTTGGACGCCAATGCCCCGCCGCGTCCGCAGCCGGCACCAACTGCCAATCCGGCAGCACCTTGACGTCATCGCCCTTCATGTCCACCGGCTGGATCCGGCCCTGCAGACTGGGAAAATACCGCACACCGCCCAGCGTCGCTGAGGCGGTGAACAACGGATCGGTGTCGAGCGGATTGAACGCCTTCGTTTCGCTGCGGCTTGCGACGGCGCCGTTGGCATCGAGCCGGATCGTCAGCAGGTTGCCGCTCGCACACAGCGTCGAGAAGCCGCGCGCGCCGCTCGGGTATACCAGCGAGCAGCCGGGTATCCCGATTTCGCCCAGAGGCTGTCGCTTCACGAGATCTACTACGGTTACCGAGGAGGCCGGCGTGAAATTGAACACCAGCGCCATGCGTTGCTCGTCCGTGAACGCCGACAACCCTTCCATGGCCGTGATGAGTGCTCGCTTGGTTCCGGGCAGCACGATCTCGCCGATGGGATTCAAGGTCTTGGTGTCGTAGATGGTGATGAAGTCGGTACGCGTACCGCGCACTCCACGCGACCAAACGGTGTCGGCCACGTAGATTTCGGGGCGTTTGTCGGAAACCAACAGCGTCGCGGAGTCGTGCGCTTGAAGTTGGCCCTTCACCTCGCGAGTATCGCTGCCGACATTGCGCAATTCGATCCGATCGCCGGCGTAATTGAGGAAACTCCAAGTCGTCGGATAGTGCGCCGGAAGCGTTTCCACCTTCGGGATGGTCTCCGGCGGCAAAGGCGTCGGAAAGTCGGCGGCAGGCGCCGCGCCCGCACCGGCAGCGAGCCACGTGAAAAACCCTACTGTAGTCGCCCTGAAGATAGTCATCGTCATTTTGTTAGGCCCCTCATCGCACTACTTTTGCGAACTTTGCTGACGTAAATACGTTTGCCCATGAACCATGTCTCGAGCACATCGGTGTTTCGGATATCTTCCGCGTGACCTTCGTCGGCGAGTCTCAGAATATCCTGATCGAGTACGATGAAGTCGCCTGACTTCCCGACCTCGATCGATCCCGCTTGCTTCTCGCGTCCCAGAAAGCGGGCGCCGCTGATGGTATACGCCTCGATCACGTCTCGGATAGTGATGGCCTGCCCCGGACTCAACGCGTGGCCGCCGGGCAGAGCGCGAGTCACCGCGCGACTCATATTCACGAAGGGCCTCGGATCCGAGGTCTCGACCGGCGCGTCGGATCCCGCGACCAAAATGGCGCCCGCCTCCTTGCTGCTGCGGACGGGATACACGTTCGATTCGTAGTAACTGCCCGGCGGGTGCAGCGCCTCGTAGCTGTTGCCTTGCACCGGCTGAATGAATGGAATCACCGTCATGTCGTAATCAGGATCGACATCGGCCCAAGAATAGGTGTAAGCAATATAGAGATGGTCACGACCGATGCGGGCGATATCGTCGGGATTTCCGAGCTGCAGATGGGCGATGCCGTCCCGCGTCGTAATCACGCCGTCCGCCGCGCGCGCACCTTCGATCGCGTCGACCGCTGCACGCACGGCCGCATCCCCGATGGCGTGAATGTGCAGGTTGAAGCCCGCCATGTGAAAGCGCCTCGCGAATTCCAAGATCACGCCGCGATCGTGTTGCAGCTGACCGCTGGAGACGACGCATTGCCCGGGATGGTAGCCGTGGGTCTTCTGAAACCCGTCGATGCTCTCTGCAGACGCATATTTCGCCGGGTTTGCGCGTACCTCGATGCACAGCGCCGATCCCGTGTCGACATAGCCCGTCACGGTGAGGCGGCCGGCCTTGTCTCTGCCGAAAATCGGCTGCAGGAACGGTTTCAAGCTGGCACTGTCCGGCAGCGTCGGCGGCACTGCATACGGATTGCCTTCCAGAACCCCGTCGGCAAACAGCTTCACCGTGTCGGCTTGCAGCAGGGAATTCGATGCGTACTTGTCGCGCACGGCCGCGGCTTTCGCAACCATGGCGTCGTAATCGACCTTGCCGCTGGGAAGACGATACGCCTCCGGGTCGTAGAATTGCGCCAATGTGGTACGGACGTTGAGCTGGTGGCGCGCCAACAGCATGTCGTAAACCGGCAGGCCCTCGGGGGCCGCCATCGCATCGAGCATGCCGGTGATTCCGACACTGCTCAATCGCTGGGTGATGCGTTCCGGCGACTTGAGAACCAAATCCAAGTGCTCATAATCGACGGAGATCTTCTCCATGACATAACGCGCATCCTCGTTCACCGCACCGTTGGGTTCGCCCCTGGAGTCGACCCCGATCAGTTTCGCGTATTCGGCAAAATCTCCGGCCAGGGTGGCTTTCGACAGCCCGACCGTCTGCCCTGCTTTGTTCTTCGCCATGGCGAGAGCCATGCTGTTGTATGCGCCATGATGGCCGTCATTGCCGAACAGTTCGACGGGGTTATTCGGAGCGGCTTTGTCGAGCGCTGCACGCAACGTGGTGTACGCGCCGTCCGGTTCGTTGCCGCCGGTGTAGTTCCACTGGAAGACCATCAACCATTTGCCGCGCGGCAATTTGTATTTGCGGGCGCATGCGCGCACGAAGGCCGACAAATCGCTGAGCGTTTTCTGCGACCGGCTGTCGAGATTGCACACATCGAAATCGACGATGTCGAGCGGATGAATATGCGAATCGAACAATCCGGGAAGCACCAATTTGCCGCCCAGGTGCAATACTTGGGTGTGCGGACCCACCCACGCATCCGCGTCCACGGCATTACCGACGAAGACGATAGTGCCGTCCTTGACTGCCAGCGCCTCAGCCATTCCCCGCTGCGGGCGGGCGGTGTAGACACGCGCATCGGTGACGACCACATCGGCGGGCATCAAACCCTCGGCCATGCACAACCGAAAGCCGAAAGCCATGAGGGCCGCTGTGCCCCACGCGATCAACGGCGTTCGCAATCCCAATTATTCGTCTCCCCTTTTTTTCTTGCGCCGCAGTCGACGCGCAGGCACGGCAGTGTACGTGAACGACTGCTAGCTGAATACTCCGGCGTGCCAACAGGTATATTGCGGACATGAACGTCGCACAAATCGCCTTTTATCTCGCAATCGGTGCGGCCGGCATCGCCTTTTGCATCGGCGGCTTCCGGGCCGCCAAACGCGGCCGAGGGATTCGCCTCCGACCAACGCCCATGGAACTGCTCATCGGATTCGTCGTCGCGTTCTTCGACACGCTGGGAATAGGATCCTTCGCTCCCACGACGGCGATCTTCAAATTGCGGCGCATCGTGCCCGATGAATTAATTCCCGGCACGCTGAACGTCGGTCTCACCACCGCCGCGCTCGTCGAAGCCCTGATTTTCGTCACCTCCATCATCGTCGATCCGGTGCTTCTGGTCACCGTGGTGGTGAGCGCCGCCACCGGCGCTTGGCTGGGGGCCGGCATCGTCGCGCGCTTACCGCGCCGTACCATCCAAATCTTCATGGGTATCGCGTTGCTGATCGCGGGCAGCGTCTTCACGGCAGTGAACCTGGGTGCGCTGCCGGGCGGCGGCACGGCCATGGGGCTGGTGGGATGGAAGTTCGGCCTGGCGGTGGGGATCAATTTCGTGCTCGGCGCTTTGATGAGTGTCGGTATCGGCCTATATGCGCCCTGCATGATTACCCTCGCCCTCTTAGGGATGCATCCGTTGGCAGCCTTTCCCATCATGATGGGTGCGTGCGCGCTGCTGCAGCCCGTGGCGAGTCTGCGTTTCTTTCAAACGGGCGCATTCGCCTGGGGACCGTCCGTGGGACTCGCGCTCGGCGGTGTGGTCGGCGTGTTCATCGCCGCTTACATCGTCAAATCCCTGCCGTTGTTTGCACTTCGCTGGCTGGTGATCCTCGTCATCGGATACGCCGCCTTCGCCATGCTGCGTTCGGCCTTGCGACCCGCAATCCCGCAAACCTACGCTACACTTCGCCAACCATGAAATCATCCCGGCGATGCGGCGGCGCTGTGTCCATCTCGCTGCGCCACGCAACCTTCAACGATATTCCCACCCTCGAATCGTTGATCGCCAGATCGGCTCGCGGATTGAGTACGGCGGAATACACCCTCAGCCAAATCGAAGGCGCGCTCAAAGGCGCTTTCGGCGTTGATTCTCAGCTGATCAAGGACCAGACGTATTTCGTCGTGGAGGAGGACGGCGAAATCGTCGGTTGCGGCGGTTGGAGTTATCGCTCGACGCTGTTCGGCGGCGATGCGCGGGACGGCCGGGATTCTTCCCTGCTCGATCCACGCCGCCAGGCGGCGAAGATCCGCGCTTTTTTCGTCGATCCGTCGAAGGCACGGCGCGGAATCGGCTCTCTCCTACTGGAGCGCTGCGAGCAGGAGGCGCGGGAGCATGGCTTCGCGCACGTCGAACTCATGGCAACGCTTCCCGGCGTCAAACTATATGCCGCACGCGGCTATACGGGAGCGGAAATGCTGAATTACGAGGTGGGCCCGGGAGAGACCATCGAATTCATTCCCATGCGGAAGAAACTCGACTGAGGCCCGCGATGGGCGCCTAGCGCCACAATGCCATCCACCCTTCCGGCCCGAGCTCGCGAAGTCGGCGAATGTTGTTCTCATAGATCGACTCCGGATCGGGCACGTCAGCCAAGGCCCGCTCGACGCTCGCCTCGCGCAGCAAATGCAAGGTCGGATACGGCGAACGATTGGTATGATTTTCGATGTCGCCCGATGCTGTGCCGGCAAACTGATACTGGGGGTGAAAGCTCGCCACCTGAATCTCCCCCTCGAGATCCAGGCCCTGCACCGTCTCGTCGCATATTTGGAGAAAATCATTGAATTCGAAGAAGTCATTGAGCACCCAGGGATGAATCAGGAGGGTCGTTTCGCATTGCCGCGCATCCACCGCCTGCAGACGCATCAATTCCGAGCGAAGCTCTTCCAACAACCCGGCCGCCGTGCGTTGCTCGCTGACGAAAAACCGCACCCGGTCGCTCCGATAGGCTCTTTCGGCGAACGGGCACAGCCCCAGGCCAATGACTGCCTTCTCCACCCATCGGCGGGTGGCGTCGATGATCGCATCGTTGTTGATGGCGCGTATCCTCCGTAGTCATCGGCAGTCTAATGCGCGAAAGGTCATGTATCCTAATCGCCGCAATATCCACCGTGAGACTCAACGACGATGCAACACCCCATTCCCGCCACGCTGATCCCCGGAGATGGAATCGGTCCAGAAATAATCGACGCAACACTCGCCGCCTTGGATACGCTCGGCGCGCCCTTCGTGTGGGACAGGCAAATCGCCGGCCTGGAGGGTATGAAGTCGGCGGGAGACCCGCTTCCGCCCAAGACCATCGACAGTATCCGACGAACGCATTTGGCCCTGAAGGGGCCGCTGGAAACACCCTCGGGCGGCGGCTATCGCTCGTCCAACGTTCGCCTGCGCGAGGAATTCAAGCTGTATGCAAACCTGCGCCCGGCGCGCACGCTCATTCCGGGCGGTCGCTTCGACAACATCGACCTGGTGGTGGTGCGCGAAAATCTCGAAGGGCTCTACATAGGCCACGAGTATTTCATTCAGATCGACGACGATCCGCATGCGGTCGCCATAGCCTCGGGTATCAACACGCGCCAGGGCAGCCGGCGATTACTGGAGTTCGCTTTCGCGCACGCCGTCGCCGTGGGCCGCAAGAAAGTTGCGATCGTGCACAAAGCCAACATCATGAAAGCCCTTACCGGCATTTTCCTGGAAACCGGACTGGAACTCTACGAGCGCAAGTACAAGGGCAAATTCACGCTCGAAACCGTCATCATCGATGCCTGCGCCATGAAACTGGTGCTCAACCCCTGGCAATTCGACGTACTGGTGACCACCAACCTGTTCGGCGACATCCTCTCGGACCTTGTTGCCGGTCTGGTCGGCGGTTTGGGGATGACGCCCGGCGCCAACATTGGAACGGACGCGGCGATATTCGAAGCCGTGCACGGCTCGGCTCCCGACATTGCCGGAAAAGGAGTCGCGAATCCGACCGCGCTGCTGCTCGCGGCGGGCATGATGCTGGATCACTGCAACCTGCCGGAACTGGCCGTACGATTGCGCAATTCCCTCAACGAGACGCTGAACGTGGACAAGGCACGCACCGGCGATTTGGGTGGGCACTCGAGCACGGCGCAGTTCACGCGTGCCTTGGTGAAGCGTATTGCCAATTCCTGAGGGCACGTCCCGAGCGGGTCGGAGCGGCGATCGGAACAACGAATGCCGGCGATAATCTCGATCGTCAACGTCGCCAAATCGTATGCCTCGGGCGTTGAGGCGCTAAGATCGACGAACCTCGAGATCGAAAAGGGCGAGATATTCGCCCTGCTCGGACCCAACGGTGCAGGCAAGAGCACCTTGATCAACATCATTTGCGGCATCGTCACACCAAGCTGCGGAACCGTGATTGCGGATGGTCACGATATCGTTCGCGACTATCGCGCGGCGCGCTCGAAGATCGGGCTCGTTCCGCAGGAACTGACCACCTCGGCATACGAGACGGTCTGGGACACGGTTGCGTTCAGCCGCGGCCTATTCGGCCGCGCACCGAATCCGTCGTACGTCGCCGGCTTACTGCGCGACCTGTCCCTGTGGGAGAAGCGAGACAGCAAGATCATGACGCTCTCGGGCGGCATGAAGCGCCGCGTAATGATTGCCAAGGCGTTGTCGCATGAACCTGAAATCCTGTTCCTCGACGAACCGACGGCGGGAGTCGACGTGGAACTGCGCCGGGACATGTGGAATCTGGTGCGCGAATTGCGCAAACGCGGCGTGACCATCATATTGACCACGCACTACATCGAAGAGGCCGAAGAAATGGCCGATCGCATCGGCGTCATGAATCAGGGCCGATTGATATTGGTCGAAGAAAAAACCGCGCTCATGAAGAAATTCGGCAAGCGCCAACTGACGTTGCACCTGCGGCAGCGTTTGAGCGCCATTCCGACGGAACTTCGGCCCTGGGGACTCGAGTTGAGAGACGACGGCAGCAATCTCGTCTACACGGTCGACGGCAACGGCAGCATGGACGTGTCCGCGCTGCTCGAGAGAATGAGCGAGTTGTCGCTCGACATCAGGGATCTGCAAACCCACCAAAGTTCGCTCGAAGACATCTTCGTCAGCCTGGTCAGCAGCCGCGCACGAGCGCATCCGTGACCCGACTGGAATTCAACCGGCACGGGGTTTGGGCGATCTACAAGAGCGAGATTGCCCGCGCGTTGCGCACCTTGGTGCAGAGTCTGGTGACGCCCGTCATCACCACGTCGCTGTATTTCGTCGTATTTGGCGCCGCCATAGGCGGTCATATGAGCGCCGTGGACGGTGTGACGTACGGAGCGTTCATCGTGCCCGGCCTCGTCATGCTGCCGTTGTTCACCGAAAGCCTGGCCAATGCGTCGTACGGCATTTTCTTTCCGAAATTCATCGGCACCATCTATGAAGTACTGTCCGCCCCCATCTCCTATGTCGAGATCGTCATTGCGTATGTGGGCGCCGCAGCCACCAAGTCCATCGTTCTGGGACTCATCATCTTGGCGACGGCAGCGCTGTTCGTGCCGTTCCACATCTTGCACCCGGTATGGATGATCGCGTTCCTCAGTGTGACGGCGGTGACTTTCAGCCTGTTTGGATTCATTCTCGGGATCTGGGCCAAAGGATGGGAACAGATGTCGTTCATTCCCATGTTGGTGGTCACCCCGCTCACGTTTCTGGGCGGAGCGTTCTATTCCATCAGCATGCTGCCGCCCATCTGGCGACGCGTCAGCCTCTTCAATCCCATCGTGTATTTGATCAGCGGCTTTCGCTGGAGCTTCTACGGCACCGCGGAGGTGAACGTCGTCTTGAGCTTCGGCATCGCCTTGGCATTCCTCGCCCTGTGCTTGAGCGTGGTGGCGTTGATATTCAAGACCGGGTACCGGCTCAAGAACTGACGTTTCGCTCCTAGGCGGCATCCGGATCGAGGCCAATGTCGGCCGCAAAAGCTTGCGCTTTGTCCGCCTCGAGATCCAACGACCGGCATGCCCACAGGTAAACGAGTGCCGCTACGGGCAAGCCCACCAACATTGCAATGTCGGCGCCGCCCAGAGCCCTTGCAACCGGACCCTTGTAGTGCTCGGTGCTGAAGAATGGGATCATCACGAGGAAGCCGACGCCGTAGGCCACCAGCCCGCGCCAACTCCAGCGCCCGTACATGCCGTGTGCATTGAAAATTTCACGTACCGAGTAATGCCCTTTGCGCACCACATAGAAATCCACCAGGTTGATCGCGGTCCACGGCGTGAATAGGTACAGCAACACCGCGAGGAATTCGCCGAATTTCTCGACGAAATTCTGCGATGAGGCGAGAGCGATTCCGGAGGCCACCACGGTCGCGACGAGCAGCGTCACCACCCGCTTCGCCAGCGTCGGTCGGCCGGGCTTCAACGAATCCGCCACGCTCAACAAGGTCAACGACGCTCCATAGCAATTCAAAGACGTAATCGTCAACAGGCCGAGCAGAGAGCACAGCAAGAGCGGCTTACCGAAGCCGGGCATGACGAGGTCGGCCGCCGTGCGCAATGCGGTGGCGACCTCGAGCGTCGGGAACAGGGCCGCGGCCAACGTGCCGACGAGCATGGTCCATGCACCGCCGACGAATCCGCCTAAGAAAGTCCACCAGAACGATGCACTGACGCCGACGTCGCGCGGTAAATAGCGCGAATAGTCCGAGACGTAGATCGACCACGCGATCTGGTATGACGCCGCCGCGAAAAACTGCGCCAGAAACGGTACGGATCGAAAATCTCCAAGATTCGTCTGCTCCGGCGGCAAATGCGCCTTCAAGAGCACGGCCACCGTGAACACCAGCAGCGCCGCGATCAGCACATACGCGATAAAGCGCTGCGCCAAATGGATGAGATCGTAACCGACGACGGCCAATGAAACCGCCAACAGCGCGAACACCAGAATCGTGGCCGTCGGATCCGCGCCGTACAAATCATGCACGGTCTGCGCCGCTAGGATCTGGTTGAACGCATTGAAGCCGATGTAGGCGATGAGAGCGACGCCCCAGACCAACAAAGCACCCACGTAGCCGAATTGCGGGCGCGACTGAATCATCTGCGGCAGCCCGAGCTGGGGCCCTTGGGTGGAATGGAATGCCATGAAAAAGGTGCCGAAAGCGGCGCCGAACACGACGGCGATCGCCATCCACACCAGGTTTCCGCCGAGCGCGATGCCGACGACTCCGGTGGCAACCGTCGCCAAGTGCGCGTCGCCGGAGAACCAGACGGGCCACAGGTGCCACACCTTGCCGTGGCGCTCGGCGATGGGTACGTAGTCGATGGATCGCTTCTCGATCAGTCGGTCACCGAACTTCGCTTCCATCGGCCTCAACTTGTCATGGGATGCCAACCCAAAATAGTAACACCCGCGGGCCCCATCGAGCTTGCAATGCGCAGCGCTCGCGGAAAACCAAGTCGTGAGCGGGGCTACGGCAATCAGCAATGACCGCGCTCAGTATTCGAATTGGTAGGAAATTCCCACGCTGCTGCCCGGGTCGTTCTCCGGCGTCGTACCTTGAATGGCCGCGGTGCCGTTTCCCAGGCGCGTCTGCAGTTTCAAGTGCTTCGTCAGATCGACGTCCACCTGTACCTGGCTGGTCCCGGCCGTGGTCTGCTTGGCTTCGACGTAGACGCGCTTGGATACGTAGCGCCCCGCGGCGATCGCGGCCCCTGAGGTTTCAGGGGCGCCGGTGGCCGTGGTCGTCGTGTTCGCCCCGACGGTCAGTCGGTCGAGTCCTAGGGATTTTTGCAGCTTGACCAGTGGATTGGAGCCGCTGCTCCCGACCCCGCTCAAAGTCGCCAGCGCGGCGCCGATTTCCGCCACTTGCAACGCGGTCAACTGCGCTGCACTTTCCCCGAACAACAGCCGCGCCATGATTTCATCCTGCGGGAGCGTCGGATTGCTGGTGAATTCGAATCGCGGCGCATCCGCGACACCGGTGATCCGCAGCGTGACCGTCGTGTCGGTGACCGTCGTTTGCGCCGTGAAGTCCAAGGTGGGATCGATTTTCTTGCGCAATCCCTCGCCGTCGAAGCCAACCCGGCCCTGCGTGAAGCTCAACTTGTTTCCCGCGATGGTGAAGCTGCCCCGCTGCAGATCGAAACCGCCGCTGACGAGGGGCTCCTTGGACGTTCCGCCGATCTTGATCTCGCCGCCCAATTCGGCATCCAATCCGCGCCCCTGGACGAGAATCTGCTGCGGCGCTTGAATGGCGACGTCGAAGCCCACGACCCGCTTGCTGCCGCTCGCCGGCGGCGCGCTTTGGCCGCGGCGGCGCACGTCGAGCACGACCACATCAGGCGGCAGCGAATCGGGAATTCCGATGGTCGCGCGGCCGACATGAATGGTGCCGGCGACGTCGAGACGCTGCAGAGCGGTGCCGCTGACATGCAGATCGGCGTCGAGATTCGCGGTGATGATGCTGCTCGCGATCGGCTGCGCATTCTTCGCGGTGATCCTGAGGTCGACCGGCATGTCATGCTGCAGCACACCGAAAGTGCCGGTCATGCCGACGCTGCCCGACACTGCCGTGGCAGTGAAACTCTTGATCTGCAAGCCGCCATCGCTGCCCTCGATCTGCGCTTGGATATTCGACAGATTTACGCCGCGGACGTAATCGCGCAGGCTTCCCTCGGCCAGCGTGATGCCGCCGTGCACTTGCGGAGCGCTGGAACTGCCGATCACCGTCGCATCCATCGTCAGCGCGCCTGCGGCACGCAGGCCTCTCGCCTCCAGCAGGGGATTGGCCAAGCCCACGTCCAATTTGCCCCCGATCTTCAGGTCCAGCACACCGTTCGAATTGAGCGGCACCGTGCCTGAGGCCGTTACTTGAGAGCCGGAGCCGGCGCTCAACGTGGCGTCGAGCTTGGCGGTATCGTCGGCGAGCTGCGCTCGCCCATGCATCTCCAACGCCGGCAGCCCGGCCGCGGCATCGTCCGCGAAGCGCAGGGCGTTCACGTCCACGCGGATGCTACCGGATGGGCTCGACGGGCTGCCCTGGAGTCGCGCTTGTGCCTCCAGGGTACCGCTCGCGAGCAGTCCCGGCGTGAACACATTGACCAAGCCGGGATTGACGTGCGCCAACGAGGCACGCAAGTCGAGCGTCGGCGCCAGTTGACCGCTCAACTCGAACACCGCGTTCTGGGCGCCAATCTTCAGGTCGTCGACGGACAATCCCTGCGCGAACGATAGCAGCGCCGGAGACAGCAAATGAAACGTCTCGCTCCGATAATCGGCGGAGATACTGGCGATGCGCAGCTCTCGGGAATCGAGGTTCAGCGTGGCAGCCGCGGACAAGCTCGCGGGCGTGCCATACACCTTCGGCAGTTGTGCGTTCAATTGCAGTCCCAGCGCCTCGGGTACACCCGCCGCCTGCAGGTGCACGTTCCCGGAGAACCGTCCGACGACGAGATCCTTACCATCCAATTCCAGATGAGCCTCCGGGTGACCCTGCGCAGACACAATCCCCAAAGTTCCGTCCACGGTCCCCGCGAGGTTCATTCCCACGAGCCGATCGAGATCAATGAGCTGCGCGACATGCAAGTGCAGCTGCCCGTGGCTGTGCGCCAGATCCGCATCCGCGGTCATGTCGCCATCGAGGTGCGCGCTCTTCCAGTCGGCTTGGCGGACCAACACTCGAAAGGCATGATCGGCGCTGCGATCGACCGCGGCATCGAGATTGAGCGGTGCACCATCGAGCATACCCTGCGCCAGGATGGTCGCGCTCGACGCCTTGGGCAGGCCGAGCACCTGCACTCGAGCATCCACAGTCCCGGTCGCGGATCCCCGTACGGACAGTCTCGATGCGATGGTCGCTGCGGCTGCCATCGATCCCGGCGAACCCTTGAGCTGTCCCGACATCCTCAAATCCCCGGCGACGTCGCTCGAGATTCGGCTCAAATCGCCGACCTCGAGCTGCCAATAAGCTTGCAAATCCTTGATGAAGGCAGCGGCGGGTGACCCTGGCGGCACCCGATCAGCGCTGCCGCTCGCCGTCAACGTCAGCGCCTCCCCGACGAGGCGCATGCTTTGCATTTTGATGCGTTGGTCCGAGAGGCTCCCGGCCAGCTTGAGGGTCGCGCTCGGGCCCAACACACCGAGCCACTTGGCCGTGCCGCCCGTGAAGCTCATGTTGGCATCCACCATCAGCGTGCTATCGCTGCGCTCGTGCGTGAGCTGCGCAGTGATCGTGGAACTCCCCCGCACGTCTTGAGCGGCGAAGGCGGCAAAAGGGCGGAGATCCGCAATGCGCAGCTCGACCGTGGCCCGTTGGCCACCGGGTGCAGCCGCTGCGGTATCCGCATGCGCACGCAGCGCGAGCAACGGGTGCGACGCGGTGATGTCGACCGGCCGCGATGCCTGGCTCAGCAGCACCGAGCCGTCGACTTTCAACGGCTCGGCGGCGAATAGACGCGGCTGCGGTCCAGGAATCTCCAACCCGTCGATCACCGAATGAACGTCGAGCCGTCCAGCGCTCGCCGCAAGCTGCGCAGTCAATCGCAGCACCCGCGTGCTGCCGGCAAGGCGCAAATCGTCGACGTCCAACGTGCCGTCGGCCCGGGGCGCCGTCAGCGGTCCGCGCCAATTCCCTTTGAGCGCAACACGGCCCCACGCGACATCCGGGCGCGGCGCCATCGCCGATGCATCCAATGAATAGTCCAAGTCAGCCGCGGCATGAGTAAAATCGACGCTGCCGTGCACTTGCCCGTGCAGGCTTCCAGCGTCCACCACCGCATCGACGCGTTCGGCATTGCGCGGCCCCGCGAGCGTCATCGTCGCCGACAGAGCGCCCAATCCGGGCAATGACAACAGGTTTTCGAGCGGCCCGCTCGCCGGCTCGTGAACCGCCAATGTTGCATCCACTCGCTTGGGATCGAGACGCAGGTGCAAAGTGTAGTCGCCCTCGCCGTCCTGCCGGTGCGCCACCAAGCCGCCGTCCGCATCCTCGAGCGAACGCATCTGCCAATTTCCGGTGGCGGAGAAGGTCGCCGCGGTCCCGACCAGGGGCGCACCCAATTCCACGGTGTCGATCGCGAAATGTCCGACGACGATACGCGGGATGGAAACGCTGCCGCCGGGCGTGTCGCTGATGGGCGTGCGTTCCATGTGCAGGCGCGCCAATTGCAGCGTGTCGACCTGGATGCGCCGCTCCAGCAACGCCAGCGGGGACCAGCGCAGCGACAGGTGATCAGCCGTCAACCACACGCCGTGGCCGTCGCTGAGCTGCAACTCTTCGAGCGTAGGCCGTGCCGGGAACGAACCGCCCAGGCCGGAAAGCTTTACAGTCCCGGCAGACAACTGATACGTCAAGCGTTCGATGAGCTTGCGGCCCGGGTCGGTATTGCCCGCCACCCACACCGCACCGCCGAGCGCGATGATGCAGAGGCACGCGGCGCCCAAAATCCATAGGGATCGTTTGACCACGCGGCGCATCAGAACGCCTGACCCAGTCCGATGTATATCTGAAACGCCTGATCGTAGCTGTTGCCAGGCCCCATTGGGATCTCATTCGACAATTGACCCCCGATGCGCTTCAGCAACACAACATTGCTGTAGGTGTCGCGCTTCGTGGGAACGGCAACATCCAATCGAATCGGGCCGATGGGCGTGTAATATCGGACACCGACGCCGGCGCCAACCCGAAATTCGGCGGGAAGGGGTTTCAGACTGGCGCTGACTTGACCCCCGTCGACGAAAACCGCGCCGCCCCAATGGGCACCGAATCGCTGCCGGAATTCAAGCGAGCCCGCGGCGATGGCGGTTCCGCCGATGGGAATATCGGTGTACTTGAATACCGGCCCCACCAACTGATAGGGATAGCCGCGGATGGTCCCGCTGCCGCCGCCGTAAAAACGTTGGTCCGGCGGCAGGCTCAATTCGCCGGCGCCCTGCGCCTCACCGGCCAGTGCACGGATTGCAAGCACGCTGCGTCCCGGATCGCCGAGGCCGACAGCATGCAGGTCAAAATAAGCGGCGACCTTGACCTGACTGATGATGAAGGTGGCATTGGGGTGACCAAACGATTGCGTGGGCGTGACGGTCAACGAATCGCGCATGCCATGGGTTGGATCGTCGAGCGGTGACGCCAAATGGGTCGAATCGAAGCTAACGGTCAGCGGCAGCGCCACCAGGGTGTAATTGTAGGTGCCGCCGTTTTGGATGATTTGCTCGTCCGAGGTCGCGACCCCGGCGCTCGCACTCCAGACGCTGGACAGCTTGCGCGTAAGGGACACCGCGCTGGTAACGGCTCGTTGATCGTAAGCCTGCAAATACTGCTTGATCGCCCCCACCGCAATCTGCAGCGACTGGTCGCGATGACCGACATCCGGGATGATGAATTTCGCGCTCGTGTCATACCCGACCCCCGTGGTGTCGCTGCCGCCGAGATTGATGACGTTGGCCGCGATATTGAGCTGTTCCGCATTGCCGAACACATTGCGATCGCTCCAAGTCACTCCGCCGCTGCCGCCGAGATCGCTGGAGAACGCGGCATTCAATGTCACGGCGTGACGCTTGCGCTCGTGCAGCGTGAATGTAATCGGCACGCCGCCGCTCGCATCCACGGCTTGGCCTACCTGCACGCTGACCACGGCGAACGGACCCAACGACAACAGATCGCGTCGCGCCGCCTCGATGGCGCTCGGACGATAGACTTGTCCGGAATGCACCGTCAGCCTACGGCGGACGACTTTTTCATGGACGCGTCCCAACCCCTCCAGCCGAATTTCGCCGATATTGACGCGCGCTCCCGGCTGCACGCGAAAACTCACGTCCAGCACGGGCAGTGTTTGATCTTCATAGGCGATGGGCGGATCGACTTTCGCAAAGGCGAATCCTTGCTCCTGCAGGGCCGATTCCAGGCGCGAGCCTGCCGCCAGCACATCCGCCGCCACTGCCGGAGCGCCGGATTTCAATGAAAACGCCCCCTGTGCGGACTCCGGCAGGGTCCCGTCGAGGGTGACCGTGCGCAAATGGTAAAGGGGTCCGAGCTTGAACGCGATGGCCACGTGCGCATTTTGGCCTTTGGTCAGCGCGTTCAGCGCATCGGCGAGACCAGGGTTGTTGAGGCCCAATCCTGCGATCGTGATGGTCACCGCGGATTGGTAGTAGCCGTAGCTTTCCAGGACCGTCTTCAGCCGGTCGACTTCGCCGCGAGCGCGGGCAATCAATCCGAAAGGGCTGACCGGCGCGCTGCCGCGCAGCGATAGGAGTTCGGACGTGGCGCGCAGTGTGGCGTCCATGGCACCGTCGCCCGTCGATGCCAGATCGACCCGATATGGTTGTGGATCCGCCGCGCGAGCCGCGAGACTCGCACACAGCATCATGGCAAACCAGACGATAATTCCCGGGAAACTGGAACGCATTGCACCGAGAATCCTAAAGGAACTCGTGGTAACCAATGTAATAAAACGGCGCGCGTGGCACCCCATCCAACACGCGAATGGTTGCCACCCCCCCTTAAGGTGCAGTCTACACGCCTTGGCACATGATCCGGCGGCGAATCGAGCGCCCGCCGTCGCCGTCGCACAGTTGCGACGCCGGAGTTTTCCTACGCAAGGTGGCGTCAACCCCCGAGCAACGGTGCGCGTGTGGCGTGATACCCTCGAATTAATTATGCTCTTCGACTCGGGAGTGGTATGTCATCGGTAATCGTCTGTCATGCGTGCGACCTCGTGCATCGGCGGGATGCCATCATGGACAAAGCTCGCGTTCTTTGCGTGCGCTGCCGAGCGGAGTTGTACAGAACCAATTCCGCGAGCATCGAGACCCCCATTGCGTTGGCCGCTACCGCAGCGATACTCCTGTTGCTGAGCAACGCCTATCCACTGGTGGCATTGCAACTGAATGGCAGTTTTCGGGCCACGACCCTCGTAGGCGCCGCTCTCGGTTTGTATGAACAAGGCTATGCTCCGGTCGCCGCTCTCGTGTTTGTGACGACCGTGTTGATCCCATTGTTCCAAATTGCCGCATTACTCTACGTCCTGTTGCCGTTGCGCAGGAATGGACGCGCCCGGGGACAGAACGAAGTGTTCCGCGCACTGACCCGACTTCGGCCATGGGCGATGTCCGAGGTGTTCATGCTCGGCGCTCTGGTGGCACTGGTCAAACTCTCCGCCCTGGCTCAGGTCATTCCCGGTATAGCGCTTTTTGCCTACGGCGCGCTGATGCTGACGCTAGCCGCGCTGACGAGCATCACGCCGACGGAGCAATTCTGGCAGTGGGTCGAAGGAAATCGAGCGTGACCACATTCGTGATGGGGCGCGCGCTCGGTGTGCTGGTCTGCACTCACTGCCATGCGGCGGTGCGCGCGATTCGGCCGTCGCCCGCGCTGTGCCCGCGCTGCGGCGCCTCGATACATGTGAGAAAGCCGCACAGTGTTGCCACCACGGCAGCCCTGATAGCGAGCGCGGCGCTATTGTACATACCCGCGAATTTGCTGCCCGTCATGCACACGCACACGTTCTTCAGCGACAAGGACGACACCATCGTGAGCGGTGTTCTGTCCTTGATCCAGGAAGGATCTTGGCCCCTCGCCCTGCTGGTGTTCGTTGCCAGCATCGTCGTCCCACTGCTGAAACTCATCGCAATGACCTGGCTGCTGCTGTCGGTGGTTCGAAAGTCCCGCGGCAACGTTTTGCAGCGGAGCAAGCTGTTCCGGCTCGTGGAATTCATCGGCCGATGGTCCATGCTCGACGTGTACGCCATCTCGGTGATCGTGGCATTGGTGCAAATTCGCTCGCTGGCAACGATTCGCGTCGGCCTCGGCGCACTCGCATTCGGCACGGTAGTGGTCTTGACCATGCTGGCAGCACAGACCTTCGACGAGCGCCTCCTCTGGGATGCAGAGGCGAATGGCTGAACCTCCCATCGGCACGCCCGACGATCTTCCGCACGCGGTTCCGGATCCGCCGCGGCGCAAGCGGCTACCGTTCGTCTGGATATTGCCGGCGCTGGTCGTCGTGGTCACGGCCGCCGTGGTGCTTCAACAGAAACTGGCCGAAGGACCGCGCATCGACATCGACTTTCTCAGTGCCGAGGGCATAGAAGTCAATAAAACCAAGATTCGGTACAAGGATGTCGACATCGGCGACGTCACCGACATTCACGTCGCCAAAGACCGGAAGAAAGTCGTGGTGACCGCCCGCATCCACGAAGATGCGAGGGAATACCTGGTCGACGACACGCGTTTCTGGGTCGTCAGACCACGCGTCGCAGGCGGCAGCGTATCCGGCCTGGGGACGCTGGTTTCGGGCGCGTACATCAGCGTCGATGTGGGGCGGTCCAGTATCAAGCGGCGCACTTTCGACGGCCTCGAAGTGCCGCCCATCGTGACATCCGGCCTGCCGGGCCGCGAATTCGTGTTGCACGCGGACGATATCGGCTCGCTGAGCGTGGGGTCAGCGGTGTTTTATCGGCACATGGCCGCCGGCCAGGTGGTCGCGTATTCGCTCGACCCGGGCGGCGCGAGCGTCACCATCAAGATATTCATCTACAAGCCGTACGACGCCTTCGTAACGCGGGCCACGCGGTTTTGGCAGGCCAGCGGCATCGATATGTCGATCGGCTCGGAGGGGGTAACGCTGCGAACCGAGTCGCTCACCTCGATATTGGAAGGGGGTATTGCATTCCAGGCGTTGCCCGCGGCGGCAACGGCGAACACCGTCCCCGCCGATACGGCGTTCACGCTGTACACCGACCGTGAAAGAGCGATGCGTCGGTCGGATACCGAGGTGCGCACGTTCATCATGTACTTCAAGGGCTCGTTGCGCGGCCTCTCCGTGGGCGCGCCCGTCGACTTGCGCGGCATCACTATCGGTGAGGTCAAAAGTCTATCCGTGGAATACGAGCGTGATGGGGGAACGCTGCGCTTTCCTGTCGAGGTCGATATATTTCCGCAGCGCATCCGCGGACGCGATCGGCATGGCGACCATCCTCTCGGGATCGATGAAACATCCGATACGGCGAGCCGCGCGCTGGTCGATAGCTTGGTAGCGCACGGCATGCGCGCGGAACTCAAGACCGGCAGTCTATTGACCGGCCAGAAATATGTGGCGCTGGACTTCCACACCGAGGTCCCCCCGGATCCTGTCGGTTGGGACTCCAAGCCCGCCGTATTCCCGACAACGACGGGCGCGCTCGATGACATCCAGGACTCCGTCGGCAGCATTGCGAAGAAGCTCGACAAGGTTCCTTTCGACCAGATGACTGCACGATTGATGGCCACACTGACGACTTTGGATGACACTCTCAAAACCACCGACCGGTTGGTACGCCAGATCGACGGCACGATTGCTCCGCAAATCAGTGCAACCTTGACGGAAGCGCAGAGCGCCATGAAGAACGCCAAAGAGGTGTTGGGGCGGGATGCGCCGCTACAAAGCGATCTCAGTGCAACGCTGCTCGAGCTGTCGCGAGCGGCGCGATCGGTGAGCGCGTTGGTCGATTACCTCGAGCGCCATCCCGAGTCGCTGCTCCGCGGTAAACCGGGAGATCCCCAGTGAAGTCCGTTCCGATCAACACGGCTTTATGGGTCTGCCTCCTGCTCGCGGCGTGCGCCGGCACACCCGATCATTTTTACACGCTGAATACGTTGCCGGACACGGGACAGTTGCCGCAGTCGACGCCGACGACCCCCATGCGTCTGAATGTGATGCTTCCTTCGCTGGTCGATCGATCCGAGATGGTGCTCACCACCTCGAAGAACGGCATCTTGATCCTCGATCACGAACGCTGGGCGGCACCGCTGTCGGATCAGGTGGCGCAAACGCTTGCGCGCGACATCGAGCAGCGGCGCGGCGATCTATTGATCGGCGATGCACGGTTCGATCAGGCAGCATCCCCGCCCGTCTCGTTGCGGATCGACATCATTCGCATGTCGGCACAACGTAACGGCGAAGCGAGTATCGACGCGCATTGGCGCATCGTCGATGCAAGTTCGGGAGTGGACCGCCTCGGAAGCGGTTCTTTCACGGTATCAATGAACGGCGACGGTTACGCGGCCGTTGCCCAAGCCTACAGCCAGCTATTGAGCGAATTGGCGGAAAGATTGGCGGCCGACATCCGGCGCCGCTGACTGCCTCCCGGCAACGCCTCGGCCTCGGACGAGCGATCGCCTTCGCTGCACGGAAGGCGGCAGCCTACCCTCGAGCAACACTCGGTCGCGCAGCGCTATAAGATGCGCGCATGGAAAGACGCTGGAATGCACGCCGAGCGGCGGTGATCTTGTTCTTGGCAACATGTCAAGCGCTGCACGCGGATGCGCCGAACGTGGGGACCGCTCAGGACTTGGTTCGTCAGGAGTTCATGGCGGCCATGCAAAGAGTCCACCAGCATTTTCCTGAGCCGCCGGATTCGCCGGCACTGGACGCGTACGTCATCCATGAGTACCTGGTGGCCGCTCGACTGCGCCGTGACCTGGCGTTGACTCCGAGCGAAGACTTGGATAACCGCATCGACGCTTTTCTGCGATCGCATGCCGGCGAGCCGGTGATCCGAGCACTGCGGCACGACTGGCTGTCGAGCCTCGCCGATCGCCAGCGTTGGGGCTGGTTCCTTGCGCGCTCTGCGGACGCTACGGATCCGCAGCTGGTGTGTGATCGCATCGCCGGCCGTTTGGCTACCGGCGACACGGCAGGCCTCGCTCCGGACGCCCTGGTGCGTTGGAGCACCCCGCAGAAGCAGCCCGACGAATGCAATGTCGTATTTGCGTGGCTGCGCACGCAAGGTCTGCTCACGGCCGCGCTCGCCGAGAGTCGAACGCGCGCTGCGCTGTCGGCGGACAACCCGCGTTTGGCCCGAGAATTCGTTGCCGATGTACCGGAACCGCGCGCCGCGGCACTGTTGCAATGGATACAACTGTTGGACGCGCCCAAAGCAGCGATCGCCCTGTTGTCGCTCAATCCGAATATGCCCGTCGAAGCGGACGCTCTCGTCGCCGGCTTCAACCGGCTGAGCTTCAGCGACTTCACCGCGGCGTCCACCCTGTTGCCGGCTCTGCTCAAACGGCCGGACATCACGCCTGCCTTAAGAACCCGATTGCAGCGGGCCGCCGCGCTCGGCGCAGCCTATAGCCGTGCGCCCGCATCGGTCGCCGCATTTGTCGACCTGCCGACCGACGCGGCCGATACCCAGGTGCAAGAATGGCGCGTGCGCGCGGCGCTGTGGGCGGCCGACTTCGGCACCGCATTGGGTTGGATAAACGAATTGCCTCCCGCCCTCGCCACCCAGCCACGATGGCGCTACTGGCGCGCGCGCGCCGTCGCCGCCATTTCCGGGCCTGCGGCTGCCGTTCCACTCTACGCCGACATTGCCGGAATGCGGGACTACTACGGCTATCTCGCGGCCGATCGACTGAACCAGAGCTATAATTTGAACGTTCACCTCTCGCCGGACGATGCAGACGCGCAGGCGGCGCTGGCGGCTGAAGCAGGTCTCATTCGCGCCCATACGCTGTTCGATTGCGACATGACTGACGATGCCAACGCGGAATGGGCGGCGGTGCTTGGAACCGCGAAACCCGCGGTCAAGATTCAAGCCGCGCATCTCGCATCTCGATGGGGCTGGTATGCGCAAACCATCGCGACGCTGGCACAGGCCGGCGAATGGGACGATGTACCATTGCGCTATCCGCACCCCTATGCAGCCATAGTCGCGGATGCCAGTAAACAGACCCAAGTGCCCGGCGATTGGCTACTCGCCATCATGCGTCAAGAAAGCCTGTTTCGTAAGGACGCGGTATCACGCGCCGACGCGCGCGGCTTGATGCAGATGCAGCCGGCGACGGCGACCGCCGTCGCGCGTCGATGGCACTT
>Ga0224558_1001586_pt1 | contig 23344 bp, 19 predicted proteins | sample 714S32024metaG_FD_180682 | JGI IMG/M metagenome (GOLD analysis project Ga0224558, IMG submission 180682) | Peat soil microbial communities from Stordalen Mire, Sweden - 717 S3 20-24 | ecosystem: Environmental > Terrestrial > Soil > Wetlands > Peat | place: Sweden: Norrbotten County, Stordalen...
GACTCCGCGCCACTGGCCGAGTTACGCAGATCGAGTACGAGCTTCTTCGCTCCCTGTTTCTGCAGGTCGCGAATCTTGCCGGCAATCTCCTGCGACTTGCCTTCGGGGAACGCATCCACGTGGATGTAACCGACGTTGTCGGCAAGCATTTTTTCGCCAACCGGCGGGATGGTGACCATGTCGCGCGTGATCACAATCTTCTGCGGTTCGGCGCGCCGCGGCCGGACCACCGACACGGTGATCGTAGATCCGATCTCCCCAGACAATATGCCGTGAATCTCAGCCAGAGACATGTCGTGCGTGGTCTTGCCCTCGATGGATTCGATAATGTCGGAGTTCTCGACCCCGGCCTTTTCCGCCGGGCCTCCGGGAATGACCGCGACCACGGCAGCGTATCCGAAGCGCTTGGAGACGGTGGCGCCGATATCCGCCTTGCCGTCGCTTTTCATCGTCTTGTAGCGCTTGTACTCGGCCGGCGACAGGTAGCTGGAATTGGCGTCGAGCGACTCCAGCAGGCCGTGCAGCGCGCCCTCGGTGACTCCAGCGATATTGGGCTCTTCGACGTATTCCAAGCGGATGCGGGACAGCACCTCGCTGTAGACCGAGATCTGGCGATAGGCGCCATCATTCGATGATGCGCGAACATTGACAAAACCGCCTACGATGGTGAACAGCAGAATGGCCAGCGAACTGGCAATAATTGTGACCTTCAACTTCGTCGACATAATTTTGATTTTCGCTTCCCCAAGGAACTGATGCTTCATTATAGACGGTTTGATGCCTAGATCGGGAAGCAAGATTGCAGGGCAAAGTCGCGGGTAACGTGAGCGGGAGCGTCTGCCTCCTGCGCTCCGGCTGCCGCGGACAGTTAAAGATGTGGAAGAACCATTCTCCCTAAGTAAATGATTCTAATATGAAAATATATCATGTGTTATACCCAGCCTCCAGCAACAGTGCCGGCGAAAGAAAGCAACAGCCGATGTTCCTGAGAGCTGAGAGCTGACAGCTGACAGCTGATAGCTAGGACTGGTCGGCAACTGGATTGCGCAACTGGCCGATGCCTTCGATTGAAACTTCGATAGCATCGCCGGCGACTACCGGCCCCACACCCTGCGGTGTGCCGGTCGCGATCAGGTCGCCGGGTTCGAGCGTCATGATCTGCGAAATGTAGCGGATGAGGACGTCGAGTGGGAAAATGAAATCCTTCGTGTTGCCGGACTGGCGGAGATCGCCGTTGACTCGGGTTTCGACCTGGACTCCGGCCCAGGGGTCAATATTAATGCCGTTGGCGACCAGGGGTCCGACGGGGCAGAAGGTGTCGAAGCCTTTGCCGCGTACCCACTGCGGTTCCTTGCTTTGCAGATCGCGGGCGGTGAAATCGTTTACGCAGGTGTAGCCGAGGATGTAGGGGCGTACGTCATCGCTCGCGGCGAGCCGGTGGCAGCGGCGGGCGATCACGACTCCCAGTTCGCCCTCATAGTCGGTGCGCGCGGAAGCTTGGGGCCGAAGAATCGTTCCACCCGGCGGCAGCAGGGAAGAGGGCGGTTTGAAAAACAGCAGCGGCTCCTTCGGAGCTTCGTGGCCAAGTTCGGCGGCGTGCTCGCGATAGTTGCGGCCGACGCAGACGATCTTCGAGGGGCTTACCGGCGGCAGCAGAGATGCCTGCGCCAGCGGGATGCGGTCGATGCGGCGGCTGGGAAGGCCTTCGACGTCGCCATCGCTATCCTGCGGAGCCTTGAGGAGCAGGCGAGTGATTTCGGCTTCGTCATTGTTATTGCCCGCGGCAGACTCGACCAGGCCGTAATGGGCGGAACCGTTGAGCTCGAATCGGCAGTATTTCATCAGAACAATATCTAAACATAATTTCCAGACACGCGGGGTGGAAAGATCGCGCGTGGACATTCTGTGGATGTTGAGTCCTCGCGAATGGTGCTTGCGAGCCGAGCTGCGCTCGGCTGGACGGGCGAGGCGCCCGTCCCCACACTTGCATTTCCCTACGGGACGGGCTCGCTGGTTGGCTCGGAGCGCTGGCTTTCGTTTCCACGCACGTCCACTGCGGAAACTGAGTAGGTATAGGTTTTGCCGGAGGCGACCGCGAAGTCGCGATACGACGGCGATTTCACCAGCTCGGAATTCAGCTTGACCGCTATTTTGACTGCGGCTCCGTTCGTTTCGGAGCGAAAGACGTTGTATCCGGCGAGATCGGCGTTCGTCACCGGCGCCCAGATGAGATCGATAAATGGTTTTTGTCCTTCGCCGGAGTACGCCGCCTGCAACCCGGCGGGTACGGAAGGCGGGAAGACGTCATGGGCGATGACGCGCACGGGCGGAGTGTCGTCTCCCTCAATCTGCACCTCGCTGTCGGGGCGTTTGACGATGCTCACTGTGGTGATGTGGTAGAGATAGGTCTTTTCCCATTCGAAGCTTGAGTCCGTGAAATGAACGGGGCCAGGCTCGGTCGAGGGGACTGGGACTTCGCCTGCAATCGCGTCTTTGCCGGAGCTTTCGTCGCGCCGATAGATCCGATAACGATATTGCACGCCGGGGGAGACGTTCTGTGGTTGGCCTGCGCTTGTCCAGGTGAGAAGTGCGCCATCGCCGGTGAGTTCGGCGGATAGATCGCTCGGCGGAGGCAGGGTCGAGACGGCGGGCACGTGCACGCGATTCGACAATCCCGCGCTGCGGGCGTTGCGGTTCAAGACCTCCACGGCGTAGGTGACTTCGGCGGACGGGTCCTGCTGGTGCGTGTTTGCGGGGAGAATGTCGGTGTAGGTCTGCGGGGCGGGGCGCGGGGCGCCTGCCTTGTGCGTTGCGTGGCGCGCGGAGCCTGACTTCTGCGGGACGGCAGATGGTGCGGGTAACGTGGTGGCCGGATTCCCGCATGCGGCGATTTCAGGATCAAGGCTGCGGCAGACGAGGGTTGGACCGAGGTAGCGAACGCTCTTGCGGTCGGTGGTAAGCGTGGGCTCGCTCCAGCTCAGCGTGACGCGATTGCCTTTGCGGCTGGCGCGCAGATCCGTGGGCGGCTTGGGAAGTTCGAGCGACGGCGGCAGCGGCGGTCCGGTCTGGGCGCAACTGGCTAACAGCAAGCAGAGTGCTGTAAGCGCGATGAACTTTCCTAGATGTAGCTTCATGCGGAAAAGGAAAGAGTATCAGAGGCAGTGTGGGCGCGGGCGACTCGCCCGCGCCACACGAATCGCCCGCGGCCACATTTGCAAGGCCCCTACACTTACAGAATGTAGCGCGACAGATCCTGGTCTTTCACAATCTCACTCAGCATTTTCTGCACGTAGGCCGCGTCGACCACGAATTGCTGACCTTTTTTTTCGGGCGCCTCGAAGCTGATTTCGTCGAGCACGCGCTCCATGATGGTGTGCAGGCGGCGGGCTCCTATGTTTTCCGTGCCTTCATTCACGCGAAACGCGAAGCGCGCGACTTCTTCGAGCGAGTCGGGCGTGAACTCCAGCTTTACGCCTTCGGTTTCGAGCAGCGCGATGTACTGGCGCGTTAGCGAAGATTTCGGTTCGGTCAGGATGCGGACGAAGTCCTCCATGGTGAGCGACTGCAGCTCCACGCGAATCGGGAAGCGGCCTTGCAGTTCGGGAATCAGGTCGCTCGGCTTCGAGACGTGGAACGCGCCCGCGGCGATGAACAGGATGTGGTCGGTGCGCACCATGCCGTAGCGCGTGTTGACGGTGGTGCCCTCGACGATGGGGAGAATGTCGCGCTGCACGCCTTCGCGCGAAACGTCCGGACCATGGCCGCTTTCGCGGCCGGCGATCTTGTCGATTTCATCGAGGAAGATGATGCCGGAATTCTCGACGCGGTCAATGGCGACGCGCGTGACCTGCTCCATGTCGATCAGGCGCTGCTCTTCTTCCTGGATCAGGTACTCGAAGGCCTCGTTGACCTTCATCTTCCGCTTCTTGGTGCGTTGGCCGAAGATGTTGGGCAACATGTCCTTGAGGTTGACGTCCATCTCCTCGACGCCCTGGTTGGAGATGATTTCGAACGACGGAAAATTGCGCTCGCGGGTTTCGATTTCGACGGTGCGGTCGTCCAGTTTGCCTTCGCGCAACTGCTGACGCAGTTTCTCGCGGGTACGGCTGGAGGATTCGGTCAGGCTGGTGCTGGCGTCGATGACCACGCCACCCGTCGAACTGGCGGCTGAAGCGGCGTCCGAAGGACGCGTGACCGGGGGCAGAAGAATATCGAGCAGCCGCTCTTCGGCGTTCAGTTCCGCTTTATCCGCGACGTCTTCGAGTTTCTCTTCACGGATCATTTCGATGGCGATCTCGACCAGGTCGCGAATCATGGATTCCACATCGCGGCCGACGTAGCCGACTTCCGTGAACTTGGAAGCTTCGACCTTCAGGAAGGGCGAGTTGGCCAGCTTGGCGAGGCGGCGGGCGATTTCGGTTTTGCCGACGCCGGTGGGGCCAATCATGATGATGTTCTTGGGGATGACCTCTTCGGCCATTTCGGGCCCAAGCTTCTGCCGGCGCATGCGGTTGCGCAGGGCGATGGCGACGGCGCGCTTGGCGTCCTTTTGACCGACAACGTACTTGTCGAGTTCGGTGACGATTTCGCGCGGCGTCAGTTCGTCGAGCGTGACTTGTTCTTCTTCGGCGGTTCCGGGTAGATAGATGGCCATAAATAAGTGGTTCGCTGTTCGCCGTTCGCTATTCGCAACACCGTCGCCGCCTTAGCGCGAGCAGCGAACGACGAACAGCTATAGCTCCTCAATCGTTACCTTGTCATTGGTATAGATGCACATCCGGCCGGCAATCTTCATTGCTTCTTCGGCAATTTCGCGCGGCGAGAGCTTGGTGTGATCGGCCAGGGCCTGGGCTGCTGCCTGGGCAAACGGGCCGCCGGAGCCGATTGCCGCAATGCCCGTATCGGGCTCGATCACATCTCCCTGGCCGCTCAGCAGGAAGGTCGTTTCCTTATCGGTGACCAGCAGCAGGGCTTCGAGATGGCGCAGAAATTTGTCGGTGCGCCAGTCTTTCGCGAGTTCGACGGCGGCGCGGCCGATGTTGCCGTGGTACTGCTCCAGCTTGGCCTCAAAACGGCTGAACAAAGTGAAAGCATCGGCGGTCGAGCCGGCAAATCCGGCGAGAATCTTGTCCTGATAGAGACGGCGAATCTTCTTCGCCCCGTGCTTGATGATCGATTCTCCGAGCGTGACCTGTCCGTCGCCAGCCATGACAACCTTGTCGTCGCGGCGGACGCAGAGAACGGTGGTGGAGCGGATTCTGCGAGGAGCGGAGGCTGGGGCCGTCTTTTCCGCGACGGTGGCTACTGCTGTGTTCTTCTTCATGAGCGCAATCTTTAATTATACAGTGCTGCGAACGCGCGTTAGAGTATTTGCGTATCGAGCATCGCGATGAACTGGATTCCCGGTACGATTTTCCCGACAAGACTTTTGTCGTTCGTCAAGAAGAGGTCGGTGCCAGCCTGGGCCGCACACGCCAGATGAATGGCGTCTGCAGGCGTGGCGCCGAGCGCGCCGCGAATTCGCGCGTAGTGTTCTGCCGTTTCGAGGGTGAACGGCACTATTTCTGCAACAACACCTCGCAACAGCGTGCGAAACTGATCTGCCAGTTCTGCACGTCCTTTGCGGTAGGTTCCTGCGAGCACCTCCCCAAAGGTGAAGGCGCCGGTGATGAGTCGATCCTGTCGCTGCTTCATCCGCGAATGAATCGCATCAACTTGCTTTGCATACTGCGGATGATCCTCAAGCCAATAAATGAACAGCATGCTATCCCAATACACGCGACTCATTTGCGCTCCTCAGCAGCGTAAAACTTGCTCCGCTCAGCTTGGAGATAAGCCTCGCCTCCTCCCAGTTCGGCGAACACCTCCTTCAGGGCCCCGCGTAGAAGAGACCAAGCATCAACACTGGGCTCGGCCGGACGATCTGGATCGACAAATTCGTAAGTAAACACCGTTGTCGTGCTCAAACCAGACTTGGGCCCGGTCTCATCGACCAACCTCAGGCCATTGGCTCTCCGGAACTCTTTCGTCTTAAGTGCACTGCAAACAGCAGGTATGCTCCGATAGAGTCTCAGTTCACGAACTACGTCCCCGACTCGAATAGAAAACCTTTCTTGACCCCTCTGGCGTGCCGGTACGACAAACGTCTTTGCACTGTACTCGCGGATGTCATCGGCCCCAATTTTCTTCGCTTGCTCATTCACGGTGTTCATTTAGTTTCCTTCCAGTACGATGCAGACTACACATTCAGAATATTCTTGTCAATAGGCATAATAGCATGAGTATAATAGAGTTGTTAACTTACTGTAAACAAATGGCTAACTTGATAAATCTCTCGCAATGAGTTGCTGAATTATGATCGCTGCACACAATGTCGCCACGCACACACCCTTCCTGTAAAATCCAATCATTCGCATTTCGGAGCCATTCTCTTTTGTCGTTTCTGGACGAGTTAAACCCGCAACAACGCGAAGCGGTCAAAACTACCGAGGGGCCGGTGCTGATCCTGGCCGGAGCGGGCAGCGGGAAGACGCGCGTCATCACGTTTCGCATTGCTTACCTGATCGAGCACATGGGCGCGATGCCGGAGTCGATTCTGGCGATGACTTTCACGAACAAAGCTGCGGCCGAGATGGCGGAGCGAGTCGAAAAGCTGGTGGGCGGGCTCAGCATTGCCAAGCCGGTGATTTCGACGTTTCATTCTTTTTGTGTGCGCGTGCTGCGGCGGGATATTGAGGCTTTGCGGATTCCCTCTAGCGTGCCGGGGCAGCCGCCGATCGGGCTCACGAAGAATTTCGTCATCTACGACGAGAGCGATCAGCAGCAGGTGGTCAAGGGCGTTATGCGGCGGTTGGGGCTGGACGACAAGCAACTCACGCCGCGCAACGTGCTTTCGCGGATTTCCTGGGCCAAGAATCACATGCTCGATCCGCAGGAAGTTTATCTGCAATCGGGGGATCCGAAGACCGAACGCATCGCGCACATTTTCGAGGAGTACCGCAAGGAACTGCGCAAGGCGAATGCGATGGACTTCGACGATCTGCTGCTCGAAGCCATGCGCCTGCTCAAGTCGGTGGCGGCGGTGCGCGAATATTACAACCGGCGATTCCAGTACTTGTTGATCGATGAATATCAGGACACGAACCGTCCGCAGTACGAATTGATGCGGTTGCTGGCGGGCGGCGGGCACAACGTGTGCGCGGTGGGCGATGAAGATCAGTCGATCTACTCGTGGCGCGGGGCCGACATTCGCAATATTTTGGAATTTGAGCGCGACTTTCCGGAAGCGAAAATCGTGCGGCTGGAAGAGAACTACCGCTCGACGCAGAATATTCTTGGCGCGGCCTCAGCAGTCGTTGCGAACAACGTCCGGCGCAAGGGCAAGAACCTGTGGACGGCACGGCAGGGTGGGTCGAAGATCGGGTATTACGAGGCCCCGGACGGCGAGAACGAGGCGCTGTTTGCGGCCGACACGATCAACCGCTACGTACGTCAGGCGGGCGAAAACGGCGAAACGGCGCGCGCGGCCGTGCTCTATCGGACGAACTCGCAATCGCGATTGTTCGAAGAAGCGATGCGCCGGTATCAGTTGAAGTATCACGTGGTGGGCGGGTTTTCGTTCTACGAGCGGGCTGAGATCAAGGTCTTGATCTCGTACTTGAAGGTCATCCAGAACCCGGATGATTCGGTTTCGCTGCTGCGCGTGATCAATACGCCGGTGCGCGGGATTGGCAAGACGACCATCGAGATGATCGAGCGCCTTGCGCTTGAAACCGGGCTGTCGATGTGGGGCGCGGTTAGTGAAGCGATTACGCGGCAACTGTTGCCGGCGCGGGCTTTGGCGGCATTGAAGAGTTTTCGGGCGCTGATTGAGGATGGGCGCGCGATGCTGGCAGGGACGTTTGTGGAGCGCGTGGAAGAAAGTGCCCAAGAAAGTAGCGCCGGCGTCCCGCCGGCAGTCGAGCGGGCGTCTTCGCCCGCTCCGCAGATCGCAGAGGCAAGCACGAAAGATTCCGGCATCGACTTTGATCCTGGCAACTTCAGCTTTGATTTCACCGTCAACGACTTGGCGGAAGATGGCGCGACGGGCGAGGGCGCCCGTCCCTCCACCGATGATGCGGTTGAGGGTTTCCGGGCTCCGGGCGCTGCGGCGAACACTGCCGAGATCCTCAAATTTCTGATCGACAGCACTGGATACATCAAGCAACTGGAAGAGGAAGACACGCCGGAAGCTTTCTCGCGGATCGAGAATCTGCGCGAACTGGTGAACGCGGCCATGGACTCGCGCGATCGCGGGGAGACGCTCGATCAGTTTCTCGATCACGCTGCACTGGTCAGCGACGCCGATCAGTACGACGAGCACGCGCAGATCACGCTGATGACGCTGCACGCGGCCAAGGGACTGGAGTTTCCGCTGGTGGTTCTCGCTGGAATGGAAGAAGGCCTGTTTCCGCATTCGCGCACCATGCTCGAGCCCGATTCGATCGAAGAAGAACGGCGGCTCTGCTACGTGGGCATGACGCGCGCCATGGACACGCTGATTTTGTCGCGCGCTGTTTATCGGCGTCGCTATGGAACGGACATGCCGGAGGCTAGCGTGCCGTCGCGATTCCTGGAGGAAGTTCCGCCGCAGTTGGTGGAAGAGCTGGGCGGATCGCGGCGTAGCACCGGCCGTGTGGGGACAGGCCGTGTGGGCACAGGCCGTGTGGGGACGGGCGCCCTCGCCCGTCCAGCGGGGCGAAGCCCCGCAGCCGCCGAAAGCACCCACTATTCCTACGAAGACGAAGACCAGAGCGCCGCCTGGAACCCGGCGCGGGTCAAGCCGAAGACTCCTACTCCGCTGCGGAATTACAACTCTATCGACAATATTGCCGAATTTTTTGCGTCACGCGGCAAAAAGTTCAGTGTTCAGAAAATGCCGTCCGAGGAGCCCAAAGGCAGGCGGGGATTCCGTCCCGGGCAGAAGGTCAAGCATCCGAAATATGGGGAAGGGACCGTGTATCAGCGCGAAGGGGATGGGGAAGACGCCAAGATTACGGTACAATTCCCTCGCTTCGGTTTGAAGAAATTGGTGGAGCGGTACGCCCAGTTGGAGAAGGCGTAGAGCGCTGCTAGCTGCTCGCTACTGGCCGCTAGCTGGAAACGAGCCCCTGAAGGGGCGCTCTATTTCGAAGAGTTGCGGCATCGCTAAAGCGATGCCCTGATACGAGACCTAAACACTGATACGAGACCTAAACAACAGAGGAAATGAACTGCAATCATGGCAAACACGAAGAAGCTAACCAAAGAAGAGCGTAAGAAAACCAAGCGAGCCGCCCGCAAGAAGATGAAAGCGGAAAAGCCGAAGAAGCCCCGCGATTACGCGCGCGGATCGAAGAAGCGCAAGGTGAAAAAGCTGGCCCGCGGCCAGGCGAAACGGTAAGCCGCTCGCCTGAGCCGTGAGCAGTTGCGGGCATGGGCCAGCGCCCATGCCCGACTCCCGCTGTGAGGAGACGACGAACTCTTGTCGCAATCATCCCCCGAGCCAGCCGCTGGCGTCATCCGCACTTCCAACAGCCAGGCCTTCTGTTGTAAGTCCATTGACAAACTGATCTCGGAGTCGGAGAACCCGGAACACCGGCTCAGTAAAACGCTGGGGCCCTGGTCTCTGACGGCGCTCGGCATCGGCGCCATCATCGGCTCTGGAATCTTCGTGCTTACGGGAACGGCGGCGGCCGGAGAATATTTCCAGGCGCCTTCCATTCTGCATGCGCAGGCGCTCGACCTGATCGTGAATTTCCTGCGTACCGGCAGCACGGCGGGAGCGCTCATGCATGGCCGCCCGCCGGCCGGACCTTCCATTGCAATTTCGTTTTTTCTGGTGGCGATCGCCTGCAGTTTTGCCGGATTGTGCTACGCCGAGTTGGCGTCGATGATCCCCATCGCCGGCAGCGCCTACACCTACTCGTACGCTACGCTCGGCGAAATTTTTGCCTGGATTATCGGCTGGGACCTGATTCTCGAATATGTGGTCAGCAACGTCGCGGTTGCGGTGGGCTTTGCCGGCTATTCGAAAGCGCAACTGGCGGTGTTCGGTGTCAACTTGCCGGACAAATGGGCGGGCCCGGTCTGGGCCGGCGGGCAATGGACGGGCGCCTATTTCAACCTCCCCGGCTTCCTGATCGTGTTCATTCTCACGCTGCTGCTGGTGCGCGGAGTGAAGGAATCGGCCGAGACGAACAACGTCATGGTGGCGATTAAGATCGGCGCCATCCTGACTTTTCTGGTCGTCGGTGGAATGCTGGTGAAGCCCGCGAACTGGAAGCCCTTCGCACCTTCTGGTTTTGCCGGAATCGTCACCGGAGGAGCCATCGTTTTCTTTACCTACATCGGGTTCGATTCGGTCTCGACCGCGGCGGAGGAATCGCGCAATCCGCAAAAAGATTTGCCCTTCGGCATTATCGCTTCGCTGATTGTCTGCACCCTGCTGTATGTCGGTGTCGCCGTCGTGTTGCTCGGCATGATGAAGTACACAACTTTCGTTTCCGGAGAAGCCGCCGAAGCCCCCGTCGCCTATGCGATGAAGTATCTGGGAGTGCACAGGTTCTTCCAGTCGGTGATCGTTATTGGAGCGCTGATGGGGATGATCTCTTCGTTGCTGGTGTTTCAGTACGGGCAGGCGCGTATCTGGTACGCCATGTCGCGCGACGGCCTGCTGCCGAAGTTATTTTCCGCCGTGCACCCGAAATATAAGACGCCGTACTGGTCCACCTGGATCGCGTGTTTTGCCGTAGGGATTCCCGCCGGCCTCGTGGATATTGGGGATGCGGCAGACCTTGCCAATATTGGGACGCTGTTTGCCTTCGTGCTGGTTTCGCTGGGCGTGATTCTGCTGCGGCGCAATCAGCCGGATCGCAAGCGCGCGTTCCGCGTGCCCTTTGTGCCGTGGTTCCCTCTGATCTCGGTGATTCTGTGCGGCGGACTGATGACCGGGCTCACGCTGATTACCTGGCTGCGCTTTGTGATCTGGCTGGCGCTGGGGCTCGTGATTTACATCTTCTACAGCCGGCATCATAGCGAGTTCTGCAAGAAGGATCGGGTGATCGGGTGATCGGATTCTGTGTGGTGACGGGGCTTTGCCCCGTCCCGGCGGGCGCCACCACACGAGCCTATCCTTTAGAATCTCCACATGCCTTCGGAGCCCTCCCGCTTCGTCCTTTCTCTCCCGAAGGCTGAGCTCCATCTGCATCTCGAGGGCTCGATCGAGCCGTCCACGCTGCTGGAACTGCGCCAGCGTCACGGGATGGACGGGGCCTCGCTGGCCGAAGTCGCACAGCTCTACAACTACAAGGACTTCACCGGTTTCCTCGAGGCTTTCAAGGATGTGACGGGACACTTGCGCACGCCGGAAGATTACGAGTTGGTTACCTACCGGCTGATGGAGCAGCTGAAATCGCAAAACGTTCTGCATGCGGAGGTTATTGTTTCGGTCGGCGTCTGCCTCTGGCGCAAGCAGGATTTCGCGGCGATTTTCGAGGGCTTGGAAGGTGGCCGCCAGCGCGGGGAGAAAGACTTCGGCCTATCGCTCCTGTGGATCTTCGATGCCATCCGGCAGTTCGGCGCCGAGAAGGCGCAGAGCGTGCTTGATCTCGCCATCCAGTTTCGCGATCGCAACGTGGTTGCCTTCGGCATTGGCGGCGACGAGCGTGCGGGTCCAGCGGAGTGGTTCGCGGGGGTTTACGCGCGCGCGGCGGAGCACGGTCTTCATCTCACGGCGCACGCCGGTGAAAGCGCCGGGCCGGAGTCCATTTGGGGCGCGCTGAACCTCAAAGCGGAACGCATCGGCCACGGCCTTACGGCTGGGCAGGACCCGGAATTAATCGAAGAACTGGCCGAGAGCCAGGTTCCGATTGAAATCTGCGTGACGAGCAATTTGCGGACGGGCTGTTGCACCGATCTGGCGCAGCATCCGGTACGGCGCTACTTCGACCAGGGCCTGATGCTAACCCTCAACAGCGACGATCCGGCCATGTTTCGCACATCGCTGGCCGCAGAGTACGGCCTGGTGCAGGAGACGTTCGGTTTCACCGACGAACACCTGCGAGAGTTGGCGCGCAATTCGTTTGAGGCATCGTTTCTGCCAGCGGAGAAGAAAATTGAATTTCTGAATCTGTTCGACGCCGCGACCTTGCGGGCTTGAGACGCGCCGTTCGCCGTTCGCTATTCGGCCTTCGCAATTCTCTCCCCGAAGCCGAGAGCCGAGCAGCGAATAGCGAACGGCGAATAGCGAACGACGGCCTATAATGTCTCCCTATGAAACTTGAAGAGAAAATTGCCGAACTGAAAAAACGAGACCAGATGGCCCAGGAAGGCGGCGGGGCACAGCGGCGCGAACGCCAGCACAAAGAGGGCAAGATGTCGGCGCGCGAGCGCATCGAATTTCTGCTCGACGAGGGCACGTTCGAGGAAACCGATAAGCTGGTCACGCACCGTTGCCACGACTTCGGCATGGAGGAGCACAAGTTCTACGGTGACGGTTTCATCACCGGCTACGGCCGCGTGGAAGGACGGCTGGTCTTTGTCTTTGCGCAGGATTTTACCGTGTTCGGGGGCTCGCTCTCCGAGGCCAACGCCGGGAAAATCGTCAAGGTCATGGATCTGGCGGCCAAGATGGGCGCCCCGGTCGTCGGACTGAACGATTCGGGCGGCGCGCGCATTCAGGAGGGCGTGATGTCGCTGGCGGGCTACGCCGACATCTTTTTGCGCAACACGCTGTACAGCGGAGTGGTGCCGCAGATCTCGGCCATCATGGGTCCATGCGCGGGCGGCGCCGTATACTCGCCGGCCATCACCGATTTCATCCTGATGGTGGACCAGACTTCCTACATGTTCATCACCGGGCCGGACGTGATCAAAACGGTCACCCATGAAGAGGTCACCAAGGACGAGCTCGGCGGAGCGCACACGCACAACGAAACTTCAGGCGTGGCGCACTTCATGTGCCGCGACGACGCCGAGTGTTTGTCGATGGTCCGCGAGCTGTTGAGCTTTATTCCGTCGAACAATCTGGAAGACCCGCCGCGCAAGCCCTGCAGCGATCCGATCGATCGTCTGGACGAGAAGCTGGACACGCTCATCCCCGATCAATCCAACATGCCATACGAGATGAAAGACGTGATTCACACGGTGGTGGATGACGGCTACTTCTTCGAAGTTCACGAGCACTATGCCAAGAACATTATCGTGGGATTTGCGCGCCTGAACGGGAAGTCGGTGGGGATCGTGGCCAATCAGCCCGCGATGCTTGCCGGCACGCTCGATATTAACGCGTCCGTCAAAGGGGCGCGCTTCGTGCGCTTCTGCGACTGCTTCAACATTCCCCTGGTGACGTTCGAAGACGTGCCCGGATTTCTCCCCGGCACCAACCAGGAATACGGCGGAATCATTAAGCACGGCGCCAAGCTGCTGTTCGCCTTCGCCGAGGCGACGGTTCCCAAAGTCACTGTGATCACGCGCAAGGCTTATGGGGGCGCTTACTGCGTCATGGCGTCAAAGCACATTCGCACCGACGTGAATTACGCCTGGCCGAGCGCCGAAATCGCGGTGATGGGACCGGAAGGCGCCGTGGACATCGTCTACAAGCGCGAACTGGACGGCGCCAAGAATCGCGAAGCGGTTCGCCAAGAAAAGATTGAAGAATTCCGCGAGCGGCTGGCGAACCCCTACGTGGCCGCGGATCGCGGATTTGTGGATGCAGTCATCCAGCCGCGCGAGACTCGCAAGAAGCTGATCCAGGCGCTGGAGATGCTCGAGACCAAGCGGGATAAGAACCCGCCTAAGAAGCATGGGAATATTCCGCTGTAGGTTCGTGTAGCGCGGGCACTCTTGCCCGCGAGCATTGCCTGCGGCTTTTTATTCGTCTGACGACAGCGGAAGCATCGACCCATGCCGAACGTGCAGGATGTAAACCGATTTTTCTTCGTCAAACACAACAAAGAGAAAACGATAGGTGCCGCGATTGCCTGAGCCGAAGAGCAGTTCTCGGATGGGTTGGTCAAATGACGCGCTCTCGGGAGCCAGCGGGCACCGTTCGGGATGGCGTGCAAGACTTCTCGCGGTTTGGCGTGCGCGCCGTATCCAGTCGCGCGCTGCCCGGGGCGCATAGCTGCGGATATAGCGATAGGCAGCCCTGAGATCGTTCTCTGCCGCGGGAGTAAGGATGACGCGGTAAGTCATCTGCCCGCATCTTCGCGTTCCAGCTCGTCAAACACCTGATCTGCCGGACGGCCCGCGCCTTTGCGAGCTTGCGCCAGGCCGCGGCGAATGCTCGCCACGGCGTCCAGTTGACTGGCCACCTCCTGATAGGCCTTGGCATCGAGAACCACAGCCTCGGCTTTGCCCTTCACGGTGAGCACCAGCGGACGCCCGGTCTTCTTCATGTGCTTCATCAGGCCCGATGAATTGCGCTTGAAAGTGGTCAGGGAATGAATGTCTTGGGTGACATCGATCATGATGCGATTGTAGCATCGGATTAGCATCGTGAGTGATGCTTAACGACAGGATCTAAACCAAGGGGTCCGCACTGCCTGCCACGTTGTAGTCGGTCAGGTCTTGTCCATCGACGCCGCCAATCAACCTAAGTGCTAGCCGACCGCTCTTCTTCTCGACTGCGTGGCTGCTTCGCTTCGCGAAGCGGCTACTTCGCTCAGGATGACAGCCTATATTTAGGTTGCGAATCTAGGGACCTGACAGTGGTTCGGGAAGAGACTGAGAGCTGAGAGCTGAGAGCTGTCCATACAAATAGAGAGTCCCGAGGTGATGTTGAACTCATTCCTCTCGGCCAGTAGCTCGCGTTTAGACCCTTGCTGACCTTTTCCTACAACTCCCTTGCGGGTTTCATTGTAGGCCGATCTTTGCTCGGGCTCCGGGCTCACCGCCAACCGGATAAATCAGTCCAACGCCTCGGGACTCTATCTTGCCTTCGACAGAGGCTCTTGTTCTCCTCGACCAGCGCTTAGCTATAGACCCTTGCTTGCCCTCCCAAACTCACCTCGCGGTTGTCTGAGTGACTTCGCTCGAGCCCCGGACGCTGCACCAACCGGAAAAACTTCAGAACGTGTCAAAGAACGATTATGTTTTTACCACTCTCAGTTTCTACGTCAATGAAATTCATGCGCCTCTAACTGCTTATTCATCAATCGAGTGCAGCTCATGCACAGCCCGGTGACACAGAAATTGTGCAATCGCCGGCGCCCGGCTCCACAATCTCCAGTATTCATGCGGTATTTCGCGGTTTCTGCCCGGCAAATCTGCGCTTTTGCCCGAGGCGCACATAAGACCGTGACTGTGCAAATCGACGCTTCACCCGCATGAATGCTCGCTTTTCCGCGTCCGGGCTCCGGTTCTCACCCGGATACTTACGCCTTCCGATTGCCTTCTCTACAATCCCAAGGTGAACAGGATTCGCGGTTGGAAGCTGGAGGCCTTTTTGTGATGCGCAGCCTGGGTTGGGCAGCTAGGGGTTATTTCCTGACCGGTCTTTTACTGGCACTGGTACTGGCACTGGCACTGATACCGGCGCTGGCACAAAGCTCCCGGGCGCAAAGCCCGGAAGAGAAGACGGCGAAATATCTGGAAGCGGTGCGGCATCAGCCGGGGTTGCTGCTGGCTTTTCTGCAGCAGATGCCCAAGGGCGGCGACCTGCATGTCCACCTGGGCGGCGCGATTTATGCGGAAAGCATGATTGACTGGGCCTCGGAGAGCGCTCTCTGCGTGGATCGCAGCACTTCGAAGCTGATTCCTGCGCCCTGCGATTCGTGCGAGCCGTACAGGGACAAGCCGTCGGTGCGCTGCGCCTATCAGGACCACATTCTCTACGACCAACTGGTGGACGCCTGGTCGATGCGCAACTGGCATCGCGAAGAGGAGTCGGGCCACGACCATTTCTTCGCTACCTTCGAAAAGTTCGGTCCAGCTTTGGAGAACCACACTGGCGACGCACTGGCTGAAGTGTCATCGCGGGCGGCGGCCGATCATCTGCAATACGTAGAGGTGATGCACACCGCCGACCGGGGGCAGGCCCGTAATCTGGGTAAGCAGGTTGGATGGGACGTTGGATTGGACGACGACTTCGGCAAGCTCCGCGACAAACTGCTGGCCGGCGGAATGTCGGACATTGTTGCGTCCGTTCGCGGCCAACTCGACTCCGATGAAGCCCGCAAGAAAGAAGTGCTGCATTGCGGGACGGCGCAGGCTGCTGCCGGATGCGAGGTTACGATCCACTATTTGTACCAGGTGCTGCGGGGCTTGCCTCGGGAGCAGGTTTTCGCGCAGATTCTGCTTGGCTTCGAATTATCGAAGGCCGATCCGCGCTTCGTTGGCTTCAACCTGGTGATGCCCGAAGACTACTACGTGCCGATGCACGACTTCGATCTGCACATGCGGATCATCGAGGCGTTGCATAAGTTTTATCCGGCGACGCATGTGTCGTTGCACGCCGACGAACTGTGGATGGGGCTGGTTCCTCCCGAGGGTTTGCGATTTCACATTCGCGAATCGATTGAGCGCGGCGGCGCGGAACGGATTGGGCATGGCGTCGCCGTCATGAGCGAAGACGACCCGATCGGGCTGCTGCGTGAGATGGCGAAGAAGAATGTGCTGGTCGAAATTTGCCTGACGTCAAATGATGTCATTCTGGGCGTCAGCGGCGACCGGCATCCGCTGCCAGTATACATGAAATACGGAGTGCCGGTTGCTCTCGCTACCGACGACGAGGGCGTTTCGCGCAGCGACATGACGCACGAATATCTGCGGGCGGTCGAGACCTATGGCTTGTCGTATGCCGATCTGAAGCGCATGGCGCGCGAGAGCCTGGAACACAGCTTTATTCCCGGTGATAGTCTGTGGAGCGATAGGCGCGCGTTGCGTCGCACTGCGGCTTGCTCGGATGAAAAAACGCCGGGCGCTCGCGCGACTGGAAAATGTGAGAAGTTTATTGGGGCGAATGAGCGCGCTCGCGTGCAGTGGAAACTGGAGAAGGCTTTCGCCGAGTTCGAGAAGAATTACTAGCATAGGGTTGTCGTCCTGAGCGAAGCGAAGGACCTGCTTCTTGCCAGTGCGAAAGACAGCAGGTCCTTCGCTTCGCTCAGGATGACAACTTGTATTTGTGACAATGTGCATTTATGACCCCAGACCTGTTTACTCGCGCTGAGTCCGCGGCGGCATTTGTGCTTTCTCAGACCCGCCTGCGTCCGCAGATCGGGCTCGTCCTCGGCTCTGGCCTTGGCGCTTTTGCCGACGACCTCACCGAGGCTATGCGCATTCCTTATGCCCACATTCCGACGTTTCCGCGTTCGACGGCGATTGGACATGCCGGACAACTCGTGATCGGCAAGTTCGGCCACATTCCCATTGCCGTGATGCAAGGACGGGTGCATCTGTATGAAGGCTATTCGGCGGCCGAGGTTGCCTTTCCGGCGCGCGTGCTTGGGCGAACTGGCATACGCGCTTTGATTCTCACCAATGCCGCCGGGGGCATAAACGTCGAGTATGGACAAGGCGCGCTGGTCGTCATTCGCGATCACATCAATCTTCAAGGACAGAATCCGCTGACGGGCGCGAATGACGAGCGCTTTGGCCCGCGCTTTCCCGACATGACTTATACCTACGCCAAGCGCTATCGCGAGATCGCGCTGGAGGAAATGAAGAAGCTTTCGATTCCGCCGCGCGAGGGCGTCTATGCGGCGCTGGCCGGTCCGAGCTATGAAACTCCGGCGGAGATTCGATATCTGCGCACCATCGGCGCCGATCTGGTGGGCATGTCAACCGTCCCGGAAGCAATCGTCGCACGGCACATGGGGATGAACGTTCTGGCAATTTCGTGCGTGACGAATATGGCCGCCGGCATTCTTGATCGGGCGCTTGTCCACGATGAAGTGCTCGAAGTGGGACGACGTGTGACGGGGCAACTTATCGCGCTGCTGCGGGCCGTGCTGCCCCGGATTGCGGGGGAGTTGCAGAGCACTGGCTAGGAGCCGAGCTACGCTCGGCTTGGACCCTTCGGCTTCGCTCAGGGCAGGCTCGCGAGGGCGCCCGTCCCCACACGAACAAATTCCGACTCAGTGGCTCTTGCGGGGGATGAACACCGGCTGCGGCGGATTGATGTCGTAGGCCGCTGCGAAGCTGGCCTGGTTTAGGGCAAAGCTGGCTCGTCCGCGCGAATCGATGAACAGCAAGGGCTGTTTGAGCGGCACATCGCTGAACGTCCTGACGAACGGCATCTCGAGTTCGCGTCCCGCGATCGTGACCTTCAACTTATCGCCGCGCTGATAGCCGAGCTTCAGAAAATCTTCGGCGCTTATGTTCGTGATCAGATTGCCGAACGGGCCATCCAGGGCGATTACCTCGCCGGTCAGTCCTTTGTCGTCCAGTCTTGCGGGTTTCAGATCGAGGCGGACTAACTCCTTGACCGGGGGTCCGACCTGGGTCCAGTCGTCGCCACGGGCTAGGTGAGCGCCGACGGGAGAGAAAATATCCCGGCCATGGAAGGTGGAGGAAATCCTGGCGCCGACCATCCAATCGGGGTTGGTGATCTCGCGAATGCCTTCAATGCCATCGCGATCCTCGACCATCGTCATCAGGCCGTTGTCGGGCAGCACGAAGAATTGGCCGCGCTTCGATTTCACCGCCACAGCCTTGCGCGAGCTGCCCACGCCGGGATCGACGACCACGACGAAGACCGTTCCGGCCGGGAAGTAGGGAGTAGCGCCGAACAGGAAGCGGGCGCCGTCTCCAATCGAAAATGCATTTACCTGATGCGTGAGATCGACAATGCGGAGATTGGGCGCGATGCCGTACATGACGCCCTTGCAGAGCGCTACCGAATCGTCGACTATGCCGAAATCGGTCATGAAGACGACGGTTGGCGGAGGTTCGACGGCAGACGGCTGCGCCAGAAGAGGGCTCGCGACCAGAAGTAAGAACACGAACCACAAACAGAATATTCGCGACGATTTTTTTGCCGGGGTTGATGTCATTCGCATAAAATCGAACTCTCCGAAAAGGCTACTATAATCGGGGCAGCAAGAATTTTAGCCGGTAATCCATTAACCCAAATCCATTAACCCAGATCCATTAACCAAGGAGAGAGCCAGCGATGTCCAACGTGATTCCCGAAAAATACGCCGACCTTTTCCAGAAGCGCGCTTTTGCCAGTCTTGGCACCCTGATGCCCGACGGACGGCCGCAGGTCACTCCCGTCTGGTGCGACTTCGACGGCCAGCATCTGATCTTCAACTCGGCGCGCGGACGCCAGAAGGATCGCAACGTGCGCCGCGACCCGCGGGTTGCGCTGGCCATTGTCGATCCTGACAATCCCTATCGCTACCTGGAGATCCGCGGCACCGTGGTTGAGATTACCGAAGACGGCGCTGCCGCGCACATCGACAAGATGGCGAAGAAGTATTTGGGGGTGGACAAGTATCCTTACGGGCAGCCGGGAGAGGTTCGCGTGCTTTACAAGATTCGGCCTGAGCATACCACTGTGATGGGGTAGAGCAAATCCAGAGTTGCTATGGCCACAGGCAGCTGCCGAGCTGCTCCACCCCGTCAAGCCAACAGCGGGCTTGACGGGGGCCCCGGTGCGCTCGGCTTGGACGGGCGAGGCGCCCGTCCCCACACGTACCCCGTCCCCACACGTACCCCTTTTCTCCGATAACCTTTCCTCCGCAAACGAGTCCAACTCTCAACGGAACTTCGGGGGATCCTTTCCCGTATTAGACAAGAGTCGAGGGATCCTGGTCGTTGTTTGTATTCTGGAGGAGGCGCTTATGGAAGTTGGGAGAAGTAACCGCGATGGCTGGCACGCGCACGCCATTGATGCTCAAGCCCAGAGTATTTCGGCGCAGCAGGTGGTGAAGGCTGCGCACGGAGAACTCCTCCAGTTGATGCGGCAGCGTGCCGAGATTATGAAGCGGATTGGCACGGTGAAGCAGACCATCGCCGGCTTGGCGAATCTTTTCGGCGACCAGGTGCTCGGCGACGATTTGCTGGAACTGATCGACCGCAAGCCCAATGGCCGCCAACCCGGCTTCACCAAGGCATGCCGAAGGGTGCTGATGGAAGTGCGCCGTCCGCTTGGAGCGCGCGAGGTTTGCGCGGAACTGGAACGAGATGCTCCCGCAGTCCTGGCGCGGCACAAAGACCCGCTGGCCTCGGTCACAACCGTTTTGAATCGTCTGGTGGATTATGGCGAGGCTCGCAGCCTGAACAACGACCGCGGCCGGCGCGTGTGGGAGTGGATCAGCGAAACCGAGCCGCCGGTGGAGGCGATGCCCTCCAGGCGAACGGCCTGAGGGCGTCTGATTTCCAAGAATTAGGGCATCGCTGAAGGGATGTCCTGACCGCCCCCCGGGTCTTTCAGCAGCCTGCCAGTCTCACGTCAGTATCAGCCCAAGCGATTGCCTTTCGCCGTCGTCTCAGTACTTTCGTAACTCTCGTTGGGACAATTGACAGCGGTATTCTAGGCTTGATTCTCCCCCTGTTCTTAGCCAAATCCACATCAGGGTGTAGTGCGGCTTGTCACCGCGAGGCGATGGTAATGACGATGATGTTTGGCCGGTTCGAAATCCAGAGTGAGCTTTCGAAGTCGGAGACCGCCTTGATTTACAAGGCGATGGACACGGAAACCAACCAGATTGTGGCGCTCAAGACGCAGAGTCTGGAGCCGCTCGGCGACCGTTCCGACGCGTTTGTGGAGACGCTGATCGCCGAGGGCGAGAGCACGCGCGACCTCACCGGGCAGAACATTGTGCTGCTCTACGGTGCCGGCGAGATCGACGGCCAGTACTGCGCGGCCATGGAGTACATCCAGGGCAACAGCATTGCCACCATGTTGGCGCGCAAAGAAGGCTTCTCCATCTGGGATCTGCTCGACATTACGCGCCAGGTTTGCGCCGGCCTGGAGCACGCTGCCTCGAAGGGTGTGAGCCACCGTTCGCTGGAACCCGCCAAGATCATGGTGCAGTGGGACGGGATGGTGAAAATCATCGGCTACGGCATCTCCAACATGAGCCTCATCGCAGCGGAATCGGGAAAAGGCTTGGGTCGGCTTATGCCCTACTGTTCTCCCGAACAGATCCGCGGAGAAGCCGTCGACCTGCGTTCGAACCTGTTTACCTTAGGCACGATCCTTTACGAGATGGTGGTGGGCCGGAAGGCTTTCGATGCCGCCGATCCGGTTACGCTGGTCAGCCAGATCGAAAACGAGATGCCCGCCAGTCCGACTTCGGTGAATCCCAAGATTCAACCGGCGGTGAGCGCGCTGATTATGAAGGCGCTCATGAAAGATCCAGCGGAGCGTTATCAGAGCGCGCGCGAACTGGCGGACGACCTGGAGAAGTGCAAGGAAAACGGCAAGAAACCCGCCACGGAGACCAAGAAGACGACCCCGGCGCCGAAGGTTTCCGTGAGCCCTGCAGCTCGTGCGGCCGCGGCCAGCAAGTTTATTCCGGCAGCCTCGAGCACCGCCAAGCCCGAGCCTTCCGCTGCATCGGTTGCGCCCAAACCTGTTTCTCCGAATATCGACACGCCGGTCTTTTCGCCGGCCGGTCCGCCGGCCGCTGAAACCAGAGCCGCTGCGGCCGCGGTGGCCGGAGGGAGTGCTGCGCGCGGCGCAGTTTTATCGGCGGCGGCGGTGGAGCAAGAATCCGAGCGGCATTCGCCTCGCGTGGCCTTTGATCCAATGATGGCCGAATCGGCGGCGGGCTCATCCGGCAAGAGTTTTTCTGACCTGGCAGAGATGCCTCCGCTTAAGGAACCCGTTTTCACACCGCCGGTTTCCGAGCCGGCTGAGCTGTCGCCCTCGGTGGAGCAGGTCTTTCCACAGAAAAATCCGCAGAAAGAAGAGAAGCCAAGAATCCAGCCGCGGGAAGTTGCGGAAATGGCACTCAAGGAAATCTCGACCATTCCGCCGCGGCTGATGCTGTATTCGATCCTGGGCGGGGTTGGACTGATCCTGGTGGTTGCGATCGCGGTCTTTTTCCATGTTCACTCGGAGGATGATGCTTCCACGGCTGCTCCGCGGCCGACGAAAGCGGTAAGCTCAGCCCAACCGGTTGCCCAGACGCCGGTGGCGCCACGAATCGAGAAACCAGCTCCGCCGGTTGTGCCGGTTGCGCCGGTTGTGGAAGCTGAACCGCGCGTGAAGGTACGCTACTTCGAACCGCGCAGTTCGAACAGCAGTCGACGGGCGCCCGCTCCAGCCCCGGCGCCGGTCGTGATCCCAAGCCAGGCACTGATTGACTCCACTCCGCAGGGCGCACAGTTTCAGGTCGATGGAAACAGCGATCCGTCGTGGGTCACACCGTTCAATTTGACGGGCCTGAATCCCGGTAAGCACATCATCTATGTAACCAAGTCGGGCTATTCGTCCGAGATGCGGTCGGTCGATGTTACTGCCGGCAGCAAATCGTCTGTGCTGCTCCATTTGTCACCGGTGAATGCGCTGGTGGTGGTGAACAGCGCGCCGCCGGGCGCCGACGTCATCATCGACGGCAGGCCCACCGGGCGAGTGACCCCGGTGCAGTTCGCCGTGGAAAGAGGAAACCACACAATTCTGGTGCGCAAGCAAGGGTACCTCGACGAGACGGTTGCCACCGATCTCGGTCCCGCGCAGAATTTCCAGTACTCGCCCGTGCTCCGGGCGCTGGGCAACACTGCGGACATGCGCACCGTCGGCAAGTTGAACAAGCTGTTTGGACACGGCGGAGACAGCACGGCTGGCATGGGTTCCATCAGCGTTCACACCCAGCCGAAAGGCGCGCAAGTCGCCATCAACCAGCAGGTTCTTGATAAGACGTCGCCGGTAGATGTCATGCTTGCACCGGGGAACTACATCGTGGATGTCACGCTGACCGGTTTCAAGCCGGTGCACAAAGTCGTCAGCGTCGACAAGGGCGGCAAGGCCGCAATCGATGAAATTCTGGCGCGGCAATAAGCTGCGATTCGGCAAGCCTCCAGTCACGCTTGTGTGGTCTGGCGCGGCATTCCCTTCGGCTGCCTCGCAAAAAGCTCAAATGCAATGCGCCGCATAACTGGCAAGCGAAACTTAATCGGGAATAAGCCGCCAGCGCGCCCTCAGGTGGTGTAGTCTGGAATCAGCGGCTCCCCGTTGCCTGGAGCCGTGATCCGTACCACGATCCGTAGGTTCGGACTGTATGCAGGATAGGCTGAGGCCAGAGGGGTATACATGATGTTGTCGCAGCCTATGCCGGGTAAGTTGAGTCCCGATCTGTTGCAGGCTCTTCACGGAATTAAATCGGCTCGACCGTTCCCCAAAGGGGCGAGCCGATTTAATTCCGTGAAGAGC
>Ga0224558_1001587_pt1 | contig 23344 bp, 21 predicted proteins | sample 714S32024metaG_FD_180682 | JGI IMG/M metagenome (GOLD analysis project Ga0224558, IMG submission 180682) | Peat soil microbial communities from Stordalen Mire, Sweden - 717 S3 20-24 | ecosystem: Environmental > Terrestrial > Soil > Wetlands > Peat | place: Sweden: Norrbotten County, Stordalen...
GCAAGCGGAGCACTGGGGGTTGTTGTACCCGGTATTTCCGAACTCAACTTCTTTCGTCTCCGAATTCCAATGCCAGTTGCCGCCTGTGTTCTCTGGCTCGAGCGCCGCGCATCCGACGTTGAAAAATACCGGTGAGTTGAACGCCACCTTCTGATTGACCAACAGAAACTTGAGGTCGTTCTGGAAGGCGTTTGCGCTTTCAACGGTAGCGAAATAACCACCCGAGATCGCCGCCTCGGTGATTGTATCGACGACCCGTGTGATGAGCTGCTTCACGCTGTGTTCGCGTTCCGGAGTGCCGGGCGCACCATGGAAATACTTGCTCGCCACGATGTTCGTCGCGGTCTGGGACCATGATGTGGGAACTTCGCAGTCCTTCTGCTCGAAGACGGTCTTGCCGGAGCCCGACAGAATAAGAGCATCACGCAGCGTGAATTCGACGCCATCAAAGCCGTGAGCACCGGGGGCAGTGAAAACCGGTTTGAGAGTGAATCCTGCAGTGGTAGTGGAAGTCATGTTCATATCCTTTATGGCGCCGAATGGCGTATTTGGTTCTGTGAATCGAGTGCTTGGTTGAGATTCAAAGTGTTAAGGAGCTTCCTGTCACCAGCACACCGGTCCGGCTTACTGACAGCCGCGTTGAGGACGGTCAGAGCCCGGTCTTGATGATTTCAGCCATTCACTTCCAGGAGAAGGCGCCTGCCGCGCCGGCAGCAGCTACCAAACCGTTGGTCCACATAGTGGCACTAGTATAGTCACCAACATAACCTACCAGGTGTGAACGCGGTCACAGATGTGCAATCTCTGCCGGTGTCACGGGGTCACTGGACGGTTGCGGAGTTTCAGACCAAAGCAACACCTGGGCAACTGATCTCTGCTCAAAGCTGAGATCGGCGACTTTGCGGCGCCAACTCAAGACGCCCCGTTCAGCGCGTTTGAGCTTCTTTTCAGCATCCTGCAACTTCCGCTTTGCTCGGGCGAGCTTACGGGATTGAACTGACATCTCACTCCTCTTCGCGCCGGCCCAACTCGGCCAGCTCTCTCTTCTCTACCCGCGCACGTATCTGGTTACGCTCATCGGTTACCACCTTGGATGTTGGTGGTTGACCCACTGTGGCGCGTGCTCTTGCGCGGATCACCTTGAAGTCGGTCGAACAGCTTGCGTTTCCTCATCGTCGATCTCCAATCATGCGGTGATGAGGTGGTCACGTATTTAGATTACCGACCACGTATGCTTCGCTCCTGCGGGCTCGTCAGAGAGATCATGTTTCTCCCGGAAACGGCGGTACCGGTTAAGAAGAGATGCCGGTCCGCGGGCACGGAAAAATACGAGGTTTCCTTCGAAGCGCGTGTCGTTGATGAGAGCTCCGCCTTCAAGCGAGGCGAGGATGGAGCCTTCGGACTGCGGGAGCCGAAAACTAACTTCGACGAGCGGGTCGGCTACGAGCGCGGCATCGATGGCAATGAGGACTTGTTCAAGGCCGGTGTGCTGAAGCGAAGAGACGGGAACTGCTTCGCGACCGCTCGAAAGGTGGGCAAGTTCCTGGGGCGGGACGAGATCTATCTTGTTCAATACTTGGATGGCGGGCTTGGTCGAGACTCCAAGCTCGGCTAACACTCTTTCAACCTGAGTTTTCTGCTCCTCGCGCATAGGGCTGGAAGCGTCCTGGACATGGATCAATATTTCGGCTCGCGCGACCTCTTCCAGGGTGGCGCGGAAGCTCGTAATGAGAGTGTGGGGAAGGTTGCGGATGAAGCCTACGGTATCGGAGAGCAGTATCCTGCGGCGGGACGGAAGCTGCAACTGCCTGAGTTTCGGGTCAAGAGTGGCGAACATACGGGCTGACTCGAGTACGCCGGCCTCGGTGAGAGCATTAAAGAGGGTGCTCTTACCCGCGTTAGTGTAACCGACGAGGGCGACCACAGGGACCGGGACTGCCTCGCGTCTCTGCCGCTGTTGATGGCGGATGCGACGGACGGCGTCGAGCTGGGTCTTGATGTGGTCGATACGCAGGTTGATCTTGCGGCGATCAGTTTCGAGCTGCGTCTCGCCCGGACCACGGGTTCCTATGCCGCCGCCAAGCTGCGACATGGCGCGCCCGCGTCCCGCCAGGCGCGGGAGCTGGTATTCCAACTGCGCCAGTTCTACCTGGAGCTGACCTTCACGGGTTTTAGCATGGCGGGCGAAGATGTCGAGTATGAGCTGCGATCGGTCAATGACGTGGCAGGGCAGCCGAGACTCGATGTTCCGCAGCTGCGAGGGGGTGAGGTCGTGATCGAAGAGTACAAGCGACGCGTTGGTACTGGCCACGGCGCCAACAATCTCGTCGAGTTTGCCCTCGCCGACGAGGCTGGAGGGATCGGGCCTCTGGCGGCGCTGGACGAGCGTCGCGGCAATGGTCGCACCGGCTGATCGGGCAAGCTCCTCGAACTCTGCGCGGCCGGCATCGAAGTCAAGATTGGACGCTGCATGCTCCGGAGAGTCTTCTTCTCCAGCCATAAGGGCGGCCGCGGTGCGGGCAAGTCGTGCGGCTGCAGTAAGCTGCTTGCGCTTGCGGACTTCTCCAGTGAACTCGACCACGACAATGACGGCAAGTTCCTGCTGAGTCTGCGAGGTGCGGAGTTCGCGGGCGAGGAGTGCCGCGTCCTGGGCCTCACTTGCTTCGACAAGGCTGCGACGGACTGTCTTTCCCCGATGCCGGTTTGATTGCCCTTCATCCGGAGAGGCTTCACGCGGAGCCTTCTTGCTGGTCAAAGTTATCTCAATTCAAGGTCGAATTTTCGACATACATTACTAATGATACTGAACGACCGGCGTCAGTACCCTGTTTCTGCCCACTCTGTTTGTTGCGGCGGAAATGTGTTGAGCATGATCCCTCTTGTTAAGAGTTGCCTCAACAAACCTTTTACTAGCACGGGGAATCAAGCGGCGCACTATCTCATCGCTCGGTTTCTCGTTAGAGGTTGTTTGCCTTACCGCAATCGGCGTTTGAACTAAGCCGTTGGCGCGGCGGGCGCTGCTGCATGGGCTTTCTCCGGGCATTGTTGGCTGTGTAAGCCTCGAGTCACAGGAGGTTTACCGTGACCCATCTTCGGCAGCTGATGCTGGATGAACTCCAGCGTCGCAACTATTCCCAGAGCACCACTCGTTGCTATCTCCACGCGGTGGAGGATTTCGCGAGGTATTTCCATCGCTCGCCTTATCGTTTAGGGCCGGATCATATTCGGCAGTATCAGGTTCATCTGTTTCGCGATCGCAAGTTATCACCTGGGACTATCGGGCTCCGAACTTGCGCTTTGCGTTTTCTTTTCGTCAAGACTCTCGGGCGGCCCTACCTTCCCGATCACATTCCATTCCCCAAGCGTCAACTGCGACTGCCGACCATACTTGACCAACAAGAGGTAGCACGGCTGATCGATTCGGCCAGCAACCTGATGCATCGCACCATGATGATGATGCTGTATGCAACGGGCCTGCGCCGGGCCGAGATGTGCCACCTCAAGGTCTCCGATATCGACAGCACGCGCATGGTCATTCATGTGCGCCATGGCAAGGGTGGTCGCGACCGCGACGTGCTGCTGACTCCGAAGCTACTGGAGACTCTGCGCGAGTACTGGCGCTGGATGAAGCCCAAGACCTATCTCTTCCCCGGTACGGTGAAGGGCTGGCGGGCCGATGTTCCCATTACGGAGAAGATCGTCTGGCAGGCGGTGAACGAGGCCGCCAAGCGTGCCGGCATCGCCAAGCATGTATCTCCTCACACTTTGCGCCACTGCTTCGCAACCCACATGCTGGAAGCCGGCGCCGACCTGCGCACCATTCAGGTTCTTCTCGGCCATGCCAAGCTCGCTCATACCACCGTCTACCTGCACCTGTCCCGGCGCCATCTGCAGGCTGTTCCCAGTCCGCTGGAAGCGATCGAGGTGTCCAGCCCTGACGAGGTAAAGCGCTCCAGGAGGCTGATGAAGCGATGAGCCGGCCCACCCTCGAGGTGGCCGACATCGTCCGTCGAGCGGGCAACAGTTTCTGGGAACGGCAGCAGTCGCATCTTGCATGGCCGCATCGCAAGGTGCTCGATGCCATCGTCCGCTGCCGCACCGCAGCACTGGGCGGTCATCTCGATCAGTGCGTCCGCTGCGGCCACCAGGCCATCTCATTCAACTCATGCCGCAACCGGCACTGCCCCAAGTGCCAGGGAAACGCGCGTGCCAAGTGGCTGGCCGCGCGTTCGGCTGAACTGTTGCCCGTGCCGTACTTCCACGTCGTGTTCACGCTACCCCATGAACTCTCCGCTCTTGTATTGCAGAACAAGCGGCTGCTCTACGATCTGCTCTATCGCACCAGCGCCGCGGCGATGCTCGAACTGGCTCGCGATCCCAAGCACCTGGGAGCCAACATCGGATTCCTCGGCGTGCTCCATACCTGGGGACAGAACCTCGAGCATCATCCCCATGTCCACTACATCGTTCCCGCCGGCGGCCTCGCTCCCGATGGTTCCAGATGGATCGATTCCTCGCGCCGCTTCTTCCTGCCCGTCAAGGCACTTAGCCGCCGCTTCCGTCGCAAGTTCAAGGCGGGGCTTTGTGAACTGTTCGAACACAACAGGCTCCAGTTCCATGGCTCGCTTCAGCAACTTGCCTTGCCTGGCGCATTCAGCCACTTCCTCTCCGAACTCGGCCAGAAGGACTGGGTGGTCTATGCCAAGCCACCCTTCGGTGGCGCCGAACATGTTCTCAACTACCTGGCCCGCTATACCCACCGCGTCGCCATCTCCAACCATCGTCTCGTGGCCTTTGAGAGCGATCGCGTCTCCTTCCGCTGGCGAGACTATGCCCACGGCGGCAAGCAGAAGATCATGACCGTTTCCGCCCATGAGTTCCTGCGCCGTTTTCTTCTTCACGTCCTGCCCGGCGGCCTGGTTCGCATCCGACACTTCGGACTCTTTGCCAACCGTAAACGGAGTGCTGCGCTCGAACGTTGCCGCGCTCTGCTCGGCGCGACCGCCTGCGTCGATCCGCCCGAGCCACCCAGCTTGCGCTGCCCAGCCTGCTCCGGCATCATGCTGGTCGTCGAACGGCTAACCCGCAGCCAGTTGTATTTCCGTGCAAGCCCGACCCTGTCCCAGCCAAGGAGGAGCGCCGATGACAGCTCTTGAGCGCCCCAACACTCGCCCGGCCGCTATCCAACGTTCCCCACGTAGTGCGCCAGCACGCAACGCAAAAGTGCGTTCGAACTCCGATACAAGCCCCCAGGACACGCCTCTGACGACGCACAACAAGCCTGCATTTCACTCCGCAGCCGGCGTCCGTGCCGCCGCAACCGTCACCCTCACCCTGACAAGCCATCTGGCGCCCATTGAAATCCCATAGCTAGATCACCGCGTCCGCCGCAAACGCCAACGGCTCACTTCAAACGGCCCTATCGAAACTGCCCCGGAGCAGCACACTGCGCTCCTACCCGCCGCATCGGCCGGGGCAGTCCCGATAGGGATCTATCGTTTGTCAGGACCAATGTCCCTGCTAGGTATATGGGCGTGACTTTCATGAAAGTAATCTGTAGCACGCGCATTTCACGTGACCCATATGATGGAACTATGTCGAATCCGACCTTCGATCTCGTCCAATGGCCTTACCCAGAGCTGGTCAAACAGTTGCAGCAGAACATCCTGAACCTCCTAGAGACCGTACAGGCACGCAACGGCATCTCCTTGGAGCGACTTGAAGGTGTCACGATCGTTCCAAACCTGATCGAGGCACTGCGGACGTTCGATGCTGGGTATCCGAGCGATCACGCGGCGGCGATGCGCGATGCGGTGATGGGGCGCATGATCACAGCCCTGCGTGATGGCCGTGTACAGGGGCATGTCTTTCTCCCGATCGACGTGGCATTTCAAATCGCCTTGGAAGGCGCACCAGCCCGCCGGACTTGCGAATACATGCTTGTGCATGAATGCACCCATGTCCAGGATCTCGAGATGCGGGCGCAGGCGCTTTCGAGCAGCGAGATCCTAACTCCGCCGTTGGCTCAACCAATTGCTCTTTGCTTACAAATCGTGTGGAACGAGTATGCAGCCTCCAGGCTGTCTGGTTACGTTCACCCAGGCCAACTCGCGGACTATCAGGAACTGTTGCGGCAAAGCACCGCGACTCTGATCTCTTCTCGCAAAGACCTTCGCAGTTTATGGGCGCCAACCCCGGAAGGCCGCAGTACCGCGCTGACCGCCGCGCTGAATCTCGCGCTGCCGGTCCTTCAAGCCTTCGCGTATCTTTTCGGTCATTGCCGTGGTATCGATGCTCAGTTTGCAGAAAACGTCCCGGAAAACTTTACTGTCTTGACGGCTGCGAGCTCCATACGCGACGGTTTCAGTGCGCTGGAAGAGCAACTCGATTCACTCTGGGATAGGCGAAACGCTTGGAGGGGCTTTATCGAGTTCGAACAGCTCGCAAATCTGACCTGCGATCTCATTCGACTACTGACCGGAGTCGTGATGGCTCCTCAAGCTAACAGGGGTATAGCGGTCGGCTTCTGGGCTGGCGCATTCGCGCAGTAAGCGAACCACTAATCTTGAGGCTGCCACCAATCTGCTCAACAAGCGGCGCACAGTGCCAAACGCTTACCCACGTAATCGCCAGTAAGTTCGCGCAACGCCAGATTACTCCTGTGAAGTCGGCATCGCGACCGGAATCTCATGATCTGATCCCGAATCGACGATCGCCGTCGCAATCGGCGTTTCCCAATACCTATCTGTGTCCGCGATCGGATCGCGGGTCCGGCAACGCTATCGCACAGAGTGAAATAGTGCGCGCGCCGAAGTCAGACGAGGGACGCACTTGTGGGTCGCATCGGCTGACTTCCGATAGGCGCTTGGCGTCTCAAACGGTCAGCTCGACGGACTGCAATACCTGCGTGGCTTGACGAAGAGATTCCGTGATTGTGTCGTAAACGAGATCCAGTGCGATTCCCCAGCCCGCCTTGTACTTGTCCGGATCGATTCCGAAGGCCGCTAATTGCGTCCTTTGGTTCTTCGGGTCTAATGAGGATGACGTGTGAGCGTCGGCTTGGCGCAGGACATTTAGAGCGAACAATGGATTGTAGTAGTCCAGAAGATTGTTCTTGTCCCATTGCGCCAAGACCAAGGCGGAATCGCCAATAAGACTCCAGTGCTGATCGCGGGCAATCGTCGCAAGTTGGCAGAGGAATGCCGACAGCTTCAGAGACTGGTGCTGATCAGCTTCGCTCTTGCTAACGCCTAGCCTGCGGAGAAGAGAGCGGAGAGGACCCGGTTTGAGCCCTTCCATCAGAGCGTTCAAGTCCTTGCATCGGGCAAGAAAATGCGGGTATGTCATGCTTCTTAGCGAAACATTCCCGAGTTTCCCGAGAGCGTCAAACGTCCACCAGCCCTTGTACTGAATCTCCGCTGAAGAGAACGACCCAATGTCCTTCTCCGTGAAAGACAGGCCGCTCGCATCGCAGACGGACTGGAGCGCGGCGATCAGAGCCAGATACGCCTGCACGAGATCATGCGCGCGCATACCGATGTTCCGAACCTTCTTTGCCTCATCGAAATCAGCGATGCTCTCCCGCTTTACCGCAAACGCACAGTAGTGCTTGATCACGGAAAATTGCGCGCCTTCATACAGTTTTCTAAGTTCGAGGCCTATATGATCGCGGCCCGCGCGCCAGCAGTAGCCCACGGACCACCAGCCGTTATGGCCGACGGAACCGTCTTCGGGATGAATGTCGAATTCTGAGCGGTTCTCATAATCCAGGAGCACCTCATCACGAACATAGGCTTCCTCCATCACGCCGAATCCGCTCATGATCCCGGAGCCGACGATCGGCCCCTCGTGATCGGGCCACTGTAACGTCTGCTTGGAATCCATTGCGTGTTCCGGCATAAGGACAAGCCGCGTACACCACACGTCGGAAAGCTGGTCGCCCTCGTCGAAGTCTTCGACGCGTTTCAGCCAAAATTGGCGGCCCGGCAATTTCACTTCGAGGCCTTGGCCGCTACCCACCGCACCGTCGAAAATCTGATCTCCAGCTGAAAAGCGCTGTTCAAACTGCGTCGCCAATGCTGCGCAATCCTGAGCAAACAGAAAGTCCTCGAGATATTCCCGAAGGACCTCGACGCGGGCAGTGGAACAACCATCGTGGATGGTATAGATCGATACCGGGTCGACCCGCACAACGTCATACGTTGGGATGGAAAGGTCATCCCAGACGATTCTCCCGTCCTGCAAGACGCGGGGAGTGAGTGAAAAGTATCTGAGCAAGCCGCTCCAAGGCTGGACTATGTGCCTGTCGTGCACCCGCCAAGTCTCGACCAGGGATTGATACCGCTTTGCATCAGCTCTGCGCGACTCGACCCAAAATGCAGTCGTTGGAGATGGAGGCGAGCCGGCAAATTCCATCTGTCCGGACCCGCTGCTCACACCGTGCCCGATGCCGGCGTTTAGTTCGAGGCATTCTTGCACCTCGTCCTTCGGCACCATCGCGGTGTACAGGAGTCGAGTACCGGGATAGCCGTTGACCGGTTCGCTGCTGATCTCAGCAATCGTAACGTACTGCGACGAAGCATCCAAATATGGGAGCGTGAGATGCTCGAGGGATGCGGGCCAGAATGTCTTGTCGATCTGGTTCATTGTTGTACCCAAAATCAAGTCGCTACTCGTCGTCTTCGAGATCAGGCGCAAGAATCGGAAGATGCGATGGTGCGACCCCGGCCAGCGCAGAATAGAAGTCGAACGCAGGACTGTTCGGTTCGCACAAGTCTAGGATTGCACGAGCACGGTCGCCGACTCCTGTCCAGATCGGAATGGGACTTCCACCAACTCCCATGCCGCCCGGCAAGGAGAGACAGTTGGAGTGGAGAATCCGAACGGCTTCCGCTTCCATCTCCTTGCTGTGGGCCGCACACAAGGTAAGAACGTGCATTGCGAAGGCAACATGGTTGAACGCCAGGTCTTTCCGGGCCTTCGTGAGAATGTTGAGGGCGGCAAGCAGATCGTCCGCATCTGTAGAGTGAAGCGCGTCATCCAGGACCGAAAAGCTCGTTTCGTCCGGTCTGCCAAAGTGCCAGAAGATCTCAAGGGTTTCGTATATCCAGCGCGGGAACCTTCTCGCCCAACTGAAGATTTTCTCGAGGGTGACCCGGTATTGCGGCGATTCCTGAATCCCCTCAAAACTCGACCAGAACGATGCAGAGGGGAGCGGCTTGTAGCGTGAAAATCCATCGTCCGCCTTGATTGCGATGGCGTGGTTGAGTCTTGATTCAAAGAACTCGGCGACCGCAAGCGGAGCCTGTCCGCCAACGTAGGCAAGAAAGGTGCCAAGGGCCTCGTCAGGAAGTTCATCAAGAGTTATGAGCTTGCCGAGTATGCCTCGGATCGTTCGTTCATCCAGCGCTGCCGGCGATAAGTGCCCCGGCCCGACGAGCTCGCAGAGAGACCTCGCGAGGTATTCGCTGTCTGCTGCCTCGATTTTCAAGACAAGTTCCAAGGCCGCTGGTCGAAACGCGGGAGTTTTCCCGAGGCGCGCAAGGCCGCGGAGGACGACCCCGAGCACAGCGGGTTCTGTCCGCTCGCATAGCGCAGCCAGCACCTCGACATCCTCTTGGATAGGCTGCTCCAGAGGCGGCCCTCCGCAGACGACTTCAGCGACGGACACTGCGGTGCGCCACTCACCTGTGCGCGCGAGGCTGCAGCCGTAGTGAGAAAACAGAGTCAGGTCGATGCTCCGCCATATCCGCACCGGAATTCCACCTACCTGCGCCAAGATGGAGTGCGGATTGGCGAAAACGTAGTCGGAGAGCCCTTGCAGAAACATTCGGTCGCCGCACAACCTGGTCAGAATTGGATCGATCCCCTTGGGGTTGATGCCCACGTCGAGAGCATCTTTTGACAGGCGTTCGATTCGGGCAATCTGCTCACTCACGCTGCCGAGCGCCTTTAAGATCTCGACCGCCCGTTGTTCCTTCTGGTTGCGCCGCTCGGAAACAGAGTAGAAGCCGTCCTCCAGTGTGTTGTATTCCCACTGGTCCGCACAGAGAGAGTCGAAGACGTCAAAGTCTTCAGGGGTCTCGAGTTCTCCGCGAACCTGGTCTGCCTCGTGTTTCACGCGGTCCGTAAGCTGGCTTCGTTCAATCACCCAGAAGAGCAGTTTGTGGATTCTCCAGATGACAGGGAGTGCGAGGGAACCTCGTTCGATGCGAGTCGCTAGGATCTCCAAGGCATGCAGCCGCTCTCTGTCCTGCCATTCCTGCTCTTCGTCTGTAACCTCGCCTCGTAAGCCAGGATGGTACTCCGACAGAACGTGGCTAAGCGATTCAACGGCTTCGACGGCTATGCGCGCGTTGCTGCTTTCAAGGCAATTGGAGATGGTATGGAGGACGCGCGTCCTCAGCGGGCTCACATTGCCATAATGAACTGCCAAGGCAGAGACGGAGAACCCTCTTCCCTGGCGCTCTGTATGGCTGATCTCCCGATCGAGCAGGGTGTCCAGAAGATCAAGCGGGGTGAAGTCCCCGCCGTATGCCCTTGGATCTGCGGCAAGGGCTTCCACGTGAGACAACACACGCTCGTTAAAGCTGAGCGACTTGTATTTTTGGTAGCCGATGGCCTCCTTCAGCACTCGGCGCGCGCGATTTTTCGTTTCTTCCGGTCCGGTCTTACTCAAAAACCAGAGGCGCCGAAAAGCGTCTGCGGATGATTCCGAATCGTAGATGGTGACGGCAAGAAGCTCAGGCACGATACGGATCACCTTCTCATCGGTGACCTCGAACCCATAGTCATAGCTTGTGTCCGCGGGATTATCCATCGCGAGCTGGAGGAGGCTATGAACTGCTGTGGGCTGGAACGCTACAACCTTCTGCATCTCCACAAGCATCTGCCGGCGTCCGTGCGCCTTCTGTCCTTCGAATGTCTCCCGAAGTCGCGACCAGATGTTTTGAAGAAGACGTGTTTGGGGATCGCGCTGGGTGATCCTCCAGTCAAGTTCGGCGAGGTTCTTCAGGAGATTGGAAAGAAAACCCTCATGGAAGGCTTCGAACACCGCATCGGCGTATCCCGTTACATAATGGTTCGGTCCAACCGATGCTCGCTCGAGCAGGTAATCCGCCAGAACATCCGGCACAATCCGGGCGGCACCTCTGCTGCGGATCACAATCCCGATCTCCTCGAGTGCGAGAACATTGCGACGAATCTGGTCCGAACGCAAGCCGAGAAACGCGGGCGCGGCCGCATCGAAAGCAGGCGCGCGCTCGTCGACCGGCTGGACTGCTGCGAGCAGATGGAGAAGCTCCTCCTTGGATTTCCCTCCGGTTGGAAGCTGGCCGGCGCATTCGCTTGCGAACTTATCGAAGACAGCATGCTGGAACGCTTCGTGGTTTCCCAACAGATCAGGAAGAATCTCTCCCCTGGCAATGAGCCGGCCGCCCACGACCGTGACGAGCGGCGTGTCCTGAGACACCTGCGCTAGAGGACGTGCCAGATGCGCGAAGCCTGTTCCCAGCATCTCCTCCGCAAGTTCGATCGTTTCGTCGAGAGTGAGCTCCTTCAGGGTAGGACACCGACAAACACGGGTTTCATCAACAGATTGAGCCAGCCGCTCGTTCACGTAGTCCCGGCCGCTCGGACGGGTAGCGATCACCATTTTCAGTGCGTGCAGCCCTCGCCAAGTGGCTACCAATCCGACCACTTGCGCCAGATCAGGATAACGATGGGCGTCATCCACGATCAACAGAGTGTCTCCGTGAGGTATCTCGTTCTCGGCACCTGGGTGCCACGGACGCATTTCGCTGGTCGAGAGGACATTCCAGGACGCTTGCCGAACTGCCCACTCGCGCACCAGTTTTGTCTTGCCGATGCCGCCCCGGCCCGGCAATACGGCGATGACCGCCTCGGAAGAACCGAGAAAACCGTCAAGGGCGTCGAGATGCAGCCTTCTGCCGCGAAACACTTGGTTGTAGTCGAAGAGCAGGCCCGTTCCTTGTTCGACTGCACTGGGATTGCCTGCAAGAAACGTCTTCGGTGATTCTTGAGTAATATGCTGATGAACTGCCTCTTCAACGGTGGTGAGGCGTTCCTCGATGACCTCCATCCGGTGAAGCAAACGCTCAGCGAGTGCGAAGTCTTCAGCGCTAACGGTTGGCGAATTCAGCTGTTCCTGCAGCAGCGAGGCTGTCAGCTCTCGCTTGCCCCTGCGGGAGAGCAGACGGAAGATATACGCAAACAAGTGCGTGAACACCCGGGTGATCATTGCCGGCGATCTGCCCGGCAGTATCTCGCTCAGGCGCCGGCTCGCTTCAGCTTCCAACGCCTCCGAATCCCCGGTTCCGATGGCCCATTCGAAGTCGCGAATCACAGCCTTCAATGAGTCGGTCTTGGAGGTAGCGATGACCTCCAGAAAGCTGCTCCACACCTCCGCCGATACGCCTCTTGGCTTCTTGCTCTCCTTCAGGAGAAGGTGGATGCGTTTGATCGCGGAGCCTTCTTCATCGGGGCTCAGTTGAACCTGACGGATACCTTCCCACGTCGCAATTCCTGGGACACGCCAGCCCTGCTCGCATCCCGGCTTTGCCGTCGTCAGAAATCGAAACTTGAGCGCAACGTCAGGATTGGTCTTCCGATGAGCGCAAAAGTTCGCGATTGCCTGGACCGTCTTTCGGCTTCGCAGCGTAATGGCTCGCGTTCGCTTATGCACCTGCTGCACGGTGCGGCCCGTTTCTGTGGCATCGATCGTTGCCTCCCGGTAAACGAGGTCGAGGTCCTCACCCGCTTCCAGATCAAGGTACTGGCCCTCTACGAGGTTGAGCCAGGCCAGAGCTGTCGCAATGACCTGGTACACATACCCGTCGATGGCGGCTTGTGCATCTCGTCCGGGTTGCGGGGTGAATGCCATGCTGCCACCGTGGAGTCCCTTAACCTCCGCGCTACATGTCTCCGTAGCCCTTGATTTCATTAGCATAAGCCATACTTGACGTAAACGTCAAGTATGGCTAAAATGTCATATTGCTGGCAGAAAGAGAGAACGATGAACATCCCCACCTTTCAGCCAAATGGTCTCCTCCCGCCTGGAGATTATGAAGTGTCATTTGATGAGCTTCGCCAATCGGCGCTAGTCAGCGGCCCACCAGCGCGTTCGGAACAGAATGCGTGGGACAGCAGCTGGCGCACACGGTTGGTCGACAACCTCGAAGTACTCGCAAAGCAACTTTGGCAGGTTGGAATTCGTGAAATCTATGCCGACGGCTCGTTCGCTGAAGACAAGGATCATCCCAATGACATCGACGGCTATTTCGTGTGCGGCCTGCGGGATCTGGCTTCCGGGGATTTGGCACGCCAATTGAACCTGCTCGATCCATTCAAGGTGTGGACTTGGGATCCCTTGTCGAGAAAGCCCTATCGTGGCTATCCGAAAAGGCAACTGCCCATGTGGCACCGATATCGAGTTGAACTCTATCCGCATGTGCCGGCGCTTGGTTTGGGTTCGGGAATCTTGGACAGGTGGGGAAATGAGCTTGAGTTCCCGTCGGCATTTCGCCAGTCGCGGCGGGATGGCACCCCACGAGGCATCATCAAAATCAGATATGGAGGACTCCTATGATCCGCAACGAAGCTGAATATCAGAATGCTTCCGTGCGCCTTAAGGAAGAGCAGACTCGGTTAGCCGAACACCGGGCACGTCTGGAGACGACAGGAATGCCTCCAGATGAGATCAAGCGTGTCATTGATCCTATGGAGTCGTTTCATCTGCAACTGAAGGAGGAGGTTGAGAGCTACGAACGGCTGAAACGGGGCGAGTTCGACGAATTGGAGAATCTACGCGGGCTCGGTCATTTGCTTATTGCTCTTCGCATCGCTCAAGGCATATCCCAGCGCGAGCTCGCGCGACGGCTCGATGTCCACGAGTCCCAGGTTTCACGAGACGAGCGCAACGAGTATTTTGGGATCACGCTGGAACGCACAATCAAAATTCTCGATGCGCTGAACGTCCGGCTCCGAACCAGAGTTGAGGTCGAGCCAGAGAACCAAATGGCAATGGCATAGTCGCTCCGAGAAAGAAGCCTTTCGATGAATAAGGTCCTTTGGGCAATCGACAATGAGCTTGACGAAGCGAAGTTTGAGCGGCTTTGCGTCGATCTTTTGCGCCGCCAAGGGTTTCTCGACATCACGCCAATTGAACCGCAGGACGGTGGCCGCGATGCGGAAGAACTCCCGAGAAGCGGAAGAAGTCGAGAGGGACACCCCGCTTTCTTTCAATTCAGCAAGGAGGAGGACTGGAGGAGGAAACTCCGACGCGATGCCAGAAAGCTCGCTGGCCACAAATCCGAGATCGACACCTTTGTCTTTGTGACCAGTCGAAAGGCTCGCGGTGTCGACATCGATGCTCTGTGAGTTTTCGGCAGTCCTGCGTAATTGAAAAAGTCCGGTCTATTTCTTCTTGGGCGGAGCGGCGAGGATACGGCGGACGGAAGTGCGACCGATGTTGAGGCGGCGGGCGATCTCGGATTTGCTGAGGCCGGATCGGCGTAGTTTGCGGACTTGATCGGTATGCATGGCTGCGGTTGCGGGCCGGCCCAGGCGCTTGCCGTTCTGCCGGGCATGAGCGAGTCCAGCCCGTACGCGTTCCCCCAGGATCTCGCGTTCGAAGGCGGCGAAGACGGCCAGCAGCCCAGCCATTGCACGGCCGGCGGGTGTGGTCAGGTCCAGCGCCTCGGTCAGCGAGACGAAGCCGACGCCGAGATGTTCCAGTTCCTGTAGCGTCGTGAGCAAGTCGGTAACAGATCTTCCCCATCGGTCCAGCCGCCACACCACGACAACGTCGATTTCTCTGCGCCGTGCAGCTTCCAACAGCTTCTCCCGCAACTGCCTCTGTGTCGCACCAGAGCCGACTTCCTTGACCTGCAGGGCGATCGTCCAGCCACGCCGGACGGCGTACTCACGCATAGAGCGACTCTGCATGGGCAGCGTTTGCTGGTCAAGAGTGGAGACGCGAGCATAAAGGCCGGCGCGAACCGTATTGGAGGATTTTTGCCCCTGGCCAAAAACCCTCCCGGATTTCTTGATGCCAGACCCTTGTTTTACGGGCACTTCACGATACTCCCTGCGCGTGGCCGAAGACGATCCTTTCCGGCCATCAGGGATTCATCATAACTCTGCCGAATCGGGGAACTGCACAGTTTGCTCCAGAGTCTCGCGATAGTTCCATGGCATCCACTCCGCAGGACGGGCGGCCAACTCCCGGGCATGACGCTGCAACTCGACCAGATAGTCGAAGGAGTTCACGTCACACAACTGGCAGGTGTGGATCAGGCTCATGAACAGGTCACCGACCTGCGCCCCGTTCAGGGTGCGATAGAACAAGGCGTTCTTCCGGTGTAGAACGGCACGCTTCAGCGATCTCTCTACGATGTTGTTGTCCAGCGGGGCCCCAGCTTTGCGGAGGAACAACGTCAAGGGCTCCCAGTGCCGCAGCAAATACCTGATCGCCTGGCCCAGCATCTCAAGTACGAATCGGCATTCGTTGGGGAAGTTCTCCGCGACCTCTACAAACTGCCGGCGTCCGTGGGCGAGGCAGTTGGCCAGCAGGATCTCCACCCTCGCGGGCAGCCGCGGAGCGTTGCGCGACAACGCGTCGCACATCTGGATCGGGCTCGGCAGTTCCGCACTCCGCTGTTTCAACACCTCTGCAAGGTTCTCGCCGGCGTGCCGGCTTCCAGTGAAGTAAAGCGCGATCTTGTGCCCCTCACCGACAGACACGATCCCGCTAGTGAATACACCCGTACGCTCGTCGGACGGATCGCGCTTCAGCATCACGCACATGCTGGTATCGTCGTTATGGACCACCGCGCCCTGTGCTGCCTGCCGGATCAACTCATCCCGCGCCGGTTTGATCACCTGCGCAGCTTCCTCGACGATCTCCCACTGCGTAGCCGCCGGCAACGGGATTCCCATCTGGCTTTCCAGTTGTTCCAGCCGGTAGAACGGCGTCCCGGCACCGTACTTGAGCTGGGCGATCATCGCTGCCGCTTTTCCCTTTGCCGTGTCCGATGAGCACGATCTCAATCGCAGGGGTGAGATCCTCGGCAACGTTCTCATAGAAGGTCTCGTCTTCGGGGACATGATCTCCCTGGTAATGGGCTTCTTTCCGATGAAGAATATGATGGCGGAAATTGAACGGCTCGTATGGCCGAACGGTGTGCTCATCGGTCGGGGTGGTCCCTCCGAGATCATGGTATATCTGGGCCATGTGGTGGTCGATTACGACGATCATCCGGTAAGGTTGCAGCGTCTGCCGAATCGATATGTTAGCTCCAGCCTCTTTCAAGAACTTGCGCAGTCGCGAGACCTCATAGATGCCCAGCTCGTGATTCCCGGACCGCTTGAACGTTGCGCACCGGACACCGATAAGGAAGACAAATTCGTTGTCGTCACGCACTTCGACTTTACCGTCATACTTTCACCTTCTGGCTGGGGAAACTCATGGAGTACAAGTCTTCGCGAGTAAGCGGAAGTTGGCTGCTGCCCCGATCGGGACGGCTGAAGAGAATCTGATGGACCGCTATGTCTCCTCTGCGAAATGCAGCGGCCGAACCCGCCATGTACAAAAGCCATGTTCGGTACGTGACTTCGGATACGTGCCGCAGAAGCGTACCGGAGTTTCGCCGCAGCCCCTCGACCCAGCGGCGCAGGGTGAGTTCATAATGTTCGCGGAGGTTTTCGACATCGCGCACTTCCAGGCCCTGAGATTCAGCGGCTTCAAGAACCTGAGAGAGGGTGACGAGTTGTCCATCGGGGAAAACGTACCTGTCAACAAAAGAAGCCTTTCGGGTTGCTGAGGTGTAAGAACGCGTAATCCCGTGATTGAGAAAGACGCCTCCTGGCCTCAAGAGCCGGCGCACCGTGCTGAAGTATTGAGGCAGATTCTTCAGACCTACGTGCTCGAACATGCCGACGCTGGCGATTTTGTCGAACGTGTGCTGAACTCCATCGGACTCACGGTAGTCTCGCAATTCGACCCCACAGTGCTGGGCCAGGCGGGTCTGTTCAATCCGTTGCTTCGCCACCTGCTCCTGTTCCCTACTCAGCGTAATCCCTTGAGCATGCACATGGTATTGGTTGGCGGCATGCAGCACCAGGCTGCCCCACCCACACCCGATGTCCAGAAACCGTTCCTGCGGCCGCAGCCGCAGCTTTCGGCAGATCAGGTCTAGCTTCTGTTCCTGGGCATCATCGAGGCTGTCCTCCTCGTCCCGGAAGTACGCGCAGGAATATGCAAGGGATTGACCCAGCCATGACTTATAAAAGTCAATTGGCTGATCGTAGTGGTAAGAAATCGATGCGCGGTCTCTTTGCAGGGAATGCCGCGAGCCGTGCTTGAACCATTGGCCCAAACCATAGAACGTCGCATATGCCTTCTCCAGAATCTGCAGCCGCAACGAGCGCGGATGGCTGAAGATGTGTTCCGCAATCGAGAAGACCGAAAAGATGTCGCCTTCAACGTCCAGGTCACCATGAATGAATGCTTCTCCCAGCGTGATTTCGTTTGGCTCGGCGACGAGCGACTGAAATGACTGTGGACTCTCCACAACCATCGTGCAGACAGGCGTTTCGCTGTTTGACGAGGACCAACGCCATCCGTCCCATAGACGGATGGCGAAAGCAGGCCCTTCATAACCGCAAAAGAGGGCGTTGAATATCGTCGCTCTTCGCGACTGCATAGATTTCGACATTACTTTCCTCCGAGTTCTCACATTTTGATGCGAGATACAAGTCCAGAGTCAAGTGCCGCATGCGTACGATCGTTTACGGGCAGTCTCCGGTCTCAAGTACAACGATCAATGCAACCAGATCGTCGGCGAAAGCCGGCATCAAACGGATCTGCTATCCCGGATTGCTTCACGTGGAATCACCGAACCACCCGACCGAAAAACACTCACGGGCAACTGTAGATTTTTGTCAGGCAGCGATCTGCGGACGGTACGCAGACAATCCTCGATACCCGCAACTACGGACTGCGCCTGGTTGAATCCGAGTAGATATGCCTATTTCATGCTTGCATCCCGCAGCAGCTTGGCCCGCCGCTCTTCGTATTCCTCGCTCGTGATCTCACCGGCGGCAAATCTCCTTTGCAGCAGGCGCAGAGGCGATTGCATTTCCCGGTAGGTAGTCCGGCGCATTGGCGTCATGAAGGAAAAGAACACGACCCAGAGAAGTATCCAGAAAAACCACCAGTACCAATGCATTCCCAAGAAATAGTAAATAGCAAAACTCCTGAAGTGTGCGGTTATCGTTTTCCGGCTGGTGCCGATGAATTGAAAGATATCTTCATGGGGCAGCGCGATCCTGTGCGAACTGCTCTATTGGCCACTCGCCCCTTCCGCTCACAACTACAGCAAGAACCTCGCGAGACTCTCCCAAATCGAGTGTGATGACGGTACAGCTGACAGTCATGGCGTGACTGTTCAATTTTGGACAGTTTTGCCAATCGCGTACGCGGTACAAACTTCATGGGGCCGGGGCCTGCAGCTCCGGCTGTCACTCCCCCACTGGGCGAGGCGAAGCCACAATAGCAGCAGACACCGCTGTAGCCAGTTCGTGTTTATGTTTATGCGATCTCGCCACTCGAAGAAAAAGGAAAGCAAATTAGCTCAGAAATCGCAAAATAGCACCGAAATGCCGTGGCCCAGAGCTAAGTCCTGTCTGCGCCGTCTGAAGCGTAAAGTTCAAGTGCTCGCCCACGTTTTGGAACTCCACAACCTGTAGGAGACGAGAACAGCTAATGCATGCACACTCAAATCGAACGGGCGCAGGCCGAGAACATCAATGGGGAGTGATTCTCGCTGGAGGGGACGGGAAGCGATTGCTTCCACTGACGCGAAGGATTGCAGGCGATGACAGGCCCAAGCAGTTCTGCGCAGTGGTTGGAGACTCGACACTCCTCCAACAAACCCGCAGTAGAGTTTCCAAAGCGGTAGATCCCGGGCAGACTCTTCTGGTGATGAACAGAGTTCATGAGCGCTTCTATCGGGATCAGGTTGCGGACGTGCCTCTGTCACGCCTGCTGGTCCAGCCCCAAAACCGGGGGACGGCTGTCGCCATCCTATACAGCCTCATGCGAGTCCGTGAACTCGACTCGAAGGGGCTGGTCGCATTTTTCCCGTCCGATCATCATTTCATAAATGAGGAAGCATTCGTCGACCAAATCGGTTTGGCATTTTCACTGGCCGAGTCCAACCCTAAGAAGGTAATCCTACTCGGGGTTGAACCCGAGACGCCGGAGATTTCCTATGGCTGGATTGAGCCCGGACCGCGCCTCGAAAGCCCCTACGCGAACTCCATATCGCACGTAAAGCGATTCTGGGAAAAGCCTTCCGAGACAATTGCTTCTGACTTGATGCGCAGCGGTTGCCTTTGGAATAGCTTTGTCATGGTAGGGCGAGTTGGCAGCTTCCTGAAACTGACCCGGCAAGCGATTCCACGCTTACACAATTCCTTCGAATCCATTCGGCACTCGTTCTCGACGGTAAAGGAAGCCGACGTCTTGTCCGCACTGTATGCCGTCATTCCCTCCTCCAGTTTCTCCGATGATGTTCTCTCCGTACGTCCAAATGGCCTCGCCGTCATGCGCGGTTCCGGCTTTGGATGGAGTGACTTGGGAGAGCCTTGTCGCGTTCTTTCCGCTCTCGCCCGTAAGGGGCCCAAAGCTGAACATGGCTGCAATTCAACGAGGGAAGACTCAGCGGTGGCGATTGCCTCATCAACTGTCTGATGTCAGCCGTCCACTTTTCCGGACAAGTCGCATACCGGCCTGAGCGTTCGTGCAAAGAATCTATCGCATGAAGAGCGGTATGCGGAAAAGGAGAGAGTGCAGTTTCTGCGAAGGGATGCAACAAACAGACCCGGCGAGGGCAATTCGACGTGCAGTGGTTAGCGACCGGTAATGCAAAATTGAAATTCTGGCTTACGCAACAACACCCCTTTCGCAGCGTAGGGCTGTGCTAAGTCGGACGGTTCGCTGGAATTCTGCGCAAAAGGAGGGTACAACTATGCATAAAAAGCTATCCCGGAGGCAAAGGCTGCCCCACGCGATCATGGACAATTCCCTCACAATTGTCCTGTTCGCGCTTTTTGTCGTCTGCATTTTCGCGCAAAGCTTTGCCGGCTGGCGACTGCAAAACGTGACTCTGGCGGCGCACGGACAGGCGTTGATCGGTTATTGGCGCAACCTGTCCACCCGGCACATTTCTGGAGGGCCTCGCCTCCAACTGGCAGGCTGCCTTCCTGCAACTGGTCTCCCTTATTGTGTTCAGCGGTTTCCTCTATCAGCGCGGCGCGCCGCATTCCCGCGATCCGCTCAAGACGAAAGGCCAACAAAACCAGCGCAAAGAAGCCTGGCGCTTTACCTGGTGCTACCGCCATTCACTGTTTCTGGCGTTTCTACTGCTGTTTGCCCTCTCGCTGGCGCTGCATGTCTTCGTGGGCGGCAAGGCGTACAACGAGGAACGCGAACTTGCGGGCCAGCCGCCGATCTCCATCGCGGCCTTTTTGCTTTCAGCCAAATTCTGGTCGTCCACCCTGCAAACCTGGCAGGCGGAATATCTGGCAATTGCAGTCTTTGTTGTGCTTAGCATCTTTCTGCGTCAGCAGGACTCGGCGGAATCAAAGCCGGTCGAATCTAGAGACCAAACCACCGGCGAGGCGAACAAGTGAACAACACAGGCTGCCCGCTAAAAAGACCCCTTGTCATCTTCGATCTTCAAGGCGCGCACGACGCGCCCACAGAAATCCTACGGACCAGACTTCAGGTACGCCGGATGTCGGAATGGATTCCTCTATGCGTTCGATTTCGATGGGCGTCAGCGCTGGAAGTGGGAGGCGCCCGGTGAGAGCAAATCCACCGACGGCGCATGTTTCCGGCCGTGCCCGTACTACGTTTCGTTACATGGTCGTTTGCGGCTGTTGCCAGCGTGGGGAACAGTAGCTGGCCGACGCCGTATACCTGGATCAGCGCCTGCGTCTCCGGATACTCCGTCTCCGTGAGTCGCTTGATGACGCGGTCGTACTGCTGGATCTTCACCGTCATCGCAGCGATCTATTCGAGAACAGGGCCAAGCGCCAGAGCCAGACCTGGCGGCAGCACGGCCATGCAACGCTTGGCGAAGCACAAGGTGGACGAAGCTGGAAGCCGGTATGGATTGCGACCATCGCAAGCGTACTGGTGCGCGTCGCCGTCCTTCATCCTGAGCGTCTCGTGCGCGTACTTGTAGCGGAGTTGGAATTCACACCACCACCGGAACTCGCCCTGTTGTGCATCGGTAAGAATGTCACTGGGCTCGAGCGTGCCGTCCCAGGTCAACTGGGCGAAGTGGTAATGGAAACTGCTTGCGGCGTCGGCCAGTGTGCCGTTGGCTAAACAAAGGGCAACCGTTCCGTCCGGCCAGACATGCCGACTTGCGATCGCGCCATATAGGTTGTACGAAAAGACACCCACGTGCCCACGGAGGCTGACAATCTTGACCTCGGCGCTCTCGTGCTGGCAGCGGAACGCGATCATCGTTGCCAGGTCTGCGGTGGCCGCGTCTTTGGTCTGGTGCTCTCTCGCGGTCCCAAGCGAGTGAAAGTGAGCCGAGTAACCCACTACCCGGCGATGGATGTTCTTGATGGTGGTGAGTGTACTGTCGATTTTCACTGCGTTCTCCCGCGGGTAATGTATTCAGGCCCGGTAAGCCACCCAGGCTGGAGGGATCCGGTGTTTGAGGATCGCCGGACCCCTCTACTACTGGTTAGTGTGGGCCTCGCTGGCGGCAGGCCGCGTCGCACCCCGGCGCGTGCTGAGGAGAGACTTGAGCCACGGTTCATCTACCCGCCTGAAGCTGTATTCGTACATAAAAGTCTTCACAAACTTTCGGACGGACGCTTCTGTTATCCACTCCTCCTTATCCATTCGGAGAGCCTTGGTCGTCAACCACATCTGGATGCTTCGGTTGGGAACGCCGAGTAGGTTTTGAAGCTGCCGCACCGAGTAGCCGTTGGCGAGTTGGGCTGTGAGATCCATCTGAAAGAGTTGGCTCTTGATGGAATGCGGACTGCGTCCCAACCGTTTGGCAATAGCCTTGACGCTCATGATCCCGACCAGTTTTCGGAGTGCAACTTTCTCGTCGTCAGTCCACGGTTTGAACGGGTGGAAGCTGTTCATGCCGAGGGTTCGTGCATGGTTAAACAGGGCGGTGCGCGGCACCCGGAACGCTGTGCAGAGCTTAGTAATTTCCGCTGTAAGTTCGAGACGGTTAGTTGATCTGCGATAGACCTGACGAATTTGATCGTCCATATCCGTGGTCCATTGATATTTTGCGGGGCCACGGATTGCCTTCATGCGGCATGAAGGGCACAGACCACCGACAAGCTTCGTTGGCACAGCAGGACAGGTCGCACACGCGACAAGGTTAGGGGTTGGCACGTGTGCCTCCTTCCTGGGTGTTGGGTTGTGTTGTTGGAAACTAGCAGACGTGTTCGGTTTGGGCCGACATTACCTGAGCGTTCAGGTACAGCATTTTCTTAGCACAAGCCTTGCAGAAGACGACATGGCGATTCCGCTCCAAAATACAACTGCGAATATCCGTGGCACAAGAAACAAGGTCTTCCCGGCTGAGACATTCCAATTCGCGCGCCTCCAGCGGAACTCCCAGAGTGGTGAACAGCCTCACAAAGTCGGCCTTCCGCACGGCGACCATATCAGGCAGGCTAATCTGGCGGCGATAGGGAACCCAAATCTTGGACTCTCGGAGCACCATTGAAGCTGGATGGTCGACGCTATTGAGTGCAATGTAGCGGAGGTTTGCTTCTCGATCGCCCACGACAAAGTCAATGTCGCAGAACGAGGTGGCAGTGAGCGTGGCGACTTTGCTGATCGCCGCGCTGTCGGCTTGTTTCAAGGCCTTCGGTACGGGCGGGATAATCCAGAGGGCTGGACCGCCGACGCCCAACTCGGCCAAGGTAGACGGAACCGGAGGAAGGGAAGCACTGGTGGCAGGGTTCACATAGCTCAGCAATGAATCCGCGTAGTAGGCAATCGGATCGCAGAGCGAGCCAAAATCATCGGTGACGGAATCGTCTTCCGTAACCAGGAGTTCAAAGATCTCGGGTCCGACGTGCAACTTCTCCATCGCGGTCCGGAGCGAGTCGATTCTGTACTGCTCAACTGCGTCGGCCAGCGTGTCTGGAACCTGGTACATTCCAAAATGCTCCACGAATGGTATTGTTGCGTCGTATTGGATCATGGTGTGGCCAACTCTTCTTCTTGTGGGGTAATAGACATTGACATCTGCTCGCCAAACAAGCC
>Ga0224558_1001589_pt1 | contig 23336 bp, 33 predicted proteins | sample 714S32024metaG_FD_180682 | JGI IMG/M metagenome (GOLD analysis project Ga0224558, IMG submission 180682) | Peat soil microbial communities from Stordalen Mire, Sweden - 717 S3 20-24 | ecosystem: Environmental > Terrestrial > Soil > Wetlands > Peat | place: Sweden: Norrbotten County, Stordalen...
TTTGTTTGAACAGCTTACGCCATGAAAACGCGATTCCAGCCGGCCATTGAAGCGTTCTGAACGACCCTCCGAAGGCTGTCTGTTAGCCACTATAAACCTCGAATATCCGAACATTTCATAAAGGATGCTGAGCAGTGTGGTCTTCCCGCAGCCCACAGCCCCAGCGAGGACGATCAACCGCACCGGTCGCTCTGATGCCATATTTTGCGCTTGTGATTCATTGAGTTCGATCCCGGCGGGTAGCCGGATCAAACCGGGGACCGCACTGGTCGCAGCCAGCAATGCTTCCGCGCTGGCCGGTAACGTGGGATCGGTGTTTGGGGCTGCCTGTGTTGGTGTGGGTTCTGTTGTCATATCCTTTCCTCAGTCATCATTTTCTGGTCACGACTTTGGTCTCAAATGGGTTTTCCTCTTCGAGCTCATCTTTGAACTCCTTTTTAACCAGGTTCCAAAGCTGGGCGAGCTTTCCCTTTTCTCGTGCGCTTTTGAAAACTAGCGCCGATAATTCTTCGCGTGTTAAGGCTTGGCCACCGGATTTAACAAGATGAAGCGCCAGCGCAATCTCCACTTGTTTATGGTAAGCTAGATTCAAAAAGCGAAACGCTAATCTTTTCGATGGGCTGAACATGGCTGATTTGCTTCCTACAAATGGTGGGTTTTCTATTTCCAAGTTGTCAAATTTATCATCGGGTTGTATTCCATTCGCATCCTCATTCGCCCACTTTCGTTCAACTTCCTCTGCAAAAGCAATAACCTTGTCTTTGGGCGCGAAAATCAAATCTTCAACTTTTTCCAACTCGAAAAGGCCCTGGTAGTAATTGGCCGACAATGGTGTTGCTTCGCCCCATAATGCCGGGCAATTTTCCTGCTTCAAGACCTGCGCTGCAAAATAGCAAATCGCAGTGCCTACGCCCCGAACTTTATGGGTGGCATTTTCAGGCTCCTTTGCAATGTGTGGGTGCGCCCCGAGATAGTCCAAAATGATCTTGTTCGACCATGTTCGTCGAAAATGGCAATATCCTATGACGTCTGTGCCGGCATACCAGCTGCATTTCAAAAGAATAAATGCGGCCACCTCGATTTTGGGATTTGTTTGGACGTGGTCGGAAAAATCACCCAAGGTGTTCGCGTAAATTCCCGCTCCTCTCGACGCTTCGTAACGCTTTACAGCCAATTGGGCAAAATCAACGGTGTCCACGCGGTAGGGATTCTGGTCATCGCCCAACGCTGTTTTCCATTGTGCAACAAACATTAAGTCTTCTGCTTTCGCAAAAACGACTTTAACTTTTTGCCGTTGGCCATTCAGCTTGACAGGAATTTCCATTTTGCATTTTTCTAAACGTTTGATCGCGCGAATTTCTGCCATTTAGTGTAGCAGTTGTTTCTGCGTTCCCCAACATAATTCAAAAACGTTGGCTCAAGCATGGCGGCGAGCACTTGCACGACGCATTGCGGGGTGTAGAACTCGCCGCCGCCCTTGCCTTCCGCGCTGGCGAATTTGCCAAGAAAATACTCATAGACGCGCCCGAGCATGTCCTTGGACTTCGCCGCCGATTCGTTGAAGCCGATGTTGCTAATGATGTCCACGAGTCCGCCAAGCCGGACTTTGTCGAGGCTGGGCCTGGCGTAACCGCGCGGCAGCACGCCTTTGAGCGTGGGATTCTCGCGCTCAATCGCGCCCATCGCATCGTAAATGACCTTGCCAATCTGCGGCGCCCTGACCCTGGCCTTGATGGTGTGCCAGCGCGCTTCGGGCCGCAGCCAGAAGGCATTCGCGGCCAGATATTCGTCGCGATTTTCAGCGGCTTCTTTGCGTTCCGGCTCTTCCTTGATGAACCACTCGCTCTTGGGGTCGGAGAAACCGAAAAGCAGTTGATCGCGCTTTCCCTTGAAGGCGTCTGAAATGTATTTGAGGAAGATGAGGCCGAGGCAGACGTGCTTGTATTCCGAGGCGTCCATGTGCCCGCGCATCTTGTCGGCAGCCGCCCAAAGCTGGGCCTCGAAGTCGAGCCCGCCGCGTGAATTGCCGGAGTATTTAATGTTGCCGGTGTTCGCCATGCCAGTGTTATAGCGCGCAGCAGCTCTTAACACAACAAAAAGGCGAGAATGGTTTTGGTTCTGGCCTGCCTGGGTCCTCTGTGGGCAATCGCTGGCATGTTGGCTGTGGCGCGATGGGTGCTTGGGCGCGAAACAGGCGATTTGCCGATAATGAAGCGAAGCGAAATGACCCAAAAACCCTTGGCCGGGGCGCGGGGCCGCGCTGTGCCGACTTGTGCCGGCCGGGTGAGACGGGGCCGTCCGCCTGGTGGCCGGTGGGCAGGCAGGCCAGCGGCTTGCCCGGAGCGGCAGAGGTCGGACTGATATTGGGGGCGTCGTGAGGGCGGAAGTTTCAGCAAGGCCCTGATGCGCCGCGGCCAACCCAGGCCGAGCATCCACCGCGCGGTGTCCAGCATATGCACACCCTTATCGCCCAGAATGCCGTTGCCGCACTCCATGAAGGCGCGCCACCACCCCCTATGCGGAAGGCCGACGTATGGACGCAGAGGGGCTGGTCCGGTCCACATCTCGAAATCGAAGAATTCGGGCACGGGTTGCAGGGGAGGGCTCCCGGTGGCTTGCATGTGAACGAAGCAGCAAATGTCCACTTGGCCGATCTTGCCGAGTAATCCGGCTTCGACAATTTGCTTTTTCGCATCCATCAAATGCGGCGTGCTCCGGAGTTGGATGCCCACCTAGACCACCCAGTTGTATTTGCGTACCGCCCGAGGCCATGCCGCAGCTCGAAAAACTCGCCCGTCTGGCCGGGTATAGTTTCGTGCTGCGGGAAGTGGCGCACGAGAAGTCCGTGCCGCACGGCGCGGCCTTGGACGTGACCATGAAATGGGCCAACGTGGGCGTGGGCAAACTCTATCGTCCCTGCGAGCTGCGTCTTTCCCTGCGCAACGCTGCCGATCAAACGGCCGTCACCAACAACGCCAATACTGACCCGCGCGAGTGGCTGCCCGGCGAACGCGATGTCGCGGCGATGTTACAGATACCGGCAAACCTGGAGCGGGGCGATTACACCCTGGCCGTCGCCTTGATTGATCCAGCCAACCCGGGGCGACCGCTGAGTTTGGCGATGGACGCGCCTGCAAAGGACGGCTGGTATCTGGTCAGCCAAGTGAGGGTTGAATGAACTGGGGGCTGATCATCCAAGATGCTTCCATCCCTCCCGGAACAGCAGGAACGCAAAGAAAGCCAGCCGCACGGCAAGGACTCGCATCACCACCCGATAGGGCCGCCCGGCCAGTAAATCGCGGGATCGCGCGACCAGCACGACAACCAGCACTTTCGAGCCGACCAGCAGCAGGTAAAAGCCGCACAGGAAGGCGATAGCGGTCGGCCAGCTTTGCGCCATCGCTCTTGCCAATGTCGCCGCCCCTACGGTCAGCCAGAACAGCCACGGGTGCGGGTTGAGCAGATTGGTCAGGATTCCCTTGAGCCACGACCTGGGGCGCTCAGCCGGGGCTTCCGCGGCCGCCAGGCGTACGGGGCGGAAGCCTTCCAAGGCCAGATACAGGACGAAGGCTCCCCCTGCGATGGACACAATGCCGAGCAACTCCAATACGTGCCATGCGGAAGAGGGCTGCCCGCGGCCTTGCCTGTCACCCCTGCAACTCTTGAGGCGCACCTCTTTTCAGAGGTTACATCTCAAATCCCTGAGCATCCAGGACGGGTTCGATTTCGATCAGACCATCGCCTCCGGCAGGACAGCTGAGGGCCTGCAAAGCCATCACCAGATCGGGATCTTTGATAGCCAAAACGGACCGGGTCTCACCAATCCCAGTCCGCTGCAAAACGCGGTTGCAGTGGATGTTCCCGATGCGGCACCCATCCGGTTTAGTCACCTGCACCTCATGGGCCTCCAGGAGGTAAATCATCAGGCTGTCTGCCTGAAGGGTGAGCTTGCCTTGGGTGGTTGCCCCCTCAAGGTAGGCAGCCTTGATTGACGAGGGAGTACGCTCGTCGCACTCGATGTTCTGAAACACCAAGTCGCCCCGGCAGTGAAGATTGCTGTCCCTCATCCGAATATCCCTGATCCTGTCCGGCTCGATTTCAGGGTCGGTGTCGTTCTTTGGGCCTGTCACCTCGTTTGCGCTGATGGAGCTGTGGGTCAGGTCCAGCCGTTCGACCCGCAGTACTGGCAGGTTGATGTCGCCGTTGGCCTTCAAAGTCCGGACGGAGACGTTGCCCATTTGCGCCGCCACTCCATGCGGACCGGAGATCTCAACGGTACCGCCCGGGTTGGAGACGGTGACCAGTTGCGCTTTCGGGTCGGGCAAGTCGTAGGTGCGGACACCGCAAAACGCCCGCCCGTGAGCGCCCTGGGTAAAATCCAGCAGGATGGTTTCCCCGTCACCTTGTGAGAACGCACCCTTGACGGGGTTCGTAACATTGACAATGCCTGCAAGTTTCATACCTCATTGTATCGTTTTTACCCCCTTCCCCTTGTAAAAATATCAAGTCAGACAAAAAATCCGCTCACGCGGAAAAAACATCACTGATATGTTGGACTCCATTCCAGTTGACCAGCGCGAAACTGCCTCCAGTCTCATCAAGCAAGCGGCTGCCGATCTTGGGGTGCCCTACGACCGGGCGCGCCGCATCCTCTACTGGCATGCCCATCGTTCCAAGCAGAAGCTGCTGTCCATGGAGGTCCTGAAAGTCTGGCTGTCCCGTCTGGATGCATTGATCCGCGCGTACAACCAGGAGATCGCGATGCAGCAACTGCGCCGGCAAGGACCGCCCGTGCCACAACCGGTTCAGGAAGACCTGGAGGGATAAAGCCGCAAAACAAAAAGACACGATGCCTGAAGAACCGTCCCATGCTCTAAACAACCGCCCCACCCGCCAGGATAATTCGGGCTACCTTATCACCAGTTGCGACGGTCTCCTCTGCGGCCGCCCAGGGGTGCCGGAAGAGCCGCCCCAGGATCCACAGGCACGCATCACCTTTGACCAGGACGGCGACGGTGGCAGCCAGATCCTTTCTCCAGAGGCCGCAAGCCAACTCAAGGAAGCCGTTACTCCGGCCATTCGCCCCATCGTCCACCGCACCGAGCAAGCCGGGACACCGGCAAAGCTATCCCAGGCCCTGCGCGAGCGCATCGTGGTCATCGTCAAAGAGGTCATCGCCCTCAACAAGATGGATCTCGGCGAGGGACTCACCTTCAACCGGGTCAGCGGCGCCGTCTACAGCCGGCTCTTGGCTCCGGAAAACGCCGGGCTATCGGAGGATGACGCCGTCAACCTGGCCATTCACCTCACCTGCAAGAACAACTTGGGATCCCTTCTGACCAACTACGACTCCGTTGTCCGCCGCCGCGCCGACCAAGCCAGAAAGCAGGTCTTTGGCATCGTCAATAACATGATCGCCGAGGACCTTCCCAATCGGGAGCAAATCCTCGGGGACACCCTCGGGATGCTGGAGAAGTTCCCCCTGGTCCGCAGCATCACCGGCATCCGAAAGCTGGTCCAGGCCCGCATCGAGAACGGTTACGCCGACGTCGATGAGGATGCCTACATGTACTTGAGTTAGGCTGAGTGCCCTTCTGGAGCAAGCAGGCAAAAAGGCAGCTGCCCGAGCTTAAATGACGCCTTGATATGACCCGAGGAAGATCCGGCAGTTTCACAACCTCTATCGAGAGGGGAGACGAGGAGATCGAGTTGGGGGTTCACTTTGTTTTCTCACCAGGGATGCGGGGCCACCGGGATAGGCTTGGCGCACCAGAAGAGCCGGACGACGAGCCTTGCATCGAGATCACCAAGGCGATAAACCAGAGCACCGGGGAAGATACAGACCTCTCGGAAAAGGAGAAAGGGGCGTTGGAGAGCCGTTCGTGGGACCACCTTGAGGACGGATCGCGGCTTGACCGATGAACAGGAACGGCGCTTATCGAACCAAGAATGGGAAAAATGTAGCGGATGACATGTCGTTGTTTCCTGGGGCAGCCCGCCTGAAGGTGCTGGATGGCGTGGTTCACCCGCTCGGCAAGAGGCGGGTACCGATGGTGCTGGCGCCGGGAATCAGAGAGCCGCAGTTCGATTTTCATCCGAAAGCGCCCAAGGTGAGACCCATGCCCTCCCTGAAGTTCTACAGCCAGCCAGCCGCTTTCCCATACTGCTCAACCCAGGGCAGCAGCAGGTCGTTTGTACAGCGGGAGCGAGCTTGCAGCCACAGATCCCGCGCATCCGGAGGGTTGGTGAGGTTAAGGTAGTCGGCCAGCCATGCCGGATGAAGCAGCAGCGCCCGGCGAATTGACTCCTCAAACTCGCGGCCGTGCTTCTCGGCCCAGACCAAGAGATAAGGAGGGTCCTTCAAAGCACTTGCGAACAGTTTCCTCCTCTCCAACTCGGGATAGAACTCCAAGAGCCACAGGCAGACGCAAGAATCAGTCAGGAGCAAGGGCAGGCGCTGCTGGATGTCGGCCAACGCACCTTGCCGGTCGAGCCTCGAAGCAATCAGCCGGTGATGCACGATGGCACTGCGGGCATTGTAGCCCTTCGTCCCAACGAGGTGCTTCATCACCTTAGGATAAAAAAGGCTGTCGTTTTGCTCAAGGCACCAGCGGAGCGCCCAGTCGGGATCTGTCAGCAAAGCTTCTTTGTATTTCTCAATCGGATTGTACGGCTTGTAGCCCGAGTTTTCCAGGAAGAGGTGCAGCAGGTGGTACGCATACTCCGAGTCGAGCTGCAGCAGGTCGTCGAGCTGTGGGTTCCTGTCCCGAAGATACGCTTGGTACACAATGTACATGTGATGGGAAAGCACCTTCATGCAGTCGACGGGAATCTCGACCTTCTCCCCCAGTTTCAAAAAAACCTGGGGTAGGAGATCCAGCATCTCCCGCACGTCGCGGTCCCAGTTGCGCGACCCCAAGCTCAGAGCCAGTTGCTCGATGTAGTGATCAACACTTTGGAGCGCCCCCGAGCTTGGCGGAGGAAAACCAAAGATCGCTTGCGGCTGTTTGAGAAGTTTCATCGGCCGCGCCTCAGCTTATGGAAGGGGGGGCAAAGGCGTGGGCGTCGACATCGGGGATTTCGGGTTCCGGGATATCGGGCTCCTTGCGCTTCTCCTTTGGAGGCTGCTGGCCCTTTGGCGGCGACCGGCTCTGCCCTTCCTGCTGGGCCCGCGCGACAGACTCCCGAAATGTTTCAACATCACGGATTGGCAGAACGGCCGAGCGAGCCTCAGGCTCCATGGCATTCACCGCTCGCACCGCCGCAATGAAAACACTATCAAGAGTCATATAATATAACAGTCAGGGCGGCATTGGGCCGCTCCACAACTTATTATACGAAGTTTCAAGCACCATGGCGCGTAATAAGCGGCCAACAAAGAAAACACACATAAATGCAAAAGAGCTACCTGGGAACCCAAATCCTCGTCTACGCGGCTGCGGTGCAGATTGTGAGCATCCCCCAGCTGGTAAACAGCCCGGAGGTACACCATGCGGCTGCGGAGATATTGCTAACGTACGAGCTGTTCCTGTGCCTCTTGCTCGCCATCCAGATCAGAGGCATCCCGCGGCGGAAGCCCTTGGACGTTCCTGCGGCCATAGGCCTCAGCGTACAGCCGCGGCTGTGGACTCCAACCAATGCTGCCGCCATCTTGACCCTCGGGGGAAGCGCCGTGGCAGCCTGGAAATCTCGGTTTCTTCCAATCCCCGCCACCGCAGGGGCCATCGCCGTGCTTCTATGCACGTTCCTGCTCTACAGGCGGAACCGCGAGCACTGGCGGGCAGCCGTGATCAAATTCTCGACGGAATGCACAGCACGCATCACCTGAGCATGGAAGAGCGCCGCAGCTATCTTGATCCAGCAGAGATTCTGAGGAACCGCCACCGGCCTCTCTACTTCCTGCTTGTCAAATCCAAGCCGATCCTCACCGAGGAGGACTTTCGGCCGACGCCAACCGCCAAGGGATACGCGACCATACAGGTTACAGAGCGCGGACAGGGACGCAGAAAAGTGCGCGGGAAACAAAGCCCGATCGCCTCCGTCTGCGTTCCCGGCCTCGGCGAGTTCAACAACTCCTCGGATGGTACCGGGGAGCGGGAAGAGGACGGGTTTCTATATTTGTTCCTGCATCGCCTGGATGCTGAATTCTTTCTGGATCAACGGGAGAGGCAAAACCGATGCGCATGCAACGGAATGCGGGTTTCCATCCAAGAAACTCTGGGCGACGTGCGCTTGGAATAGCGGCTTGGAAAAGTTATCGAGCAAAATCATTCTTGGTCGGTATAATCAAAGCATGGGACCAAAAGCCGTCGAACCCGTCATCTTGACCACCAGGATGCTACAGCAGGCAATCACCGGGGTGGCGCAGTCCTTTTGCAGCCAGTGCAATTCGAAGGAAGGATCCGGCAGCGAGTTCGCACTTGCACTCTCCCTGGTTTTCCACCGGCGCCAGATCGACTACATGCTTCGGCTCGGATTGCGCACCGAAACAGACCTTGCGAGCGAGCAGGCGGTACCAGTCACAAACTTTTCGCACGCGGTCGTGCAAGCCCTGGGTACGTCTTGGGATGTTGATGGGCCCGAGGCACGTGCCCGCTGGGAGGCCATGTGGTCCTCTACCACGGATGTTCGCAGCCGGTTCCTATGGAAGAACATCAGCCAAGCCGACGGACAGATCGAGAATATAAACCGCCTGGCAGCAACTTTCGGGGGCGTTTTGCCTGACGAGAGGCTCGTCGCCAAGCTCGCGGAGAAATTCGACGGGCTGCTTCCCCTGCACTGTGTCGTTCCGCAGGTCACCGAGACGCCTTTTGATCCTGGCAACGAGACGGCCTTGGAGGTAATAGAGAGCGAGGCTCGAAGCACATGAGCGAGTACGGATACATACGTCAGCTGAACAAGCGCAAGAATGAGGGCCCGAAGCCGCGCCCCGGCGAGACCGTGATCGATGTCGACAGGAACAACAGGGTGCTGGGAAATCCGTTTCCGCTGGAGGACAAGGATGACGAGGTCGCCCGGGCCCGCGTCATAGCACTCTTCAACGAAAAGCTTGAAGCCGACTTCGCGATTGGCGGGCCGATGTTCATAGCGGTGAAAGCTATTGCCCGCCGGGTCATCGCTGGAGAAAAAATAGGGTTAAACTGTTGGTGTGTCCCCCGTGCCTGTCATTCGGACATCATCGCAAAGAAAATTGTGGAGATGGTTCAAGAGGTGCAGCAAGACAATCCGGTCCTCCGAAACGATCCGCCGCCACCACCCGCTCCGAAGCTGGCCGAGTTTGAGTTCTGATAATCTGCGAAGCCAATTGCTGCAGATGAAGAAAACACTCGCAAGCGGCTGACATTCAAGCCTGACCGCCGGCGTGGTCATGCTGACTGCACGGACTGAATCCACAAGCGGAAGAACCGGTCCGTGATGAGGAACGAACCGTTGTCCCGGTCAATGACGTCCTTGCTCAGAAGGGCCTGAACGGCGCGTTGGGCGTTGGACCCCGAACCGAGTCCGTGGCGGCTCACGAAATCACCAGCGAAGAGTTTCTCCCCGCTCTCCATCGCCCGCACCAAGTCGCCCGTCTCCTTTTCCCGGTTGCAGAACGCCTCGCCGCTCACCACACCGCCATATTCGAATGGGTTTCTCATATTACGCATGTTGCGTTACGCATGTTGCGTAATACCACAAGCCCGGCAGGCGTGTAAAGCTCGCTTCAACCAACTTTGACCGCCGGTCAAACCAGCAAGTTTTTGGAGCAAGTCCGCCTTTGGCCCAAGCCTCATCGGTCGCCGGCCTTCGAACGCCGGCAGCCCTTCGAAAATTCTGGATGGCTCGACTCGATCCATGTTCCACAGCAGGCAGTTCGTCGGCTTTTCCGACTTGCTTTACCCCGCCCGCCATCGGCCTTTGGCTCCCGTCCACCCGGTCCGCCCGCGCACACGGGACAAACTGGCCCCAGAAGCCGCCATCCACCGCGCGAAAAGCGGCTTGTCCGGCGGCGAGGCTGCACTACCCTCAAGCCCATCATGAGCGGCGCGGCCAAACACATTTTTCTATCCGCCCGGCTTCCGGGATTCACCGGGCGCGGGGACAAGTATCTGGGCGAGATCGCCCAGGAATTGCGCCGGGTGTTGTTGAAGACCCAGAACACTTTTGTCTTTCCTTCATGCCGGTTGCCGGACGCCGCCTGGAGTGACGTGGCGGCGCTGCTGGTCGAGTGGGCGGAGGACGTTCATAACGACATCGGGTTGTGGCGCGCGGTCGAGACGCATCAACGGCGATGCTTCGGCACGCCTCTGCCGCTGATTGTGAACGCGTCCCCTGAAGTTGAACCGCGCGATTTTGATCCGCGGCGCATTCGGTTTTTCCTCTGGAGCTTGTGGCCCTGCCTCAATCCGGGGCGAGTGCTCTCGCCCACGCATAAGGATTTGAAACGGCTCGCGGAAGCGGCCAGCCAGCTGCTGGCGGAACGGTTTGCCCGTGTGCCGCAGGACTCCGGCGTGACGCGGTTTCTGGCCAGCCCGAACGAGTATGGCTGGGACATCAAACGCAAACTGCTCTGGTTGGGGATCAACTCTTACCTGTTCCGCTTTCAGTTCTTTGAGTATCTCGATGAACACCAAGGCGAGCCGGACATCCAGACGAAAGACGATTTCGTTTGCCAGCACTGCACCGAATGGTCCGGGCTGGGAGTGATTGATGTGCTGGCGGAGACACTAAATGTGCCGGCGGAGGACAAGGCGACACTGCGGACATGGTACGAGCGGCACTGGTCTTTTTTTCGCGTGCTCACGCGGCAGGAAGAGGGGGATGAGGTGAAATTCATCACGGCCCGGAACCTGGTGAACGGCCAGCCTTACACCATCCGCATGAACATGGCTGATTGTCCGTTCACGCCCGGAATGGTGGTGCATGGCGCGGTCACACCTTGGCGGGGTGAATGGTATTGGTCGGGGGCGCAGAAGACTCTTAAGGACATACCGGAGCATGAGGAAGCCAACATCCGCAAGGAGATGATCGAACGCTCCAGTTCCATCGCGTATCGCTATTGTCCAGCGGAAGCCGCCAAAGCCTTGGAGTTCGCCCGAGAAATCCATGCGAAATTTGTCGCCCATTACGGGGGTGACCTGGTGGTGTTTCCCGACGGCCTGGCGGCGGCGGCGGCGGAGCAAAAGCGCATGGTGGCAGAGTGGCGGGCGTCCGACCCGGACAACGTGGCGCGGGTGATGCGGGAACGCGGCTTGGAGCATCCGCGTCCGCGCATGAGCTTCCCGCCGGAGTTTTTGAACCATGACCAGGGCATAGGTGCCTTCTCCAATCCAGACGAGGGGGTGGAGTATTCGCTCCGGTTCAATCAGGTGCTGTCCGGGTTGCGCAAAAAGGGCGCCGGCTTAACCGACGAGGAGGGAGACGCCCTGCGACACCTCCTGACTGACGCAGCGAGCAGCCCGGCTTTTGTCCGGCGGCTGGCGGCCGAACACGGGGCGGAATCGTTGACGGAAACTTTTTTGATGCGGAACGCGCCATCCGAGTTGGCCCTTGAACTCCTTCTGCGCCGGCACAAAGGCCAGTTTTATCGCAAGCGCTACCCCGCTCTCTCGCTGCTACAGGCGGCTTCTAAACCAATAGAGCGATGAGGCCACCGAGCACTGGCAAAGGACCGCCCCGATAGCGTGGCATCCTCCCGGGGTCGTCAGGGGAGATGATGGAGTTCAATGACAGAGGCACACAGGGCGCGGGCAAAAAAACATTTGTTCCTCTCGCCGAGCCGGATATGCTCGCTTCATGACTGGGAACAGTAGTCATTATGAGGTGTGGTCGGAGAGATTGGGAGAAGCGTCCGTAGCGACCGAATCTCCAAGATAACCTGCTTCCCATGCACTTTGAGCGGCTCTTGGCGGGGAATGTCCGGCACCTGGGCAATCGTGAGCATGATTTCACGACCGGGCCGGGGCGTCTCCGGCGGTGGAACCTGCTGCCAGCCGCCAGTTCTTCCTCGGCGCTCCTGCGCTCGCTGGCAATGGCGGGCTTGGGCTGGCGGCAATTGGAGAAGCTCGCGCAGCAATCTCCGCTAGACTTGGCCGATCGCCCCGATCAGCCGGTTCACATCGAGTTCGTCCAACTTCTGCACGCGCCCCAGGAACGCGGACTCGCCAGTCCGGTGCGCCGGCACCTGGGCTGGTGTGGAGGCTTGAGAGGCCAATTCAGCGCGTTGCCCAAGTCCGCCATGCTCTACCGCGATCCAGCCACGCGGGCGGGTCGTCCGGATTTAGGCAGGTCCAATGTCGGTCGGCTGCTCCTCGGCTACGGAAGCCAAGTCCGGGCGCAGGCTGGCACGGACTGCTTCGACATCCATCCTGACCAGCGACTGAAGCGATGCGCGAGTTTGTTCGACTCGGAGGCGCAGGTCACCGATCCTGTGGCGTTCCTGAAGCGATTGCGCCACAAGTCTAAATATCGGGCGGGGCGCGCTCGCGCGCTCCTCACCAGGTTGAGCAAGGATTTGAGTGATTGGCTTGGTTGGGATGTGGGCGGCAGCCTGGGCAGGGAGGGCGCGTTCGAGGTCCGCTGGCAGGCCACGCGCGCGTCGTTGCGCCGCCCCATGATCGTGGCCTTGGACATGGCCCGCCATGTTTTCGACGCCTCCACACGCCTGGACGATCCCGACCCGCTCCAGCAACCGGGCGTGATCCTCCTTGACCGGCCGGAGGCCTGGTGCGAAGCCGGCCGACAACCGCAGTTCTTCAAGCTCCTGGACGCCTGGTTCCCGAGGGTCCAGTTCTTCGTCGTGCTTTCACCGTCGGGGCGGGGCCGCTTTCCGGCCCGGCTGTTGGAGCAAAACCTCCCTATTCCCGAACCGCAGCCACGCCGCCGGCCTGCTCCGCACCGGCGGCTGCCACAGGGGACGGTACTGCTGGTGGACGTGGACGGTAAGCTGCCGAACCTGGCGCTGATGAAACTGAGCCGTTGCTTCAAGGCCCAAGGTCGCAAGGTGGCGCTGGCGCGCGGCGTGAAAGAACTGCCCAGTGCCGGGACCGTGCTGGCCAGTTGCGTGTTCAGCACGGCGCCGTCGGCCATGCGGGTCGAAATCCTGCGCCGTCGTTATGGTGCCACCGTGCAGGTGGGCGGTTCGGGCGTGGACCTCCGCTTGCGTCTGGCTCCGGACATCGAAGCGCTGGCCCCGGATTACTCGCTTTACCCAGAACTGGGGGAGCGTGCCTTGGGCTTTCTGACGCGCGGCTGTCCGCGGCACTGCCCGTTTTGCGTGGTGCCAGTCAAGGAAGGCGCGCCACGCCAGGTGAGCGATCTCGACACGCTCTTGCAGGACCGGCAAAAGCTGGTTCTCCTCGACGACAACCTGCTGGCACATCCCTCGGCACTGGGGTTGCTGGAGGAAATGGCGCGCCGGGACCTGGCGGTGAATTTCAATCAGACTCTCGACGTGCGAATGCTGCGCCCCGATTCCGCCGCGCTGTTGCGCCGCATCCGTTGCTCCAATCCCGGCTTCACGCGTCGCAACTACCATTTCAGCCTCAACGACGCGCAGCACCTAGACTTTGTGCGGGAGCGGTACGCGCTATTGCAAACGAGCCGGCGGGACAACGTCGAGTTCGTCTGCATGTACGGCTTCAACACCAGCTTGGCCGAGGACGTGAAGCGGCTCCGGTTTCTGCGCTCGCTGCCGGGGGCGTACGTCTTTATGCAGCGCTACCAGCCAGTGCCGGGCGGCCCCTCTGCGGACCTGAGCCTCTTGTTCGACGAGCGCGCCGACGGTCTGCTGGACGAACTGGTGCGCATTGTCTTTACGCAAAACATGAAGAGCATGGAAACCTATTATCGGTGGCTGGCCCTGCAGTACGCCGCGCAGTGCCGACGCATTCACCATTGCTTGGTGAAAACCCTCTTCCGTTACAATGGCCGCCCGAGAATGGGCGGGTTCCTCCACCGCTTGGAACAATTGGTCAAATAAATCGCAAACAGCAGGTGCTTAACCCGCGTTGATGGAGCCGACCAGCTCTTCAGCAATTCGATCATCCCGTTCCTGGTTTCCGCGGGTGATACTCATGAGGTTTACTCAAGCCAACGACACCGGCCTCGACCACCAACCACGCGCAGCGCCAAGTCAGCTCAATCCCTGCATCCAGGGCTTCGAGGTTGGCGTGAATTGCGCCGCCGCCGCTGCCATCATGGCACTTGCAGGAAAATTTCAGCGCAAGGGCATTATGTTGCTGCCGTAGCGCGGGCATTTTGACCGCGCCGGAGCAGCAGCAACCGACGCTGGCTAGCGCACGAAATAGTTCAACAACCTGTTACGCGTGTTCAGTCGGGCAGTTTTTGGGTCGCATCGAGGCCGTGCGTAGGAATTGAGATGAGGCCAGGGGATTTGAGCCAACCCTAACGGCCATGAATTAATTGCGATCACCAGGCTCTGCCGTATTGAACCGGCCCGGAAACCGCGTCCTTATGGCCCAAGGCACGCGCCGCCAGGCGCGGCCAATACGGTTCGCGCAGAAACTCCCGCGCCAGCAACACAATGTCCGCGCGGACATTGCGGATGATCTCGTCCGCGTGCGTGGGTTCGGTGATGCAGCCGACCGCCGCCGCCGCGCTCCTTTTTCCCGTTCCCGACCGTGTTAACCGCTGCTGCTGGACCACACTGCGCGGGAGGAAAACAATGATCTGTAACGATATTGGCGCCATTTGCAAATCGTTAGATCGGTTTACCGCAAAGCCCCTTGAGAACGCTCGTGCTGGAATTTTCGGACAGTACGGGCTTGGACGAAAATAAGGCCGGAGAAAGCAAAACAGGAGAAGAAGCCCGCGATAAAGCCCTGAGTTGGGGCGGGCGATCCGAAGGCGATTCGCCGTTGACGCCACTGCTGGGGCGCATACAATCACGTTCCAGTATTAGCGTTATGAAGAATTTTTTGCTCCGATTTGAAGAGAAAGCAGTGCAGAACCGTGTCGCTGACACCGGAAGCCGGTCGGCGTCGGCCAAGGTGGTCACAGGTACTCAGACGCTTACGGAAGTCAGAAACGAGGGAGCGGACAAAGATCCGCATGCTGAAGCCGTTCTTGCATTTCCACGGTAAGGTTTTATGAACACTCCATTTATTCTTAGGTTTCAGGAATCCTGCCCCGGCGACGAAGGCATGCATGTGATCGCAGGCACTCGGACCATGACCAACGTGAAGGGGGGCGATGTCGATGACGACGAGCGTGGCCGCCGCTTCGAAGCGCTTGGAGGCGCGTTCGTGAGAGCCGGGACAATGACGAAGACGGGAGTCGGAGGAGAACAGTCATCAGATGAGGATCGTGCCTTTTCGCCTCAGCGCCTGCTTCCGATCGCATCCGCAGCCTCGGTCGGAACCAACACCATGACCAGAGTCCAGGCCGAAGGCGGCGATACGGATCCCGGTGCGCGACTGCTTCGGGCCATCCCTCCATGCTTTTCATCCTAACGAACTCACAGGATGCTACTGCTTCGTTCCTCATTTCTGCGCTGGGGAAAGCTGGGATCCCCTTCCTGCGGTTAGACACCGACTGCCTTCTGCGGAGAATTGCGCTGTCGTACCAGCCGGGTAAACCTGCGATCAGAGTCGATAGCCGATGGTACGGACCCGACCAGGTTAGCCACATTTGGTACCGCCGCCCGGAACAACTGCAGGATGCCCGGTTCGACAGCTCTCCCGAAAGCAAGTACACACGCTCCGAGTGGACCGAGTTCATCGAGTGCTTTTTTGCTCATGTGTCCGTGGAAAGATGGGTGAACCACCCAGCACAAAATGCGGCGGCCTCTCGAAAGCTTGAGCAACTAACGGTAGCCGCCAAGCTCGGGATGCGAATTCCCGATACCATGGTCACCCAAGAACCGGACGAAATGCGGTCTTTTTATGCGAAACACAATGGCTGCGTCATCGTAAAGCCGCTTTCTGCCGGCTACATCGAGCGGCCCGGGGAGCAGGCCGACACCCTGATTTATACTAATCGGGTGCTGGAGAAGCACCTGGACAACCTGGATGACCTGGCGGCTTGCCCCACGCTTTTCCAGCAGCTTATCGAGAAGCGTAACGACGTCCGAATCACGGTGGTGGACTCCGATATCCACTCCGTCGAACTGCAGGCAGGTGACAAACCGGGCGAGCAACGGTGCGACATCCGACGCAACAACATGTCCGACGTGGTTTATCGGCCGATTGCCTTGCCCGAGGAGACGACAATAGCGATTCGTAAACTCATGGCTTATTACGGCCTGCGTTTCGGCGCCATCGATATGACGGTCGCCAACAACGGCGACTGGTATTTCCTCGAGATCAACCCAAACGGCCAATGGGCCTGGCTCGACATGACCGCTGGAGCGAACATCGCGGCCTCATTCGTCAAGATGTTCTCGCCAGCCGCCGGCAGTTCCGGCTAACGCCTGATCGCCATGGAAAAGACCTTCAAGGAACGCGCGAAGGAGAGGACGCAAAAGGCCCTCGACTGGTTGCACTTCTTCCGAAAAAAGGTCGTGACGAGCATCACGTACCTGTCGTTCCGGCTCTATGCAACGGAAGTCACTTGGGACGAGGTGAACGGTGAGATGTTCAAGGACGCCCTGAAATACGAGGCGCTCACGCTGTCATCCAGCGATAACCTTGATGTCCTCCTGGTGGAGGCAAGGAATAGCCTCAAGGATGCAGAAGCCCGACGTAGCGGGATCACCGACAAATGCAAGACCTTGCTCACGCTGAGCTCGGTATTTCTGGCTCTCGCAGGGTTCTTGCTCCCGAAATCTCTGGCGAACTCGACGTGGGTGGCTTTCCCCTTTTTCTTATCGGCATTGGCGTTCCTGAATGTGATAATGCTCCTTGTTGTGTTCTTTGGCGTGAGGATCATCATGACGGTGCATATCAACCAAAAGGAAGCTGCGCTCCCGCCAGACGAACTCAAGAAACAGCTCGTCAACTCCAATTTTCAGTGCCAAAGGGAACTGGACAACCGCACCGATTATCTGGTCGAGGTTTACAAGGTGGCGAGATTCTTCTTTTTGTCTGCCTTCACCTTGCTTGTGGTCACGGTCGGAGTGAACAGTTTGCTCACGTCCCCTGACGCACAGGCCAAGGCCATCGCAAAAGAGCTGCGGGCCGACACCAATTTTGTAAAGAGCATACGCGGTGAAAAAGGGGACGCTGGTCCAAAGGGTGACCCCGGCGTTCCAGGGCCAAAGGGAGATCCGGGCCAAAAGGGTGACAAAGGAGCGCCGTGAAACCTGGTGAAGCAGGAAGAATGGGGATCAAGATGCGGTCAGGTTTTAAAAAGCAACTCTGGAAGCTGGCCTATGCCAAAAGCACCATTTACCAGGCCAAACTATCCTGCGAGTTTATCATAAATAACTCGCAACTCATGGATCGGGCTACCTACAACGTGTTGGTGACAGGATTCACGATCATGTATGTCAGGCTGTTCGACAGCGGCAACGCAGGCGTGGGATGCCTGCCCGCAAGTTTCGGCAAGTTCACAGACTCGCGTCTTCAGACCATGCACGATGCTCTGTTGCAAGCCCGCAATCTCTTCACTGCGCATCTGAACGCCTGCTACAAGTACGTTGATGAAAAGGGAATAGATAAGGATGAAATCTTGAAGCTCTATATCCGAGTTGGCCCGGTCGGTCCCGATGGCCAGTCGGACGTAGAGGCGTTTTTCGTGAGCCCTGTGGTGCCGCGCGACAACATTCCCATATATAAAGCACTCTGCGAGGATCTCCTGCCCCGGCTTGACATGGCAGAAAAGGAGCTGATTGTGAAACTCTACGACGGTGCTGGAGTACTAAAAGCGGGAGACAATCCAATCAACATCTTCGACGAGAGCTAAGGAGGCCAAATAACCAATCTGCTGCCTGCGGAGCTTAAGCCCGCCCGACTATTTTCCGCGGTCTCCCCCTTGGGGTATCCGCCCTTCCTTCCATTTGCCGCGTTGGACTTCTTCTTGGCCTCTGACATGCACTTGCCGAGAGCCGCCGCGATGATGTGGGATTGAAGGGTTTGTGGAGTCCGTCGCGCAGGAAGTCGATTCCTTCGGCATTGGCATGACCATCGTCGAGCCTGGCGGTGCGCGCACCGAGTTCCGCTACGGCAGCGCGCAGGTCGCCAAGCACATGTCCATCCACGATCAAACCCCCGCTCATAGCTTCTTGCCCAAGAACGGACTGGCTCCGGGTGACCCGGCGCGAATGGCCGCGCGCATTATTGAGAGCGTCGACGTGGAGCCTGCGCCTGCGCATGGTGCTCGGCTCACAGGCGCTGGAAGGCACACTGACGACACTGCGCAAGCGGATCGCCAGCTTCGAGGCGCAGACTGCTCTCGCGGCTTCGACGGACTTCCCGCCTGGTGCGTGACGGCGTAAGCCTTGAACACGAGGTGGTCGGCCCAACTGCCTCCTGTCCCGACCATGCCTGGGCCTTCCGTCGCGTCCAAAACGACTCTGTTTTGCCGGTCAGTCTGAGATACCCGCTACCAGAATCGCGCGAGATTTTCAGTTGCGCGGAAGGAACTTTTTTGAACTCTTGGCCAGTTGGTTGAAATCTCCCAGCCTTGCGCAATGCCCCGCCGTCACCCACGCTGATCCGAATGCGGCGCATATTTTAAACACTCAACTTGAAACCAACCACGGCCAACAACCCCTCGGACCCGGATGCGGTGGATGATATCATCGCCTATCACGACCGGACGAAGCATCATCCGCGACGCTACGCTCTTGGACCGGGCGGTCTTGACTGGGCGACCCAGCCGAATCCGTTTCGCCGTTTCGATGGTTCACCCGTCCTCAAACTGCCGCTGGCCGACCACGACGACACACCGCCAGCAGCCGTCTTGTTCGGCGAAAGCGTTGCGCCGCGACGACCGTTCACCCTCGCTGCGTTGGGGCTGTTCTTCGAATTGTCCATGGGCCTTTCCGCTCGGAAGGAGATTCCGGGCATGAGCTGGTATCTGCGGATCAACCCTTCCAGCGGCAATTTGCATCCGACCGAAGCCTATGCCGTGCTGCCCGCGCTGGCATGGCTGCCGGGCGGCGCAGGTGTCTATCACTACGCACCGCTGGATCACGCCCTGGAACAACGGGCACGCCGATCGCAAGGCACCAATTCGGACGCGAGTAGATTTTGCGTGGGACTGACTTCCATCGCCTGGCGCGAGGCGTGGAAATACGGTGAACGGGCCTTTCGCTACTGCCAGCACGACGTGGGGCACGCCTTCGCCGCCCTTCGTTATGCGGCCGCGGTGCTGGGCTGGCGCATGGAACTTCTGCCGGAATGGAATGACGCCCAACTCGCCCGACTGCTCGGCCTTGATCGCTCGGAAGATTTTACCAATGCCGAACGCGAGACGCCGGAACTGCTCGTCAGGGTGATGGTGAACCAAGCGGCGGGGCCGACGCCGTCACCAGTTGCCAACGCACCTGTTGAATGGTTCGGTCGCGCCAACCGGTTGAGCTCTTCCCATGTCGGGTGGCCGGTGATTGATGAAGCCATTGCGGTCTCGGAGCGAAAAGCCTCAATAACGGATAAATCCTTTGTCCCGGAATCCTGGCCTCCGCCCTCCGCCCCCGCTTGCGCCCACTCGTCCGGTCAACTGATCCGGCGGCGCCGCAGTGCGATGGATTTCGACGGAGTCACCAGCATCACGCGCGAAAAGTTTCTGGCCATTCTGGATACTACGTTACCGCGCGCGTCCGTCCCGCCGTTTGATGCTTGGCCATTTTCGCCTCGGATACATCTGGTTTTGTTCGTTCACCGGGTCACGGGACTGGATCCCGGCATGTATCTCTGGCTGCGCACGCAGTCCGACATGGAAGCTTTACGGCTTGCCTTCCATGCCGTTCGCGATTGGGAAATCCTGCGGGACACGGCGCCCATGATGCCACTTTGGCGTCTAGGTCGGGGAGACCTGCGCGATTTTGCGCGGACCGTTTCATGCCAGCAGGACATTGCCGCCGATGGCGCATTCAGCCTCGGCATGCTGGCGCGATTCGAACCGGTCTTACGGGAACGCGGCGCGTCGGCTTGGCGGGAGTTGTTCTGGGAGGCGGGAATGATCGGCCATTCACTATACTTGGCCGCCGAGGCCGCTGGAGTCCGAGGGACGGGGATTGGCTGTTATTTTGATGACGAGTTGCACCGCGCTCTCGGTTTGAAGGGGCATAATTGGCAGAGCGTATATCACTTCACCATTGGGAATCCCGTCGAGGATCTGCGGCTGCGGACCATGCCGCCGTATGCTCATCTGAGAATGGGAACTCGTGGCCCCTGAGCGATCGATAGATGGGTGCTTACGACTGCCGCAAATCCGAGTCTTGAGCTATATGGGGCCTTGCTTAAGTCCTCAAAAGGGTTGTATTCCAAGATCAACGAAGAGATCTCGAAATGAAGAAAACCCAACTGATAAGGCAAATCGTCGCCAGCCTGCGCGAAAGTTTCGGCGTTTTGGAAAAGGCCGCCCGGGCGTCTCATGCCGAAGCCACCCACGAAAGCAGCAAGGCGGAAAGCAAATACGACACCCGGGGCTAGAAGCGGCTTATCTGGCCGGCGGGCAGGCCCGCCAGGCGAAGGAGATACTGGATTCCATCAAACTCTACGAAACCCTGACCACCCGGGATTTCGCCGCCGATGAACCCATTGATCTGACCGCATTGGTGGAATTGGATGCCGGTGGTGCGGCGGGGACGCTACCGGCACCCGCGCCGGCCTGCCGGTCATGGCCGCGGTGCGCAGAGCAAGGCGGTCAGCCTGTTGGATCGGTTGGAGGAGTTTGATTGGTCCATTCTGGCCTTCCTGTGGGATGAACGAGTGCCTTTTACCAACAACCAGGGCGAGAAGACATCCGCATGATCAAGGTGCGCCAGAAAATCTCCGGGTGCTTCCGCACGCTCCGCGGAGCGCAGATGTTCTGTCGCATTCGCAGTTATCTGAGCACCTGCCGTAAACAAGGTCACAACCTCTGGGATGTGATCCAAAAGGCCGTCGTGGGCAGGCCGTTCGTTCCCTCATGCCCTCCGGCTGGTCCCTGAGATTGGCCTCGTGTTCGGTGGCGGGCTGTGCTCCAATCCAAACATGGCCAAGGCCAAGCAAAACAAACAAAGGGAGCAGCGCATCCAGCAGGAAATCGTCGTGGATGCACACGCCGCCGAGGAGCAGGCGATGGGATGGTACTACTACATGGAAGAGCATCTGCGTTTTCCCTTCCGCGCCAAGTGTGTCGCCCACCGGGCGATCTCGCCCTTACGCAAAGGCCAGGAGCTGGAAGTCGTGGGGTTGGCTCCCGCAGAGGAATGCGAGAGCGAAATGTTCATTACGGTGCCATGGGAAAAGCGAACTCTTGCCGTCCCTTTGGCGCAGTTGGAACCTATCCAAGCGGATAAGGCGACACAACAAGCGGTCGGCGATTGGCACTATTGGGTTGGGCAGAGTTACGAGTTCTGACGGGCTGCCCCTGCGCGCAAAAGACCTGAATAGTTACGGCAGGAGACATGACAGATTATTGCAAACCGGGCAAATGGATGCGGCCATTAGGCTTAATCAACTGGAATCCCATCTCTGGGAAGCAGCTAATATAGTGCGCACGTCGGTTGACACCGCTGACCTTTAAAGTTACGTTTTCCAGATATTCTTTTTTAAACGCATCTCCGACACAGACAACGAGGAGCACGAAACCGCTCACAAGAAATGCTCGAAGTAATTAAACCATCCTGGAACCTGTTCGACCGGCTTGTCGCGGAGGCCAAGGCGGAACTCGTCATCTGCGTTCCGTGGATTTCTTCTGCGGGCCTTCAGCGCCTGTCGAACCTTTTGCTCAACGCTGCGAAAGGAACACGTCCATCCCGCGTGCAGCTTTGGGCTCGAGTTGCAGATATCAATACCGACAGCCCTGGCCTCCTTGACCTAATCCGAAGGTTGGGGACGGAGGGCATTTCAACGGTCGTCCGCGACTCCCCGGTGCTGCACGCGAAAGTTTATTTGGCTGACCACTCTCTGGCCTTGGTAACCTCCGCAAATCTGAGCGAAGGCGGCTTTTCCAGCAATCTTGAGGCTGCGGTGGTTATTTCGGAGCCGGAAGGAATCGAAAAGGTTACTCAACTGTTGGCCGAGATCGAAGCAGAAACAGACCCCGTAAGCGTTTCAGATTTGGAGCACTTCGTCACAAAGCAGAGGCCGTTGCTTGCGGCACAAACACCGCCAGAAGCCTCGCTGGCAATAGTCCCTGCGTGGAGACGACCAGGGGAACCCGCAGCTGCGAACTTGGGACAATCACGGGGCTTTGATCTCCTGGAGCTGATTAAATCTGTTGAAACCTCGGTTCAAGCTGCCCACGCAGAAATTCAGCACATCGACCTGAACGAGTGGATTGGCAAAAAGGCGGTAGTTTGGGCGTGTCCTTGTGAGGTGATAGCCGGTCCCTCTCCGCGTCTCAAATACATCACAGCTCCCTTCTACTCAGGGGAACTTCGACTTGATCAGCTGCTGGCGCCAGAGAGGTTCACCCAGATGGAAGGAACGATTGAGAGAGTGATTGAGCATGGCCGCGCGCTTTTCCGAAAGAAACGGTCTCGGAAAGCCGGCATCGAGTTGACCAGGTATCCGGACCGAGGTAGCGGCAGCATCCTGTGGCCCTCAGGACGAGACCCGCACTTTCTGCTCAAAATTCAGGCGGCAGAATAAACTCGATGTCGTCGCTATCGCCGGATACGCTACGTCTGACGCTGGCGCGGGTGTGTGTTTAAGCCGCCGTTTCAAAGCAAAATCAAACACCGGAGGCGGCTTTGGAATACGGGACCATCGCTAATACACCGTCACCCTTTATTCACGAAATATGGCATCCGCCGGTCGCGACGACGATCCAGTTCGCTGGCATATCGCAGCCCCAATAAGGTGGCGTTCTTCTTCATCCAATCCGTCAATGGCGTTTTCCCTGTGGGCGGGGTATTCACATGGAGCAGTTCGGACATCAGCCCGCGAATTTCCTCGCGCGTGATGAATACATCGTGCTTGAACCATCCCAGCAGTTTTCCAAGCGAACACCCCACGCCAGGCGACACATTGACCAACGCGCGCGGCCGGCCAATCGCGCCACCGACGGCTTTCACCAACTCGCGGTAAGTAAATGTTTCCGGGCCGATGGCGTTGACGATGACATTTTCCGACCGCATCCCTTCAGCGACAGCCAACTCCGCCAGATCATCCACGTGAATCGGTTGAAGCCGATACGAACCGTCGCCGAAGACCGCAAAAAATGGAAACCGCCGGAGCGCCCAGGCGATGTTGTTGATGAGGATGTCCTCGCGCCCGAACAAAACGGTTGGCCGAAGGATC
>Ga0224558_1001595_pt1 | contig 23266 bp, 22 predicted proteins | sample 714S32024metaG_FD_180682 | JGI IMG/M metagenome (GOLD analysis project Ga0224558, IMG submission 180682) | Peat soil microbial communities from Stordalen Mire, Sweden - 717 S3 20-24 | ecosystem: Environmental > Terrestrial > Soil > Wetlands > Peat | place: Sweden: Norrbotten County, Stordalen...
ACGATGAATTGGGTTGAGGCAAACGGCATTACAGTGGAAGAGGCGACCAGGGATGCCCTGGACCAGTTGGGCGCTGGCCATGAAGGGGCAGAGATCGAGGTGTTGGACCCCGGATCAAAAGGATTCTTGGGGATAATAGGCGGAAAAATGGCGCGCGTGAGGGCAAGGCTGAAGACCTCCCCGGATAAGGCGATTGCCGAGTTTTTAGAGCAGTTGATCGGAAAAATCGGCCTGGAGGTAGGCTTTAAAGTGTGGCCGGAAGATGATTCCTGGATGGTAAACTTCGAGGGGCGGGACGTGCGCCTGCTGATCGGAAGGCGCGGCGAGACCCTGAACGCCCTGCAACTGATAACCAGCCTGGTTGTGAATAAGCGTCTGGAGAACAAGGTGCGCCTGGTTATGGATGCCGAAGGCTACCGGGGGCGGCGCGAGGAAACCCTGCGCAGGCTGGCCGGGAGGCTGACCGAAAGGGTGCAGAGGACCAGGCATGAAGTGGTACTGGAGCCGATGACCCCCAATGAACGCCGGGTCATTCATATCGCCCTTCAGGACAACCCGTGGGTAGAGACCAGCAGCACCGGAGAGGAGCCCTACCGGAAGGTGGTCATCAGCCCCAGGAAGCAGAGGGAGAGACGCCCGAATTAGGTGGGTGGAAAAGGCGCAGCAGCGCAACGATGAGAGCTATCGCCGGGGCAGGGAATTCTTGAAGAAGGACTAACACAGAATATTCTGAATAATAAAGCATAAATACACGTAATTATCCTTTTATGTTCTAGATAAGCGTGTTTGAGGAGAAGGGACTTCGTAGCCAGAAGTCCCTTTCTGACTAAAAAGAGGCGGGTAAAATGACGACCGGGCCGGACGAGGAGATTATTGCAGCGCCGGGCACAGCACTGGGATATGCCGCTATTGGCATTGTCAGGCTGAGCGGGGCCGGGGCGGTGGAACTGGCGGACAGGGTATTTAGACCACGCCGGGATGACCTGGGTCTGGCAAGGGCGCCGGACCGGATGATGACCCTTGGGAATGTCTGCTCTGCCCGGGGAGAACTGTTGGACGAGGTGTTGGCCGTGGTGATGAGGGGGCCGCACAGTTATACCAGGCAGGATGTGGTGGAGATCCACTGCCACGGCGGATTGTTGGCGGTGGACCGGATCCTGGAGCGGGTGCTGCAGGAAGGGGCGCGCCTGGCCGAGCCAGGGGAGTTTACCAGAAGGGCCTGGCAGAATGGCAGGCTAGACCTGGCACAGGCGGAAGCGGTGATCGACCTGATTCGTGCCCGCAGCGGAGCCGGGATGAACCAGGCCAGCAAACAACTGGACGGGAGCCTGTCCACGTTGGTGATGGCACTGCGCCAGCAGTTGCGCCAGTTAATGGCCGGGGTGGAGGCCGGGATCGACTTTCCCGAGGATGTGCCGGAGCAGCAGGAAAACGCCCTGAAGAGCGATCTGCAAGCCCTGGTCGACCGGGTAGAGGAATTATTGCGGACGGCCAGGGCCGGGCGCATTTACAGAGAGGGCCTGGCGGTGGTTTTACTGGGCAAGCCGAACGTCGGCAAATCAACGCTGCTGAACCGGCTGTTGGGGACCGAACGCGCCCTGGTGACTGACATCCCGGGCACCACCAGGGACCTGATCGAGGAGATGGTCAGCATCAGGGGCATTCCCATCCGCTTGGTGGATACGGCCGGCATCAGGGATATGGCCGGGATCGTGGAGGCGCTGGGAATAGAGCGGGCAAAAAAGGCGCTGGAGCAGGCTGACCTGGTGCTGGCCGTGTTCGATGCGGCAACAGTGTTCGGGAAGGCGGACCGGATGGTGCTGGAACTGCTGGCGGACAGGCAGAGCCTGGTCCTGCTGAACAAGATAGATGCCGGGGAACGGCTTCTGGGCAGGGAGCGATTGGATCAGGAGGCTGCCGGCCGGCCGGTGTTGGAGATCTCCGCCCGCCTGGGGTGGGGGCTGCAGGAGCTGGAGCAGGAGATGGTAAAGCTGGTAGGAGCGGGAACAGTCGCTGCCGCGCCGGCGATGATCACCAGGGCCAGGCACCAGGCCGCCCTGCTGAAGGTGCAGGATGCGCTTGGCAATGCCCTGGAGACCATAAATTCAGGAGGCACCCTGGACTGTGTGGCGGTTGACCTCTGGGATGCCTGGTCGTCCCTGGGGGAGATCCTCGGCGAGGACGTGTCAGGGGAGATCATCGATGCCATCTTTCAGGAGTTCTGCATCGGGAAGTGAGAGGCTACCAGGGGGGATTCCTGGCCGAACCCGGGAGCGGCACAATCACCGGCAGGTGTCCTTTCGGAGGCGTGGTCGCCCAGGCCGCCACTTTACCAAAGATGATATTTTTTTTGGTTGGGTTGGTTAACCCCCAGCCCTAACACCAGCTGAGATTGTGTTAGCCCCCGGTAATCGGGGCGACGGCCGATGAAGCAGGAAGCCCCTGCTTCTTAGTGAAGCGTAGGCGTGAATAGTTCAATAAAAGAACATATGTACTTGTCATGAAACGAAAAAAAATAGGTGAGAGATTGATGGATGCCGTACTTCAGGAGTTAGCAGAGGGCGCCCGGGGACTGGGCATCGAGATCAGCCCCCCGCAACTGCAGCAGTTTCAAGTTTTCGCAGACCTGTTGCTGGAGTGGAACAAAAGAATGAACCTGGTACGGGCGTCCGGAGTACCGGAGTTGATGCGCGCCCATATGCTGGATTCCCTGTGGTGCAGCTCGGCCATAGACCTGAGGAGAGATCTGCGGCTGTTGGACATCGGCAGTGGGGCCGGGTTTCCAGGCCTACCGCTGCGGATCTGTTTTCCGGACCTGAGGTTATCCCTGCTGGAGTCCCAGCAGAAGCGCAGCCTGTTCTTAGCGGAGGCGATTGGAAAGCTGGAGTTGGACAGATGTGAGGTTCTGACGGGCCGCGCCGAGGATCTGGCGCACAACGGGCAATACAGGGATGGCTTTGACTGTGTTGTGGCCAGAGCGCTGGCGCCGATGGCAACGCTGGTGGAGCTGGCCCTTCCCTTCGTAAGGCCGGGTGGATACCTGGTTGCCCTCAAAGGAACCGACGCTGCCGGGGAGATCGCCGGAGCGGCATATGCCCTGGAGCAGATCGGGGGCGCCCTTGAGCGAGTTGTTCCCTACGGTTTCCCGGGCGAAAAGGGGAGGCATGTGATCAGCATTAAAAAGGAAGCCCCCACTCCTGAGCGCTATCCCCGCCGGCCTGGTATCCCCGCCAAAAAGCCGCTGTTCGAAAAGGAAACTTGCAGGAAAAAGGGATAAAAGCGTCGAAGGAGACGATAAATAGGGTCCTGCTGCAGCCACACCGGCGCATCAATGGATGAGGTTGGCAGGACTTTGAAGCCTGGTCTTTGAATAATGCTGCAACACCAATGGTTGGAAACGCAGAAGAGAGGCGTAAAGCTACAAATCAACAGGAGCCGTCTCGTTCACCTATGAGAGATGGCCGGAAAGGCGGCTGGCGCGCAAACTGGCGTGAACCACATGATGTCATCAAACAAAGTGCGATATTGGTGGGACGAAGAGGCCGGATGTTATGACTTGAAAGTGATCGATCCGTCCGCCACGGTGGCGGACTATGAGCAGACGGCGAGTGATGCCCTGGCGGCGCCGGATGCCGTAAAAAAATACGGCGATCATTGCCTGGCATGCAGCATCTGCTGTGGTGGCCGGCTGCCGCTGACGGTGGTCGATTTGTACCGCCTGAAGATGGGAGGACTGGGCATGGCTCTGCCCCTGGGCGAGTGGGTGAATACCTACGGGACGCTGCAGCGCCAGTCCGGATCCCTTGACATTACCCTGCGCCTGGATGAGCAAGAGACCTGCGCCCTGTGGGACCGTGAGGCAGGGCTATGCAGCATCTACAAGAGCAGGCCGCTGATCTGCCGCACCTATATCTGTGCGCCACTTTCCTGGAGAGCCTCGGAACTGCGGTCGCAGATCGTCAACGCCGGCGAGGACGAGTTGGCGCGCATGCTGGGGCTGGCAGATGGAGGCGGGGAAGGCGAAAAAATGCAGCCATTCTCAGGTGTTTTAGTTTACGGCGTAGTGCTGTTGCGGGATGTCTGTTCAGCAAGGCTGTGGCGTAGTCTCTTTACCGACGTATAGGCGGGCCGCTGAGATCCTGAAGCTAGTTTTACGGGAGCAACGGAGCAGGAGGAAAAACTTTGCTGTGGAATAAGATCAGAGGCAAGAGAAATTGTTCCACGTGGAACAATTCCTCCGGGCAAGCCGAGACAGAGCAGGTGCGGGAAGGCGTGCGGGTAATATCGATCGCCAACCAGAAGGGCGGCGTGGGCAAGACAACTACCTCGGTCAACCTGGGGGCCTCGCTGGCGGTGGCCGGCAGAAGAGTCCTGCTGGTGGACATCGACCCGCAGGGAAACGCCACCAGCGGCCTGGGAATCGATCGGACGCAACTCGCCAAGTGTGTTTATAACCTGTTGTTGGGGGAGGCTAAAGGGGATGAAGTGCTGGTCTCCACCCAGGTGGCGGACCTCGACCTGATCCCGGCCACGATAAACCTGGCGGGCGCCCAGATCGATCTGGTTAACATGGAAAACAGGGAAAACCTTCTAAGTCAGGCCCTGCTGCCGTTGCGTGAACGCTATGACTACATTTTGATCGATTGTCCGCCGTCCCTCGGCCTGCTGACCCTCAATGCCCTGACGGCCTCCGACCGCGTCCTGATCCCGCTGCAGTGCGAATATTATGCGCTGGAGGGACTCGGCCAGTTGCTCAATACAGTCAAGCTCGTCCAGGAAGGCCTCAATCCATCGCTGGAGTTGGAGGGCGTATTGCTGACCATGTTCGATGCCCGTACCAACCTGGCGATCCAGGTGGTGGAAGAGGTCAAGAGCTACTTCGGCAACAAGGTGTTCCGCTCGGTGATACCGCGCAACGTGCGCCTAAGCGAGGCGCCCAGCCACGGCAAGCCGGTGCTGTTTTACGACCCCAAATCTCGGGGGTCGCTGCTCTATCAGGATGTGGCACAGGAGGTTATAGAACATGAAAAGCAAGGGGCTGGGGAAGGGCCTGCGGGCGCTGATCCCCGAAACTGAAGCCCCCATCGAGGGGGGGATCGTCGAGATTCCGGTGGGGCGGATCGAGCCGGCCCCCTTCCAGGCGCGTCACGAGTTTAACGAGGACGCCCTGGATGAGCTGGCTGCCTCCATCGCTGAGCACGGAGTGATGCAGCCGGTAGTGGTGCGCCCGCTGGCAGGAGAGCGGTACCAACTGATCATCGGGGAGCGCCGGTGGCGCGCCAGCCAGCGGGCCGGCCTGGAAAAGATCCCGGCGCTGGTCAGGAAAGTGGACGAGCTGGCATCCAGCGAGATGATGCTGGTGGAGAACCTGCAGCGGGAGGACCTAAACGCGCTGGAAGAGGCCGGAGCCTACAGGAGGCTGACGGAGGAGTTCCAGCTCACCCAGGAGGAGATCGCCCGACGGGTTGGCAAGAGCCGGTCTTTCATCGCCAACTCGTTGCGCCTATTGCAACTGTCGGGAGAAATCCTTGACCTTCTGAGCCGGGGCCTGCTCAGTGCCGGCCATGCCAAGGTCCTGCTGGGGTTGGAGAGCGGGGTCGGACAGAGCGCCCTCGCCCAGTTGATCGTCGCCCGGAAGCTGTCGGTACGGGAGACCGAGCGGGAGGTCCAGCGCCTCCAGCAGGCCAGGGCGCCCCGCACAACGGCAGCAGCAGTTGCTGCAGCACCAGAACGGGACGTGGAACTGGTATCTCTGGAAGATCGCCTGCGACAGATCCTGGGCACCAAGGTCAGGATCAGTTCCGGGCAGCGGAGGGGCAAGATAGAGATCGAATATTACAGCAAGGATGAATTGAATCGTCTACTGGAGATGTTTTTTAGTGGTCTATCTGGATAACGCCGCCACCACCTGGCCGAAGCCGCCTACCGTGGAAAAGGCGATGGTGGAAACCTTGAGAGAGAAAGGCGCCAACCCCGGGCGGGGCAGCCACCGGCTTTCCCTGGCGGCGGGGCGCGTGGTCTATAATGCCCGGGTGCTTTTGGCCGGGCTGCTCAACGTGCGGGACCCGTCGCGGGTCGTTTTTACCATCAACTGCACGGAGGCCTTGAACCTGGCCCTGTTAGGATTTTTAAAACCGGGCGATCATGTGCTGACCAGCAGCATGGAGCACAACTCCATGATCAGGCCGCTTAAGGCGCTCAGCGCCTCCGGCGTGGAGTACACGGCGGTCCCCTGCAGCCAGCAGGGGGAACTGGATCCCGGCGATCTGGAAAGGGCAATAAAGCCGAACACCAGGATGATTGCCCTGACCCATGCATCCAATGTCACCGGTACGCTGCTGCCGGTGGCCGAGGCCGGGGCGCTGGCGCGCCGGCACAACCTGGCGTTCCTGGTGGATGCAGCCCAGACGGCTGGGATCTTTCCCATCGACGTGGAGGCCTTGAACATCGATCTGCTGGCCTTTCCCGGTCACAAGGGCCTGTATGGTCCGCCGGGCACCGGCGGTCTCTACATCAGGGACGGCATCTCTCTGACGCCGCTCAGGTACGGCGGCACCGGCAGCCAGTCCGAATCCGAGGAGCAGCCTGAAATCATGCCGGAGATGTTTGAGAGCGGCACCGTGAATACTGTCGGCATCGCCGGGTTGGGTGCCGGGGTGGAGTTTCTGATCCAGGAAGGCCTGGACCGGATCCGGGAGCACGAGACCGCCCTGCTGGAACAACTGCGCTCCGGGCTGGCTGACATCCCGGGCATGATTGTCTATGGGCCCGGCCGGCAGCCCCAGGCCCCGGTCCTGTCGGTAAATATCAGGGGCAACGAATCCGGCGAGGTAGCCTTCCTGCTCGACCGCATCCACCAGATCGCGGTCCGGGCCGGACTGCACTGCGCCGCCCTCGCCCACCGCACCCTGGGCACGACCAGGCAGGGTACGGTGCGCTTCGGCATCTCCTATTTCAACACCGCCGAAGAGATCATTCAGGCCATCGAGGCAATGGCTGAACTCAGCGGCGAGCTTGACTAGGGTTGCGGCAAAAGCTGGTTTCAACTAACCGCCGAAGGAGTCTCCCGCTTACAAGTTCTCCGCATTCCGTTCCTCCGCATCCAGACCTCCGGTCCTCCGCATCCTCCGCATCTGAGGCTTCGCCTCAGCCCCAAGGAATGCGGAGTACATGAGGCTTCGCCTCAGCCCCAAGGAATGCGGAGTACATGGCCTGAAGAAGCGGAGAGCTGCGCCGGGCGTTAGCCCGAGCTCTCCGCATTCCATTCGGGCCGGGCGTAGCCCGGATGCGGAGGATGCCGAGGAAGCGGGAGATTTCTTCGGGAGCGCGGCCTTTAATCTTCTAATTCAGTGGTGGAGCGCAGAGACCCCCACTGAATCCCCGAGCGAAGCGAGTTCGTGGGTGGGCATCCGGTCCTGGCTGTGGGCGGCTGTGTTTGGACGATCGCCGATCCTGAGGCTGAAATCGGAACAGAAATCATATATAGTAATTTTGTAGCAGTATGGGGTTTAAGGATTGCGTCCGGATCGGGGGCCCCAGTGCCGGTGGCCGTGGTCGGACAGGAGGCATTTGATGACGCCGGAACAGTTGCGGCCGCTTCAGAAAAATCTGTCAGCGCAACCAGAACTGCTGGGCCGGGAGGACTACCGGAGCACGGCGGTGCTGCTGCTGCTGATGCTGTTGGATAACGAATATCAATTCGTGCTGCAGGAGCGCCACCCGGAGATCCCCCAGGGCGGAGAGATCTGTTTTCCCGGCGGTCTGTTCGACCCGGGCCAGGATGCCGATACGGAGCAGACTGCCATCCGGGAAACGGTGGAAGAACTGGGGATTACGCCTGAGCGGATCACCATGGTCGGCGCCCTGGGCACCCTGTTCACATCCATGGCGACCGTGGACGCTTATGTGGGGGTGGGTGGGTTCCAGGGACTGGATGAACTGCGCATCAACAGCAGCGAGGTGGAGTCCGTCTTCGCCATTCCTGTATCACGCTTCGAGAGCGGCCCGCCCCAGGAGTACCAGGCCCTGGTGCGGGTGCATCCGGTGCGCCTGGACGAGCGCACCGGTCAGGAGACCGTCCTGTTTCCGGCCGCAGAGCTGGGCCTGCCGGAGCGCTACACCCGGCCCTGGGGAGCCAACCGGCACCGGATCCTGGTGTACCGTGTCGACGGGCACACGGTCTGGGGGATCACCGCCCGGCTGATCTACGAATTCATCCGGCGGCTGTAGTTAGTTTCAGGAGACGGGACAATGCCGATCGTAACGGTACAGATAGCCAGCGGCCGGGACGTAGATATCAAGCGCCGGCTGGCCGAAGGGATCACCAGGGTGCTGGTGGATGTGTTGGACGTGGATCCGGAGTGGATAACCGTGCTGTTTCAGGAGTTGGAGCGGGGGAACTGGGCGACCGGTGGCCGGTTGCACAGCGACCGGTATGGTCCGGGCCATGGCCGGCAGGGCACGGAGCAGGCGGTTAACGATAACTCGAAGCAATGCCCTGAAGAGCCCTAGTGGGCGCGGATGTATTCATCGAGTTCCCGATGCCATTCGTCAGGCTCATAGGCCCGGGGGTCCGTTTCCTCTGCAAACAAGAGGTCAACCAGATATCGCGGCCTCTTCCCACCGATAAACATTGATTTAACGCAGGAGACACAATAGACAACCACATCTTCGGCGCATTTCTGAGGCGCGTGCCACCATTTTTTCTTTGACCTGCTCCGTCGGCAGGGTGCCCCAAAAGCTATCGCCACAGCAGACGCCTTTTTCTCCCGTTCTCTCAGGCTCCACCAACCGGATATTCATCCTGTCCATCAGTGTCCTGACCGCCCGGTGCACCCTCGCCTGGTTCCGGGTCGGACAGGCGTCACTGATCGTCATGATCTGGCCGCCATAATCAGGGAAAGAAAACCAGTTGCCCCGGGCAAGGATTTCCCAGAGCGATATGGTGGTGGAATCGGGGTAGTCGTTTCGGTATCGACGGTCGCAGCCTGGACAGGTATTGATTACTCGCACTCGATCCGGCAATTGAGGATGATTCTGGCAGCAAAGATCCAGCCTCTCCGTGTCTCCCAGGTTTTGTACCATAATCTCGTGCAGCAATTGCGCAAGATGCGGTTTGTACAACATCAATGCGCACCCTGGTGCAAAGATCTGCTTCATTGCGGCGTTTCCCCTCTCGCCATTCAGCCAGGCAGGCTTCAACTCTTTGGCAGCTTGTCCCGGGCGGCGCTGAGGGCGGCCTGGTAGATATCCTTGAGGCTGGCCCCGCCCTCTTCGGCCCTTCTGGCGCAGGCCTCATACTCCGGCGCCAGATTGAGGTACTCCCGGGTGCCGTCCGGACGCCGGGCGTAGCCGAACTTGACCGGGACCGTCCCGTAGGGGGTGGATACATCTTCCACCGTCCGGAACAACTTGAGCCGCCCGGCCGGATACCAGCGCAGGCCGAGGGATGAGCTTTCCCGGAACATGATGTGGGCCAGGGCGAGCAGCTTTTCCCGGGGGGAGAGCACGGTGACGATGTTGCCGGGCCTCCCCTTTTTCATCGCTGTGGGGGTGAAGAGCACGTCGATGGCGCCGCCGCGCTCCAGTTGCGCCCTGAGGTAGGGCAGCAGCTCCGGGCTCTGGTCGTCCAATTGCGTCTCCAGCACCAGCACCAGGTCCTCGTCGAAGGCACCCTCCGGCGCGGCCGCCTCCTGCGCAGGGATCGCCGCCGCAGCATTACCCAGCCATGCCCTGAGCACGTTGGGCTGCCCTGGCAGGTCGCTGCGCCCCGCTCCGTAGCCGAATCGCTCCCAGCGGGCGAACGGCGGCGGGCCGAAAGCGGAGGCCAGGGATACCGCCAGCACAGCTCCAGTGGGGGTGACCAGTTCTGCTTCCAGGGGCACGCCATAGGTGGGCACGTTCTGGAGCAGTTGCAGGGCAGCCGGCGCCGGCAGCGGCAGCAGGCCATGCCGCGTCATGATGCTGCCTCCGGCCAGGGGCAGCGGCGAGACGACCACCTGCTCCACGCCCAGGTAGGAGACGGCGGCAAATGTTCCGGCCAGGTCGAGCAAGGTATCCAGGCCTCCGATTTCATGGAAATGAACCGTTTCCGGATCGGCGCCGTGAACCCCTGCCTCTGCCTCTGCCAGGCGCAGTAGGGCGGCATCCGCCCGTTCGCGGATCGCCGCCGGCAGGCTGCCGCTGTTCAGGATCTCCCGCAGGCTGCGCAGGCTCCGGCCGTGCGGTTGTTCCGAAGCCGTCCTGGCCTGCAGGTGGATCGCCCGCAAGCCGCCCTTGAGCACCAGCTCGACATCCAGCAGGATGTCGAGCCCCAATTGGGTCACCACCTGCTTCAGGATGTCCAGTGGAACCCCCAGGTCAAGCAGGGCGGACAGGCACATGTCGCCGCTGATGCCGGAAAAACAGTCAAGATAGAGCAGTTTCAACACTCAGCCTCCCTGCCTCGTTTTGATCGTAGCGTCAACAGGCCCGCTTCCGGGTTCCCGTGATAGGATGCCGGCCAAGAGATCAATCGTGTCCATCTCCAGTGCCGCCGCCAAAGACCCCCGGAGGCGCTGCCTGCTGGGCGCCGGCGCTGCTGCGGGTGATCAGGTGGGCCAGTACTGCTGCCCCGAAGCCGTTGTCGATGTTGACCACCCCGATGCCCGGGGAGCAACTGTTGAGCATGGTGAGCAGTGGGGCCAACCCCTGGAAGTTGGCGCCGTACCCGGTGCTGGTGGGCACAGCAATCACCGGCTTGTCCACCAGGCCGGCCACCACACTCGGCAGTACGCCGTCCATGCCGGCGATAGCGATCACCACCTGCGCCTTACCCAGCGACGGCAGGTGCTCCAACAGGCGGTGGATGCCGGCCACGCCAACATCATAGAGTCGCAGCACCCGGTTTTCCAACAACTCTGCGGTCAGGGCGGCCTCCTCGGCCACCGGGATGTCCGCAGTACCCCCGGTGAGGATGACGATCTCCCCCCAGCGCGGCCGGATCTCGGCGGTGCTCAGATAGAGCAGCCGCGCCTCCCGGGAGTAGCAGGCGTTCGGAAATGCCTCCTGGATCATTAGGGCGGTGCGCGGTGGCACCCGGGTGGCCAGAACCCGGTCGCTGTGGACGGCCAGCTCGCGAAAGGCAGCAAACGCCTGTGCAGGGCTTTTACCGGCACAATAGACCACCTCCGGGACGCCGTTGCGCAGGTGGCGGTGATGGTCGATCTTTGCGCTGCCGATGTCCCTAAAGGGCAAGTACTTCAGTTCGTCCACCGCCTCGGAGATGCCGGTCTCGCCCGACCTGACCCGCTGCAGCAGCCCGATCAACTGTTCCCTATCCAATCGCAATCCCACCCGTTTAATGTCAGGTATTCAGAATTCAGTGGTCCGTGACTTCTGAGCGCTGAGCAATGATTATGTAACATATTGTAAACAGTCTACCATCCGCAGCCGGGCTGGCAATCATATTACGAACATATGTACTGCATTAATATGTTCAACTTAAAATCGAAGGAGTCTCCCGCTTCCTCCGCATCCGGGCTAAGGCGAAGCCTTAGATGCGGAGGAACGGAATGCGGAGAACTTGTAAGCGGAAGATGAATTCGGGAGCGCGGCTTTTAATCTTCTAATTCAGTGGGGGAGCGCAGAGACCCCCACGCGAGCCCTTTTGCTTATCGCATCCAGGAAGGCCCCGTCTGAGCAGAGCAGTATCGGCCGCAGCTTGCCCTTCCCCCAAGTTTAGCCGTGCACGGCTTTAGTGTCAAGAAAAGGAAGATTGGCGTCCTGACATGGGACAAATAATACCAACAGCAAAAACCAGTCAGAAGCAGGGCGTCGGGGTGGCATGCAATATTGCCAGACCAAATTCCAACCGAATTGGGGGGCAGGCGAGCTTCACCTTAAAACCGGAGGAACGGAATGCGGAGAACTTGTAAGCGGGAGATGAATTCGGGAGCGCGGCTTTTAATCTCCTGATTCAGTGGGGGAGCGCAGAGACTCCCACTGAATCCCCGGGCTAAGCGAGTTCGTTGGGGGCAGGCGAGCTTCACGGGGCAAGTCCGGATGTCATCCCAAAAGAAAACTTCATGAACTTACCTGTAATTTTAAATATTGGCGCTAAAAGAGGATAGCAGCCAAAAGTGTCGAATCATAGAAAGCGCCAGCGATCAATTAAGGTGACTGAAAAAGGTTGATGATCATGGTAATTAATGGCATAACACTCACGCCACAAATCGTGATGCTGTTGGCAACCGGCCTGCTGCTCTTGATCGGATTGTGCTTTTTGATCCTGAACATCAGACTGCTGGCAATCGGCAGGTGGTATCAGAAGCTGATGAGGGGCTCCGGGGGATCAAACCTGGAAGAATTGCTGGGCGAGACCCTGGAGACCTGCCAGGAAATTCGCAAGCGTCTCGGTCAGCTTGAGGACGGCACGAGCAAACTGATCGCGGACCAGGCGGCATCCCTCCGGGGAGTGGGCTTTATGCGCTTCAACGCCTTCTCCGAAATGGGAGAGATGAGTTTTGCCCTGGCGCTGATCAACAAGAATGGAGACGGTGTTGTTTTTTGCTGCCTGGCCAGCCGCGATGATTGCCGCCTCTATGCCAGGCAGGTGGTCGGCGGCGTTTCCACCACTCCTCTGAGTAGTGAGGAGAAAGAGGCGGTCCAGAAGGCCATGGCCAGCCAGAGAAGCTGAGACACAGTCCCAGGCAGTCGGCGACAGCTTTTCCGTCGCTCCTGGATGGGCGGATTTGAAATAACAAATGGGAGAGGAAACAATGTCCCGAAGCTTCGCATGGCGTGGGAAGCTTTTTTTGGTCCGCCGCGCTGCGCCCAAAGGCAGGCGCGCTGCGGGCGCGGCAACCGCGCCGGTGCAGATCAAGGGAGCCAATCGTCCATACTGGCTGGCAGAAGCCGGCCTGGGAGTCAGACGTTTCTTGGCCCGCCCGCTGACCCTGTTGCTGGTACCGCCGCGAGGAATGCAGGTTAAAGGCGTCAAGATCCCGCTCTGGCTGGTGGCAACCGGAGGGCTGATCGTATCCGTCCTGCTGCTCTTTAGCGTGTTCACCTGTATCCGCGCTGCTGAACTGCAGGGCGAGATGTTGGAGTTGAACCAGTTGCGCCGGGTCAACGCAGAGCAGGGCACCACCTTGCAGTCCCTGCAGCAGGAGGCCCAGCAGGATCGTGCCACCATGCAGGATATCAATAACCTGGAGCAGAGGGTGCGGGCGATGGCGGGGATGGGCGGCAACGGGCAGGCCAGCCGCGCTGAGCCGGCCGGCGGCACTGCCGTTCAGAGGGCAATGCTGCTGGGAGCCTTCTTCAGGCCGGCCCTCTCGGCATCTGCAGTGGCTGCAAACCTGGGGGAGGTCACGCAGGATGCCGCCTCCACCAGGCAAGACCTGGAACTGCTGCAGGGCGACCTGAACGCTCGTCTTCAGGCTGCCCAGGCCATGCCCGATCACTGGCCGCTATACGGTCCAATCACCTCACCCTTCGGGGTCCGCAGCAATCCCTTTTCGGGGGAGGGTGCCGAGTTTCATACCGGCATCGACATCGCAGCGCCCTACGGCACTTCGGTAGAGGCTGCGGGTGCAGGGGTGGTGGTCTTCGTGGGCTACAAGGCAGACTATGGCAAGACAATTATTATCGACCACGGGAATGGCTACCAGTCCTGGTACTGCCACCTTAGCAGCGTGCTCACCGCCGTTGGCAAGAGAGCGCTCAAAGGAGAGGTGATCGGCCGGGTGGGCATGACTGGCCGCACCACCGGCCCCCATCTTCATCTCACGGTGACCATGAACGGCGCCCTGATCAACCCGCAGCCTCTATTGAAGACGTAACCTGGACCTTCATCCGCATTCTTTCCTCCGCATCCGGGCTACGCCCGGCCCGAATGGAATGCGGAGTACATGCCCGAAGAATGCAGAGTACAAGGCCGGGCGAAGCCCGGATGCCTCAGCCGCACATAGGCCCCGCGCATTCATGCACGGGGTCGGCTTCGACCTTCAAGGAAACGAGCATTGACGGAGTTTGAACCTCTCATGACGAAAGCCATGAGCTCACTGATTCATCGTTCCGTGCCTTCGTGAGAGAGGTCTTACAGGAACTCCACAGGCTATCCCTGAAGTTCCTGCGGTTCCGTAATTCTGATCTAGTATCCTGTAAACACTAATTCTATAACTTTACCAGGCAAAACCAAGCAAAGAATCGCTGCCTTAAATAGTCCCGATAAGCAATGCTCATATGGCAAACTAAGTTCTAGTTTAAGAGTTGACAGTGTATTAGTAGACTGTCAACCCTAATCCTATACTTTGCCAAGCGAAGAATTGCTGCTGCAGATAGTTTGCAATAAGCAATGCCCGGGTGGTGAATTAAGCTCTAGTTTAAGAGTTGACACGGCACTAGTTTGGTTGTCACTAGATCATCCCCCTGGTATATTATACCAGGCCATGTGGGAAATTGCAAACATAATTTCGATGTCCTAACTCACGACTCAAGTCATAAGTGTGCGGCCATTAGAGCGTCAAAGCGAAATCATCAATAGGAATGCAGAACCGGCAGAAAGAGGGGATTGGACATGGCATGGGGCAAGAAGAACGATTTGAACGCCGATGAGAGGCTGGAGACCGTTCTGGGGAAGGACGCCAGCTTTGAAGGCGATATCGAAGCCGTCGGCGGAATCCGCATTGATGGACGCTTCAAGGGCTCTGTCAAGGCCTCCGGGGACGTGGTCGTCGGAGAGAGTGCTCATATCGAGGCGAGAATAACCGGGCGCAATGTACTGATCGCCGGCGAGGTGCACGGCCAGGTGGAGGCCTCCGGCAAGATGGAACTAACCCTGACAGGCAAGCTCTTCGGCAACCTGATGGCCACCAAGATGTATGTGGAGGAGGGAGCCGTTTTCCAGGGGGAGTGCAGAACCTTCACAGAGTCGGCGCCCGAGGGCGAGAGGGGCGGTTAGCGGTGGTCTTTGCAGACCGCAGGGATGCTGGCCGGCGGCTTGCCGCCAGGATGCAGCATCTTTATAAGTCCGATGCGATCGTGATCGGAATACCCCGGGGGGGCGTGATCGTTGCCGCAGAGGTGGCAGCAGCGCTGGATGCCCCACTGGATGTGATCGTGCCCAGAAAGATCGGAGCACCCTTCAACCCCGAATTGGCCGTCGGCGCGGTGGCGCCTGACGGCACAATTTTTTACGATGAGGCCCTGATCAGCTATACCGGCATCGATCGCCAGGGCCTGGAGCAGCAAGCCGCCAAGGAGCTGCAGGAGATCGAGAGGCGCCGGGGCCTTTATCGAGGCGCCCGTGTCCGGAAAGCCCCCGCCGGACCGGAATCCACCCCGGAATACCGGGGGCGCACCGTCATCCTGGTGGATGACGGCATTGCCACCGGCTACACTGTTCAGGCAGCCCTGCGCTCTCTCCGCCAGCAGGAGCCGGAGCGGCTGGTGCTGGCGGTGCCGGTCGCTCCCCCGGCTTCCCTCGCCCGGCTCAGGCCGGATGCCGACGAGGTCATCTGCCTGTTTGCGCCCGAGGATTTTTATGCCGTAGGCCAGTTTTACCAGGATTTTGGACAGACCACCGACGAAGAGGTCATTGCCGCCCTGGCGCATAACCACGCCCGCCCCTCAGCTTGAGATCCCTGCTGCTTCCAAAGGGCGCTCGCCTTCTGGGGCGGCGCCCAGGTCATCATAGGCAGCGGCGGCTGCACACTGCTCCGTCCAAATGGTGCAGACCGGCGCCAGGGCGCGGGCGATGCAGTCGGCGATCTGCATCACCAAGCAGAGACGGGTGTTCTGGAGCACCAGGAACTCCAGGAAACCGCCGACATTGACTACCCCCGAGATGGCGACCTCGCCCACCGGAGGGAGGTCCTTGTGGACACCGGTGCCCGGGCATAGCGCCCCGCGGCCGATAGAGACGGTGCCCACGTTCCGGGCCTGGCCAAGACAGGCATCCACCGCCACCACCAACGGATCCCGGTATTTCCGGTTGATCTTCTTGATGGTATCGGCCAGGTTGATGGCATGCACAGGCTCCTCCAGGGTGCCGTATATCGGCAACCCTGGCGCCAATTCCTGGGCGCGGCTGCCCACCAGCGGCCCCAGGCTGTCCCCGGTGAGGCGGTCGCTGCCAATAGCAATCAGCACCAGCGGCCGGCTCTGTTCCGGATCGATCTCTCGCAACAGCCGCCCCAGGAAAGACGTGAGCCGCTGCTTGGCATCAGTGTCATGCACGCTAACCCGCAGGTCATGCAGTGCATTGATAGCGCGATCGGGGTTCACCGGCAATCCCTCCTCAGTGCCCGGTACCTGAAACCGGTACTTCATCAGCTTCCAGTATTCCCAGGCGTGATGCTTTCGAAACCAGGCCCGGTCCATGGCGAGATCTATTTGGAAGCGCCATTATAAATAGAAGGCCGCGATTCGGGTGCTGGATGCTTGCCCGGCGCCAGGCGCCGGGCAAGCTCCGTGCTGGACGAATAAAACACACAATGATAGATATGATCGGTTCAGCGATAGATATGATAGGTTGACCAGGCAACCGTATGTCCGGGATGACCGGGTTGAGCGTAAAAAGCCGTCAACCCGGCCCTGTAAGCTAAATAACAATTCAAACCTGTGAGTACTTCTTCAGGCAATAATTCCCTGTTCTCGCATATTTTTAAAAGGACAGGGAGTGATGCCATGGTCCGCGTGCGCAGGGGTTTGGCTTGGAAAATTGCGGCAACCTTTATCGGGGCGGTGGTGGGGGCCGGTTTTGCCTCCGGCCAGGAACTGAGCCAGTTTTTCCTGGGCTACGGAGCCGCCGGAAGTTGGGGGATCGTCTGCTCCGGTCTGCTGTTTGCCCTGTGGGGAGCGTGGCTGTGCGAGTATTGCCACCACCGGCAACTGGCGTCCTACTCCGATTACCTTCACGTCATGGTGGGCGGCGCCGGGGCGCTGGTTGCCGATGCGCTGATCAGCCTGTACCTGTTCTGCTCTGTCTTTATCATGCTCTCCGCAGCCAACGCCCTGTTCTCCGGGCACCTTGGCCTGCCTCCGGGATGGGGCGCCCTGCTCTCCGGCTTGGTGGTGCTGGCGGTGCTCTGGGGCGGCCTGGAGTCCCTGGTCTCCTTCAATGTCCTCCTGGTGCCGCTGAAGTTCCTGGTCTGCCTGGCGGTTTTTGCTCTGACCCGGGGTTTGGCCGGCCCGGTGCCCCAGACTGGGGCGACCCCGATCACGCCGATCTTCCCCCACTGGATCGGGGCGACCCTGTTCTACGTGGGATTCAACATGCTGGAGGCGATGGTGGTGCTGGTGCCCCTGAGCCGGCTGACGACGACCCGGGAGCGCCTGGCGGGCAACGTGGCCGGGGGGCTCGGGCTGGGTGTCTTTGCACTGCTGATCTTTCAGATCCTGCTTCCCTTCCGGCACCAGGTGGCGGGCTGGGAAGTGCCGATGCTGGTGGTGGCCGGCCTGGCGCACCCCGGCCTGCAGTGGCTCTACTTCACAGTGCTGTGGGCGGCCATCCTCAGCTCGGCCGTAGTTAGCTGCTATGGAGTGGCCACCCGGATCCGGGAACGCCTGGACTACCGCCCCGCTCTCTTCCTGATCCTCGGCCTGTCCCTGATCCTCTCCCGCCTCCAGTTCTCATCCCTGGTGCGCCTGATCTACCCGTTGTTCGGCGGCGTCGGCGTGCTGCTCCTGGCCGTGCAGGTTGTCCGGGCGACTATCCTGCGCGATTCCCACGACAACTAGACCGGCAAGAGGATTTGCTTGAGCGATGTGGAATTAAACCTTGGAAAATAGGGGAAATTGAGATCCAGGTTGCCAGCAAGGAAAGGAGGGGCTGCCATGTCTGAAGCCGGGCCGGCGCGCCAGTTGCCGGCTGTCCACGAACTGGTCAAGAAGGCCGCTGCAGGGAGGGGGCGTTCCTATCCGCCGGGCCTGCTGACCGCGGCGGCGCGCCAGGTGCTGGCTGCTTGGCGTCAAGCAATCCTGGAGCGGGGCGAGAAGCCTCCGGGCATCGAGAGATTGGCGCGGGAGGTCAGGCAGGCAGCGGATGCCCGGCTGCGCCCCAGCCTGCGGCCGGTGATCAACGCCACCGGGGTGGTGCTGCACACCAACCTCGGCCGCGCCCCCCTGAGCGCCGGGGCGCGTGCCGCCATCGACCGGGTGGCCCGGGGCTACTGCAACCTGGAGTTTGATCTGGAAGATGGCAAGCGGGGATCCCGCTACATCCACGTGGAACACTTGTTGACCGCCTTGACCGGGGCCGAGGCCGCCCTGGTGGTGAACAACAACGCCGCCGCGGTGCTGCTGGTGCTCGACTCCCTGGCCCGCGGCCGGGAAGTAGTGATCTCCCGGGGCGAAATGGTGGAGATCGGGGACTCGTTCCGCATCCCGGATGTGCTGGCCCGGAGCGGGGCGATCCTGAAAGAGGTGGGCACCACCAACAAGACCCACCCCGGTGACTACGAGCGGGCGATTGGCCCCGATACTGCCATGCTCCTGAAAGTGCACCCCAGCAATTACCGGATCCTGGGCTTTACAAGCCAGGTCTCCAACGATGAACTGGTGAGCCTGGCTGCCGGGCATCAGGTAATCGTCGTCGAAGACCTTGGCAGCGGAGCGCTGGTGGACCTGAGCCGGTATGGGATGGGGCCTGAGCCCACGGTCCAGGCCAGCCTGGGGGCGGGGGTGGATATCATCACCTGCAGCGGGGACAAGCTCCTGGGCGGGCCGCAGGCAGGCCTGATCCTGGGGCGCGCCGGACTGCTGCGCACCCTGAAAGAGAACCAGTTGCTGCGGGCGCTGCGGGTCGACAAGTTTACCCTGGCGGCCCTGGAGGCTACCCTGCAGGCCTATCTGCGGGAAGAGGCGGAGCAGGCCCTGCCGGTGCTGCGGATGCTGACCGTTACGCCTGCCAGGTTGGAGCGGCAGGCTGCGGAACTGCAAAAACTGCTGGCCGGGCGCCTGGGTGCTGCCTGCACCGTCGCCAACCGCAAGGGCGTTTCCAGGGTGGGGGGAGGCGCCCTGCCCCTGGAGGAGCTGCCGACCACCCTGGTTGAACTGCGCCTGCACCCGGAGCACACCAGGCTCAGCGTGGTCGCCCTGGCGGAGCGCCTGCGCCGCGGCGACACCCCGGTCCTGGTGCACATCCAGGAGGACTGCGTCCTGCTCGATCCCCGCACCATTGGTGATGATGAGGTCGGGCCGCTGTTGGAGGCGGTGGTGGCCGCTTTCAAGGAGTGAGCGCTGTGGAATCCTTCATCATTGTCGGCACCGCCGGGCACGTCGACCACGGCAAGACCCAACTGGTCAAGGCTTTGACCGGCGTGGACACGGACCGCCTGAAGGAGGAGCAGGAGCGGGGGATCTCTATCGAGCTGGGGTTTGCCCCACTGTACCTGGATAGTGGTGTGGTAGCCGGGATCGTGGATGTCCCCGGCCATGAGCGCTTCGTCAAGAACATGCTGGCCGGCGCCGGGGGCGTGGACCTGGTCCTGTTCGTGGTGGCGGCGGACGAGGGCGTGATGCCCCAGACCAGGGAGCACCTGGACATCCTCAACCTGCTGCATGTGCAGAAGGGGATCGTCGTCCTCACCAAGACAGACCTGGTGGATCAGGACTGGCTGCAGTTGGTGCAGGAGGAGGTGCGCAGCCTGCTGGCCGGCACCCGCCTGGCCGGCTCCCCAGTCATTCCTGTCTCCTCGATCACCGGAGAGGGTCTCGATCAGTTGCGGACGGCCCTGAAGCAGATGGCAGCCACGGTGCAGTCCAAGCCCCGGACCGGCCCCGTCCGCCTGCCCATCGACCGGATCTTCACCATCACTGGTTTCGGCACCGTGCTGACCGGAACCCTGTCCAGCGGCAGCATCCGCCCCGGGGACGTGCTGTCGATCATGCCGGCGGAGGTGCAGGGACGGGTGCGCTCCCTGCAGGTGCACGGCGTGAAGACCGAGGAGGCCCATGCCGGCCAGCGGGTGGCGGTAAACCTGGTCGGGGTCGAGGTAGGCGAGGTGGAGCGGGGCGAGGTCCTGGCAACCCCAGGGGCGTTCACGCCGGTTCACCGCCTGACTGCCTGGCTGCACGTCCTGCAGGGCGCTCCCCGGCTGTTGAAGAACTGGCAGCGGGTGCGGTTCCACCTGGGCGCCAAGGAGGCCCTGGGCCGCCTGCGGCTGCTGGGCCATGACGAACTGCCGCCAGGGGCCGACGCCTTTGTGCAGGTCGAGCTGGAGGAGCCGGTGGTGGCTGCTGTCCACGACCGGTTCGTGATCCGTCAGTACTCCCCGGTCACCACCGTGGGAGGCGGGGAGATTGTGGAGGTGGGCGGCCTCCGGCACCGGCGCTTCCGGGCCGAGGTGCTGGAGCGGCTGGAGCGCAAGCTATCGGGCAGCCCTTTCGCCCGCCTCAAGGAGGAACTGCAGGTGGTGCGCGGCCCCGTCACCCCCGGAGACCTGTCCGTCAAGGCCGGCCTCACTACGGACGAGGTACGGCGGTTTTTAGAGGAGATGCATGAAGCCGGGGACCTTTTCCTGTACACCCTGGGAAACGAGACCTACGTAGTCACCGCCGCCCTGATGGCTGCCTGGGAGCAGGCGGTGGAGGTTGCGCTTGAGCAGTACCACCGGCAGTCTCCCTTGCGCAGCGGCTACCCCAAGGAGGAGCTGCGCTCCCGGATTTTCAGCGCCATTCCCCCCCGGCTTTACCAGTCGTTGCTGGACAAGTGGGCGGCAGACCGGAAGGTGGTGCTCACCGGCCAGACCCTCGCCCGGCCCGGCTTCAGCGTAAAATTGACGCCGCAGCAGCAGGAAACCTGCCAAGAGGCGCTCGTCACCCTGCAGTCCCAGCCCTTCGCCCCACCGGCCATAGAGGAGTTGCGGTCATTGTTCAAAGACCCGGAGCTGTTTCAGTATTACCTGCAGCAGGAGAGCCTGGTCAAAGTGGACGAAGAGTTCTACTTTTTGAGGGAGTCGATAGACCGGGCCTGGCAATTACTGCAGGAGTTTCTGGTCAGGAATGGCACGGTGACCGTGGCAGAGGCCCGCGACCTGCTGGGCACCTCGCGGCGCTACTGCCTGCCGCTGCTGGAATTTTTCGATCAGTCCAGAAAAACGAGGCGCCTAGGGGATAAACGGGCGTTCTTTCAGCCAAAATAACTCAAGAGACAGAATACCATCCCCGGTCTTTTTCGCACCCCGATTGCGCTTGCTGCGGGCGGCTGTGTATAACTAAACGTGCCAAATAAGCGTTCAAAGTTTGTCAATAAAAAATATTTAGGACCTGCTAAGGTAAAAGGGATTTTCCATTACCTGACGAATATAACTTTTATAGGACAGTAGATATGGGGGGAGGGGGTAAAACCCGGTGGCGTGTGCCGGGCGGCAATAAGGTTTTTAGTGGAGACGAGGCAAGGCAAGGGAGTAGCGTGTAGACGTGTATCAGCGAGGGAGCCAGGCGCAAAGACGTACCCGGCAGCGATGATGCGCGAGTATGTGCCTGGCGCAACTGATTTTAGCAGGATTTGAGGCTTATGCCGGCCTTCAAGACAGTCCAGGGCAAGACGCAACTGCTCCTCCGCATCCAGGCCCATGGCCTTGAACTCCGCATTCCGTTCGGGCTGAGCGAAGCGCTGCAATCTCGGAAAAGGCGCCTGGGTCGATTGAGGAACAAGCTTGGATGGCAAGGAGCCTCGCTTAAAGCGGGGTGCGTCTGGCAAGTTACCAGGCATTGGCAGGGGAACAAGCTGAGAGAAAAGCAAGAAGAATTAAGAGGGGGTTTGAGAATTAATGAAACGCATTAAATGGGTTGCACTTTTGCTGGTAGTGATGTTTGTGCTTTCAGTGGCGCTGACCGGATGCGCCCCCAAGACGCAGTCCAACGTGATCAAGATCGGCCTGATCGTGCCGCTTACCGGCAACGTGGCGACATTCGGCCAGTCGATCCAGAATGCCTTTAACCTGGAGATTAAGCAGGCCGGCGGTTCGGTTGCGGGCTACACGATCCAGACCGTGGTAGCCGATGACCAGAACACCGCCAACCAGGCCACTGCCATGGCGACCAAGCTGTGCACCCAGGACAAGGTGTCAGCTATCGTCGGTTCCGCCACCTCCCTGACCACCATCCCCATCTCGGTGGTCTGCGAGCAGTACCACGTGCCCTTTGTAACCCCGACTGCCACCAACGTCAGGGTCACGATGGATCCCAACAGGAAGATCTACGCTTTCCGGGCGTGTTTCATCGACCCGTTCCAGGGCCTGGCGGGGGCCACCTTTGCCTACAACGACCTGCATGCCAAGACGGCGGCCGTCATGTTTGACGAGACCAACGCTTACAGCTCGGGGCTCAAGGACAACTTTGTGTCGGCCTTCACCAAACTCGGCGGCACGATCGTTGGGACCCCGTTTGCCTACACCACGAACGACACCGACTTCTCGGCCGACCTGACCCAGATCGCCAAGCTGAACCCGAGCGTCCTCTACCTGCCCGACTACTACCAGAAGGTCAGCCTGATCGGCCAGCAGGCCCGCAACCTGGGAGTTAAGTCCATCTTCATGGGCGGCGACGGCTGGGACTCCGCGGACCTCAACTATGCAGTGATGAATGGCGGCTATTTCACCAACCACTACTCGGCTTCCGATCCGAGCCCCACGATCCAGAACTGGGTCAGCGCCTACAAGACTGCCTACGGCTCCACGCCGGACGCCCTGGCCACCCTGGGCGCCGATGCCACACTGATCGTCCTGCAGGGAATCAGGGACGCCCAGTCCACCGACCCGACCAAGATCAAGGACGCCATCCAGGCTCTCAATGGCTTCCAGGGTATTACCGCCAAGTTCACCTTCGGCCCGGACGGCAACCCGGTCAACAAGCCGGCGGTCGTCCTGCAGATTAATGGGGCGCAGAAGAACTATAAATTCATCACCGAGATATCACCATCATAAGGTAAAAAGAGGAAAGGGACGGCGCCAAGCCCAAAGGGCAACCGGCAAAGTCCCTTTCCGGTTTTACAGATGACAACCCGCTCCTTTACATCCGATCATCCGCATCATCCGCATCCTCCGCATCCTCCGCATCTGAGCTTCGCTCAGCCCGAACGGAATGCGGAGTGCATGAGCTTCGCTCAGCCCGAACGGAATGCGGAGTGCATGAGCTTCACTCAGCCCGAACAGAATGCGGAGTGCATGAGGCCGCCGTTTCTAGGGAACGGCGTAATGAGAGCGGCTAGTCACTGCATTAACTGGCCATAAGCTTCAGTGGAGAAAGGCACCCCACTGAATTAAGACCCAGTTGAATC
>Ga0224558_1001596_pt1 | contig 23260 bp, 18 predicted proteins | sample 714S32024metaG_FD_180682 | JGI IMG/M metagenome (GOLD analysis project Ga0224558, IMG submission 180682) | Peat soil microbial communities from Stordalen Mire, Sweden - 717 S3 20-24 | ecosystem: Environmental > Terrestrial > Soil > Wetlands > Peat | place: Sweden: Norrbotten County, Stordalen...
GCGCCGGCCGCGCCGGCGGCCAGCACGGCGGCGAGGCCGCGCGGCGAGGAGATGCCCCCGGCGGCGAGCACCGGCACCGACACCGCATCGAGCACGCCCTCGAGGAGCGGGAGCGTACCGACGGCGGCCTCGCCGTGCCCGCCCCCCTCCGCCCCCCTGGCCACCAGCACCTCGACGCCGGCGTCCTCGGCTCGTCGGGCACCAACGACGTCGGAGACCTGGGTGGCGCTGACGACGCCGGCGTCGCGTACACGCGGCACCCACGCCCAGCCGTCGCCGAAGCTGACCGAGAGGAGCGTGGGTGCGGCGGCGAGGGCGGCGTCCAGCAGCGAGGGCTCCCGCTCGAGCGCCCAATGGAGGAGGCCGACCCCGAACGGGAGACCGGTGCGTCGCGGCCGAGCCACCTCTTCCTCCAGGAGCCCCCGCGATCCGGCGCTTCCCACCCCGACCATCCCCAGTCCGCCGGCGGCGGACACCGCGGCCGCCAGCCCCCCGCCGGCCACCCCACCCATCGGTGCGTTGAGGATCGGGGCGCCGAGGCCCATCCGACGCGACCAGGGTGTGGAGAGCCCGCCCCCCGGTCGCCCGGTGCGCTCGGCCCCGTCCGTCACGTGGCCGTGCCGTTGGTGACGGCCGGCACCGGGTCCCCGGGTCGGCCCCCGATCACCCGGCGACCGGCGACGGACAGGAAGTCGATGGAGACACGGACCGGCCCGATCGGCCGGACCTCGTGGAGGACGTCCGGTGGGATCGCCTGGGTCGATCCGGCATCCAGCACGATCGCCACCGGTGGATCAGTGGTGGCGGTGAACCCGAGGCGCCCCCCGTGGACGACCAATCGCCCCCACGTGGTCCCGGCGAGCCGGTGGGCCCGCTGCAGGCCGGCGGGAAGGGTGTGCTCGTCCCACTCCGGACCGGACCGGACCAGGCGGACCGCGGTCGGCAGCTCCATCCGGTCGCAGAGCGGGCAGTCGAGTGCCGCGCCGATCCTCGCCGCCCGTCCCTCGGCCCCGACCACCCACGGCCGGAGTTGGAACGGCGGCCGGTGGCGGACGTGCTGGTCGTGGCCGCACGAGAGCTCGGCGACCCAGTCGCCCTCGTCGTCCGGACGGAATCCGGCGATCACCCGCTGCACCCGTGCAGCGTACCGGTGCCCCCTCGGTGGCCGCCGGCCGAGCCTGCATCGCCCGGTTGCCCCGGGCAGGTCGTGGAGGTAGCGTCTGCCCGGATCGCGGCCGGTGTGTCCCGGTCCGGCGGCCCGGCCGGACGGCCGGCCACCGAGCAGCTGAAGGCGGATGGGGTATGGAGGAGTCAGGTCGACTGCTGACGTTACCGTCGGGCCCACGGCTCTCCGCCCGGGATCGTTGCGCTCCGTCCGCGCCGCAGCCGGTCGAGGGGTCGCCGGTCGAGATCGCGCTGCTCGACCGTGCGGGAGTGATCGTCTCGGTCAATGCCGCGTGGGAGGCGTTCAGCGAGGCGAACGGGGGTGACCCGGCCCGGACGGGAATCGGCTGCTCCTACCTCGACGCCTGTACCCGGGCCGACGAGCACGGCGCCGACCTGGTCGCCGATGCCATCCGGTCGGCGCTGGAGGGAGATCTCCAGGCGCCGATGACCGTCGAGGTGCCCTGCCACAGCCCGGACACCTCCCGGTGGTTCGACGTGCTGATCTCGTCCCGGACGGACGAGGACGACCGGTGCATCGGCGCGACAGTGACCCTCTCCCTGACTCGTTCGACGGCCCGGTCGCCGGTGGTCGGGGTCGGGCGCCACGCGGGGCTGGGGCCCGAGTTCCGGGCGCTGTTCGAGCAGTCCCCGGCCTGCCTGCTGGCGCTCGGTCCCGACATGCGGATCGTGGCGGTGAGCGATGCCTACCTGCGGGCGACCCTGACCGAGCGGGCGGAGATCGTGGGCCGTCCGCTGTTCGAGGTCTTTCCCGACAACCCCGACGATCCCACCGCCACCGGCGTCGCCAACCTGAGCGCCTCGCTGGAGCGGGTGATCCGCCACCGCTCCCCCGACGAGATGGACGTGCAGCACTACGACATCCGCCGGCCCGCCGACCTTGGAGGTGGCTTCGAGCTGCGCTACTGGAGCCCGGTCAACACCCCGGTGCTCGACCGGGATGGCGACCTGGCCTACATCGTCCACCAGGTCGTGGACGTCACCGACCGCGTCCAGGCGGCGAAGGACCTCAAGGTCGTCCGACTCAGCCAGGCGGTGCTGGCGGAGCGGGACCGCATCGCCAATGAGCTGCACAACCTGATCATCCAGCGACTGTTCGCCACCGGCATGGTCCTCGCCGGCATCGCCAAGCGCTCCCCGTCGTCCGAGATCACCGGCAGGCTCGGACACGTCATCGACGATCTCGACGTGACGATCAAGAAGATCCGCTCGACGATCTTCGCCCTGGGAACCGGGCCCCAATCGGCGGACGGATTGCGGGCCCAGGTGCTGGCGGCCGCGGCCGACGCCGAGCCGGCTCTCGGGTTCCGACCGCGCGTCCACTTCGACGGTCCGGTCGACGCGGTCGTCACCCGCGAGATCGGCGAGCATCTGGTGGCCGTCACCCGGGAGGCGCTCTCGAATGTCGCCCGCCACGCCCGGGCCAGCAACGTCGAGGTCCTGGTGACCGCCGGCGAGCTGATCGTCCTCGTCGTGTCCGACAACGGGCTGGGCATGGTGGCGGCGACCCGTTCGCGTGGCCTGGCCGACATCGAGGAGCGGGCCGAGGGCCTCGGCGGCACCTGCACGGTGACGAGCGAAGGGGTAACCGGCACCCAGGTCGAGTGGCAGGTACCGGCGCCGTTGACCTGGAAGGGAGTCTGAGGCCGACCGGCGGGGCCATCACCTCCCGGTTCGCAGCCGTCGGGCGGAGCCGACCGTGAGCATCTCCAGCGCTCGGCCACGAGGGCCTCGGTCAGTCAGACCGCGGCGATCCCCTTGCCGATCAGGACCACGGCGAAGACCAGGAACAGCACCGCCATCACGACGGCGTTGTTCCGGCCCAGCCAGGTCTTCCACCCGACCAGGACGGCCTGGGCCCGGTCCTGGAGGACGACCGTCACCACCAGGGGTGTGGCCACGCCGAGCATCGCCACGAACACGTAGACGGCTACGGTGCCGACCTGCTGACCGGTGGACAGCCCGGCCGAAGCGATGGAGAGCGCAGCCGCCACGCCGACGATGAGGTTCTTCGGGTTGGCGGCGCCCACGACCACGCCCGCACCGGCGGACTTCCACGGGCCGAACCCGGCGATCCCGTCCATCCACTTCGGCAGTGACGTATCCTCGCCGGTCTGAGGCCTCCCACGGAGCTGTCGCCTCGCCGCCACCAGCAGGACGGCGCCGAGCACGATCCGGAGGACCCCTGCCCCGGTGGACGGGCCGGAGCCAGGGGACAGGTCGACGGTCCCGGCGATGGCCACCAACGCCCCCAGCACGGCGGCAACGCCCACGATGAACCCGACCAGGTAGCACGAGGCGTTGGCCACCGGCTTCCTGCTGAACAGCAACAGGATCGCCGCGATGATGTTGATCGGCGAGATCGTCACCACCAGGGCGAACGGGAGGATGTCCCCGATGGCGGATCGCATCGACCGGCTACCAGGTGCAGGCGATGTACTTCGCCTCGAGGTACTCGAGCATGCCCTCGTGACCGCCCTCACGTCCGATGCCGCTGTGCTTGGCCCCACCAAACGGGGCCGCCGGGTCCGACACGAGGCCCCGGTTGAGGCCGACCATGCCGCACTCGATCGCTTCCGACACCCGCAGGCCCTTGGCCAGGTCGCCGGTGTAGAGATAGGAGACGAGGCCGAACTCGGTGTCGTTGGCCATCTCGATCGCCTCGGCCTCGGTGGTGAAGGTGACGATCGGGGCGACCGGCCCGAAGATCTCCGTGCCGAGAATCTCGGCGGACGGCTCGACGCCGGTGAGCACGGTGGCCGGGTAGAACCATCCGGGGCCGTCGGGCACGCGGCCTCCGACCAGGGCCCGGGCTCCCCCGTCGAGCGCTCCCGACACCAGCTCGTCCACCTTGTCCCGGCTCGACGAGTTGACCAGCGGACCGAGCTGGACGCCGTCGTGGAGCCCCGGTCCCATCTCCAGCCCGGCCATCTCGGCGGCGAGGCGGGCGGAGAACTCCTCGGCGATCCCCTGCTGCACGTAGAAGCGGTTGGCCGAAGTGCACGCCTCGCCACCGTTGCGCATCTTGGCGATCATCGCTCCGGCCACTGCGGCGTCGAGGCCGGCGTCGTCGAACACGAGGAACGGGGCATTCCCGCCAAGCTCCATCGAGCAGCTGACGATGTTGTCGGCGGCGCTCCGCAGGAGCAGGGTGCCCACCTCGGTCGAGCCGGTGAACGAGAGCTTTCGGACCCGACGGTCGGCGAGGAGGGTCCCGACGAACTTCGACGAACGGTTGGAGGGGACGACGTTCACCACGCCCCCGGGGACTCCCGCCTCTTCGAGGACCTGGGCGATGGCGAGGGCGGTGAGCGGGGTCTCCGAAGCCGGCTTGCACACCACGGTGCAACCGGCGGCCAGCGCCGGCCCCACCTTGCGGGTGAGCATGGCTGCCGGGAAGTTCCAGGGGGTGACCAGCGCGGCGACCCCGATCGGTTGGCGGAGGACGAGGATCCGGTTCGACCCCGAAGGCGCCGTGGCGATCTCACCGTTGTTGCGGACCGCTTCCTCGGCGTACCAGCGGAAGAATTCGGCCGCATAGATGACCTCGCCTCGGGCGTCGGCCAGTGTCTTGCCGTTCTCCAGGACGATGAGCCGGGCCAGCTCCTCGGTGCGGCCCGTCATGAACTCGAAGGCCCGGCGGAGGATCTCGCCCCGGGAGCGGGGCGCGGTGGTGGACCAGCCGGGAAGCGCCTCGGCGGCGGCGTCGACAGCCAGGGCGGCGTCGGCCACGGTGCCGTTGGCCACGCGGGTCAGGGTCTCGCCGGTCGACGGATCGGCCACGGCCAGGAGCGAACCGTCCGACGACGCGCGCCACTCGCCGTCGACGTAGCAGCCGGTCGGCAGGTCGTCCGCCAGGGCGGCGAATGCCTCGGCGTGCCCGGTCGTTGCCTCTGTCGTCATGTCGGGACCTCCTGGTTCTCTCCGCCCGTTCCTATGCCGACCCGCCGGTGCGACGGTAGCGCGGCCTCACCTCCGCCGGTACGGAATCCCGGGCGACCGGGCGGCCGACGCCCGTCCCGCCGCGCCGCGTCCCGCCGGCTCCGGTCAGGGTGCTGCGGGCGGCGTGGGACCTGATCCGGTGACCGGGGGAGCGACCGGGGCACCGAGGTCCTCGGGGACCAGGGTCGGCGTGGAGCGGTTGAGGGTCTCTCCCCTGAAGAAGGCCGGGCTGCCGAAGCGCATCAGGACCATGGCCACCACGCCGACGATCGCCGAGACGAGGGCGATGAGGAACACCCCACCCACGTCGGAGTGCGGTGGGAACGGCAGGTGCCACGAGGTGTAGCTCTGGGCCTGGACGTTGTCGTAGTTCCAGTCCTCCCAGAGGCTCCAGCCCATGGCGAAGTACAGCATCGCCCCGCCGAGCACGGGGAAGATTCCCTTCATCCACAGGTCACGTCTGCTGCGGGTGAGCACCTTCCTGTAGTACCAGGCGCAGGTGAACCCGGTGAGACCGTAGTAGAAGGCGATGTACACCCCGATGGCGGTGACCGCGTCGGGGATGAGGTTGCCCCCGGCCAGGTGGTTGAACGCCACGTACAGCACGATCGAGATGCCGCCCATGGTCACGGTCGACACCGTCGGGGTGAGGTAGCGCTTGTGCATCCGGCCGAAGGCGTCGGGGATCGACTTGTAGGTCGCCATCGACAGCGTGGTGCGGGCCGTGGGGAGGATCGTGGTCTGGGTGGATGCCGTCGCCGAGGTCAGCACCATCAGGATGAGCAGACGGGCGGCGACCGAACCGAACGTGGTGTGGCCGAACACCGCGCCACCCAGGGCGGAGAACACGTCGCTGTAGTTGGCGGGGTTGGCCAGCCCGATGCCCGTCTTGCCCACACCGGCGAAGGCCTGGGCGCCCAGGGTGACGATGAAGTAGATGGCGAGCAACAGGACGGTGGAGATGATGGCAGCCAGCCCCGGGTTGCGTTCCCGGTCAGCTGTCTCCTCGTTGATCGACACCGAGGTGTCCCAGCCCCAGTAGATGAAGAGCATCAGGGTGAGCCCGGCGATGACCTTCGAGAACGACGGGCCGTGGAGGGGATTGAACCAACTCCAACTGAGCGCGAGATGGCTGGAGGGTGCCTTGCCGATGGCGACACGCACCAGGGCCACGACGGCGAACAGCGTGAGGGCGATCACCTCCACGGAGAGGAGGATCCGTTGGATCCTGGCCGACAGCTCGATGCCCCGGTAGCAGATATAGGTGAGGAGGACGATGAAGAGCACGCCGACGAGGAGGACCCACTCGCTCGTAGGGTTGTCGCCGATGCCCTTGGCCCCGAAGAGGAGGAACCCGTACTGGCCGCTCACCTGGGCCAGGCTGGCCATGACCAGGACGTCGGAGGCGATGATGCCCCACCCGCCCAGCCAGCCCACCCACGGCCCGAAGGTGCGCGTCCCCCAGGTGAACGTCGTGCCGCAGTCGGGATCCGCCTTGTTGAGTTCGCTGTACCCGATGGACACGAACAGCATGGGGACGAACGCCAGCACGACGATGACAGGTGACAGGACCCCGACCGCCACCACGATCAGGCCGAGGGTGGCAGCGAGGCTGTAGGCGGGAGCGGTGGAGGCCACGCCGATCACGATGTTCGAGACCAGGCTCACTGCATCCGACTTGAGCCCCTTCTCCAGGGGTGCGTCGGCCGGACGGTCGGTGTTCGCCAGGTCGGTCATCTCAGATCGGGCTCTCGTCGAGCATTGCGTCGGCCACCTTGACGAAGCCGGCGATGTTGGCGCCGGCCACGTAGTCGCCGGGCTGGTCGTACTCCTCGGCCGTCTGGCGGACCGTCTCGTGGATGCGTCTCATGATCTCTTGGAGCCTCCTGTCGACTTCCTCGGTGGACCACTGGGCGAGCTGCATGTCCTGGGCCATCTCGAGCCCGGACACGGCCACACCGCCGGCGTTGGCCGCCTTGCTCGGAGCGTAGAGGATCCCGGCGGCCGAGAAGCGGTCCACCCCGTCGGACACCGTCGGCATGTTCGCCCCCTCAGCCACCAGCATGACCCCGCCGTTGACCAGGCTGTCAGCGTCCTTGTAGCTGATCTCGTCCTGCGTGGCGCTGGGGAACGCACACTGTGCAGGCACGCTCCACAACGGGTTCTCTCCACCTCCGGTGACCGGGTGGTAGGTGGCGCGTGGGAACTCCTGCGCGTACTCGCGGATCCGCCCCCGGCGCTCGTTCTTGAGGCGCTTCACCCATTCGAGCTTGTCGCGGTCGATGCCGTCGGGATCGTGCACGAACCCGTCGGAGTCGGAGAGGGTGACCGTGCGGGCACCGAGCTCGAGGAGCTTCTCCACGGTGAACTGGGCCACGTTCCCGCTGCCCGAGACGAGACAGGTCTTGCCGTCCAGGGTGTCGTCCCTGGTCGCCAGCATCTCGCGGGCGAAGTACACGACGCCGTACCCGGTGGCCTCCTGGCGGATGCGGGATCCCCCCCACTTGATCCCCTTGCCGGTGATCGCCCCGACGAACCGCTTGGCGATGCGCTTGTACTGGCCGAAGAGGTAGCCGATCTCCCGCTCGCCCACACCGATGTCCCCGGCGGGCACGTCGGTGAACTCACCGATGTAGGGGTAGAGCTCGGTCATGAAGGACTGGCAGAACCGGCGGATCTCCGACTCGCTCCGCCCCTTCGGATCGAAGTCCGAGCCTCCCTTGGCCCCGCCCATCGGGAGGGAGGTCAGTGAGTTCTTGAAGGTCTGCTCGAAGGCCAGGAACTTCAGGAGGCCAGGGCCCACGGTGGGGTGGAAGCGGAGGCCCCCCTTGTAGGGGCCGATCGAGCTGCTCATCTGGACCCGGTAGCCCCGGTTGACATGGATCTCCCCGTCGTCGTCGACCCAGTTGACCCCGAAGCTGATGACCCGGTCGGGCTCGACCAGTCGTTCGAAGACCTTGTCCAGGACGTACCGGGGCTGCCGGACCAGCACCGGCTCGAGCGACCTGCTCACCTCCCGGACCGCCTGGTGGAAATCGACCTCACCGGGGTTCTTCGACTCGACCTTGGCCAGTACCTCCCGGAGCTGCTCCTTGGCCCGGGAGGGTGCCTTCCGCCGAGCGGCTCCTGGTGTCATGCCCACATCTTTCGATGCCCCCCGCCGGCCCGGCAGGGTCGAAAGTCCCAATACCCCGCCCACCGAGCGCCTTGCGACAGATGCCCTGTCGGGGCCCGCGGGTAGCGACATCGGGGATGGGACCTTTGGCACTGGCAGCCGGGTCACCGGGCGCGGATACTGAGCAATGGGACAGGGGAGCCCAGGGCCGCGGCAGCGGACGAGATCGACGGAGGTAGCGATGCGAGTACTGGTCATCGGAGCCGGGGGGGTCGGTACGGCCGTCGCCCACTCCACGGCGAAGTGGAACCTGTTCGAACGTGTGGTGGTGGCGGATTACGACCTGACCAAGGCCCAGCACGCAGTGGCCGGCGCTGGCGACCGGTTCGCCGCCTACCAGCTGGACGGGAGCGACGAGCAGGCCGTGGTCAGCCTGATGGAGAGCGAGCGGGTGGACGCTGTGCTCAACGCACTGGACCCCCGGTTCGTGATGCCCATCTTCCGGGCCGCGTTCACCGCCGGGGTGACGTACCTCGACATGGCCATGTCCCTCTCGCACCCCCATCCCACCGACCCGTACCGGGTGCCCGGGGTCAAGCTGGGGGACGAGCAGTTCGCCATGGAGGACCAGTGGAAGGAGCGTGGGCTGTTGGCCCTGTGTGGCATCGGGGTGGAGCCCGGGCTGTCCGACGTGTTCGCCCGCTACGCCTCCGACAACCTGTTCTCCTCCATCGACGAGATCGGGGTCCGGGACGGCGCCAACCTGATCGTCGAGGGGTACGAGTTCGCCCCGTCGTTCTCCATCTGGACCACGATCGAGGAGTGCCTCAACCCGCCGATCATCTGGGAGAAGGGCAAGGAGTGGTTCACCACTGCGCCGTTCAGCGAGCCCGAGACGTTCACCTTCCCGGCGGGCATCGGGCCAGTGGAGTGCGTCAACGTCGAGCACGAGGAGGTGCTTCTGATCCCCCGCTGGATCGACGCCAAGCGGGTGACCTTCAAGTACGGCCTCGGCGACGAGTTCATCGGTGTGCTCTCCACCCTGCACAAGCTGGGACTCGACTCGACCACCCCGATCCGGGTCGGCAACGTCGAAGTCTCCCCCCGGGACGTGGTCGCCGGGTGCCTGCCCGATCCGGCCCAGCTGGGTCATCTGATGTCCGGTGTGACCTGCGCGGGCACCTGGGTGACCGGCACCGGAACGGACGGGTTCCCCCGGGAGGTCTACTTGCATCATGCCGTCGACAACAAGTGGTGCATGTCCGAGTTCGACTCCCAGGCAGTGGTGTGGCAGACGGCCATGAATCCGATCGTGGCCCTCGAACTCCTCGACTCGGGTGCATGGTCCGGTCAGGGTGTGGTCGGGCCCGAGGCTCTTCCGGCCGACCCGTTCCTCGACCTGCTCAACACCCACGGCGCCCCCTGGGCACTCGAGGAGCGCACCCCCGCCAAGGGTTGACGGCGCCGATCGACTGGCGCCCGGGAGCGACAGGTGCCCCGGCCGTCAGGTGGCGGGACCGGTAGGCCCGGCTCCAGTGGCAATCCCGGGAGCCGGGCGGCAACTCGATGAAACCGGCAGCTCGACGAAAGGAGTGGTCCCCATGGCCATGGCACACGACGTGATCAGGAACTTCATCGGTGGGGCCTCGGCGGAGGCCGAGGACGGGTTGACCTACGGTCTCGTCGACCCCGTCTCGGGCGAGCAGTACGCGGAGGCGCCCCGCTCCCAGCCCCACGACGTGGACCGGGCGTATCGGGCCGCCCAGGACGCGTTCGAGACGTGGTCGACGGCGACGCCGTCCCAGCGCAGCCTGGCGCTGCTGCGGTTCGCCGACGCCCTCGAGGCGCGGTCGGACGAGTTGGTGGACATCGAGTGCCGCAACACCGGTAAGCCTCGGGGCCTGACGACGTCCGAGGAGATCCCCCCCATGATCGACCAGATCCGCTTCTTCGCCGGTGCCTGCCGGCTGCTCGAGGGGCGTTCGGCCGGTGAGTACATGGAGGGCTTCACCTCGTTCGTCCGTCGCGAGCCGATCGGCGTCTGCGCCCAGATCACACCGTGGAACTACCCGATGATGATGGCGGTGTGGAAGTTCGCCCCGGCGATCGCCGCCGGCAACACGGTCGTGCTCAAGCCGGCCCACACCACGCCGGCGAGCACCGTCTTCATGGCCGAGGTGGCCGCCGAGTTCCTTCCGCCCGGGGTGTTCAACGTCGTGTGCGGCCAGAACCACGAGATGGGTGCCGCACTGCTCGAGAGCCCTATCCCCCGCATGGTCTCCATTACCGGTAGCGTCCGTGCCGGGCGTGAGATCGCCAGGGCCGCGGCAGAGGACCTCAAGCGCGTCCATCTCGAACTGGGGGGCAAGGCGCCGGTCGTCGTGTTCGACGACGCCGACGTGGAGGCGACCGCCGAGGCGATCGCCGTCGCCGGGTACTTCAACGCCGGTCAGGACTGCACCGCAGCGACCCGGGTGCTGGCCGGCCCCCGGATCCACGACGAGCTGGTCTCCGCCCTCACCGCCGCGGCCCGTCGCCGCACTCTCGGTGGCCCCGACGACGCCGGCGTGGACGTGGGCCCGCTCAACAGTGCCGCTCAACTCGAGCGGGTGAGCGGGTACCTCGAGCGCCTGCCGGATCACGCCGAGCTCCAGACGGGCGGGCACCGCTTCGGTGACCGGGGGTTCTTCTTCGAGCCCACGGTGGTGACCGGCCTGGCCCAGGACGACGAGCTCATCCAGGAGGAGGTCTTCGGTCCCGTCGTCACCGTCCAGCGCTTCGGCGACGAGGACGAGGCGGTGAAGTGGGCCAACGACGTGGAGTTCGGACTGGCGTCCTCGGTATGGACCCGCGACCATGCCCGGGCCATGCGGATGTCGGCCCGCCTCGACTTCGGCTGCGTGTGGATCAACGCCCACATCCCGCTGGTCGCCGAGATGCCGCACGGTGGGTTCAAGCACTCGGGCTACGGGAAGGATCTGTCCGTCTACGGATTCGAGGACTACACACGGATCAAGCACGTGATGAGCGCCACGGCACCGTAGGGGTCGCCCACGAGGCTCCGCCGCAGGGGTTCCGCCCACGGGGTGGTCTGCCGCTGGGCGGCGGCCCGATCACAGTGGGATGTTGCCGTGCTTCTTCTCGACCGGGGCTTCGGAGCGCTTGCTGCGCAACGACCGAAGTGACGAGGTGACCAACGCCCGGGTCTCGGAGGGTCTGATCACCGCATCCACGTAGCCGCGGTCGGCGGCGGCGTAGGGGTTGTCGTACTCGCGGCGGTACTCGGCCACGAGCCGGTCCCGAAGCGCCGGATCGTCGCCGGCGGCCAGCTCATGATGGTGCACGATGTTGACGGCACCGTCGGCGCCCATCACCGCGACCTCGGCGGTCGGCCACGCCAGGTTCACGTCGGCCCGAAGATGCTTGGAGCCCATCACCACGTAGGCACCGCCGTAGGCCTTCCGGGTGATGACCGTCACCTTGGGCACGGTCGCCTCCGCATAGGCGTAGATGAGCTTGGCCCCCCTGCGGATGATCCCCTGCCACTCCTGGTCCGTCCCGGGCAGGAACCCGGGGACGTCGACGAAGGTGAGGATGGGGATTCCGAAGGCGTCACAGGTGCGCACGAAGCGGGCGGCCTTCTCGGCGGCGTCGATGTCGAGTGTCCCGGCCAGGTGGAGGGGCTGGTTGGCGACGACGGCGACCGAGGAGCCGTCGACGCGTCCCAATCCGCAGATGACGTTGGGGGCGAACGACTCGTGGACCTCCAGCATCGCCCCGTCGTCCAACACGCCCGAGATCACGTCCCGCATGTCGTAGGGCGTGGTGTCCGAGTCGGGCACCAGATGGTCGAGCTCGAGGTCCTCCGAAGTCACGGTCTCGGTGGCGGTGCTGGCGTAGCGTGGCGGTCCGGACCGACTGCTCTGGGGAAGGTAGCCGAGCAGCGCCCGCACGAAGTCGAAGGCGTCCACCTCGTCCGATGCGACATAGTGGGCGTTGCCCGAGCGGCTGGCATGTGTGGCGGCACCGCCGAGCTCCTCGAAGCCGACCTCCTCACCGGTCACCGCCTTGATGACGTCCGGACCGGTGATGAACATGTGGGAGAGCTGGTCCACCATCACGGTGAAATCGGTGAGGGCGGGCGAGTAGACGGCACCTCCGGCGCAGGGTCCGGCGACGACCGAGACCTGGGGCACGTACCCCGATGCCACGGTGTTGCGGTAGAAGATCTCGCCGTAGAGGGCGAGGGAGACGACGCCTTCTTGGATGCGGGCGCCACCCGAGTCGTTGATCCCGACGATGGGGCACCCGATCTGCAGGGCGATGTCCATCATCTTCACCACCTTCTGCCCGAAGACCTCCCCGAGCGAGCCGCCCAGCACGCTGAAGTCTTGGGAGAACAGGCAGATCTCCCGTCCGTGCACCGTGGCGAGCCCGGTGACCACGCCGTCACCGTAGGGGCGGTCGCCGGCCGGGTCCGGGTCACCGGTGCCGTGCCGGGCCAGGGCGTCGAATTCGCGGAACGAGCCGGGGTCGACCAGAGCATCGATCCGCTGGCGCGCTGTCAGCTTCCCGTGGGCGGCCTGGCGCTGCGTGGCCACCGACTCCGCCTCCCGGTACACCATCCGGCGCCGCTCCTCGAGGGCCTCGATCCTCGACGCGGTAGTGGGTCCCTCGGATGCCGGTGTCATGGGACCCTCCCGTCCGGGGGCGCGTCGACCACCCGGCAGAGGACCTCCCCCCGCTGGACCTCGTCCCCGACCTTGGCAGAGAGACCCCGGACCCATCCGTCCGCCGGGGCGCACAGGGACTGCTCCATCTTCATCGCCTCCACCTCGACCACCGTCTCGCCTTTCGTCACGTGCTGGCCGTCGCCCGCCACCAGCTTGACCACGCGGGCCTGCATGGGGCTGGCCACTGTGTCGCTCGACGTGCCGGCCCCCGCTCCTGCCTGCTCTCTCCGGTGGCGCGGCGGTGGCGGGGGGAGAGCCGGCCCACCCCGGGGCCCCAGGCCCCCGAGGTCTCCGGGGACGGTGACCTCCACGCGGCGACCGTCCACCTCGAGGGTGAGATGCCGGCGCCCGGCGCCGGCGCCCGGCGGCTCGCTCTCCTCCGATCCCTCCTCCGATGCGGGCAGGGCGTCGAGATCGTCGGCCAGGACCGTCTCGATCCAGTGGGTGTGGACCCGGAACGGCTCCGACACGAAGTCGGGATGCTCGGCCACCAGGCGGTCCATCGGCAGTACGGTGGCGACTCCCTCCACCTCGAATTCCGAGAGGGCGCGGCGGGCGCGGGCCAGCGCCTGCCGGCGGTCCCTTCCGTACACGATCAACTTGCCGAGCAGCGAGTCGAACTCAGCCGGAAGGGTGTCGCCTTCCTCGTAGGCGCCGTCCCAGCGCACCCCGGGCCCCGACGGCACCCTCCACCGCTCGAGCCGTCCCGGACTCGGAAGGAACCCGTTGGCCGGGTCCTCGCCGTTCACCCGGAACTCGATGGCATGGCCGGTCACCACCGGGTCGTCGTAGTCGATCAGGCCGCCCGAGGCGATGCGCAGCTGCTCCACCACCACGTCGCATCCGGTGACCAGTTCGGTCACCGGATGCTCGACCTGGAGCCGGGTGTTGACCTCGTTGAACGAGATCGTGCCGTCCGGTGCCAGGAGGAACTCGCAGGTGCCGGCGTTCACGTAGCCGGCCTCGGCCAGGATCGCCTTGGACGCGTCGTACAGCCGGTGGACCTGCTCGTCGGTGAGGAAGGGAGCGGGCGCCTCCTCCACGAGCTTCTGGTTCCTGCGCTGCAGCGAGCAGTCCCGGGTGGAGAGGACGACCACCTTGCCGGTGCGATCGGCGAGGCACTGGGTCTCGAGGTGGCGGGCCTGGTCGAGATAGCGCTCGACGAAGCACTCCCCGCGGCCGAAGGCGGCGGTCGACTCGCGCACGGCCGACTCGTAGGCCCGGTCGAGCTCCTCCGGCCCCCGGACCACCTTCATGCCCCGGCCCCCGCCGCCGAACGCCGCTTTGATCAGGAGCGGATAGCCGTGCTCGTCGGCGAAGGACCGGATCTCCGACACCTCCCCTGCGGGCTGGGGCAGGCCCGGGACCAGCGGGGCTCCCACCGCGGCGGCGATCCGACGGGCCACGGTCTTGTCACCCAGGTCGCGGATGGCCTTGGCCGGTGGGCCGATCCATGTCAACCCGGCGTCGACCACTGCCTGGGCGAAGTCGGCGTTCTCGGCCAGGAAGCCGTACCCGGGGTGCACGGCGTCGGCACCGGCCCGGAGGGCCACCGCGACGAGGGTGCCGATGGCCAGGTACGTGTCGGCGGGCCTGGTACCTCCGAGGGCGAAGGCCTCGTCGGCCAGCCGCACGTGTGGCGCGTCCAGCTCCTGGTCGGCGTAGACGGCGACACAGCTGAGCCCGGTGTCGTGACAGCCCCGTATCAGCCGGACGGCGATCTCACCCCGGTTGGCGATCAGTACCTTGTCCACGTCGACCTCCGGCTCACAGGAGTTCCGGTGCCTGATAGGTGCCCCACTCCCGCCGCAGGACGTCGCAGACCTCCCCGATCGTGGCCCCCAGGACCAGGGCCTGCTTCAGCGGATAGAGGACGTTGACGGAGCCGGCGGCGGCCTCGCCGACGGCCTCCAGCGCCTGGCGCAGCGCGGCCTCGTCCCGACGGTCCCGCATGCGCTTCAACCGGCCGCTCTGGTCCCGTTCCACGTCGGGGTCGATCCGCAGGGGCTGGTAGTGCTCCTCTTCGTCGACGGTGAAGGCGTTGACGCCCACCACCACCCGGTCGCCGGAGGAGATGTCCTGCGCGATGCGGTAGGCGTTCCGCTCGATCTCGGCCTTCTGGAACCCGCAGTCGATGCCGGCCGCGGCCCCGCCCATCTCCTCCACCTCGGCGATCAGCTCGGTCACGTGCTCCTCGATCTCGTCGGTGAGCCGCTCGATGGCGTAGGAGCCGCCCAGCGGGTCGACGATCTCGGGGAGGTCGGTCTCCTCGGCCAGCACCTGCTGGGTGCGGACGGCGAGCCGCGCCGCTTTGTCGGTGGGCAGTCCGATGGCCTCGTCGAAGGAGTTGGTGTGGAGCGACTGGGTGCCCCCGAGCACGGCGGCCAGCGCAGCCAGGGCGACCCGGACCAGGTTGACCTCCGGCTGTTGGGCGGTCAGCTCCACGCCGGCCGTCTGTGTGTGGAACCGGAGCTTCATCGACTTCGGGTCGCGTGCACCGAACTGGTCCCGCATGATGCGTGCCCACAGCCGGCGGGCGGCGCGGAACTTGGCCACCTCCTCGAGCACGGTGGTCCGGGCCACGAAGAAGAACGACAGCCGGGGCGCGAATTCGTCCACCGCCAGCCCCGCGGCGACGGCGGCCCGGACGTACTCGATGGCGTTCGCCAGTGTGAAGGCCAGCTCCTGCACAGGTGTGGCCCCCGCCTCGGCGATGTGGTAGCCGGAGATGGAGATGGTGTTCCACCGGGGGAGTTCCGTCCGGCAGTAGGCGAAGATGTCGGTGGTGAATCGGAGTGACTGTCTCGGCGGGAAGATGTGGGTACCGCGGGCGATGTACTCCTTCAGGACGTCGTTCTGGATGGTCCCGGCCAGTCTGGGGACGTCGGCTCCCTGCTCTTCGGCGACGAGCTGGTACATCAGGAGCAGGATCGCCGCCGGGGCGTTGATCGTCATCGACGTCGAGACGTCATCGAGCGCGATGCCGTCGAAGAGGATCCGCATGTCGTCGAGGGAGTCGATGGCCACCCCGACCCGTCCGACCTCCCCGCAGGCCAGCGGGTGGTCCGAGTCATAACCCATCTGGGTGGGGAGGTCGAAGGCCACCGACAGGCCGGTCTGCCCGGCGGCGATGAGCTCCCGGTAGCGTTGATTGGACTCGGCGGCGGTGCCGAACCCGGCGTACTCGCGGATCGTCCAGGGGTGGCCGCGGTACATGGTCGGGTAGACGCCGCGGGTGAACGGGTACTCCCCGGGGGCACCGAGGCTGGTGCCTGGGTCGAACCCGGGCGCGCTCTCCGGCCCGTAGACGGGGGCGAGGGAGAATCCGGACTCCGACCGGTCGCCGTTCACGCGGACCGCTCGGTGCGGTTCAAGGTAGCAAGGGACCGCGGCCAACCAAGGCGATCCAGGCACACGGTCGTCACGGTGCGCGGCCCCTGACGTGACACCTCGGGCACGGTGCCCCTACCCGGGCCCGTCCGGCCCGCCTGACAACAGGGGACGCAGCAGGTCCCGGACCGACACCATCCCGACCACGTGCCCTTCACCATCGACCACGGGAAGGTGGCGGATGGCGCCGTCCAGCATCTGATAGGCGCCGTCGCCGAGGGTATCGCCCGCCCGGGCGGCTACCAGATTGGTGGTCATCGCCTCGCCTGCGGTCACCGCGTCCACGTCCGCACCCTGCGCCAGTTGGGCGACGAGATCGCGCTCGGAGATCATGCCCTGGGCGTGAGCCGGGTCTCCGACGACCAGCGCACCCACGTTCTCGACCCACAAAGCGTGGGCCACCTCTCGCAGCGTCTCGTCCGAGCCGGCGAACACCGGCTCCCGGTAGTTGAGGCTCTCCATCTTGTCGTGCAGCGACGGGGGCATCGCACCTCCTCCGGCCGTGGGATCCGGCGCCGCCGCGGATGGAGGACCTCCCTCCACAGCCCGCGACCCTCGGACCAGTCTGACGCCGGTCTGTGGCTGCCGACAGGGCCGAAAGTCCCCAGCGTCGGATGCGGCCCTGGTCGGGGCGTTGGTACCGGGAGGCGACGGCGAAACCGGGTGGCCTACGCTAGGGGCCAGGCCGGCTCGTAAGCTGCACCGGGAGGGCGACCCGTGGCGTGCCACCGGATCGGTCCTCCGGCACCGGACGGGAAGGAGCTCGGCATGGCTACGAACCTCAGGCGATCGGGTGGACCGGCCGGTTCCGGTCTCCGCTGATGGCCGGCGCCGACACCGAGGGGGCCGGGTTGGTGTGGCCGGATCTGACACTGACCCGCTGGCAGGGGACCCGGGACACGCTCCACATGTGGACGCAGGTCGTCGGGAAAGTGCGTCTCTCCCTCGAACCCATGGCCAACCACTGGTGGCAAGTCCCCCTCTACGTGTCGGCCCGGGGTCTCACGACATCACTGATGGGTGCCGGGGAGCGTGGACTCGACATCGAATTCGACTTCGTCGACCATCTTCTGTACCTTCGCTCCACGGACGGGCGGAGCCGCTCGGTGGCGCTCGAGCCCCGCAGTGTGGCCGACTTCTATACAGCGACCATGGTAGCCCTCGGCGACCTAGGGGTGCGTGTGGAGATCTACCCCCTTCCGGTGGAGGTGCCGGTCGCCGTCCCGTTCGAGCGTGACACGGCGCATCGTTCCTACGACCCGCACGCGGCCCGCCGGTACTGGCTGGCGCTGTTGCAGGCCCACCGGGTGATGTCCCGGTTCCGGGCTGGGTTTCTGGGCAAGGCCAGTCCGGTCCACTACTTCTGGGGAGCGCCCGACCTCGCCGTGTCGCGGTACTCCGGCAAGAGGGCGCCGGTGCATCCGGGAGGGATCCCGAACTGCCCTGACCGGGTCCAGGTGGAGGCCTACAGCCACGAGGTCAGCAGCTGCGGGTTCTGGCCCGGGGGAAGTGCGGAAGGCTCGTTCTACTCATACGCCTACCCCGAGCCGGACGGCTTCTCCGAGTGGCAGGTCGAACCGGATGGCGCCTACTACGACCACGGTCTCGGCGAGTTCGTGCTGCCCTATGCCGCCGTGCGCACCTCCGCCGATCCCGACGCCATGCTTATGGCGTTCTTCCAAAGCACCTACGACGGTGCCGCCGTGCTGGCCGGGTGGAACCGTGCGGCACTCGAGCGGCTGCCGTGAGCCTCGGTGGGGATGGAGCGTCCCCCGCCAAGGTCGGCAAAGCGGCCAACCGGAACGAGACCGGTGTGCCCGGTGGCCCGTGACCGTGGGCTCCTGCCAGCCGGAGCCGGGGCCTGCCGCCCGGTCACCGGAACACCGTCCAGAGGAGATGGACCGTCGTGTCGAAGCTGGTGACCACTGCTCTGCTGGACCTGAGGAGTTGACCGTGGGGCGTGTGGACGGCAAGGTGGCCATGGTCACGGGTGGTGCCGGGGGGATCGGCAGCGCCACCTCTCGCGGCCTGGCCAGGGAGGGAGCCTCGGTCGTGGTCGTCGACATCGATGCGGTCGGAGCGGCGCGGGTGGCGGAGGACATCGATGCCTCGGGTGGCTCCGCCACCGCGGTGCAGGCCGACCTGTCCGAAGAGGCCGAGGTGATCTCGGCGATCGCCGCCGCGGCCGACCGGTACGGGCGCCTCGACATCCTCCACAACAACGCCGCCCTCACCGACTCCGACTTCCTGTCCCGCGACACCGAGGTGACCGGTCTGTCGATGGAGGTCTGGGAGAGGACGATGGCGGTCAACCTGCGCAGCCAGGTGCTCACCTGCAAACATGCGATCCCCGTGATGGTGCAGAACGGGGGAGGATCCATCGTCAACATGTCGTCCGGAGCATCCCTCAAGGGCGACTCGACCCGCACCGCCTACGGCGTCTCCAAGGCCGGGGTCAACGCCCTCACCATGTACGCGGCCACCGGTCACGGCAAGTCGGGCGTCCGGGTGAACACCATCGTTCCCGGCCTCGTCATCACCGACGCGGTCCGCACCCACCTTACCGAGAGCATGCTGGAAGGGCTCGGCCGCTCGACGCTGACGCCCTTCCTCGGACAGCCCGATGACATCGCCAACCTGGTTGTCTTCCTGGCGTCGGACGAGTCCCGCTACATCACCGGCCAGATGATCGTCATCGACGGCGGAATGTCCGCCCACGTAGGGCGCCTCGGAGGCGACGGCGACTGAGCCCCCACCGGGCCCGGTGGCGTCGGATCGGAAGCGGTCGGCTCAGTGGCTGTCCCGGCCCGCCCGAGGTCGACTGCTCACGAGGGGCCGAGCACGTAGTCGCCGGTGTCCGGGTGGTGGTACCAGCCGCTCGACGCCTGGGTCCCCCCGTCCACGTGGATGGTCTGACCCGTCACGTAGCTGGAAAGATCGCCGGCCAGGAACACGGCGGCGCCGGCCATCTCGTCGACGTGGCCAGGACGCCCCATGGGAACGGTCAGCGCAAAGCCCCGCTCCGCACCGGGAGGGGCCACCGAGGCCATTCCCTCGGTCAGGGTGATGTCGGGTGCCAGGGCGTTCACCCGGATGTCGTGGGGGGCCAACTCCAGCGCCGCCGTCTTGGTGAAGTTGATCACGCCGGCCTTGGCCGCGGCGTAGGCGGCGTACCCCGGTGCGGCCCTCACCCCCTCGATCGAAGTGATGTTGATGATGCTGCCGCCGGTACCCGCCTCGACCATCAGTCGAGCCACCCGCTGGGTACACAGGATGACGTGGCGGAGGTTGGCCCGGTAGAGGGCGTCCCAACCGTTCTCGGACGTGTCGAGGAGCGGCGACAGGAACACGCCCCCGGCGTTGTTGACCAGGATGCTGACCGGTCCCAGCTCGGCGGCGGTGCGGGCCAGCGCGTTGTCCACCTCGGTCGACTCACGGACGTCGGTGGTGATGCCGAGCCCGCCCACCTCCTCGGCGGCCGACGCAGCGGTGGCGGCGTCCCGCTCCCAGATCGCCACTGAGGCCCCGAATGCCGACAGGCCACGAGCGATGCCCCGGCCGATCCCCGCCCCACCACCCGTCACGACGGCCACCCTGCCGTCGAGCAGAACCGACGAAGGATCCATAGACACGATGGCACCAGCCTTGTAGGTTCGAGGGAGATCAGACGTTGTCAGGCCGGCGATGCCGGTCGGAGGGGGAAGTATGCCAAGGATCGAGCCCATCCCGCTGGGGGAGCTGGCCGAGGAGCCCCGACGGATCATCGAAGAAGGGGTGGCCGACGGCACCTACGCCACTCCCGTCCCCCTGCAGATCTTCGCCTACCGCACGGCGCAGATCCTCATGACCAACGCGGCCCGTGGGGCGTGGGGGAAGCAGAGCCTCCTCGGTGGGCGGATCCTCGAGCTGATCCGGATCCGCAGCGCGCAGCTGGGCGAGTGCCAACCGTGCATGCAGTCCCGCAAGCACGACTCCATCACCGATGAGGACGTTGCCTGCCTGGTCGCACCGGGCCATTCGGATCTGACCGAGCAGGAACGCCTGGCCGTGGAGTTCCTCGACCTGCTCTCGGCCGACCACCATGCCATCGACGACGAGGTGTACCGGCGGCTCAGCCGGGTCTTCACCGCGGCCCAGATCGTCGAACTGGGATTCACCTGCGCCACGGCGATGGGCACCCACCGGTTCATCCACACCCTCGACGTGTACGGCAGCAGCGAGCCGGTGATCGCCTACGACCCGAGCCAGGTCGACACCGCCTACGCCGACGCCCCCCAACGGGAATCGGCATGAGCGAGACGGTGTTCGTGACGGGAGCCACCGGTCTCGCCGGAGCCAACGTCAGTCGGCTGCTGGTCGAGCGGGGGGACACGGTGCGTGCGCTGGCCCGCTCTGGCGCCGACACCGAACCGCTGGTGGCACTGGGCATCGAGGTGGTCACCGGGGACATAACCGATGCCGCCGACGTCCGACGGGGCGCCACCGGATGCGACTCAGCCATCCACTGCGCCGCGCTCCTGGGCGGGGCAAGTCAGGACATCGACGACTTCCGGGCGGTCAACGTGGACGGCACGAGGCACGTGCTCGACGCCGCCGAGGCTGTCGGCATGCGCCGGGTGGTCGCCGTCAGCACCGGCACGTTCTTCGACACGTCGGGTGGCCTCGAGCGGGAGGATGCACCGGTGTCCGACGAGCCGAGTTCGGATCCCTACACCGTCACCAAGATGGCTGCCTTCCAGGACGCCATGGCCCGCTCCGCGGCCGGACAGGACGTGGTCAGCACCCACCCCGGGGCCATCTTCGGGCCCTCACCGGTGGCCAGCAATGCGCTGGGCAGGACCAGCTTCAACAGAGTGTTGGTATCGTCCCTCCGCCAGCGGCTCTCGCAGTACCTGCGGTTTCCGGTGAGTTGGGTCTTCGGTGACGACGTCGCCCGCGGGTGCATCCTCGCCCTGGACAACGGCGTCTCGGGCGAGCGGTACATGCTCGACGGCCGCCCGGAGGACATCGTGAGCATCGCCGGGGCATGCAGTCGCATCTGCGAGCTGGCCGGGATCGATCACCGGGTGACCGACATCGAGCCGTCCGACGATCCCGAAGTGGCCCAGGTCTTCGGACCGACCTTGGTGGCCATTGCCGCCAAGGCGGCCACGGAGAAGCCGTCTCGTCGGGTGCTGACCGACTCGAAGACCTACAAGAGGCTGGGTTATGACCCCATCTCCCTCGACGAAGGCCTGCTCCTCACCACCGAGTGGCTGCGCTCGATCGGGAAGGTCGATTGACGGCACCACACCGCGGGCCGGTACGCGTCCGGTCGACCATCGACGACGGCATCGGGAGCCTTCCCCGCTGACTGGTGTGCGTGGTCGCGTCGCGCTGCCGGCTGACGGATCGGAGACCGAGGAGCATCGTTGACGGGGAGATCGTCGCCCCAATGGAGTTGTTCGCGTGGTTCGGAGGGTGGCACTGCTGGCCGCCGTCGGACTGGTGACCGGGTTAGGTGCCACGACGGGTTCGGCCTTCCCGGCTGGAGCGTCCTCCCAGGGGCGACCGAGGTCCAGGCCCTGTCGGCCATGGTGCAGGACAGTTGCACCCACGCCACGGTGGCCGGGCTCGCGGTGTCGGCTTCGCTGCCGGGGACACCGCCCGTCTGCCCTACGTCGGTGTGATCCGGACGGTTCGTGTTCGGGACCCTGGCTCCCGGCACGTATCGACTGACCGTGTCCGCACCAGGCTACGAACCGCTCAGCGACACCTCCGGCCCCGGGGCCGACGTCACCAAGCACCCCGGTCCCGAACGGTGTGCCGGCTGGACGCTGGAGGCATCGTGGTCATCGATCTTGACGGTCCTCAATAGTGGCGCTCAGTCGTGTGTCTCCGGGATCGACCAACAGAGCAGTGCCCACGTGGACCGAGCTGGGACAGACCTCGACAATGCGGCCATGAAGTATCTGCAGGTGGTCAGGCAGGTCGACAGTGCCAGGTCGCCCCGTCCCCGCCTCGTTGTCCGCTGCGACTACGAACCGGCCGGTTCGCGCTCGGCGGACCGCTCGGTGCGATGGGAGGTCCGGCTGCGGTACCGGACCATGCCGGTGCTATCGCAGCCGAACGGGGCCCACAGCTCTCGCACGCTCGACTGCCGCTCTCACAAACCCTTGGGCAGGAGCCCTCGGGACCAGCTCCGAATTCCGTGGCGAGCTGTGGGGTGTGGCGCGTCGGGAGGGGACGGGCTGAGCAAGAATCGCCTGACCTGGTGGGCCGTGCCAGTCTCGATCTCGTCACCTTGGGATAAGAAAGGGGGCTTTCGGATTTCGCTGTCGGTCCTCGTTTGTCGCAGCGGGTTCTGTTTTCGCAGGTCAGACGTGGTGAGTGCGAAGAGGCCCGAGATGAGGCGCGACGCCCTGCGACGCAGAACGACAGAATTGTTGGGTCAATTGTTGGGCAGAAGCTGCTCCACAGCTCCACGTATCCCAATAACGCGGTTCTACGGGCAAGAGCGTCCCCTACCGAATCAGGCACTTCGGGGGCACCTTCTAACTGCACCAGATCGCCCTGGCGCGGACTCAGGAGCCGGTATCGACCCTCAGGGGTTCCCGGACACGGTCACGGAGCCCCCGCCTTGTCGCCGGCGTGGGCCCCGGGATTGTCGGTGATGGTCATTGATCCGGTCACCGTGTTGTTGGGACAGGTCACCCCTCCGACGCTGTGGGTGATGATCACCTAGCCCGAAAGGACGTTGCCCTTGCTGGCACAGGCCGCCCCCCCGATCTCTCTTTCCGCACATCTGAAGCACGTTTCACGTCCCCCAGCCCTCGGCTCGCTCCACGCTGTGGATCTCCAGGCGCTCCAGGTCGGACACCAGTTCACGTAGTTGGCGGGCGGCGTTGATCCGGGG
>Ga0224558_1001599_pt1 | contig 23244 bp, 23 predicted proteins | sample 714S32024metaG_FD_180682 | JGI IMG/M metagenome (GOLD analysis project Ga0224558, IMG submission 180682) | Peat soil microbial communities from Stordalen Mire, Sweden - 717 S3 20-24 | ecosystem: Environmental > Terrestrial > Soil > Wetlands > Peat | place: Sweden: Norrbotten County, Stordalen...
GCTCAAGACATTGCTCACATTGACGGAGGGTATCGCCCTCGCGTCGAGATTAATGTCCTGAACGCTGCTTATCGTTGGCCGGTTTTCAGGTGATCACGTATGGCCGGTTTTGGGTGTTCACCGAGGTGATCTGAGGCCAGAGTTCCTGCCAAACCCCAAGGTTATATTTGAGACCGGCGAGCAGGTGCACCACCGTCGAGCCGGCGACTGCCCGGATGGTCTGCTCCCTATCGGCAAGGTCTGCTGGGAACAATGCCCCTCCGGCAACTGGTCTCGGGTTGCGACCTACCAAGCGGAACGGCCTCTTCCTGGCCGCCAGGATCTTGGCTAGTTCATTTCCGATCGGCCCGCCGGCACCAAGGATCGTAGTCATTGTCGTCACTTGACCTCCAGACTTCGCCGCTGCTCCGAACCTTCTCAGGGTCACCAGGAAGCCTCCGTGCAAGTTAGAAATGTTCCATTTCGTGTCCGTAGATGAGTCTTACGCTCGGATAGGCTCTCGCGAAGGCGCGCAGTCGTTCCAGGCTTACGCGGCCGCGAGCGGTTCCGGCGTCATTCCAGCCACGTGGGCCGACGCCGGTCTTGAAAGCCCAGGCGAAGTGGCTTGCATCGCCGGTCAGTAGAACTGGCGTGGCGCCGTTGATCAGAAACGCCATGTCGTCGTCGGTATGGCCGGGCGCGGAGATGGCCCAAAAGGATCCATCACCAAGCAGATCTACACACGGCCCGAGGGGAGGCATCGAAGGCGTGGCCCGAAAATCGATGCTGAAAAACTTCGCATTGGCTTGGAAGTGGTTCGCGACGGCGGCGCGCGCCAAAAAGCTGGCTTCGGCCTTGCCGAAAACAAACTCGGTCTGGGGCCCGAGAGCGGGAACGCCCCCGGTATGATCGGGGTGGAGATGCGTGAAGAACACCGCCTTCGGGTGAACGTTCAGGCGCGCGAGCTGTGCCGCCAGGTCCATGCCCGGCTCCTGCCGGTTGGTAACGCCGTTGGCCCAATTGAACAACTTCATCGCCTCGGTGTAATTGCCGTAGGGCGGATGCTTCGCGAAGGAGTCGTCGAAGCCCGTGTCGATCAGGAAGTCTCCGAAGCGGGGATGGTGTATCCAATGCACCAATACGGCGAGATCGCGCGGAACATGGTCGCAGTCGGCTTGCCTGGGGCTTGCAGGGTCGAGGTTCAGGCACGCGTCCATGTGGACAACGCCGGTCTGAAAGGTCGTTAGGGAAATGTCACGCGGTTCCGCCAGCACATCATTCCAGTTTGTGAAAGCAGGGCGAGGAACCGGATACGGGGTGATGTCGAATCGGCGAAATCCGCCGCGCACTAGGTAGCCAGCCAAAACGGCAACGATCACAATCAGAATGGCCGCCGAGAGTAGGATGTTCTTGAGAGTCCGCATGTCGCTAGGAAACTATCCTTTTGTCCTTGACCGCGTCCGTCGATCGCAAGCGGGGCCTCTCTACCTCATTCAGATAGAGGTTACTGAGCAACGGCGAAATCACCCCGCCTTGGGGAACGCCTTTCGTCCCGGTCGCCTTCAGAATCATCTTGAGTAAATGCATGGCCGCATCATCGCGGCCCCTTCTCGCCACTTTCTCTAACAGCAGAGAGTGCTGTACGTTATCGAAATAGGCGCTGAGATCCAAATCAATGATGCGCGTCTTCTCTTCGACGATCGCTTGGACCGGGACCTGACCTTGATGGCAATGCGGACAATAGTAATACGACTCTATTACCCGCCGAGTGTCGCGTCCTGGTTTTTAAACCAGGCGAGTGCGTGCTCAAAATGCGGTAGATCGAAATCTGGCCAATATTCATCCCGGACATAGAAATCCGCATAAATCGATTGTACCGGAAGAAAACCGCTTAATCGGCGTCTTCCTCCCCAGCGTACGATCAAATCCAGACGCGAAACCTCACCTGAACGCAGGCCGCCGTTTTTAAGACCGGCCAGATCCCATTCCCAGCCATAGTTGACCAGTAGATTCACCTTCATTCCGACACCCTGGCGATGGCGGAATTCGTTTAACGCCTTGGGGAATTGCGTCGAGGTTTCATCGCCGACGACAAGCAGAGCCGCTCCACGGCGTGCAATCTCAAAAGCAAATGCAACGCTGGACTCGCTGAATGCCTGTTTCTGAATGGAAGGCCGCCTAGTGTTGTCCTGAGTAAAGCAATAGATGGAAGTTTCCTTGATCCCGCATTCTTTACATTTCTCGAACAGCAGCAACCCCGGGTTGATACCATGAGCATATCCGGCTTCTTTTGGCAGGCCATGATCCACAGCCCAGCGTCGATTCCCATCGGGAATGAAACCGATGTGACGCGGGATATTATTTTTCGCCATTGCACAGGTTCCTTAGCCGAGCTTTACTTTCCACTCGATCTATTAACCATTGCGAGCACATATAACAATATCAACAACTTAGTGCGTTTGGCAAGTTGTTCTGGCCCACTTCGGCCGTTTAATCTGGCCCCCCTCCTTCTTGAGGCAAACCGTGGACGGCCTCACCCGCCTCGACTTCTCCTTCTTCCACCGCGCCGCCTTCTGATGACACAGCAACCGCTTCACGTACACAAGCGCCTGCTCCTCGAAGTTCCCCTGGTAGGGCACGGTCGAATACACCAGCCGGCACTCCATCGCCCTTTAGCCGCCGCGATGAGATCGTGTCGTGCCAACTCCGCCCACTCTCGGCCGCTGAAATGGCAAACCTGCCGTCAGCTCTTCAGGGCCACGCGGATGTGCAGTTCCTTCAATTGCTGCTCGGTGACGGTGGTGGGCGCGTCGACCATCAGGTCGATGGCCTTGGCGGTCTCGGGGCGGTCGGACTACGATTTGCATTTGCACGCAGGCGGCAAGGCGGTCGAGATTGTGTCCAATGTCTTGACACTGAAGATACGTCCTGCACCGGCATTATGGTTGACAGAACAGATTGCCGCGGCGAAGAAGATCCTGGATATGCCGGCGGCGCCCAACGACCAGTCGGCGAAGGAACGGCTGCGTGCCATCCGCATGTTGCGTTTCCTCGACAGTCCGGAAGCGGCGCAGGAACTCGTCCGGCGGCTGCCGGCAGCGCAGGACGTGGACTTCGTTTTCGGCCCACATGGGGGTGCTCGGATCGCCATACCGCAAACAGCTGCTGCCGCTAATGGAGCAGCGCTTGGTCGCTGCCGATCAACCGGTGTGGGAACGCTATTTGGACACGCTCGCGGATCTAGCGGAACTGGTGAGCTCCGGTGGGACGATGCCGCCGTACCCCAAAGACGCGTCGGGGCAGAAGGCGTGGCAGGACGAATCGAAACGGCGGGCGGACGTTCGGGAGCAGAAACTCAAGCAGTACGCCGAAAGGCTAATCGCTTCCCTGCCGGCGAAGCAGTCGGAAGCCAGGGCGGTGTCGCTCAACACGCTGCTGAGTCTTGCAACTCGGGATCTCCATGGCGCGGGCGCTCCATTCTGGTGGGCGTTATCGCGCCTTATCGGTAGCCGTCCCGCCAGCCTGCGGCCCTATTCGGGCTTCTTCAATTCCAGCCGGACCCGCGTGGTGATTCCCTCTTTTCGCGCGACGGCACGGGCCTCCCGCAGGACGCGCCGAAACATGGCAAGCGGGGGCTGTCGGCCAGCCCGAAGTTCAGCTTGCGGAGCTCCTTGCCGGCCAGCATCACTGCGGCGCGGACTTCTCTTCTTCGATTTCTTCCGTCGGCCACGACGGCCACCCGGCGTCGATGTTCAGTGTCCTTTTGGTAAGCCTGCGTAAGTGGGGCGGCCCGCTCGCAACTGTCGTCAAGATCATCTCTGTAGATGGCCTTTGTGGCGCCGGCCCTGCCTCGGACGTAAGCCGCCTCGGTGAATCCCGGAGAGTGATTGATTGGCAACGGGCCTACGCGAGGGCGGTAAGTTTGCGGAAGTTCGCAGCAAAGCCGCGGCCTCGGACTGGGAAGCTCGGGGTGCTCAGAGCCTTTGGTGGAGACGAGCACCACGAGATCCGGCTCGGTGATCGCATCGGGATCGCCCGGTAGTTGGCCCTCCGGCCGCAACTCTGCGTGGATTTACTCGATCATTTGGGGGCTGAAAGCCCAAACAGACAGTTTTCCGGCACAGTGAACTTGCCGATTTACGATGCGTAATAGACTATATCTCTGGGTCTAGATCCAGCCTAAGAAAACTAGGGAGGACTCCGTGTTCCAGCCTCGCCGTCCGTTTAGATTGCTGTTGCTTGCAGCGTCCGCCATCTTGTCTCTGCCGTCTCTGGCCCGGCCTGCGGCACCGGTAGCGCAAGGGCCGGACTGGCTGGGGGCCCAGGAGGCCCGGGAGGACCTTCGCCAACTCTGGACGGACCTGGAGGCCACTCATCCCGATCCCTTCTTGCGCTCTGGAGGCATGGTCGAGTTTCGCAAGCGCTTCGCTGAAGCTCAGGCCGCCATCCCTGCCGGGGGGATCGACCGGCGCGCCTTCGATCGGCTGCTACGGCCCCTGCTGGCCCAGGTGGGAGACGGGCATACGACGTTGGACGAGGAAGCCACCAAGACGGACGCGCAGGTCCTGGTCGACCTGACGCCGGTGGAGGAACGCCTGGTAGTGACAGGCGTCTACGATCCCGCCCAGCTGAGCCTGATCGGAGCTACCGTCCAGGCCATCGAGGGCGTGCCCGTGGCCACTCTGACCGAGCGCATGGGCGCACGGGTGGGGTACGAGAACGTCTACACGAACCTCGATCACCTGGTGGAAGCGGCCGCTTCCACCGACCGTCTGGCGGAGCTTCTGGACCGCCCGGCCCTGACGGGACCTGTAACCTTCCAGGTGCTTTTGCCCGGCGGCGATGCAGCGATTTTTCAAGCTCCCCTCCGCTCCGGGGCGCGCACGGGACGCCTGACCCCGCCCAGCCGTCTCCATCTGCCCCCCGTAGACGGCTCCGGGATGGCGGCGGGCTTTTTGGACGAGGCCGGCCAGGTGGGCTATTTCCGCCTGGACTCGTCGATGCGCTATCGGGAAGCCTTCGAAATGTGGCATCTGACCGGGATGGACAGGGGCGATTGGCTGGATCGGGTGGTGGAAGATGTGACCGGCAAAAAGCCGTCGGGCAGGGAGGCCCAGAAGCTGGCCCAGGTCCCCTCGGTGAGCGAACGGCTTATGATCCTGACCACGGAGATGAAGGCGCGGCGCACGCCCGTCCTGATCGTGGACCTGAGAGAGAATCCGGGGGGCCAATCCGTCTTCGCGGACATCCTGGAATACTTCCTCTACCCTCTGGACAGCACCATGGCGGTGGATCATGGCTACCAGGTCTCCCGCTTTTCGCCTCTCTATTTCCAGTCCCACAGCGCGGATACGATCGAGAAGGTGCGAACGAGGACCACGGCCGATTTTCAGATGGGCGACCTGGACTTCACGGGTCTTGACCAGTGGCGGCACTTGCGCGCCGTTCCCCCATCGCCGGCCGAAAGGCAGCGGCTGAGCCAGGAGTTCCTAGACCAGATGCGGGGCTTGCCCACCTTTGCCAAGATTCTGGACCAGGGGGGCTGGAACGCCGCCTGGACCCCGCGGGTCGTGGTGCTGACCTCGGCGCGCACCTACAGCGCAGCCTTCGATGCGGTGCTGCAACTCCGGGCCCACGGTGCGGCTGTGGTTGGTGTGCCCAGCTCCCAGGCGGCCAATTGCTTTATCGACGTCGTCGGTTTCCGGCTGGCGCATTCCCGCCTCACCGGCACCATCTCTTTCAAGTGGAGCGTGGGCCTGCCTCAGGACCCCCAGAACGGCACCCTGCTCCGGCCGGACCGCGAACTTAGCTACGCCGACGACCGGGCGTTCAAGTTCGATCCCAACGCCACCATCCTGCTTGCTATAGACTTCCTGTCCAAGCCCCACCCCGCCGCCCCGGGGGGTCTAGCTTTACTCCGCCCTTGACACTTTCCACCAGCGAATCGACTTGGCCGGCCCCAGACGGCGTTCTGGAAAACGCGAAACGGCCGCAGTTGGTCCGAGTCCGCCCGTTATGACCTGATATCGGTAGCCTTCGCTGCCAGCCCAAGCGCAGTGGCCGGTTGTTTGCTTTGCGATTCTTCGGCGCCGCACAACGAAGGCTCCCGCCGTCGAAGCGTCGGCCCGAGCAGAAGTCGAAGAGGGCCATCGTGAATGGACGTGCTGTGCGGCGACAGAACCTGTGGCGGTTAAGTTTCAGAGGGTTCCGACGGGCGCTTGTCGCCCTGGCCCAGGAACTGATGCAGGGCGAAGGGGACTCGTCGGGATGCGTTGCGCACCAAACAACGATGCGCTCGAACTTGACGGAGTCGTCAGCGATGGCGCTGATTTCCATCAGCTCGGTTTCGAGATCTCCGAGTCTCGCATAGAACATCCAGCATGGCACACGTCGACACCATTAACACATTGGTTGGCGCGTATTAATATTGGTAGCCCCGTGTGAGCCGGTCGGGCGGGTTTTCCCACAGTCGGTCGTCGCTCGACCGTGACTCGCGGATCGGTTCGAGCTGCGAATGCGAATGTCGGGGTGCTCATCGTGCTTCCTCCAAATTGTACGCCGGCAACGTGGTAAGGCGTCTGTCCTCGACGGGGCCACCCACAGTAAAATGGTAGAAGCTCTGCCAATCGCGCGAAGAGATGCCAAACACCTCGTGAACCGGATCATCGAAGTAGCAGCCGATCCCAGTCGAACGAATGCCCGCCTCTTCCGCCTCGAGGTACAGCACCTGGCCCACAAGGCCGGCCTCCCAGAAGAGATTTCTGTAAAAGCTGGCGCCATAGGTAACCAAGCTGTTCATGTATTCGGCGATCATCCCAAGGCTCAAGGCCCCGTCCCCCGCGATGTCTTGACCGCAGGAGACGCTCGCGGCCAGAGTACGATAGTCCCCTTCCTTGAGCAGGTATAGCGGAAGGCCATGCGGACACGACGGAGGGCGTAGCCACAGGAACTCAGACCGGAAGGCTTGCCGGAGTGTCTCGACCTTCTCCGGGTCCCGAGCGAGCACGTAGAGACCAGGAGGTAGGTCGTTCACGCGGTGCACGAAAAGGCCCAGGTGGATGCGTGGGCGCCAGGGTAGGGCGTCCCACGGCATAGATCGGCCGTCTCGGGTGGGTACGAGACGAGCCAACATCCGGAAGAAGGTCGCCGCAGGTATCGCTGTGGACCCGTCCATGCTCACCGCGCTTCTGCGCCCCAGGATGACTTTCTCCGCCGTGAACGCTCCGGACCGAACTGGAGCCCCGAAGAGCTCTTCCTCCGAAGGGAACCTGGAGAACTCTTCGTCGGCCGCAACCCTCGGATTCGTGGTGGCAGCAGCCACCTGGTCGATCACTGGCCAATCGACGCCGTGCTCGGGACTCAGCACGTTAGCCGTGCCGTACCACCGAGAAGTGGCCACCTGGGTTACCAACTCTTTGCACAGGCAGAGGCCCCGGTCGCTGGCCCATTTCTCCCGGACCACAAGCGCTACGAGTTCGGGATGCTCTCGCTCCGCGCCAGCATAGTCGGCCTCGCGGTCGAGTCCGAGAAGTTGTGACGCAGCGGCGGCGCCCACATGATCGAGGAGACGGAGTTTCCACCCGAGGGCAGCCGCCGCGAACCGCATCGTCCCCAGCGCATGCCCGACATCGTGTTGGCAGTACCGGAACGCACGCTCGCCATACTTCCAGGCCTCCCGCCAAAGAATGGACGAAAGCCCCACGAGGAATGATCCCTCCGGAAACACTGCCGTCAGGGCTGCCCAGACCGAGGGATCGAGATCCGCTCGAAGCTCGAGACCGTGCACCTTCGATGCATAGTGGTAGACGCCAGGACGGTTGTGGATGCCGTCCAACGACGGCAAGAGCGCGTATCCCTCCGTCGGGTGGAGGTTCCCGCTCGACGGATTGGCACGCAAAGACCATGTGGTTTCCTGAAACCGTTTCCATGCAGTCAGCGAGAGTGCGTAGCGGAAAAAGAGCGAAATAGAGTCGACCGAAAGCGGAACCGGCACCGTGTTGTCCGCGACGCAGAGTTGCCAGTACGGAAGCGCTCGCCCCGCGTTGGGGAAAGGAAGGCGAACCAACGGCGCTCCGTCGTAACGGCGGAACGGATCCGGCTGCTTAGCCCAATCCATGTAGCCAAGCGATGCTGCGTAGCGATGGTAGTGGTGCTTCGATCTCTCGTGGTAGGCAGCCACGACTTGCTCGTCAAAAAGGTCGCGGTCCGTGTCCGTCTTCAGCGTGAAATCAGGAGGAGTATTTCCTTGCATGTCCCTCGTTGCCTTCCCGTTACATGTGTGCAAATGCCTCGTATAGGTGAAGGTCGACATCGAACGCCGGGCCGCGCAGTGCGCCGAGCGAGGCGTCCACGTAGATTTACCGTTCCTGCCCAAACCGTTCGACCCAAAGACCCTCATAACTACCAATATCGGCAACTATCCGGCCAGCGTCTTCCTTGAACGCTTGCGCTTGCAGTTAGCAGGAGCTCGCCTTAGGTAGCGCTCCCTAATGATGTTCATATGATGCAGCTCATGACCAGCGATGTGGTAAGCCAGGGCGCGCACGCTGACCCTGTTCCCATTGGCGACGCCGGTCCTCATCAGCGCTGTGTTGTCTAAACTCTTGAAGAAGGCGATCGTTGAACGACGCACCAGAGCAAATTCATCGAGAAGATCCGTGATTTCGCGTTTATTCGCTTCGGAGTATTGGGCATAGTGATCTTGCTCGAATCCCGGAAGTTCCGTGGAATCGTTCCGCGCGAACCGGAGTGCTCGGTAAACGTAGATACGTTCATCATCCACAATGTGACCGAGGATCTCTTTGATCGTCCATTTTCCTTCGGCATATCGATGCAGCAATCGGGCTTTGGGGATAGAAGCAACGAATTTCTTGGTGGACCTCAGATTGTTTTCGAGATGCGCCAATATCAAGCCGTCGTCAGGCAAGAGGTCGCTGTAAATGTGGGCATAGGCTGGATACTCTGCTTCTCGAGGCTTTTCAATCACTCTGAGAGATCGAACGTCTGTCCTTCTCACGGTACCCGCTCCTTCTGCCGTCGTATGGCCTTCAATTATCACACGGCATTACAGACTACAGTGGAGCTGCACCTGGCTCGTGAACAAAGCACCAGACGACAGCCGTGGTTTAGGTCTGGGGAGCGAACAGGTGGCCCGCTTGGCCGCATGTTCGAACGATATGGTTCGTTATCGGTAGCTTGCTGCGGGCCATGGCAGGCCCGGAGCCCAACCAGAAACGAGTCCGCACCGTTCACGGCGGATCGGTAAATGCTACGCGACTTTGCGGTTGGAATTCTGCTTGCTAGGTCTACTTGGCACTGTGCCGCATTGTTGTATGGGTTGCGCGCCGCGCCCAGGGTACGGTCGCAACCAAGGCGAGTGGACCAAGTATCATCACCGCTATAGCCCCCCAGTCGAGCCCTTGGCCCCGCATGACCACCGCGGACGCCACGACCGACGTTAGACCGTAGCCGGTGAGCAGAATTCGGCGGTATCGGTCGAGAGGCTGCGAACTGCGGCGCACCTCGCGCATCAAGCGCTGGTCGAAATCGGGCGGCAGGCTCGGGACAGGCGCGGCCATGGAACGCCGCAGCAAACTGTCGATCCCGGCTTCGCGAGGTTCCATCTCAGTCACAAGAATATCCTCTCTCTTTCAGCATGCCATGGAGAAGCTGGCGCGCGCGATACAGATACGATTTGGCAGTATTCTCGGGAACGCCAAGCAGCACCGCCACTTCGCCTACGCCTGCGCCTAGCCAATAGTACAGTCGTAAGGCCGATTGGTAGACCTCGGGTAGCGTCTGAATGCACTCGGCAAGGGCCTGATCGCGCTGCGCCGTTTCAGCCTGCCGGTACGGTCCAGGCTCCGGACTCACCGCCTGATGAAGAACCGTCTCGTCCGCGTGTGGGCTTCGGAAGCGAACGCGCGCCTTCAGGTTCACCGCTTGGTTGAAGGTGATTCGGTAAATCCAGGAGCTGAATTCGGCCTCGCCGCGAAACGACTCGATCGCGTGGTGAACCTTGAGAAACACCTCTTGCGCCACGTCTTCCGCTTCCGGAATAAACTCCCGGCCCAAGATCGAAACCGCGGGGCGAAACACCAGAGCGCTATAGCGGCTAACCAGTTCCGCGAAGGCTTGCTGGTCTCCGCTCTGCGCGCGGGCCACGAGTTGGGAATCGCTCTCCACCGCCGTTAACGCCCCGGCTTGGCCTGCAAGAAATGGAAGGCAATCAGGCCCACGCCCAAGAAAGTGAACGGCAGAGGTGCTACCCAAAATGCATGGGACGGAGTCGGAAGAATGAGAGCGAGCACGATCATGGCTCCAACCGAAAGACTCGAAAGAACCATTCCCAGAATCGGCAGGACGGTCGGATCGGGCTGACGACGTTCGCGCGTCGGCTCCAACGGAAACTCCGGCAACGGTATTCCCTTTTCCATCGCCGCCATCCGCTCCTGATGAATGATCTCGATCCTCTGCTGCCGACTGCGGTGCTTCACGTAAAGATAACCAATAATGCCCCCCGCCAACGCCAGCGCAACCATACCATCGCCGATTGTGTAGCTCATTTCTCTCTCACCTCACTCTTAGGACAGGGTGTGCCGGGCGCCGGTTGCAGCGGGTCGAACAAAAACTCGGGTTCGCATGACCAGCCGTGGGGTCGGGAACCAAGTTCGACTGCACTGGGGCTGGTTACAGTGCGCTGATCGGTCCAGGGGGCTTAGGGTCTTGACGCCCCTCCCTAACGGCGACGTGTAGACCGAGGCGCTCCGTTTCCAGGATCTCGCCCGGCGATATTCGCTATTATCGGACACTGTTTTCCGACAGCGAAGTGCCAGCGATGCGCGCGGGTGCCGCCCGAAGCCGACAGCTAGGCCGGATCCGGTGGTCGGCCACGTCCGCGTATGCGACGCAACCCGACCAAGGGAAGCGCTACTTCCTCCCAGCCCGCTTGGGCCAATCACGCGGCTGATGGTGGGGAGGGCTGTTCTTAGACTAAGCCCTATGAACACACTTCTTCGACCACCGATGTGCCTTTGGATAGGTCGCCGTTCGTCCAATGCCAATCTTCCAGCAGGCATATACGGCCATCAGGAAGCAGTTCAGGGACCGCAAGGCAAGTACCGGTGCGGAGATTCCCGTCGGGATCGACGTGCTGATAGCGCATATCCAGGCGGCCCTTGTCATCGCCGACTGCGACAAGGGTACCGAAGCGAACCCGGCCGCCGTCATACGTAGCCCAAACTCGTTCCCCGCGCTGATAGTAGTGGAACCGGGTGTCGCGACTGGCATCGCCGTTCGGAGTATTCTCGCCCGACATAAAAATTCTTTTGTCCAGATTGACGGCAGGAATAGCGGGCTTGGCGCATGGCCCTTCGGGCTCCGGATATGGCTTCGAGAACGAGAACGCGACGGCGGTATCGCCATGCGTCCGCCGAAATTCGAGACGATCGACCGCTTCTCTCACACTCGGGATATGACCGGCGGGAATCCACCATAGCGCCAGATGCGCCTCCTGCGGCCGCTCGAACCATTTCGTTCGGTCACGCAGAGAAGTCTGATGGCCGCTCTTATACGCGAACGCTTTCAACGTTTCGACGGACTGCCACACAGAAAGATTAATTAGGATAAGGGGGTCGTCATAGGGTCGCACCTCAGTGGCCTCAGTCAGTCGCCATACAAATCCGTCGCTGCGGTCGGCGACAGCATTCACGAGAGGCAGTTGCGCCACAAATTCCGCCATTACCGGCGAGTCGAGCGGTCCCAGCATCCGCCCTACGTTGAGTTGCGCGAGGTGGTAATGATGCAAAGCCATAGATCGAAGTATCGCACGGTGGGCATTGTCACCGGGCTGCGGACACTGCGCCACCCAGAAGATCCGCCGACATCGATGGCTGCTGTGGTTGGGCAGGCGGCTCAAGGACGCGAATCAGGTTACCTATGTCCGTCGGCGAAAGCTGAAGCATCGCCACACTGTCCATCTGCCGCTGGGAGCGGCATGATCGGTCGCACGTCCATGCATCGATTGGAGCAGGCTGTCACGGCTGCGGCAACCGACAGGATGCTCGCGGCCCCGTCCCGTTCGAGGAGTTTCCCGCCGCAACCAGGACACGCAGGTTGCGGCCACTCGGCTGTTGCCAAACCGTCGAGTGGGCTTGGTCCAGCCATAAGCGGCACCCATTCCACGCGAGCGATATCACCTCATATCGGTAGCTTGCGGTAGGCAAGGCAGACTGCCCGGCGTGTTCCTCCGCGAAGGTTCACTTATGGGACGGCTCCAACTTTCCGCCAGCCCCGTTTTCCTTGAGTGATCGGAAATCCCCTCGGCAGAGTAGCGCCCCGGGACCCTCAGTTCTGGCCTGGTCTCTCGATCTTCTCGATAACGAAAACCGCCACCGGCCCCTTCTTGGGTTGCAGACGCAGCCCGAGCGTTTCGGTGAGGGCGGTAAGGATCGGGGCGACCCCGGCCGGGGTCGCCCGTCGTTGCCCGTTCGGGTACCACAACCGGCTTGGCAAGCGGCATCGTGGAATCCGGAGCCAAGTCCATCTTGAAGTCGTATACGCCATCCAGCCCGGTCGCGTTCGCGGACCGAGCGACCCAGAAGGATGGACAACGACTCGGCGAGCGCCTTCATCGTGGCAAGGGCCTGGCTGAGCGCTCCAATAGTTAAGTTAGGATAAACTTATTCCATGAGTTTTGCTCCGGGTGTGCGTCTCGGCGGATACGAGATCATCGGGCACCTCGGATCGGGAGGGATGGGGGACGTTTTTCGCGCTTCGGACGCCCGTCTGGGCCGCGACGTCGCCATCAAGGTACTTCCGGGCACCGTAGCGAACGATACCGACCGGCTGCGCCGTTTCGAGATCGAAGCTCGCACGGTCGCCGCGTTGTCCCATCCCAACATTCTTTCCGTCTTCGACACGGGAGTGTTTGAAGGTTCGCCCTACATTGTGACGGAACTGCTGGAAGGTGAAACGCTGCGGCAGAAGCTGGATCATGGTCCGGTCGCGCCCCGGCACGCGATCAAGTGGGGTCTCGCGACGGCTAGAGGTCTCGCCGCGGCGCATGCGAAATCCATCATTCACCGCGATATAAAGCCTGAGAATCTCCTGATTACGAAGGATGGCAGATTGAAGATTCTGGATTTCGGGCTGGCGAAACAGTTGCCGGCCGCTCCTTCCACGGAGTCGCAGACGACCGCCCTTCTCAGCTCGCCCGGAGCGGTAATGGGGACGCCGGCATATATGAGTCCGGAGCAGGTGCGCGGCGAGGCGCTCGGAGCCGGCTCCGATCTTTTCAGCCTGGGATGTGTGTTGTACGAGATGGTGACTGGGTGCCGGCCGTTTCGGGGCGACACCTCCATGGACGTGATGAGCGCAATTCTACGGGAGGAGCCACCTGAATTCACTGCGCAGCCTCCGGGGCTCGCCAGCATTATTCGCCGGTGCCTGGAAAAGGATCGTGAGGCGCGGTTTCACAGCGCTGCTGACTTGGCGTTTGCGCTCGAAGCGCTCTCCAATCCTTCGGTCGCGTCATCCCCGGACGTCAGCGTTTCGCCAGTCACGCGAAAATCGAGGGCCGGTATCTACGGAATTCTGGTCGCTGCATCTGTGCTTGCCTCGATGCTGGCTGGCTGGTGGTGGCTCAGCCGGCGGCAATCGGCGGTGCGGACGCCGGTGTTTGAACGGCTCACATTCCAGACCGGTTCCATCGATCGCGCGCGGTTCGGCGCGGACGGCAAGACGTTTGTCTATTCCGCGGACTGGAGGGGATTGAAGAGTGGGGTCTATTCCACGGTTCTTGGCAATCCGGAATCGCGCCCGCTGGCTCTCCCGGATGGGGTCAGGCTCGCGTCCGTCTCTTCCACTGGGGAACTGGCTCTGCTGAAAGGAAGCGTGCTTTCACGGGCCAGAATGGACGGGACGGCGCCTCGTGACGTTGCGACCGACATCGAGGATGCGGACTGGTCGCCCGACGGATCTCAACTAGCCGTTATACGAAATCTGCATCCCGGATTACAGATCGAATATCCGTTGGGAAAAACGCTCGCGAAAGTCGGTTGGTCGCCAACCATCCGCGTATCTCCAAAAGGCGATCGAATCGCTCTGCTCCGCGTGAACAAAGGCGGCGATGTTATCTCGACCTTGGATCTTCAAGGCCAGTTTACCGATCTTGTTCCAGATCTGATAGCGAGCACGCAAGACCAGTTCTGCTGGTCTCCCGATGGCCGCGAGGTCTGGTTTATTGCAAGTTCCGGTGGCACATCCTTCGACACCCTGAAAGCGGTGACGTTGTCCGGCAACGTTCGGGAGATATATCAATTCCCCGGCACCAGCGTCAATCTCGATTCCGCGACGAGCGATGGGCGTGTTTTGCTGCGTATCCACCACCTCACACGCCAGTTGATGGCGAATACAGCGGAGCAGGCCGCGGAGCGCGACCTGACATGGCTCGATGCTCCGGAGCTAGCCGACCTGTCCCCTGACGGCGGCACGGTGCTGTTTTCCAATACCGGACTGAGCGGCAGTTCGCGCTATGGAGTCTATGTCCGTTCCACCGATGGATCCCCGGCCGTGCGGCTGTCGGACGGCATTGGCGAGCTTCTATCGCCGGACCTCAAGTGGGTGATTGCAACCATCCCTTCAGGACAACAAGTCCTGATCCCAACCGGGGCGGGCGAGCAGCAGTCTTTATCGTTTCCCGGGCTGACGGGAGCCAGGGTTCGGGCGTTCCTTCCAGACGGAACGGGCTACGTCGTGTCCGGATTCGAGGCCGGAAAGAGACTCCGGATCTACACGTATTCCCTGGCGTTCAATCGATTGCAGCCCGTCTCAGGGGAAGGCATCGAAGGTAGCGCCAACGAATGGTTCGTTTCGCCCGATGGCAGCCAGCTAGTTTTCAGCGTTACTAGCCGTGCAACGATTCTGCCGCTGAAGGGAGGCGAGCCGCGCAAAGTGGATCTGGAGCCAGCGGAAAGACTAGCGGGATTCACGGCGGATAGCCATGCTGTGTTCGTACTTTATAAAAGCGGCAATACGTCGGCCGCAATCTACCGGGTCGATCTCGCCACGGGAAAGCGAAGCCTGTTGCGCGAACTGGTGTTGCCCGAGGGATACTCGATAGATTCCTTGCGAATCACGCCTGACGGACGGCGGTATGCCTTGACGCGGAGTTCGAAACTGTCGGAACTCTACATGGCTGAGGGCATCGATCGAAACCGCTAACGGTAGGTCATTAACGTCTCATCCCGGCCAACGTCTCGCTCCGCCAATTCGAGTCAGTCGAATCGGGCCAAAAAGGTGACGCTTGAAGCCGCGTCTCGATCCACGCGAACGTTAAGTACCAATATCGGTAGGCAACTATGCGCGCAAGCTGGCGGCCCGACGCGCTCTTTCCGAATAGGGCGTGACTCGCCCGGGACCATCAATCGCGAGCGGAAAACGTTTCCTGGGTTTTGAGTACCGGCGCATACTCAGCCTTCGGCGGAAGTGGCGACCCTACTATGCGCCCAAGCTGAAGAAGCGGACGGCGCTGTTTGAAAAGCTCAGGGAGATCTTCCGAAAATACGTCAGCTGGCCGGTAGAGTTCCAGCACCTCGCGCTCTCTGAAGCCGGAATTTCCATTATTGGCGCCGATTTTCTAACCAGAATAGGCCCTTGGCAACCAGGTGAGCGAACTGGAGAAGGTCTGGGCCTGCGGGTTCACGTCAGCGGCGATTCTGTGGGAGCCCCGTAATGAAAGTCGTGGTCCTGAGACAGTCCATGTTCCACCAGGAGATGCCCATGAGCTGGTTAGCGCGCACAAACCGCATCCAGGTTTCCTCCAAGGATGTGGTCGGGCTAACTATGCGAATCCGCGCGCCAGGAGTAAGCATCTCTTGCAGCGCGCCGCAGCGGAACACATCACCAGGGCCAGAGACGTGGGCGATTGCACCATCGAAGCCGATCATGGCCCGGTGCTCGATAGGCGACCCTGGATTCAGCCGCCCTAGGATGTCTCCCGGCCTGACGGGAAGGCCAGCAATTTGATACGTCGGTAGGCCCGTTCGGATGTACATACCAACCTGATTATATCGCGCGGTGGATCGTGCGCGGCTGTGGCTGATTCCGGCCTCGGATTGGCTTCCGATATTAACTGTTAACGCTCTTCGCGGATCTGGCGCCGCCCGCACCGGCGCAGCTGCCGTTCTACGGTTTGACTACGCGTTCGCGTGAACAGAAAAGGGCCGAGGGTGAGGTGCGCTTTCGCGGCCAACTCAGAAAAGAAGGGAACCAACCTTGGGGGCGAAGATCAAGAGCGGGAAAGGCGCCATTATGGTGCCGTGGACGAACGGACTGAACTGCTATTCCTTTGCCGCGAAATGCGACATGCCGGGTGGCACCGGAGCGGTGTCCTGCGTGCCAGGTGCGCGAGCGGGGGCCTCCGTTACCGCCGTGACGATCGATAAGAAATCGCTCTACCACGCCTGCGTGGCCGACGGCTTTGAAGATGTTTCGGGTGGCGTGATCGGGAGCGACTACAAGTTCAAGAACCCGCCCCATTGCGACAACGCGCATTACCTGGTAGCGGTTTTCTACGACAACCGGCATTCCTTCCACTTTGCCCGGCAACTGGCTGACGGCAGCAAGAACCAACGCCAGTGGGTGCACAAGCCTTCAGCGGTGCAGGACGCTCACAACATGCAAAACGCTTGGTATCTGGGCGAAGATATCAGTAACGTTCCCTGGGGACCATATTTCGAGTTCGTCGCCTACCTGATTGCGCCGCTGGCCGGCGTCACCGTCAATCGCGCGGCGTTTTAGGCTGCGTCGTTTCCGAAAGAAGACGCTACCGATAACCCGAAATAACGCCGCCGCAAGGCTGACAGCAATTCGCCTTCTGCGGGCGACTGTCCGAGTGGCCGACGACACACCCGAAGGTCCAGGTAAACGCTACGCCGTCTATCATTGCCTATCCACGTTCCCAGCTCAGGCGGTCTACTTGCCGGGCTCGTCGGATTTCAGAATCCGTAGCACTGAGAGTATTGTGTTCCAACTGCGCGTTGTCGCCGGCGCCCCAAAGAGCCTGTCGATCTGGCCGAGATAGCCAATCGTTTTCATGTGGCGGCGGTACACCCCATACACGAGACGATTCTTCGAGCCAATGATTCGCACCAGCCACTCCCCACCTTCGGGAAGAGCAATCGGAAGGGAAACTCTGCGGCGCCCAGCCTCCGACAGGATGCTTACAAATTGAACAACATCTGCGGGCGGTGGCTCAGGTCCAAACGGATTGTCCATCTCTAGTCGAATCAGATCACTGCCGTCGCAGAAAGCGATTGTTGCTTCAAACGGCAGCTTCCGGCGCAATTCGGCAAGGCACTTTGCGCGCAACCCAGGTTTGCGAATGACAAGCGTGCCTGCGGCGCCCACGTTCACGGCATCGTAGATGCCCAGTTCTTTGGCGAGCACGCTCGGACGAAAAGCCCTGTGTCCTCCAACGTTGATACCCCGGAAGAAAACGATCAAAGCCATGCTGCCCATTGTTGCAGCACCGAAGTATCGAGGAGAAGCGGAAGCTGTCGGGCCTGACGATAGATAACGTGTAGTGGCGAGGCGTTTACCCACGCTTCCGGGCTTCGCCACTGACTACTCCGGCCGGTACACGCGCCATTCGGAGATTGCCGGAGCGCCGGGGCTCTCCGGTCCCACCGTCCGGATGGGCGACCATCCGGCCGAAGCCACACGGAAGCGTCCCAAGACTTGGAGTAGGGGATTGTGGGGGGGGGCTCTGGGGTCTCAATGGCGACTAGCGTTTCCATCGCGACAGGCGAAACCCGGCGGGCAGTTGGGCGTGTTCCACATCGATGTCGTCCGCGGCCACCGGAATGGTCAACGATATCGGGTTGGCGGGCGAAGGAGCGTTCTGGCTGATAAAAATCCGGATGCCTTTGGGCGTCGCACCTTCCACCACCGAGACGGTGCGGGTGGCGTCCGAGTACGAACGCAACTCGGCGGGCGGTTTTGGGCGTCGCGGCGGTCAACAGAGCTTCGTGTTTCTTTCCTTCCGCCGACGCGTAAGTGATCACGCCTACCACGTTGGGCTGTTTCAAACGGGCGTCGGCCACATCGTCCGGTGGCACCTCGAAGCCGATGTACCGCATCTCGAGAGCCTCGCGCGAAATCGAAAAGCCGACCAAAGGGACGTAGGTGTCGAACAGATGCTGGCCGGTGCCAAGCTGATAGACCGACCTCCATTCCAACTCGCCGGTTCCGCGTTCGATCACGAAGAGACTTCCGTCCACGGTTCTGCCGCCCGTGCCGGTGGCCTTGATGGTGTAGATCGGCTTCTGGCTGAGGCTGGCGCCGAGCGGCCAGGCCTCCAGCACCGTAGTGGCCCCCCATTCCGGCTCCTCCAGAATCGCCTGGGACGTACAGGTCTGGCGCAGTAGCAGGCGCTCGGCCCCAGGCCTGCCGGGGACGTAGGTCGGAGTTACTTCATAAGTGACGTTGGTGATATCGAGTTCTTCCGTATCGCCGACTTTGGTCAGAGTGACAGTGGACGCCGCGCGCGCCTGAAATGGCTGCTGCGCCGGTTGGGCGCCGGCGGCCATCGCCCAGAGGATCGCAGCCGCGATTTTGAAACTCATACTGATGCTCCTGTCAAGCGTTGGTTCCGGCACGAAGCGTTTTGGCGGCTGTCTTCACCGGCATTTCCGCATCCTCCATACCCAAAAAGTCCAACCCAACGCTTGCATTTAAGACGAAGTCGCCGGCTCGACTGTCACAATCGCTCCTGACTCCTGGCCTATTCAACGATTGCCGCTGTCGAGTGGAAGCCCGGCAAACCGGGATTTCCATTTTAGACTTCCAAGTCCAATTGAGTATAAACCAAGCCGCCAGCCTATGCTCTTGCGTTTGTTCCTCCGGGAGCCGTCTTCGCCCCCAAGCCGCAAACATCGTCCTGCCCGCGGCGCCGGGGGCCAGCGGAATTCCGCAAATACCCAAGATTCCCCGCGTCCTGGATGTTGCCGCCTTAACGAATTGGGGCGACGGCCCGCCAGAGCAGCTGCCGATATCACCACTTAACGCTCTACGGACCTAATTGCCCGCGACCAGATCACCATTGGCCTTTCACCGAACCGTCGTTCCGAGATGCATCAAGTAGTGCTCGGCGATCGGCCCGAGCGATAGGGCTGGGAAGAACGTCAAAGCTGTCACCAGTATGATGGTGCCGAGGAGCAAGGCTGCAAAGAGTGGACCGTGGGTAGGCATCGTTCCGCCGGTGGCAGCCAGGCGCTTTTTCAGTGCCAGGCTCCCTGCTATGGCGAGGGCTGGGATGATAACCAGGAATCGCCCGATGAGCATCTCGACGCCGAGAGTCACGTTAAACCACGGCGAATTGGCGTTGAGCCCTGCGAAGGCGCTGCCATTTGTGGCCACCGCGCTCGCGTTCGCATAAAGGACCTCGCTCAGCCCGTGCGCGCCCAGATTCGTGAGGTTCTCCGTTAGCGCACCGGCAGGGTTCCAATAGCTTGACTTGGGAAGCTCTACCAGAAATGTTGCGCCGGCGAACACTAAAATCGTGGCGCCTGTGGCCACAAATGACAACATGACCATCTTCATTTCTTTGGCCTCGATCTTCTTGCCAAGGTACTCCGGGGTACGCCCCACGAGTAGGCCGGCAATAAAGATCGTCACGACGACTATGAAAATCATCGACACGATACCAGTTCCTACCCCTCCGAAAATGACTTCGCCTGACGTGAGATTGAATATCTGGACGAGGCCACTGATGGGAGTGAAGCTATCGTGGGAGCTGTTTACGGCGCCATCCGAGGTGGCCGTGGAGGTCACGGAAAACAGCGCGGAACCGCCGATGCCGAACCGCGTCTCCTTGCCCTCCATATTCCCTCCGGGTTGGCCGAGGCTGGGCATGGAATTGATTCCTGCTGCACTCAGGACCGGGTTGCCAGCCTGCTCGCTCAACGTCACGACCAGACTGCCCCCTGCAAAGAAGACAAGCATTACGGCAAACAGGGTCCAGCCTTGCCGCTGGTCATTCACCAAACGGCCAAAGGTGTAGGTCATGCCTGTCGGCACTGCGAGCATCAGCAGCATCTCGACGAGATTCGTAAGCGGCGTCGGGTTTTCAAATGGGTGGGCGGAGTTGGCATTGAAATACCCTCCGCCGTCGGAGCTGAGAAGCTTGATCGACTCCTGCGACGCCAGCGGCCCCATGGGAATAGTTTGTCTCGCCCCCTCCATGGTTGTGATGGCGCGGTTGTGTCCGAGGGTTTGAATCACGCCCTGTGAGCACAGGAATAGAGCCCCGAGGAAGGACAGCGGGATCAGTATGTATAGAGCGCCGCGCGTCAAATCAACCCAGAAGTTCCCCAGGTAGCCGGTCCGTTCACGAACGAACGCGCGGATCAGCGCTACCGCGACGGCGATCCCAGCGGCAGCCGAAGTGAAACTCTGTACCGCGATTCCCGTCATCTGGGCAAAATGGCTGAGGGTCATCTCACCCGGATACGACTGCCAACTGGTGTTGGTCATGAAACTGATCGCGATATTGAAGCCGAGGTCGGGAGTGATGGGAATACTGCCGGACGGCGCGTGTGCGGTTCCGAACCCGTTCGGATTCAAAGGCAAAGAGCCCTGCAAACGCAACAGGGCATAGAACAGGACAAAATTAACGAGCCCGAAGATGAGGGTCGCCGCGGCGTAGGTGGTCCAGGTCTGCTCGATAGCCGGGTCAATCCCGCATATCCGATAGATGGCCTTCTCAATCGGGGCCAGAGGGCGGGAAAGAAAGGTGCGCTCTCCCCTGAAGACGTTGGCCATGTAGGCGCCCAGAGGCTTCGTGATAGCCACCAGCGCTCCCAAAAAGACGACGAGTTGCGCCAACGAGGGCCAAGTCATACGTCCGGATTTGCAACGCGGCTGCCGGACCCACGGAGTTCGACTCGATGCCGGGCCACCGTTTCGCTCTCATTCGGCATTGTCATTTTCAGCCTACGCGACAGAGCATTAGGAAGCAATCGAGAAGGAATAAGGTTTCCATAAAGGCTGCCCAGGAACTTACGAATCCGAAGAGTGGCTCTCCCCAAGTGGTTCTGCTTGATGTCCGCGCAGCCCCGAGGTAAGGTCCAAATGGCTACCGATAATGCCCATTATGAGGGCCCTAAATGAATGATTTGATTGTAGTTCCGCAAACCAGTCACTGGCAGAAACCCAAGGCGCTGGTGCTGAACAGCGTCTCTTCCCCGATCACGCGTCGTGTGTACAACCTCGGGCTGGACGAGTTCTTCGCCTGGCTGTCCGTCCAGGAGCCCCGGCCCGGATTCACCAAGGCGACGGTGAGCGCCTGGCGGGTGGCGCTCGAGGCCCGCGGCCTCGGCGCGGTCTCGATCAACGTGAGGATCACGGCGGTGCGCAAACTGGCTGTCGAGGCTTCCGACAACGGCCTGCTGGCGCCGGAGCTGGCCAACGGAATCACGCGCGTGAAGGGCGTGGCATCCAAGGGCGTCCGCTTGGGGAACTGGCTCTCCGTTAAGCAGGCGCAGACGCTGCTCAACGCCCCGGACGTCACGACCACCAAAGGTCTCCGGGACCGCGCCATCCTCGCCGTGCTGCTTGGTTGCGGGCTGCGGCGCTCCGAGGCGGCGGCGCTGACGTTTGGGCACATCCAGCAGCGGGATGGCCGCTGGTGCATCGTAGATCTCGTCGGGAAGCATGGCCGCGTGCGGACAATCCCGATGCCCACCTGGGTGAAGGTGGCGATCGATGCCTGGACAGCGGCGGCCGGCGTTTGCGAGGGCCCGGTCTTTCGTTCAGTGCACCGAGGCGACCAGGGTGACAGTCGTGAGGTTGGACTCGATCAATTGCTGCGATCCGACTGTAGCATCTTCCGCGCTATTCCCAGCTCCCGATGGCCCGGAGCGGCGAATTTGGAGATTGCGCAGCTATGGATCACGAGGGGAAAGTGGGGTGGTCGGTTCTTCATCAACGGAAGCGCTGTAAATGGGATCAGTTCCTCTCTCACTCCGCAGACCGGAGGCACAAGCTCCGGCCCCGATGAGTTGGCCGAGAACTCTAACAAAGCCTTCCAAGGGGCGCTTGTCGTGGGAATGGGATTCATTTTGGAGCCGCAGGAAGCTGAGAGGCTGTTGCATGCGGACTCCCGCAATCAGGATGTGTTGCTGCGGTACCTAAACGGAGAAGACATCAATTCAAGTCCGATACAGTCGCCATCACGGTGGGTTATAAACTTCTTCGGATTTCCCGTTGATCGGCAAACTGCGGCAGCAGGCTACCAGGGATCCGTAGCTGCCGACTATCCAGAATGTCTGGCCATGGTTCGGGAGCGGGTCTTAGCTGAGCGCTTAACGTACGAACCAAAGAATCCTTGGAATCGAAAACTCCGCTCGGAATGGTGGCTTTTCGGACAGTGGCGTTGGGCGCTCTATGACGCTATCGCTCCGTTGAATCGCGTACTCGTTCGCAGCAGAGTGGCCAACATCAATTCCATCGCATTCGCTCCAACTACCTATGTCTTCTCGGATGCCGTCGTCGTTTTCGCCTTCGAGGATATGGGGCACTTCGCCCTGCTTCAGTCATTCGCACACACGACACAACTGGAGCAGTATTCCTCAAGTCTGCGGAAAGATGTTCGGTACACGCCGTCATCATGTTTTAGTACTTTCCCGAGGCCGCAGGTGAGTTCATTGGAGTCCGTTGGCCAGCTGTACTATGAAACCCGTCAGAATCTAATGCTGTCGCGACAACAAGGGCTCACGCGAGTTTATAACTACTTCCACAACCAACTGGAGAGAAGTGCAGACGTTGAACAACTGCGCCAGTTGCACGTCAAGATGGACCACGCCGTCGCTGCTGCGTACGGCTGGACCGACCTCGACCTCGGCCACAACTTTCACCAGACAAAACAAGGCATCCGCTACACCATCTCGGAAACGGCACGACGTGAGGCCCTCGACCGCCTGCTCGCCCTGAACCACGAACGCTACGCCGCGGAGCAGGCGGCAGCGGCGAAACAGCCGTCCCGCAAACCAAGCGCGCGCAAGCGCCCGCCTGGCGAGCCAACGCTCTTTTGAAAATCGGCGCAATCATGCTAAGTTGATCCGGAGCGGAGAAGCGGATACCGGCAGGTCTGGCTATGGAATTCGAATGGGACGCTGCCAAGGCAGCATCCAATCTCGACAAACATGGCGTGAGTTTCGCCGAGGCGATGATCATGTTCGGCGATCCTCTGGAAGCCACGATTCC
>Ga0224558_1001600_pt1 | contig 23201 bp, 22 predicted proteins | sample 714S32024metaG_FD_180682 | JGI IMG/M metagenome (GOLD analysis project Ga0224558, IMG submission 180682) | Peat soil microbial communities from Stordalen Mire, Sweden - 717 S3 20-24 | ecosystem: Environmental > Terrestrial > Soil > Wetlands > Peat | place: Sweden: Norrbotten County, Stordalen...
GGATCCTGCACGGCCTGGTCTCGGTGCGTTCCGAAGAAGCCCCAGGAGCGCTCCTGCTCGAGGATCCGCGGGCCACCGCCTACTGCCTGCCGGGGGTCCGCTCCCGCATCGTGGTGAGTGCCGGGGCGCTCGGTGTCCTCGACCGCGGCCAGCAGGCGGCGGCCCTTGGCCACGAGCCTGGCCACGTCCACGTCCACGAGCGCCATGACCTGGTGATGTGCCGTTCACCTCGGACGACTGCGCTGCCTGGTCGCACCAGCCGCGGGTGCAACGGCTGCTCGATCCCCGGCGCACGTCCCGGGCGGGTGGCAGCGGCGGCCGGCGCCGGTGCGGTACCGCTGGTCGCGGCGCCGCTCGCCGCCCTGGTGCTGGCGTAGGGGTGTAGGGCCGGACCGGGCATCCGAATGGGACCCGGGCATCGTGGTCGGTAGGCTGTAGCCGTGCCGGAGATGCATGGGATGAGCCCCCTTGTGTTCAGTGCCCATTCCGCCATGGCCCAGTGGGAGTTCAGCCCGTTCGCCCTGTTGATGCTGGTCACGGTGATCGCCTTCGGGGTGTGGTATCTGCGGGCGGTCCGCCTGCTGGCGGCGAAGGGCCGGAAGTGGAGCGTCAAGCGCTCCGTGTCATTCCTGAGCGGCCTGGTGGCCATCGACATCGCGCTGCAGTCGCCGGTGGCGGCGTTCACCGCCGACTACTTCCAGGCCCACGTGATCCAGCACCTGCTGCTGATGGTCATCGCGCCACCCCTGCTGGCCATGGGCGCGCCGATGACCCTGGCCCTCCAGACGTCGGACCGGCAGACGAAGGTCCGATTGCTCGGCATCCTCAACTCCCGCCCGTTTCAGGTGCTTACCCATCCGGTCCCGGTGTGGTTCCTGTACTACTTCTCGATGTTCGCATTCTTCCTCACGTTCGCGCTCGGGTTCGCCATGGACCACATGTGGGTGATGGACCTGATCAATCTGGCCTTCTTCTTCGCCTCCACGCTGTTCTGGTGGCCGATCGTCGGCCTCGACCCCATCCCCCACTGGCAGATGAGCCACGGGGTGCGCCTGACCAACCTGCTCATCGGCGTGCCGGTGGAGTCGTTCCTCGCGCTGGCGCTGCTCAGCAACTCCCACCCGGCTGCCTCGATGTACTCGGTGGCGAGCACCCATGCCGGCGCCGGGATCCTGTGGATCGGCGCCGAGCTCTTCACCTTCCTGGCATTGATCCCGGTGTTCGTCCAGTGGGTGCGGTTCGAGGAGCGAAAGGGCGCCCGATATGACGCGCAGCTCGACGCGGAGCTGGCTGCCAGCGGGGCACCCTCGTCACCGGTCGCCGAGTCCTGAGCGGTCCGGCGCGGTGCGCTCGAGAACCGGGTTACGAGCCGGGGGCCGGGGTGAAGGTGTAGGTGTACGGGGTGGTGTGCGGGGCGTTGAAGAAGACGTTCTTGCCCTTGATGGTGATCCCGACGACCACGGCCGACGAACCGACCTGCACGGTCATGGTGCCCTTGGCCGGCAAGGACAGGGTCTTGCCGGCCGGCTGCACGCCCACCACCAGAGGCGTGGGCGATGCGGAGCTGGTGACCTGCACCCAACACTGGCCCGAGGTGGCGACGACGACGGTGAAGTCCTTCGTGTCCACGGTGTAGCTCGAGCTCTGGCCGGTGAACGCCGTCTGGACGACGGGGCCGGGCGTGCTGGTGTGCCCGGCACCACCGCCCGACGGGGTCGCCTGGCTCCCGGCGGGCTCGACGACCCGGAGGATGTGGGCCGAGACCAGCCATTGGGGTCGCCACTGGTAGATGCCGAAGCCGACGACCACGGCCGTCAGCAGGAGGGCGGTCAGCCAGGTGACGGTCTTGAGCCAGGTCGGTGCCCGGAGCCGACGTCGAGCCTGGGCCACGGCCCGCTTGCTGTCCTTGATGTCCTGGCGGGGGACGACCGGAAACGTCCCGGTGGGGGGCCCGGTGGCCACACCGAAGCCGTACCCGCCGGCCGCCGCCGTGGAACCGCCGCCGACCTTCGGTACCTGACCGGTCTGGGTGAACGCCCGGAGGTGGTCCGGGCCGGTGGTCACTGCTGCCACCACGCTGGTCACCGCAGCGGCCCCGTCACCACGGCCCGCCACCTGGTCCGGAGTCGGGAGGGCCGACCATGCATCGATCATCTGCAGAGCGAGGGCGTCGCCGTCGAGACCGAGGAACGCGGCATAGCGTCGCAGCGTGGAGAGTGCCAGCGCCTGATCGGGGAGGCTGGCCAGGTCCCCTCTCTCCAGCGACTCGAGCTGGGTGATGGGCCGGCTCAGGCGATCGTGCACGGCGAGCAGGTCGAGGCCGCGCTCCTCCCTGGCATCCCGAAGCTGTCGTCCGATCTCCTTGGCAGAGGAGGTCGCCGCGTCCTGGTCGCGCCGGCGTGTGGTTCCGCCGCGTTGCCGCATCACCTGCTGTCTCCTGACTGTACCCAGTGGGGCCAGCGTAGTTGTTCACCTGTCATTCTCGACACTTTCGCGGTGTCGGTTGAGTGGGGAAGGCTCGGAGGGCGGGCCGCCGGGCGCCAGCAGGCGCTACCGGGTGGGAATGTTGCGCGCGCAACTAGTGTTGGATGGAGGGAAAGGGCCATAGTGCGAGGATGTGGCGTGGCCGACCGAGGGGAACGCAGATGTGGAAGGAAGGTGTGGCATGCCGGCAGTGACCGTCGACGATGTGCTCGCTCTACCCCGGATCACGGCGGTGGACCCGGGGTTTGATGCCGCCAGGCCGGTCCTGTCGGTGACGACGGCGCCGTCGGGGTTCGAGGGTGAGGGCTTCCCCGTCCGGCGGGCGTTCGCCGGCGTGGACCGGCGCTACCTCGACCCCTTCGTCCACATGGACCAGATGGGCGAGGTGGAGTATGCACCTGGTGAACCCAAGGGCACCCCGTGGCACCCCCACCGGGGCTTCGAGACGGTCACTTACATGATCGACGGGACCTTTCGCCACCAGGACTCGATCGGCGGTGGTGGGCTGATCACCAACGGCGACACCCAGTGGATGACGGCTGGGGGAGGCATCCTCCATATCGAGGCACCGCCCGAAAGGCTGGTGGCCAGTGGCGGGCTGTTCCACGGGATCCAGCTGTGGGTGAATCTCCCACGGGCATACAAGATGATCGCCCCCCGCTACCAGGACATCGGGAGATCCAGCGTGGCGCTGCTCTCCTCTCCCGACGGCGGCGCCCTCCTCCGGGTCATCGCCGGTGAGGTGGGGGGCCATGCCGGACCGGGCTCGACCCACTCGCCGATGACCATGGTCCATGCCACCGTGTCGCCCGGCGCCTCCGTCGACATCCCGTGGCGCCGCGAATTCAACGGCCTGGTGTACGTGCTGGGGGGCGACGGCACCGTCGGGACCGCCGGGCAGCCGATCGGCACCGGGCAACTGGCCGTGTTCGGGGAGGGTGACACGATCACCGTGGCCGCCGGTCCCACCCAGGAGTCGCGGACCCCGAGCCTCGACGTGCTGGTGCTCGGTGGCCTGCCCATTGGCGAGCCGGTGTACGCCTACGGCCCGTTCGTGATGAACACCCGGGAGGAAGTGGCCCAGGCCTTCGAGGACTACCAGGCGGGCCGGCTGGGAACGGTCCCGGCCGACCACATCGGCTCGTAACCGGAATCGGGGCACGCCCCTGGAGGGGGCTTGTTTCACCGGACACGCCGTCGGCCAGGACCTGGGGATGGCCTTGGACCAGGAACGCCACCGAGAGGGCGGCCACGACAAGACAACCGGCACCCACGAGGAGCCCGATCGTGTAACCGTGCACCCGGGCCGCCTGGACATCGGCCCGGCCCGGGGCCCGAGTGAGCAGGTAGGTGGCGGGAGCTGGCGCCGCCATCGTGTTCAGGTGCGCCGTCCTGAGGGAGCCTTCCACCTACTGGGTGGTGTTCACCGGGGCGCAAGCCACGCGGCGTCGTGCTCACGCACACGGAACAGAGCGGTGCCGCTCATCTGGACGCGGGGATGGGTGCCCGGGAGGAGCTTGCTCCGGAGCCCTGCGGCCAGTGGGTGCATGCCCAGCCGGTCAGGTCCCCTCGCCGCCTCGGGGCGTGCACGACCGTGGGTCCCACGGCTGGAGCGGGGTGACCGCCGAGGTGGGTGGAAGGAATTCTCCGTTCGAGCCGACAGGGGATGAGGTGCCGGAGGACGGCGGCGTCGTCGTCGTCGTGGGGGCGGTCGTCACCGCGGTCGCTCCGGCTGCTGCGGTGGCGGTCGATCCCGGGCCCGACGGTGCTGGCGGGTCGACGGCGAACTGGGAGCCGGTCACCACCGTGACCTGGGCACCGTCGGTGGTCGGGCCGAGGGCGGTGATCGCGGCCCCGGACACCGAACGGGCGACGGCCTGGGCCGCGGCCTGGGCCGCGGGTGTCCGCTGGGCGAAGTACACGACGGTCTCCGACTCGCTGCCGACCGGTGGCGAGTCGCCGACGCCCACGGTGTGGAACCCCAACGCCTGGAGGGACTGGGCCGTGGTGGTGGCCTGGTCGTAGGTGCCGGTGCCGTTGAGCACCGAGACGGTCACCGTCGACGGGTCGGGGAGCTGCTGGCCGGTCATGGTGTCGGTGGTGGGGTTGACTCCGAGGAACCGGTCGACGACCTGCTGGTCCTGGACGGCCGAGGGGAACTCGACGTCTCCGTAGGCGCCGCTCTCGTAGGTGTAGCCGGACGGGTCTTGGTCCACCTCGACCGGCAGGGTGAGCTGGGGCGCGGCGTTGACGTCGACCGAGTGGAAGTTGAGGACCAGGTCGACCATGTCGCTCGTCGAGAATTTGCGATCCACGTTGAGCTGGGGCGCCACGGCGCTCACCATCCGCTCGTCGGTCACCGGGTTGCCCAGGCCCTGCTTGGCCACCGCGGTGGCCAGCACCCGCAGGAACTCGTGGTCGCGGCGGATGCGGGCGAGATCGCTCAGGTTCTCCGAGGGCCAGTACTCGGGGAGGTCGGTGGTCACACCCGGCCCCTTGTACTGGAGATGCCTGGCCCGAACCACCTGGAGGGCGTGGAGTCCGTTGAGGGCCACGCACCCGGTGGTGAGCTGCTTCAGCCCCGAGTAGGCGTCGTACACCGGCTCGGGGAAGTACATCTTGACGCCGCCCAGCGCGTCGACCACGTTGGCGAAGGTGTCGAAGTTGAGCACCACATAGTGCTGGATGGGGATGCCCAGATCCTCGTTGATGGCCGACACCAGCTGGCTCGGCCCTTGGTAGAGGGCGGCGTCGATCTTGTTCGCCCCGGTGGTCCGGGCGTTGGGGACGAACAGGTCGCGGGGGATCGAGAGGATGGAGACGGAGTGTCTGTTCGGATCAAGGTGGAGGATCATGACAACATCGCTGTTCACCCCGTTGACGCCTTGGGAGCAGAGGCCGTAGGCAGCGTTCTGGACGGTCAGGGCGCACCGGTCGGTCGAGCCGACCATGAGGATGTTCTCGGTGCCCGCATCGGCGCCGCTGGTCGGGACGTCGGTCAGCCCGCGAACGTCGATGCGGTGGATCTCGTGGTTGAGGTACCAGCCGTACCCCGCTGTGCCACCGATCAGCACGACGAGCACCACGCCCACTGAGCCCAGGATCCAGGCGGTCTTCCGGTGCCGGCGCTTGCGGCCGTGCCGGCCGTGCCGGCGTCGGCCTGGTCCGTGTGCCTCGTCCACCTCGGCGCCGATGGCGAGGAGTCCCGACTCGTCGAACGTGCCGGTGGGCGCCGACCGGGCCGGGCCGCGTTCTCGGGGCACCCGGGGGACAGGCGTCGAATCCCTGTCGGCGGCGCCGTCGGTCACCGGCTACTCCGGACCGACGGGTACTGGAGTCGAGGGGGTGGCGGCACGGGAATCGGCAGAGGGCTCGAGCGGACCCCGGCTGGGCCGCTTCGAGCCATGGGCAGAGACGGTAGCAAGGCCTCGGGGTCATGGGGTGGCAGGTGCACGACGTGGCAGGCCGTCCGGGGGATCACCCTCCGCAGCTGTCCGGTGTCCGGCCAGGGGCGGCGGGGTCTCCGGGGGGAGGTGGGCCGCCGATCCGACGAGCTTCAGGTCGTCGGGACGGAGGCGTAGCGTGTCGTACCAGTACCGGACGGTCCACGACGGCCAGTTGTTGGTCACCCGACCCGACGCCGTCTTGTACCAGCTGTGGCAGCTGGCCACCCACGCCGTTGAGGCCATGAGGCGCTGGGTGCGCTCGTCGTCCCGCCGGTAGGCCCCGGGGTCGACCCCGACCAGCGGGGGCCCGCGCCCTCCCGCCCGGGTCTGGACGGCCAGAGCCTGGAGGACGAGGTTGATCTGGCGTTCCACCATGAAGAGGATCGAATTGTGTCCGAGGTTGGTGTTGGGTCCATAGAGGAGATAGCAGTTGGGGAAGCCGGGCACGGCGGTGCCCAGGTAGGCCCGGGCACCCTCCCTCCACTCGTCGGCCAGGGTGCGGCCGTCCGACCCGGTGACGGGGATATGGGCGAGGAAGTCGGTGGTGGAGAAGCCGGTGGCGAAGATCAGGACGTCGGCGGGGTGTCGCTCGCCGTCGTCGGTGATCACGGTGCCGGGCTCGAGACGGGTGACCGGCCGGTCGACGACCGAGACGCTGGGCCGCAGCAGCGACGGGTACCAGTCGTTGGAGATGAGGATCCGCTTGCACCCGATCGGGTAGTCGGGCACGACCGCCTCCTCGGGCAGGCGCTCGGAGACCACGTCCTGGCGGATCCCCCTGGCGAACAGCTCCCCGAGCCTCTTTCCGGCCCAGCTGTCCTTGCGGAACCAGAGCCAGCGGAGCTCGAGGCTCCAGTAGATCCACCAGCGATAGGCGAGCTCGGCCGGCCTCACCGTGGTGAGCAGGCGACGGGTCCGGTCACCGTAGGCCCGGTCCTTCTTCGGGCCGACATAGTTGGGGCTCCGCTGGTAGATGGTGAGCTCGGCGGCCTGCCGGGACACGGGAGGGACAAACTGGATGGCGCTGGCCCCGCTGCCCACCACGGCCACCCGCCGGCCGGTCAGGTCGCAGTGGTGGTCCCAACGGGCGGAGTGCCAGGTAGGTCCCCCGAAGGTGTCGAGGCCCTCCAGGTCGGGGATGTGCGGGCGGTTCAGCTGCCCGCAGGCGAAGACGACGGTGTCGGCCTCGATCTCCTCCTCTCCGCGCTCGGAGGTCAGGGCAAGCCTCCACCGTCCATCTTCCTCGTCGAAGGTGGCGCGCTCCACCGTGGTGCCGAACCGGAGATGAGGCCCGAGGCCGAATCGGTCCACGCACCACTCGGCGTAGGAGAGGATCTCCGCCTGTTCGGCGAACCGTCGGGTCCAGTCCGACTTCGGGGCGAACGAGAAGGAGTAGAGGTGCGACGGCACGTCGCAGCCGCTCCCGGGGTAGGTGTTGTCCCGCCACGTGCCCCCCACCCCATCGGACTGCTCGATGATGGTGAAGTCCGTCAGACCCGCCAGCGTCAGTTGGATGGCCATTCCCAGCCCTGACAGGCCGGCGCCCACGATGGCGACCCGTGGCGCGTCCCGGCCGGCCAGACGGGCCGAACGGCCCTCCCGTCGCAGTCGTCGTCGCCCGATGTCCAGTGCCATGCAAGCTCCCCGGTGCCGAGCCCCAGTCCGGTACCTCCGGCCGTCGGGCGACGGTGCTGGGGCCACCTGATCGTAGGCCCATGCCGTCATGCCCGGATGCCGCTCGACACCCCGCCGTGCCGCCGCCCTTGCGCCCCCGGCGGCCAGTCAGCAGACTCGGAAGGTGACCGTGCCGCCGCCCGGGCCTGGCCCGGCAGGCCTGGCCCCCCAGCCCCCTACAGCCCGCTCGACCCGGCCGGCACGTGCCCGGGCTCGCTTCGCACAGGCGCTTCGGTCGCTCTTGCAGCCGGAGGGGCTCCCACCTGAGGCGTCCGCCCAACTGGAGGCGGCACTGGGGGGCATCGGCCGCGAGGCGCTGACGGGTGGACCGGGACGGATCGCCCGGGTACGCGCCCAGGTCGGCGCGGCACCGCCCCGGCTCCTCGACTGGATGTCCGGCCAGGTCGTCGACCACCCGGCGGTGCTCTACGACACGGAGGGCGTCAAGCTGCTGGCGGCCCGCCAGACCCGGTCGATCGCCACCGCTGTCGGGGCGCTCCAGCTCGCCCTGGTGGCGGCGGCGAGTGCCTCGACCCTGGAGGGAGGCCCGGTGTTGGCGTTGGCCATCGACGGGATGGTCGGCCAGGTCGCCTCGGTGGTGCACGGCTGCTGCGATTGGTACAACACCGGGTCCTACCTGGTGCGGCGCCTGCGCGAGTCGGGGATCACCGTCGACCGGGCCGAGGTCCGCCGACTGACCAACGCGGCGCTCATGTCCAAGGGGAAGGTCGTGGACGAGCGGGCACTGGCCCGGTCGACCGAGCTGCGCCTGGTGCGCAGCTGGGTGGGACGGGGTGTCGTGGACGCGCTGCCGTTCGGATCGAATCTGGGACACGCCTCGGCACGGGCCGCCGGTCGCATCGACGGGAGCGACCTCCCGGCACTGGTCGGGCTGGTGCGGGCCTCGATACCCCGGTCGCCGGCCGACGGGGTCAACCGACCTCGCCCGCGGCCTCCTGCACGTCGGCGTCGACGTCCTTGACGCCCATGTCGAGTTCCTTGGCGACCTACTTCTCGGCTTTGGGTGCGGCCTTGTCCAGGGCGGCCTCGAGGGTGAACTCCCCGACGACTACGAGGGCGGCCTCCCCGTCGTCGATGATCTCCCCGAGCTCCTTGACGTCCGAGCGGGACATGCCTCGCCACAGGTGGCCGCTGACCGCTCCGATGGCTGCGCCGACGATGGCGGTCCCGATGGTCGACGGGGGGAAGAGGATGCCGATGAACGCACCGGCGGCGGCACCGCCCCAGGCGCCGGGGCGGGTGGCCATCTCGTCCTTGTTGGCCTGGACCCTTCCGATGGCGTCCTTGGTCACCAGCGCGGCATCGTAGGTACCGACGGCACCGCTGAGATGGAGGCCCTTGACCGCCGCGTAGTCGGCGCGAGCGGCGTCCTCGCTTGGACAGGTGCCGACATAGATGAAGGTCCCGTCGGGTTTGGCCGCGCCCGTGCTCCTGTCTCGGGCGGTGGCCCCGAGGGCGGTATGCGCCGGCTCCGGTGCGGGTGGCGATCGACGAGACGCACAACGCCTGCCCGTCGCTGGCCGACAGCCGACTGGCCGGCCTGACCGACCGCCGGACCGTGCAGATCGCCGGCGAGGGCCGCAGGTTCGGGCTTCACCTGTTGATCTCCACCCAGCGGCCCCAGAAGGTCCGCGAGAACGTGCTGTCCCAGTGGGACAACCTTGTGCTCATGCGCATGAACTCCACCTCGGACCTCGCCCACCTGGGATCGGTGTTCTCGCTCATGGCGGCCGGGCTGCTCCCGCCGTCCAGCGGCTTCGGGCTGGGCGAGGCGCTGGCGGCCGGGAAGATCTCACCCCGACCGGCCCTCCTCCGCTTCGGGACGAGGATCACCGAGCAGGGCGGTCCGACATCAGCCGGGAGTGGGCGGCTCCGGCATGGCCCGACACACGGGTCCGGACAGGATCCCCGACGCCCTAGAGCACCTTGGAGAGGAAGGCCCTGGTCCTGTCGTGGCGGGGGGCGGTGAGCACCGTCCTCGGATCCCCGCTCTCGACCACCACGCCCCCGTCCATGAAGACCACGGTGTCCCCGACCTCCCGGGCGAACCCCATCTCGTGGGTGACCACGATCATGGTCATGCCCTCCTCGGCCAGCCCCCGCATCACGTCGAGCACGTCGCCGACCAGTTCGGGGTCGAGCGCGGACGTGGGCTCGTCGAACAGCATCAGCTTGGGCTTCATGGCCAAAGCCCGGGCGATGGCCACCCGCTGCTGTTGGCCGCCGGAGAGCTGGTTGGGGTAGTTCTTCACCTTGTCGGCCAGCCCGACCCGCTCGAGGAGCTCGTAGGCCCGGGCCCTGGCCGGCGCGGTGGGCTCCCGCTTCACCCGGACCGGCCCGGACATCACGTTGTCCAGCACGCTCATGTGGGGAAACAGGTTGAACCGTTGGAAGACCATGCCGATCTCGGCCCGCTTGTGGCACACCTCGCGATCCTTCAGCTCGTAGAGCTTGCTCCCGTTGCGCCGGTAGCCGACGAGCTCCCCGTCAACCGCCAGCTCTCCGCCGTCGATCTTCTCGAGGTGGTTGATGCACCGGAGGAACGTGCTCTTGCCCGAGCCGGAGGGCCCGATCAGGCAGAGGACCTCACGATGGTTGACCGTGAGGTCGATGCCCTTCAGCACCTCGAGGCGTCCGAACGACTTGCGTACCCGGGTGGCCCGGACCATCGGCTCAGTCATGGGGTGCCACCCATGGAGCTTCGGCGAACGCCGGTGTCGGCTGCGCCCGGATGTGGAAGAGACCCAGGCGAAGGCGCTGCCACGGCGTCGGCGGCAGCGCCCGGGTCGAGCCCCGCGCGTAGTAGCGCTCGACGTAGTACTGCCCGACGGTGAGCACCGAGGTGAAGAACAGGTACCAGAGGCTGGCCACCACCAGCAGTGGCACGATCTGGTAGTTGGCATTGGAGATGTTCTGGGTGGCGGTGAACAGCTCGGTGACGGCGATGGCGTAGACCAGCGAGGTGGTCTTCAGCATGGAGATGGTCTCGTTGCCGGTCGGGGGGATGATGATCCGCATGGCCTGGGGGAGGACGATGCGGCGCAGGGTCTGGGTCTTGCTCATGCCGAGGGACTGGGCTGCCTCGGTCTGGCCCTCGTCGATGGAGATGATGCCGGCCCGGACGATCTCGGCCATGTAGGCCCCCTCGTTGAGGCTGAGCCCCAGGGCCCCGGCCACGAACGAGGTGATCACGACGTTGGCGTTGACCGTGTAGACGGCGGGACCGAAGGGTATGCCGAAGGTGAGCTTCGGGTACAGGTAGCTGATCCCCACGTACCAGAAGAACAGCTGGACGAAGACGGGAGTGCCCCGGAAGAACCAGATGTAGACCCACGCCGTGCCGGACAGGAGCCGGTTGGGCGAGAGCCGCATGACGGCCAAGATGACGCCGAGGGTGATCCCGACCGCCATGGCGATGACGGTCAGTTCCAGGGTGACGCCGATCCCCCGGAGCACCGGCGCGTCGAAGAGGTACTTCCAGACGACGGGCCACTGGTAGCGCCCCTCCCTGACGCCACCTCGCGTGACGTGCGAGAAGAGAAGGGTGTTCACCGCCATGGCGATGAACACCAGGATCACCAGCCCGGCGACCCAGCGCCACGGGTGGCGGACGGGAACCGCTATGAGGGCGGTCTCCTCCTCCGTCCGGACCCCGGTCTGGTCGGCCGGACGGCCTGCGGGACCCGTCATCGATGGGACCCCCGGAGTCGGGCGAGCCCCTTAGCTGGTGGCGCCGTTGATCACCGAGCTGGTCACCGCACCGGACTGCACACCCCACTTGGAGAGGATCTGGCCGTAGATGCCGTTTCCGATCAGATAGTTGACCGCCGCCTGCACCGGAGCGGCCATGCCGTTGCCCTTGGGCAGCGCCAGTCCGTAGGGGGCGACCTCGAAGGCGGTCCCGCTGTTCTGGAAGACTCCGTTAGAGGTGGCCACGATGTAGCCGGCCACCTGGGAGTCGGCGAAGCCGACGTCGGCCCGGCCGCTGGAGACCGCCAGGTTGGCCTGGCTCTGGTTGCCGTAGGAGAGCACGGTCACCGCACCCTTGTTGGCCTTGGCGCAGGCCTTCGCCTCGGTCTGGGCGTCGGTCTGCTCGGTGGTGCCGCTCTCGACCGCCACCGAGTGCCCGCACAGGGAGGTCAGGCCGTTGAACGCCAGCGAGCTGCCCGTCTTCACGTAGAAGCCCTCGCCGGCGGTGAAGTAGTCGACGAAGTCGACCACCTTCTGGCGGGCGAGGGTGTCGGTGAACGAGGACGCACCCATGTCGTACTTGCCGCTCTGGATACCGGGGATGATCGTGTCGAAGGTAGCGTTGACCAGCTTTGCCTTGAGGCCGAGTACCTGGGTGATCGCCGTGGAGAGGTCGGCGTCCATGCCCACGATGGTGGATCCGTCCGGGGCGATGAACTCGTCGGGCGCGTAGGTGGCGTCCAGGGCCACGGTGAGCGTGCCCTTGGACTTGACGGCGGCGGGCACGGTGGCGGCGATGGCGGCATCGGTCGACTGGGTGGGAATGGTGGCGGTTGGCAGTGCCACGGTGGTGGCGGTGGCGGACGGTGCCGCGGTGGTCGTCGAGCTGCTCGAGCTGCTGCTGCACGCGGCGGCCAGCACTGCGACGGCGCCGACAGCGACGCCGACGGTTGCCTTTCGGAATCCCCGGTTCATGGTGAGCACGATCCAACCTCCGCTGTCGGCCGACTGATCAGGTGCCAAGTGTGTCATGGAACTGACACGTCCTGCCCGAGAGGCGACGCGGCCGCCTGGCCGCGACCACGCCCGGACCGGTGCTCAGTCGACCCGGAACCCGGTCATCGAGAGCGAGCCGCCCACGTAGCCCTCCACCAGGGTGCGGGCCGGGGAGCCCGATGCGGCGGCCAGTCCGGCGATGGGGGCCAGGGGCAGGAAGTGGTCGGGCGTGGGTACAGCACGCCGGTAGTCGGGGTGGCCGGCCAGTGATCCGGTCCGCTCGGGCTCCTCCAGCATCGCTGCCGTGCACGCCTCGTCGAAGCGGACCGCCCAGTCGAAGGCCATCTCGCCGGCGGCGAGGTCGACCAGTCCCAGGTTGTGGACCACGTTGCCACTACCGAGGACAAGGATGCCGTCGGCCCGGAGGGGCGCCAGGCGCGTCCCTAGGTCGAAGTGCTCGCCGTAGCCCTCGAGGCCGTTGACCGAAAGTTGGACGACGGGGACGTCTGCTGCCGGGAAGACGTGGGTCAGCACCGACCAGGTACCGTGGTCGAGCCCCCACCCGTCCTCGTCGAGGCCGACCCATCGCGGCTTGACCACCTCGGCAACCTCGGCAGCGACGTCGGGCGAGCCGGGAGCTGGGTACTCGACCTCGAACAGCGCCGAGGGGAAGCCGAAGAAGTCGTGGATGGTGCGCGGCGCAGGCATGGCGGTCACCAGGGTCGAGCCGATGAACCAGTGGGCGGAGATCACGAGGACGGCCCTCGGGGTCGGTATCGACGCGCCGAACTCGCGCCACGCCCGGGTGTACCGGTTGTGCTCGAGCGCGTTCATCGGGTTGCCGTGTCCGAGGAATGCCGCCGGCATCAACGCCTGTCCCATCGCCACCTCGGGGTCCGTGCCTGTCGGCCACCATGCCACATCGAAGTGGTCGACACCGAGGTGCCCACGCACGCGCGGTGGCGTAACCGTCCCGGCCGGTCGTGGGACGGATCGCCGGGTGCCCACTTACACTGAGGGTCGCGGTACGGCCGAGTGCCGGTGCGGAGCCGCCGTCACGTTGCCGAACGGGGAGAGACGTCATGAGCGAGACGGCCACTGCGGTACCGGGGGGCACGGCTGCAGCGCTCTCCCACCGCCGGGTGCTCATCGTGATCGGCGCTCTCATGCTGGGGATGTTCCTGGCGGCGCTGGACCAGACCGTGGTGTCCACTGCCCTGCCCACCATCGTGGGCGACCTCAACGGCGCCTCGCACCTGAGCTGGGTGGTCACCGCCTACCTCCTTGCCTCGACGGTGTCCACGCCCCTGTGGGGGAAGCTCGGCGACCTCTACGGGCGCAAGATCTTCTTTCAGGCGGCCATCGTGCTCTTCCTGATCGGCTCGGCCCTGTCCGGGCTGAGCCACTCGATGATCGAGCTGATCCTCTTCCGAGCGGTCCAGGGGCTCGGCGGCGGCGGCCTGATGATCGGCGCCATGACCATCATCGGCGATGTGGTCTCCCCCCGGGAGCGCGGCCGGTACATGGGGTTGTTCATGGCCATGTTCGGGGTGACCTCGGTGATCGGTCCCCTCATCGGCGGTGTCTTCGTCGACTACCTCAGTTGGCGATGGATCTTCTACATCAACATCCCCATCGGGGCGTTCGCACTGGTAGTGACCGCGGTGGCACTTCCCGGGGCCCTGACCCGGGTGCACCGGGTGATCGACTACCTCGGCACCGTGCTCATCGCCCTGGCCGCCACCTCGTTGGTACTGTTCACCAGCCTCGGGGGCACCTCCTACCCCTGGACCTCCCCGTTCATCGTCGGCCTGGCGGTGGCCGGCGTGGTCTTCACCGTCCTGTTCCTGCTGGCCGAGCGCCGCGCCGTCGAGCCGGTGATCCCGCTGCCCCTCTTCGCCAACAGGGTGTTCGCCGCGGCCAGCGCCATCGGGTTCGTGGTCGGCTTCGCCATGTTCGGAGCACTGACCTTCCTGCCGCTGTTCTTCCAGGATGTCAAGGGGATCAGCGCCATCCAGTCGGGGGTGCGGCTGTTCCCCCTGATGGGTGGGTTGCTGGTCGCTTCCATCGGCTCCGGCCTGCTGGTCAGCCGGTGGGGCCGTTACAAGGTCTTCCCGGTGGTCGGCACCGCGCTCATGACCATCGGCCTGTACCTGATGTCGCTGATCGGTGTGGCCACCGGGGCCTGGGCGATGGCCGCCTACATGGTCGTCTTCGGGCTCGGGCTCGGGCTGATCCTGCAGGTGCTGACGGTGGCGGTCCAGAACGCCGTCCCGTACGAGGAGTTGGGTACCGCCACCTCGGGGGTGACCTTCTTCCGGATGATCGGAGGCTCCTTTGGGACCGCGGTCTTCGGCGCCATCTTCGCCAACCTGGTCGTGGGCAACGTCCTGAGGGCCCTGCACCTGACCCGGGCACCGGCCGGGTTCAACCTCAGTGCCGACAACCCGTCGGCCATCCACAAGCTGCCGCCGGCGGTGCAGGCCGGGGTGGTCGAAGGCATCGCCCACACCGTCCAGAGCATGTTCCTGATCGGGGTCCCGATCGCCTTCGTGGCCTTCCTGCTGAGCTGGACGCTGCCCGAGATCGAGCTGCGCAGGTCCATCCGCACCTCCGAGCCGGCGGAGAACCTCGGGCTCCCCGAGCCCCGGTCGTCGCTCGGCGAGGTGCAGCGCCTCCTCGAGCGGGCGGCCAACCGTGAGAACCGCCACGAGCTCTACACGACGCTGTCGGCGCGCGCCGGGCTCGATCTCGAGCCCCGTGCGTGCTGGCTCCTCTACCGGCTGGCCGACCGGCCCGACTCGACCATCGACGAAGTGGGGGCTCGGTTGAAGGTCGACCCGGACCGGCTGCAGGCCGGCGTCGACTCGCTGGTGTCGGCGGGGATGGTCGCGCGGGTGGAGGGCGGGACCGGCCACAAGCTCGTGCTGACCGCTGCAGGGCGCGCCGCCATCGAACGGCTGACCGTGGCCCGCCGCGACTCGATGACCGAGCTCCTCGAGGGCTGGGATCCCGAGTCCCATCCCGAGGTCGTCGACATGGTCCGCCACCTGGCCAAGGCCCTGCTGGCCGACGACGACCGGCTCCTGGCCGACGCCAGGCCGGCCGGCGCGGTCTGAGGCACCCCCACCGCCCCTCTCAGGCGGGGACGACCGCCACCCGGGTGATGGTAATGAACGTGCAGAGATAGAGCTCCCCTTCGTACCCCACCGCAGGGAACAGCACCCCCTGGACCGGGCTGCCGGTGTCGGCCCGGGCGAGCTCCCGCCCGGTGGCGATGTCGACCACCACCACCTGGTCGGCGGCCCGCTGACGGTCGTAGTCCCCGGTGACCAGTTGACCGCTGCCGGCATCGAGGACGAGGTGCCCACCGTGCTCCTGCTCCCGTTGCCACCGGGGGGAGAGGGCGCCGTCGTCGGCGACGTCGAAGGCGGCCATTGCCCCGTTGCCACTGTCGTAGCCCACGGCGATGTGGCGACCGGCGTCGATCACCGGGGGATTGGCCACCAGGCCACCTGCGAGCCCGCAGATCTCGGCCATCGACCGCTCCCCGTTCATCAGGTCGATCCGCACCAGGTGGAGGGGAGTGGTGGCCACCCCGTGACCGTGCAGGGAACCGTCGTACCGCTCGCTCCCCTCGCCGTCGTCGAGGAACCACGCGGCTCCGAGGGCGATCACGCAGTCCCAGCCGTAGGTCTGGCCCTCGAGGGTACGGTAAGGGGCCCGGAAGCCGCCGTCGGGGTGCAGTCGGGCACCGTCCCAGCGGACCCGGATCAGGCTGGTGTCGCCGACCACGTAGACGTCGTCGCCGTGGGCCGAGAGCCGGGCGATCGACGGCTCGGCGAGGGTGCAGCGGTCGACCACCTCCAGGTGCTCGGGCTCGAGCACGACCAGCTCGCACGCCTCACGGTCGGCCGAGGCGACCGGTGCCCCGGGACGTGACCCGGCGAAGTCCTTGGTCACCACGTGTCCATCGGGCAGGACCACGAATCCGTTGTAGGGCCGGTGACGGGGCAGTGCCACCGATGCGAGGACGTCGAGGCCGGGGCCGAGCCGGTGGGCGTGGTTGCCGAACACGGTGTAGAGCGACCCGTTGGCGTGGACGGCGATGCTGCCGGGCCAGGTCGGCCCGCCGGCCAGGTCGGGGGACCGGTGCAGCTCCTCGAGCGTGCGTGGGTCGATCTGCTCGACGAAGGCGATGGCGCCGTCGCCGGCAGTGTGCCGGAGGAGGAAGAGCTCGCCGGGCCCGCGGGTGACCACCATGGTGGCGGCGGCCACGAATCGCGACACCACGTCGAGCGAGGACCCGTCCACGGGCCCGAGCGCGGGCACCCCGTGCGGGAGCTGGAGGCGCTCGGGCCCCCCGTCCTCGCACGACCACGGAGCCGGCCAGTAGCCGCTCACTGGGGCGCCACCGTGGCCACTCCGCTCAGTGGGTCGGGCCGAGGAGGGTCGCCAGGGCATCGATGACGACCGCCCGGGCCCGCTCCGGGCCCAGGGCCTGATCCTGGCGGAGGAGCTGCCACGACTCGAAGGAGGTGAGGACGTCCGCCGCCGCCAGCACCGAGGACGCGGCCGACTTGTCCATGGCGGTGAGTTCGGGGGCGAACAGCATCCGAAGCTGCTTGCGCAGGAACTTGCGGTTCTGGGACAGCTCGGCGGCCAGAAACGGGTGGAACGGCGCCCGCAGGCGCGAGACGGTGGCGGCGTTCCCGATCGCGTCGAAGAGGCGGAACCGTTGCGTCGCCAGGGCCTCGATCCTGGCCGCCAGCGGCGCGTCCGGCCGGGCATCGACGGGCACCAGGGGAAGGACCCGTTCCTCCTGGCGCTTCATGGCGGTCCGGGTCAGGTCGTCGACGTCGTCGAAGTACCGGAAGAGGGAGCGTGGTGAGAGCCCCGAGCGGGCGGCGATCTCCTCGGTGCTCGGCCGGAGGTTGCCGCCGCGATAGAGGTCCAGCAAGGCCTCGACCACGGCCTCGCGATTGCGCTGTCTCCTCAGCTGCCGACCGTCGGTGGTGGGCGGACGGGTACCGACGGGTGGAGTGGCGTCCGGCGCGGCGGCCTCGGTGTCAGCGGTCGGGACCATGTGGCGCGAGGCTATCGCCCAGTACCGGGCAGGACGACCGTACGGGGCACCGGCACGTCAGCCACGACCGTTCTCCAGGAGAGTGCATACATCGCCGGCCCGGGGATCGACCCGCCCTTCGAGGAGCGAGCGGTAGACCGCCTCGACCTCCGTCGGCCCGGTGGCGCGGCGGATGGTCAGCCAGCCGTCGGTCCACGGCGAGAAGCCGTCCCAGGCCCGGGACACCGCCTGTTCGAACCCGTGGCGACCCCAGTCGCGCCGACGCTTGGTGATCTGGTCGGGGGCGAACAGGAGGGTGGGTCGGGGCCCGCCCAGCGTGCCGGTCGGCCCGGGTTGGTGGTCCCAATGGGTATCGCCCACCACCATGCTGTACCCGAGGCGTTCGCCGAAGTGGGTGTGGACGGCCGCGGTGACGTCCCGGCGCCCGGCGATGTCCACGTAGCAGGTGTCGTCAACCGGCAGTTCGGCCACGGACTCGTAGGCGAGGGTCCGGTGGTAGCAGCCCAGGCTTCGTACGAACTCGAGATTGCCTGAGGATGTGAGCCCCACCACCTCGAGGTCGGGCCGCCGGGCCAGGAAGAATGCGGCGGCGACCGCGGTCTTCGCCGAGGCGCTGGAGATCAGCACCCGATCGGCCCCGAACATCCCGTGGTCGGCGAGGAAGTCGTCGACCACGAACGAGGTGACGAAGAGGGGCCACAGCAGCATCTGCTGGGCCTCGCGATCGTGGCGGTAGATCGGATCCGATTCGACGAACGAGTAGCGATTGAAGACGCTGGGCGGAGCCTCACGGTGCGGGCTCACGTCGGTGAAGCCGCTCTCGTCGATCCGTCCCGGCCGGACCACGAGTTCGGCGCCCAGCGGGAAGTAGCCGTAGACCCTGGTCGACTCGTCAATACCGCGTGCCGACGACTCGACAACTTCGGCGAACCCTCACACCGGCACGCGTCCCCATCGGGCGGCGTCGTCGGTGGGGACGGGGAAGAACTGCCAGTAGCCCATGGCGTCGCCGAACACCGCGTAGGTGATGGTGTTGGCCGTCAGCCCGAACGACCCGATGCGCAGGCGGACCCCCCGGCGGGGAGGGGCCCGGGGTCATCGGTGACCAGCCGAACCCGATGGAGGTCCTGGCGATCGACCTCGAGCTCAATCCGTACCCTTCCATTCAGCAGTCCGGCCGGACGAAGTGTGCCGACCAACAGTTGACAGTCTAACTGCCAGGTGTTTAGCGTGCTGGGGACGATGGAAGAGAATCTGGTCCTGGACTCGCTGCGCCGTCGGATGCGCGCCATGCACTCCCTGTACTACGACGCCGTCTCGACGATGGACCTCGACCAGGTCAACCACTTCGAGCGCGAAGGGGTGCTCCCCATCGCCTTCAGCCTCTTCCACGTCGTCAACATGTTCGACGCGTCGTTCATGCTGATGACCGGGACCCCTCCGATCTGGGACGACGAATGGGAGCGAAGGGTGCGCCCGGCGATCCCCGACCACGGCAAGCACCGGACCGTCGCCGAGATGGTCCACCAGCGGATCGGGGACTACGACTCCTTCAGGGCGTACATGGGTGCCGTGTTCGACCGCACCGAGGCGTGGCTGGACGGGCTCGATCCGGCCGAGCTGCAGCGGGTGGTGATCGGCCGACCCCTGCCACCCCAGGTGGCCAGCACCTACAGTGCCCGGGTGGCGGGGCCAGAGGGCGTCACCCTGCTCGACGCGGCCGAGTGCTGGATCTACCAGCACGGGCTTCGGCACATGGGGGAGATCGAGCTGGCCAGAGGCCTGGTCGGCCTCGGCGGCATGACGTCGTAGGCCCGGTCAGCCGGGCCGGGGGCGGCCCTCATCGGGGCGCGGACGGTGCCGGCATGCCACACTCGACGGGTGGACCTCAACTTCTACCGGTTCCGCTCGGTCTGGCTCCTGGGGGTGGGTCCGCGCTCCGTGTATGAAGTCCTCGCGCGGTTCGAGGACTACCCGGGTTGGTGGCCCGAGGTCCGCCGGATCCGGCTGGTGGGGGAGGAGTCCTGTGAGGTCACCTGCCGCTCGGCGCTCCCCTACGACCTCACCTTCGTCCTGCGCCCCACCCGTCGCGACCCGGACGTCGGGGTCCTCGAGGCGTCGATGACCGGCGACCTCGAGGGATTCTCGCGTTGGAGGATCAGCGAGCATCTGTCAGGCTCACGCCTGGTGTTCGAGGAGGAGGTCACGGCCCACAAGCGCCTGCTGCGGCGGCTGGCGCCGGTGGCCCGTCCCGCGTTCCGCGCCAACCACGCGATCATGATGCGTCACGCGCGGTCCGGCCTGGAGGCCCACCTCGCCGGTCCCCGGGTCGACGCGATCGCGCGCTGACCCGGGGCGGGTCGACCCGGGTTCCGGCGGGATCAGGTGGGGGAGGCCCCGGCCAGGTCGCGGTAGTGCTGGCGCCAGATGAGCCGGTACACACGGCTCCAACGGGGGATCGAGCGCAGTCCCGGGATGAACGGGACGAGAGCCAACAGCAGGGTGAGGACCATCATGATCGCCCACACCTGGAGGTCCCCGCTGGACGACGAGTTCATCGGGGGCACCTGGTACCAGAGGGTGTAGAGCCAGAGCCAGGCCTGCCCCGGGTAGTTGCCGGTCTCGTTCATCATGCCCCACTGGTCGCCCGAGAGGTGCTGGTTCTGGGCCAGGTTGGCCAGGTAGGCACCGTCGGCGATGAACAGGAGGGGCTTGGTGTAGTCGGTCCCGTAGAACTGCCGGGAACTCAGCAGGGCACCGTCCAGTGCGCCGGACCGGGCCATCGAGGTCAGGGCGCCGATCATGGTGCCGACCGGCCCGTAGTCGCCCTTCGGCACCTGGAGGACGCCGTTCTTGGCCGTGGCGTTGGCCACCGCCTTCTCGTAGGCCGCGGTCCAGGCCGCCTGTTGCTCGGAAGAGGCCCCGTTGTACTCGGCGACCGCGGCGGCGACACCCGGTTGATTGGGCAGCGTCTTCAGCGGGTCGATGACGTAGTCGTTCGCCGTGTTGATCGGGTGGTGGACACCCAACCAAGACTCAGGAGAGAACGGACCGATCGACTGGGACGCCCCGGTGGTGGCGTTGTAGGGCGGCCCGTAGGTGGCGGTGCCGCTGGTGCCATCGAGCTCGGTGATGGCGGTCTGGGCGAAGTCGACCGGGTCGGAGGTCGACCACGACTTGACGGTGACCGGTGTCTCGTCGGGTGAGGAGAAGATCACCGCCAATCCCACGACGAGCACGGCCACGACCAGGAAGGCGATGATGAACTCCTTCACCAGGTCGTAGGGGAGATAGCCCCCGTGCCACTCCTCGACATCGCGGTCGGGTTTGAACCGCCGAGCCTTCTTGGCTGACATGTCGGTCTTGGTGGATGTGTCGGTGGCCGCTGTCATCGGTCGTCCCCCTTGGGTGTCAAGTCGGCGACCGGGACCGCCTTGACATCAGGTGGTGCATCACCCGGTGGGGCGAACGGGGGCACGACGCCCCGGCGTCGGACCAGGAGGACGTGCCCGCCGACGATGAGCCCCACGGCCAGGGGAAGGAGGACGATGTGCCACATGAGCATCTGGCCGAAGTTGGTGACGTTGAAGATCGCCCCCGCGCCCGTCGAATTGATCCCGTCCTTCGCCTGGGTGCTGATCCACTGTGAGTCGAAGTTCTGTTGGGACAGGTACCCGGTGAACGCCGTGCCCACCGAGACCACGAAGGCCACCACGCCGGTGACCCATGTCGCGCGACGCCTCCCACGCCACGCGGCCATGAAGAACTTGCCCCAGAGGTGGATGACCATGGCGAAGAAGAACACCTCGACGCTCCACAGGTGCAGCGAGTTTACGAAGTGGCCAGTCGGTGAAACGTGCCACCAGGCCGGACCGAAGATGGCCAGGACCACACCGGTCAAGATGACGACGGCGAGAGCGGACACGGTCAGGACCCCGAAGACGTAGATCCACGAGGCCACGTAGGTGGGCTGCCGGTCGGGCATCAGGCGCTCCGGTGGCAGGGCCTCGACGGCGGCATGGCGGAGCTTGGCGCTCAGCTGACCGGCGTCCTGGGGCAGGTCGGCGGCGACCTTGGTCGGTGCGTCGGTGTCGATGGTCATCGGCTACCACCTCCGTGACGGCGGAACGGGATCAGGATGGCAGCCACGAACGTCACGACCATCAGTCCGATCAGTACCACGTTGGCGACCGACATCTGGATGAAGCCCCAGTGGACGTAGTGACCCGGACCGTTGAGATCGACCAGGCTCCCGAACAGGACACCCATGACTGCTGACACCGTCTGCATCGTGCAATACCTCCTATCGGTGAGGCTACGAATCACGGACATGCCGAGGTAGGGCCGAAAGTCACATGGGGAGTGGTCACTCACATGGCTGACCGGTGACCACGGGGGTGGTCACCGGTCTCCGGGGCGGAGCCGGAGACGATCGACTGCCGACCAGGGTGGAGGAAATCGTGAGAAGATGAGGTGGGCGGAAACGACGGCTCACTTCAGGGGGATGGGTGGACGACTTCAAGGCGAGCCTGCGTGCGGCGAAGCGGGGCGACCAGGACGCGTTCGCCAGGCTCTGGCGCCAGTTCCAGCCAGGTCTGCTCCGCTACCTGCGGGTCAAGGCAGGACCTGCCGCTGAGGACCTTGCTGCGGACACCTGGTTCCGTGTCGTCCGGGCCCTCCCCACCTTCGAAGGTGACGAGAGCGGCTTTCGGGGCTGGCTCTTCACCACTGCCCGGAACCGCCTGACCGACTGGTATCGCAAGGGCTCCCGTCACGACGAGGTGGTGTGCGAGGGATCGTTGTTCACCGCGCTCCCGGCCACCAGCGACGTCGAATCCGACGCGGAGGAACATTCGGCGACCGATGCCGCGCTCGCCCTGATCTCCGGCCTTCCCGCCGACCAGGCCGAGGCGGTGATGCTCCGCATCGTGGCCGGGCTGGACGTGTCGATGGTGGCCAGCATCATGGAGCGGTCCCCGGGCTCGGTCCGGGTGCTGTGTCACCGCGGGCTGCGCTGCCTCGAACGTTCGCTCGCCGCCGAACCGGTCGGAGCGGGCGTGGGGGCTGACCGGGCGGTACCTGCGTTGCCGGTCCAGGCGGCCGGTGCGCGCTACGGCATGGGGCGGCGTCAGCATGGGTGACTCGGGACGGAGGTCGCCGACCGGCGGCGACATGGCCGAGGCCAACGTGGTCGAGCTGATCAACCCCCCCAGCGAGGCCCTGAGCCGGTTGCTGGCGGCCGCATCCGGGCCCGTGCTGGCCGGCGAGCTGCGGGGGGAGCTTCGGGCGCGGACTCTGTTCGACGTCGGCGCGGCGACGTGGGCGGCCCGACGTCGCTGGAACCGGCGGACCTCCGGGGTGGCCGCGGTGGTCTCGGCCGCCTGCCTCATCGCCGGGACCACCGGGTTGGCCGCGGCGTCGGCCCTGCCCTCGCCGGCGGCCCGGGTGGTCGACCAGGTGCTGCACACCGCCGACATCGATGTCTCGCCGTCCTCGCCGGTGCCGGCGGTGGCCGGCGGGGCGGACGTGTCCCAGAGCGGCATCAGGCCATCCGGTTCGGGGCAGAGCACCGGTCGAGTGGCCGCGTCGACCCCGCACGGGCATCCCGCGGTGCGCTCGGCCGGCTGCCGCAACGTCGCGGTGGCCGGTGCCGGGGAGGCTCCCGCCTCCCATCCGGCAGCCCCGACGGCACCGTGCGGCGTGGGCTCCGTGACGGCCCAGATTCCGGTTCGGACCTCTGGCCGCGGCTCGACGTCCACAGGCCGGCACGGAAGCGGAGGGACCACCACCACCACCACCACCAC
>Ga0224558_1001602_pt1 | contig 23162 bp, 24 predicted proteins | sample 714S32024metaG_FD_180682 | JGI IMG/M metagenome (GOLD analysis project Ga0224558, IMG submission 180682) | Peat soil microbial communities from Stordalen Mire, Sweden - 717 S3 20-24 | ecosystem: Environmental > Terrestrial > Soil > Wetlands > Peat | place: Sweden: Norrbotten County, Stordalen...
AGGTGGAGCAGCGGATCCGGGAGGCCGTGCGCCTGGGGTTCCGGCGTTTCATCATTCCGGAGCGCAACCTGGAGGCGTTGTCGAACTATGACGGCCTGGCGGTGATCGGAGTCAAGACAGTCAGGGAAGCCATTTTCGAGGTTCGAGGTTAAGGCTAGGCCAGACCAAAGGCCTGGATGCGGCGGGGGCTCGACATTAAAACATCGAACATCGAGAGAGGGGAAGGGTCTTGAAAGAAGAATTGCTGCAGGAGGAAAAAACCAGGGAAGAACGCCCCTCCAGGGGTCGGGGCGCCAAGGAAGCGGCCCGGGGCAAGGAATGTCCGCCGACAGATGCCGGAGCAGCGCCTCGCGCCTCCCAAAAGGCAGCCGACCCACCTGCGTCTGGAGCCCCGGCTTTGCCTCAGGCTCCTTTGCATCCGGGCTCGAGGTCCAGCTTGAAGGCTGCTGATCCACCTGCGATGGGTGCACCGGCTCTGCCTCAGGCTCCTTTGCATCCGGGCTCGAGGTCCAGCTTGAAGGCTGCTGATCCACCTGCGACGGGTGCACCGGCTCTGCCTCAGGCTGCGCCGCATCCGGGTACACCCGTCCCGGAGAAGAGGGATCCCAAAGAAGAGAAGGAAGAACTGCTGAGGGCTCTTAAAATGCTGTCTCCCGGCACCCTTTTGCGGGATGGGCTGGAAAGCATCCTGCGGGCGAAGATGGGCGCCCTGATCGTGCTGGGTGGCAACCCGGAAATTCTGGAATTGGTCGAGGGCGGCTTTATGATCGATACGGAATTCACGCCGCCGAACATCTACGAGTTGTCCAAGATGGACGGAGCGATCATCCTGAGCCAGGATGCCCAGCGTATCATCTATGCCAACACCCAACTGGTTCCGGACCCCATGCTGCCTTCGGACGAGACGGGGATCAGGCACCGCACCGCCCATCGGTTTGCCACCCAGACCGGCACCGTCGTGGTCGCCATCTCCCACCGCCGGGGCGTGATCACTCTGTACAAGGGGAACCTGCGCTATATCCTCAGGGAGATCGAGGTGATCTTATCCAAGGCCAACCAGGCGATCCAAACACTGGAGCGGTACAAGCGGGTGCTCGACAAGGCCCTGGTCAACCTCACCGCCCTGGAGTTCGATGAGCTGGTGACGGTCTTCGACGTGGCCAAGGTGGTACAGCGCGGTGAGATGGTGATGCGGATCGTGCGGGAACTGGATGGTTACATCGTGGAACTGGGGGTCGAAGGGCGCCTGGTGACCATGCAGGCGGAGGAGTTGGTGGCCAACGTGGAGGAGGAGCTTTTCTACGTGATCCAGGATTACCACGCCACCAGCGACAAATCGGTGGCCGAGGTCATGCAGTTCCTGGGCAATTGCTCTTCCGAGGAGTTGCTGGAGCTGTCCAACATCAGCCGCTCTCTGGGCTACGGGGCTGCAGCAGGCATTCTCGATCTGGCGGTGTTTCCTCATGGCTACCGGATCCTGCACAGGATTCCCAAACTGCCGACCCTGATCATCGAAAACCTGGTCCAAAAATTTACCAGGCTCCAGAACATTGTCAAGGCCTCCACCGAGGAACTGGACGCCGTAGAGGGGATCGGCGAGGCCCGTGCCCGGGCGATCAAGGGCGGCATGCGCCGCATCCAGGAGCAGGTCATGCTCGACCGCTATATATAAAAAAGTAATAAATGCTGAGCGATCTTCATCGCTCAGCATTCATCGCCGATCGCCGGTTTTTTAAGTGAGGTTGAAGACCCTAAGGGTGGTGCACTTTTTGTGTTCCTTGAGGAAGATGTCGTAGAGGTTCAGATCTAGCAAGTTGCAGAGAGCTGTCAGGTAGAAGAGGGCCTTACCCACTTCGGCCTCGATGATTTCCCTGCAGTTGGGGCAGAGTTCGCCACGCAGATGGCTTTCGAAATAGTCTTTGAGGTCGAGGAGCGATGTATCGGGAGGAATTGATTTCTTCTTGGCATCAACCTGGATACAGCCACAGCCGGTGACTGACTTTACGGTAGACCGGTTGATGCGGGATGAGGATTCCTGAAGTTTCGAGAGGACGTCCAGAATACTGTGGTGGCGCATAAGCAGTTCGGATACCGTATTCTGGAATTCATCACAAATCAGATCCTTCAATTATGTCAGGCCTCCTCTTCGTTGATAACCGTTAGGTTCATTATAGTGTTCTGCTGTCTCCGTTGTCAATTGCTCCGCATTCGGGCTTGCAGTGGCAAGCCCGACCTGAACGCCGGCCCAGTGCATGCATGCGAGGCACGGGGGCGGGCATTCCTCCTCAGGTATTGTCAGTGCTGGGGAGCAATAAAGGCAAAAATGCTGCTCTTGCGGTCAAGGAGCATCTTTCGTATAATGGAGTCGAGGTTGATCCAAAATAAGGTTAAATCAGTATTTATGGAAACTCCGCCCATAGTATGCGGGGGGAGGGCGGCCCTCGAGGCTGCCGCACTTCAGGTTCTGGGATTTAGGTTTAGAAAGGAGGTGGAAAAATGGCACAACGTATCTTTAAGATCGTTTTCGGTTTGATCGGTGGAGGAATTGGATTGTCAATAGGCTTCCTGGTCAGGAGCCTGGAGATCACCAGGAGCTTCATGCCAACGGCCGGCTATCAGTGGTACCTGCTGCTTGCAGCAATCGTGCTCGTCTTTGCATTGGCCACATTCCTGCTCGCTCCCTGGCTGATTCGGGTGATACTGCAGATGATCAAGTTTTTCGAAAGCAGGCTGCAGCGAACCCCGATGCAAGATCTCATTGGCGGTGCTTTTGGAATCATCGTAGGTCTTGTGATTGCCGACTTGCTAGGAGCATCCCTCTCGCGCATTCCTGTGGTAGGCCCCTATGTTACTGTGGTGGCCACCCTGCTGCTGTTTTACCTGGGTCTGAGCGTGGGCATGAAGAAGAAGGATGATGTGAGCGGCCTGTTCTCCTTCTTCAAGACGAGCAAAATGAAAAGCGAGGGCTCCCGGAGCGGCTATAAGGTGCTTGACACCAACGTCATCATCGATGGACGGATCTCTGACATCTGCCGAAGCGGCTTCCTGGAGGGGACGCTGATCGTGCCCCGCATTGTCCTGGAAGAACTCCAGCACATTGCCGATTCCTCTGACCTGCTCAGGCGCAACAAGGGGCGCCGCGGCCTGGACATCCTCAACAAGATGCGCAAGGAGCAGGGGGTCAGGATTGACGTGCGGGACTTCGAGAAACTGGAAAACATTGAGGTTGACGCCATGCTGCTGAAGATTGCCAAGCGCCTGGATGCTCCTATCGTCACCAACGACTATAACCTGAACAAGGTGGCCGAGCTGGAAAATGTCAAGGTGTTGAATATCAACGAGTTGGCCAATGCGGTCAAGCCGTTGTACCTGCCCGGCGAGGAGATCGGAGCGGTCGACGTCATCCGGGACGGCAAGGAAGTGGGGCAGGGGATCGCCTACCTGGAGGACGGCACCATGATCGTGATCGAAAACGGCAAGCGTTACATCGGTCAGAACATTCCGGTGGTCGTCACCAGCGTGCTGCAGACCTCGGCGGGACGGATGATCTTTGCCAAGCCGAAGATTGTGGCCAAGGATGCTTCATCGCACCCCCGTCGCTATCATGAGGTGAAAGTGATTGGATAAGGTCGGCGGTGTGATCCTGGCGGCCGGCCGGGGCGAGAGGATGGGAGCTCCCCTCAACAAGGCCTTTCTCCCTCTCGGCGACCGGCCGTTGCTTTTGCACAGCATCATCACCTTCGAGGCCGCGTCAGTGGTGGACGCCTATGTAGTGGTGGCGCCCCCGGATGAGGTGGCTTTCTGCCGCGTTCTGCTGGCGCCATACGGTCTGCAGAAGCTGATGGCGGTGGCACCCGGCGGGGGAGTGCGGCAGTCATCGGCTGCGGCCGGGGTGCGGGCGCTGCCGGACTTTGACCTGGTGGCCGTACACGACGCTGCCAGGCCGTTGTTATCAGTGGGTCTGCTGGAGGGGGCGGTGAGGCGCGCCGCCGCTGCCGGGTGCCCGGGGGCACTGGTGGTGGCGGTACCGGTCAAGGACACCGTCAAGGTGGTGGATTCATCTGGGATGGTCAGGGAGACTCCGGCCCGGGACGGGTTGTGGATTGCCCAGACACCGCAAGTTTTCAGGCGCGATTTGCTGCTTCGGGCCTATGACGAGGCGGAGCGGAGCGGCTTTGCGGGCACCGACGACGCCTCCCTGGTGGAGCGCCTGGGAGTCCCGGTGGAGATCTTCCAGGGAAGCTATGACAACTTCAAGGTGACCACCCCTGAAGACCTGCGGATCGCCCGGGCGATTCTGGAAGCAAAAGGAACGTCCCCTTGCTTCCAGGGTGGCGCAAGCGTGCGGGTAGGGATCGGCTATGACGTGCATCCCTTCGAAGCGGGGCGCCCTCTGATGCTAGGAGGGGTGGAGATCCCTGCCGGTCCGGGACTGGCCGGCCATTCGGACGCCGATGCGGCGCTGCACGCCCTGATGGACGCCTGCCTGGGCGCAGCCGGTTTGCGGGATATCGGGCATCTCTTCCCGCCGGGAGATCCGCAGTGGAAGGATGCTCCCAGCCTCGCCCTGCTGGCTGGGGTCAGGAGCAAATTGGCTGACGCCGGATATACGATCTGCCAGGTTGACCTGGTGATTGCGGCGGAGACGCCGCGCCTGGCGCCCTATATGGACTCCATGCAGCAGCGGATCGCGGCGTTGCTGGGGATCCTGCCCGGCAGCGTGGGGATCAAAGCGACCACCACCGAGGGGCTGGGTTTCGTTGGTCGCAAAGAGGGTATCGCCGCCTGGGCGGTGGCGAATATCAGGCGCCTGTGATGCTGATCTGGCGCTCCAGTTGTTCCAGGTAGGCCAGGCGGTGCTTCAAGGACGGGTGGGTCGACAAAAGCTCGCCAAGGCTTTCCCCCAACCCTTTCATGGAAGGGAAGATGAGAAAAGCGTTGCTGGCGTCGGCCTGGCCCACTGCCGGCTGGCGTGACTGGGTGTTGCTGATCTTGATCAGGGCGCTGCGCAGGTTGGCCGGCGCCTGCAGGGCTTAGTAAGCTGTCAGCTGGTTTGCCGGCGAGAAAATCGGATGGATACGGGCTAACTGCCGGCAGAGCCGGCCGCAAGGGCAGCAATTGCTGCGATGATGGCAAAGATGACGGCGATGACCACGATCAGCATGAACATGGCCGCCACGGTGATCAGCAGCACGCCGATAGCCTGGCCGGTTTCGAGGCTCTGGCTCTCCCTGATCGCCAGTACGTCCAGCACCAGGATCCAGATCCATGCTACGAAGCCCGGGACGTAGCTGACGAAGGCCCAGGCCGGGCCGAGCAGCAGGGCGAGGGCGGTGAGCGGAGCGCTTACCAGCGCGGGAGTCTCGGCAAACCCCAGGCTGGCCAGCATGCCCGGCAGGGTGCCCTGCCCCTTGAAAAGCCTGCTGAATCCGTAGTAAATGGCTCCGGAAACGAACCAGCTGAGAATACTGCTGAGAAGCATGAAAGGAAGGAAAACAGACGGCGAGTAGAAAGTCGAGAAGAAGTGTGCCAGCGTGGGATCCGCTGTGATGTTGGAGGCCGCAGGCGGGCTCATTTTCAGAGAGACGACGCTGACAGCTCCTCCGATAAGGGTGATCACCACGATCAGCAGCAGGCCCTCTCTCCACAACCGTTTTTCGGCAACCTCGCGCAGTGTTCGCACAGGCTCATTGATGACGCCTACCAGGTATTCCCACATTCCGCTTCCTCCTTATTCCTTCCCCGTGCCGCGATCGCAAGGCCACACGGCATACGCGAGGAGCTACCCCCGCTTCCGCTAAGACAGGTTAAAATTTCAGTGTGGTGTAGGCGGGAGGCAACTGTTGCCCGCTCCCCTGCAACAGCCTGACCGCAGCCATCAAATCCGGAACGTTCCCTATGGAGGACAGTCCCCATAGGCCTCTCAGCAGGTCTGTCAACCCCGGCCGGTGGTATTCCACTTCCTGCGGTGAGGCGATTCCCGCCATCTTGCCGGCCAGGGCCACTGCTTCATACAGCCCTCCCAATTCATCCACCAGTCCGAGCTGCTTTGCCTGATCCCCGGTATAGACCCGCCCGTCTGCCAGTTTCAGGACCTGGTCGACCGGGAGGCCGCGGCCATTGGCCACGGCCTGCACGAACTGCGAGTAGGTATCGTCGATGATTCCCTGCATGATCTGCGCCTCTTCAGGGGTGATGGGGCGGCTTGGCGACATCATATCCTTGTAGGGGCCGCTCTTGAAGACCTGCTCCTTGTAGCCGATCTTGCTATAGAGGTCCTGCAGGTTGGGGATGGTGGAGATGACCCCGATGCTGCCGGTGAGGGTGGCCGGATCGGCGACGATCTTATCTGCCGCCACAGCCACGTAGTAGCCACCCGAGGCCGCCATGTCGCCGCAGGAGACGACCACCTTCTTGCCGGACTGCTTCAGGCGCTGCACCTGTTCATTGAGCTCCTGGGATGCCGCCGGACTGCCCCCGGGGGAGTCGATCCGCAGCACCACTGCCTTCAGCCCCGGGTCATTGGTGGCCCGTTCCAGGTCCTGCATGGTCTGATCGGTGCCGGAGCCGCTGGTGAGCGAGGACGAACTGCCAAAACCGATCTCGCCGGTCAGGTAGATCACCGCTACCTCGTTGCTGCTGCTGCGACCGGCCCCGACTGAACGCGCCTGCTGTGGCGCCCGGTAACTGGCCACCACCACAGCGATCAGGGTGATGGCGATGGCTGCTAGAAAGATGATTATTCCGATACGCTTGGAATTCAAAGAAAAACACCCCCCAGAACGGATGTCCGATCTCCGGCTCGAGGCCGGATGCCTGAATGCGGAGGAAAGCCCGCCGGATTACCGGTCGGATGTCACCAGAAAAACATGTCTGCCTTTTCCAACATATGCCGCCTGCCAGAGATCGTATGCCGGACAAGACTGCATACTTTCAAAGACCGCTCTTATCTTTTTAAGTGACTCCGCATCCAGGCCTTCGGCCTCTTGCCCCTGACCTCTATTATTAGCATGTCCAGGCGGTGAATACCACCTGAAATATTTCCAACTGAGAACGGCGCCGGTCTAATTGGGACGTGCGAGGCGAGAAATGGTGCCATCCGGGCGCGGCAGGAAGTCGCGCAGCAGCTTTTGGCGGGACATCCAGATGTACTTGATGGTGAGACCCTGGCGCCCCTGCCGTAGCCGGGAGATACCTGCCGGATGATAAAGGACAAGCAAGAGTCCCTCGCCCAGGGTGTACAGCCAACGCACCACCAGGTTTACCTTGAATTCCCGATCCTCGAAGCCAAGGACTCGTGCGCCGTGGTAGAGCATGGAGATGGCATAGAAGGCATTGATCTCTGCCATGCCCGGGTCACTCGTCGCCAACACCGCCAGGGAGACCAGGTCCTGCGCCAACTCCCTCCTGGTGGCGATGGCTACCTTGACCCGGCTGTTGTACTTGATCGTCAGATCCATAGCGTCCCGGCTGGACAGGTGGACCTCGCCCACCAGGTCGCCCGGCCTGACCAGGGTGCCGTCGTTAAGCTCCACCGCAGGCCCGTGATAGGGGTGGATGCCCAGGCGAAACAGGCCATCGGGGCGGATCTCCTTTATGTGGTTCATCTCGCGGAAGAACCGCTCCCAGATCTCCCAGACCGACAATAGTTGTTTGCGCCAGAAAGACATTTCCATGAGGACGCCCTCTTTGTCATATGCTCCGCATGCTTACCTTGATTGTTCCCCAGCAGGGCAACGAGGCCCGCCTCGTGCTGCGTCCCGCAAGCGGCGGGCGCCCTTTGGGCGCGGCATGCGCGGGGTTGCAGGCCGGGCGTTATCCCGTGTACTCCGCATGCCGCTGGCCTGAAGAATGCAGAGAGCTGCGCCGGGCGTAGCCCGAGCTCTCCGCATTCCGTTCGGGCCGGGCGTAGCCCGGATGCGGAGGATGCGGAGGATGTTGGAAAAAGACAAAAATATATTCGTTGTCTCAAGCCCGAACTCCTGCTTTTTATTGAGTTGCGGCCCAGCTTATGCCGGGGAGCGAGGCCCGCCCCGCGCCTGCAAGCGGCGGGCGCCCTTTACGGCTGGGTTCCTCATAGTGAAACACCGGCCAATTGGGAAGTGAGAACATCCCACATCTCTGAAGGCCGGTGCACTATTGGTCGTCCCCACTGAATCCCCGAGCGAAGCGAGTTCGTTGCTGTTACTGCCGTTCCTGGGATGACGACTTCTGGGACTGCCTCATGATGTCCAGGAACGGGGCGATCAGGTCGAGCGGCAGCGGAAAGACGATGGTGCTGGACTGGTCGCTGGCGATCTCCGTCAGGGTCTGCAGGTAACGCAACTGCATAGTTCCCGGTTGTGAAGAGATTATATGCGCTGCCTCGGCCAGTTTCGCCGAGGCCTGGAATTCGCCATCGGCGTGGATCAGCTTCGCCCGCCGCTCCCGCTCCGCCTCTGCCTGAGCAGCCATGGACCGTTGCATGGCGGGCGGCATCTCGGCATCTTTCACTTCCACCAGACTGACCTTGATCCCCCAGGGCTCGGTGCCCTCGTCGATGATCTGCTGCAGGCGGTGGTTGATATCGTCCCGTCTGGCGATCAGTTCGTCCAGCTCGGACTGGCCGAGCACGCTGCGCAGCGTGGTCTGGGACAACTGCATGGTCGCCCTGATGTGGTCGAGCACCTTGATCACCGCGTCCACCGGGTTGACCACCCGGAAATAGACCACGGCGTTGACCTTGACGGTCACATTATCCTTGGTGATGACCTCCTGGGTGGGGATGTCCAAGGTGATCACCCGCAGGTCAACCTTTTGCATCCGTTCGATGCCCGGGATCAGGATGATCAGACCGGGCCCCCGGGCGCCTACGCAGCGACCCAGGCGGAAAATGACACCCCTCTCGTATTCCTGAACGATTCTGATAGCGGCAGCCAGGATGATCAGGATAATAACCACGATCGGAAACCAGATCATAAAGCTTTCACCCCTTTCATTGATTTATCCCCGGCGCTGCCCCCCTAAAGAGGCGCGCTGCCGAGCATACTTAGTCGTCAGTGAGAATATCCGAATTCCGCGCCCAGCCTGTAGGCATTGGGCTTCTGTTCCAATTCACTTGTTATTATATCCAGTATCGGTATTGCCAACCATCATCGAGGCCACCAGCAAGAATCTGCATCACATCTGGCGCACCCGCAACCTCAGCCCATCGACTCCGGTGATCACCACCTCTACCCCTCCGGGGATGTTGCCTGATTCGGAGACCGCCTTCCACAACTCACCGGATACAAAGACCATACCGTCGGGATGGAGTTCCGTCCTGACGATCGCCCGCTGGCCGAGCAGGCCCTCCTTGCCGGTCCTGACCGGGCGCCGCTGTCCCCGCACTACCAGGGTGACCAGCAGCGCCAGCAACAGGGCGAAGAGGATCGCAGTGACGGCGATCAGCCAGGCGCTCACCCTGGGCCCATAGGGCTGGTTGCTGAACAGGAGCAGCGAGCCGATGACCAGTGAGATCACGCCCCCGGCTCCGAGAGCCCCGTGAGTGAAAGTAAAGGCCTCGGCAACGAAAAAGCAGAACGCCAGGATGATCAGCATGATGCCTCCCCAGTAGGCGTTCAGCGACCCGAGCGCATAGAGTCCCAACAACATGCTGATACCGCCGACAACCCCGGGCAGGATGAGGCCGGGGTGGTAGATCTCCACCATCAGGCCGGCCATGCCGAGGATCAACAGGAGGTAGGCCAGGTTGGGGTCGCTGAGAACCAGCAGGAGATTTTCCAGGCTGCTCATGGGCAGGTTGACCACCGGAGCACCCAGTGTCTGCAACTGGACCTGGGCGCCGCTGCCCAGGGTCACCGTCCGGCCCTGCAACTGGCTGAGCAGATCGGGCAGGTCCTTGGCCCGCAAGTCGATCAGGTGCAGTTCCAAGGCCTCCGTGTCCGAGAAAGACTTGCTCTCACGCACTGCCTGTTCCGCCGCCACCGGGTTGCGCCCGTGGACCTCAGCCAGGGAGCGCACCCAGGCTGAGGCGTCCTCGGTGATCTTCTCATAGGGAATGTTCGAAGAGGTGTCCGTTGGGTTCTGCCCGGCCTGGTTCAGGATCGGACTGCCCTCGATGACCGGGTGGGCTGCCCCGATCCGGCTGCCAGGGGCCATGGCCGCCACATTGGCGGACAGGGTGATAAAGGTGCCGGCGGAGCCGGCCCAGCCACCTGCAGGGGCTACAAACACCACCACCGGCACCCGGGCGTTGGAGATGGCGGTGACTATATCCTGGGTCGTGTTATAATCTCCCCCGGGGGTGTCCAGCATGATCACCAGGGCATTGGCCCGGTTCGCCTCGGCGGTGTCGATCACCCGGGTGCAGTAACGGGCGCTGATGGGGGCTATCTGTCCGGTCAGGTTGGCCACGTAGACCGGCGCCAGGAGCGGTTGACGCTCCGGCGAACCGGCCGCCTCTGCAGGACGTATTCCTGCTACCGGGACGGGTTGGCAGCAGATCCATGTGAAAAGGAAGGTGGCGGCCAGCAGGACGGCCATAAGAAAAGAAGCGGAACGCCTATCAGGCATGCTCAGTCCTCTGCCTTTCCGTTGGACATGACTACTGCAAGTAAAATAATACCCGCCGGGCTGCGGCGGGTCACTTTGCCGAACGGGAAACCTCTAACTCGTCTTGACCGGGGCTTCCTGCTGCTCAGAAGCCTGTGCGATCTGGTTCTGAGCCGGCCTGTCTTTCCCCTGCAGGTCATCCATAGTCGCGCTCGAGGCCTGCCGGAACTCTTTGATGGTTTTTCCCATGGCTTTCCCGATATCAGGTAATTTGCCGGGTCCAAAAATAATTAGAACAATAGCAAGAATGAGAACCAGATGCCATGGCTCAAAGATGCCCATGATCTAACCTCCTCTACGGTCGGTCTTGATGTGATTATAGCACATCTTGTCCATGTCAACCACCACAAATTTAGCCAGGCCCTTACTCATGCCCACTTCAGAAAGAGCGAACACCGTCGACTCCAGGGGTTTCTCCCGAACCCGGCGCCGGCGCCGGGTTCGGGAGCACCGGGCGAGAATAAATGAGACTTTAATTGGAAAAAATAAAATAAAATGGGCAAAGGAGGTGACTGCCGGTATGGAACTGAGCGCTCGCAACCAGTTGAGGGCTAAAGTCAAGCAGGTGAGGATGAACGACATCTCCGCCGAGGTGATCATGGAAATCGGAGGGCAGGAGATGTGCTCAAGCGTGACCGCCGACTCGGTTAAAAAGCTCGGCCTGAAGGCCGGCGACGACATCACCGCCGTGGTCAAGGCCAGTTCGGTCATGTTGATGAGGTAGGGACAGGCTAACAAAAACCTGGTGGCAGCAATGACCACCAGGTTTTTGTATTCCCTCGGCCGGCTGCAGGCTATTCTCGCAGACAGCGCCAGCCTAATTTTTCTGCGACCGGGTCGCCTGGAAAGAATCATCCCCGGCCTTGATCAGCTTTTTGACCATGTTGCCCCCGAGCTTCCCCGCTTCCCGTGAAGTTAGCTCATCCCCCGGGTTGCTGGACAGGTCATCTTCCAGGCCAAGCTCTCTGGCTGTCTCCCACTTGAGTTTATTATTGGCGTCCTTGCGGCCCTGCTTCTTGCCTGCGGGCACCGGAATCACCCCCTGAGGTTATTTTGTCACCGTGGGGATGAAAATATTAATTGCTCTCAATTGTGCGGGCAATAGCAGCGGCTGCCGCGACCTTGACCAGTTCGCCGGGGATGAAGGGCAGCAGTCCGAGGCCGAGCAGCCTGGCGCCCCAGATGTCTGTAATGTGGCCGAGCCAGAGCAAGCCCAGTCCGTAGACCGGCAGCAGTCCGGCCACCAGCATGACCGCCATCAGGCCCGGCAGGCGGCGCGCCCAGCCAAACCGGTCATAGCAATAACCGACGGCGTATGCCGCCACCACGAAACCGGCCAGGTAGCCGGTGGTCGGTCCCGCCAGATACGCCCAGCCCGAGCCGGCTGCGGCGAACCAGGGCACTCCTGCCGCTCCCAGCAGCAGGTACAGCAAGACACCTCCGGCGCCTATCTCGGCGCCCAGTGTGGCGCCCAGCGCCAGCGCTCCAAAGGTCTGGCCGGTGATCGGCACCGGTGTCCAGGGCAGGAAAAACTTGATCTGTGCCGCCAAGGCCATCAGGGCGGTGCCCAGCAGCAGAAGCGCGAGCCGGGCCGGAATGGATTCGCTCCTGCGCCAGGCGCCAATGCCGCCGCGCACGCCGTCGATCGTCTCCAACAGACTTGCCATTATTGATCACTCCTAAAAGGTTTTTCTTCATTTTACCGGTACAGACAGGAAAATGTCAACCATGATAAATATCATGGTTGACATTCAGATGTGGCGCGAGCGCAGTACCAAAAAGAACCTTCTGACGATGCAGAAGGTTCTTTTCTCATCCAAATACAGGTTTTAGTAATCCATACCGCCCATGCCGCCCATGCCGCCTGGCGGCATCGCGGGCATCGCATCCTTCTTCTGCGGGATCTCCGAGATCAGGGCCTCAGTGGTCAGCAGCATCGAGGCGATGCTGGCAGCGTTCTGGAGGGCGCTCCTGGTCACCTTCAGCGGGTCGACGATGCCGGCCTTGATCATGTCCACGTACTTCTCTTCCAGGGCATCGAAACCGATGCCCGGCTTCTCGTGCTTGATCTTTTCGATCACTACCGAGCCTTCCCATCCGGCGTTCTCGGCGATCTGCCGCAGCGGCTCCTCCAGGGCGCGGCGCACGATGCGGATGCCGACCAGTTCGTCGCCCTCGGCCTTGATCTCGTTCAGGGCCGGGATGATGTTCACCAGGGTGACGCCGCCGCCGGGGATGATTCCCTCCTCGACTGCAGCCCGGGTGGCGGACAGGGCGTCCTCGATCCGGTGCTTCTTCTCCTTCAGCTCGGTCTCGGTGGCAGCGCCAACCTTGACCACGGCCACGCCGCCGGCCAGTTTCGCCAGACGCTCCTGGAGCTTCTCCCGGTCATAGTCGGAGGTGGTATCCTCGATCTGCACCTTGATCTGGCTGACGCGGGACTTGATGTCACTGGACTTGCCGGCGCCCTCGACGATGGTGGTCTTCTCCTTGCCGATCTTGACCTTCTTCGCCTGGCCGAGCATGTTCAGGTCGACATTTTCCAGCTTGTATCCCATATCTTCGGAGATGAAGGTACCGCCGGTGAGGATGGCGATGTCCTCCAGCATTGACTTGCGGCGGTCGCCAAAGGCCGGGGCCTTCACAGCGGCGCCTTTCAAGATGCCCCGCAGCTTGTTGACCACCAGAGTGGCCAGGGCCTCGCCCTCGACATCCTCGGCGATGATCAGCAGCGGCTTGCCGGAGCGCACTACCTTCTCCAGCATGGGCAGGAAGTCGTTGATGGCGCCAATCTTCTTCTCGTAGATCAGGATGTAGGGATCCTCCAGGTCGACTTCCATGGTCTCGTTATTGGTGACGAAATAGGCAGAGATGTAGCCGCGGTCGAACTCCATACCCTCGACTACTTCGACTATGGTTTCGATCCCCTTGGACTCCTCGACGGTGATCACGCCGTCCTTGCCAACCTTGTCCATGGCCTCGGCGATCAGTTCGCCGATCTCCTTGTCGTTGCCGGCGATAGCGGCCACGTGCGAGATGGACTCCTTGGTCTCCACGGGGATGCTGTGCTTCTTCATCTCCTCGACGGCCTTCTCCACCGCCTTGTCGATGCCGCGCTTCAGGAAGATCGGGTTGGCGCCGGCGGTAACGTTCTTCAGGCCCTCGCTGACGATCGCCTGGGCAAGCACGGTGGCGGTGGTGGTGCCATCCCCGGCGATATCATTGGTCTTGGATGCAACCTCCTTGCAGAGCTGGGCGCCCATGTTCTCGTAGGCGTCTTCCAGCTCAATCTCCTTGGCCACGGTGACGCCGTCCTTGGTGATGGTCGGGGAGCCGAATTTCTTCTCCAGCACGACGTTCCGGCCTTTAGGCCCGAGGGTGGTTTTAACCGCCTCGGCTACTATGTTGACGCCCCTTTCCAGCTTGCGCCTGGCGTCGACATTGAAAATAATTTGCTTGGCAGCCATTGATTTTTTTTGCCTCCTTAATTGTTGGGATAGTTAAGTTTGTTCGGGTTTGAGGCCCCGCTACTCTTTGATGGCGAGGATGTCAGTTTCCCGCAGGATCAGGTACTCGACGGCGTCGAGCTTGATCTCCGTACCGCCGTACTTGGCGTAGATCACCTTGTCGCCGGTCTTTACTTCCGGTACGACCCTGGTTCCATTTTCAAGGAGCCGTCCCGGCCCGACCGCTATCACTTCCCCGGCCTGGGGCTTTTCCTTGGCGGTGTCGGGAAGGATGATTCCTCCCTGGGTCTTCTCCTCCTTTGACAGAGGTTTTACCAGCACGTGGTCACCTAGTGGTTTGAGCATTTACAACAACCCTCCTCAGGATGGTAAAAAATTTAATCGGTTAGCACTCAACCTTAACGAGTGCTAACAACCCTATGATAAATATACAAATGGAGGCGCTGATTGTCAATACCTTTTTTGCGGCCTTATCACCAGTTTAACCAATTCTATTGAAAATAACTAAAAAAATGGCGGCATCTGAAGGGTGGACGCAGCCATGCAGGTCAGGCCGGGATACGGGGAGGGCATGATGTTGCCGGCCGGTGCGGCCGGTATGCGGGAAGACGACCGAAGGTCTGGATGCAACTTCGCTTCGCTTAATGAGATAATGGCTCAAGGTGGGCGAAGATCACTGTCTGGTTGCCCTTTTCCTTGCTGCAGGAGGGGCAGTTGGCCAGGCACAGGTAGAGATCCCGAACCTTGCGCCCCTTCTTTTTCAGGTCCCGTGCCAGTTTGTCGATCACGGTGCCCATCTGGAAGGGCGGCGACTTGGTGACCACGGTGTAGAAGGAGCCCTGCAGCTTGCGGCAGGAAGTGTTGTCACCATAATCCTGACAGGCTTCCGGGTCGCCTGCCGGGTCGATCTCCAGTAGGATCTCGCCCCGGAACAGGCCGCTCTTCAGCAAAATGAGCGGCTCCTGCTTGATGATGTAGCCCTGAATCTTGGCTTCCATCATTGCCCTGGAGACATCTTCGTTATAGGTGAGGGGGCTGTGGAGGGCCATCCGGGTGCTGACACGGTAAAAGTAGCGCGGCTGTTCCCACAAGCATTCCCTGTCTTGCCAAGTCTCACTATCCATAAATTGGCAGTTGCAGCTTTTGGACATGGCTCCATCTCCTAAGCGCGGGCATGCTGTGTTCTACTCAACATATTTTAATTATACTCCAGATGATCTGTCCTGCATATAGACCGCGAATCAAATTGCGGAGCATGCGGAGCGATAGCCTGACGGCTGGCTGTCTGTCGCATAGGCCGATCAGGGTTGAGTAGTTGAACAAATACCTCTGCCCCTGCGTATTAAGCGTTGTCACCCGGAATAAAATATGTCATGGTGGACAAGGGGGGGTAGACGGTGCGTTGGATAATCATAAGACGGCGCGACCTATTCAGGTGGGGGCTGTGCGTGGCGATTTTTGTCTGCGGGCTGCTGCTGGCTACCGGCATAGCCGGCCGGTTGGGCAGTGTAACCGCCCGCCCGCAGCGAGATGTGCCGATCTACTCGGTGGATACCAGGGAGAAGAAGGTGGCCATCTCCTTCGACGCCTCCTGGGGGGCCGACGCCACACCGAAGCTCCTGGAAATACTAAAGCAGCACCATGTCAAGACCACCTTCTTCCTGACCGGGATCTGGGTCAAGCAGTATCCGCAGATGGTGCAGGCGATCGTCGCCGACGGGAACGAGATCGGCAACCACAGCCTGACACACCCGCATTTCGCATCGTTGCCGGAAACGGAGATAAAACAGGAACTGGCGGAAAACGACGCCCTGATCTTCAATCTCACCAACAAGCATACACACCTGTTCCGGCCGCCTTTCGGAGAGTATGACAACCTGGTGCTGCAGACCGCCCGCGGCATGGGCTATGAGGTGATCCAGTGGAGCGTGGACTCCCTGGACTGGCAGGATATCGGCAAGGAGGCGATCATCGAGCGGGTGCTGAATAACGTCCAACCAGGGGCGATCGTGCTCTTTCACAACAATGCCAAGTACACCCCGGAGGCGCTGCCGGTGATCCTGGATGCCCTGCAGCAGCAGGGCTACCAGATTGTCCCGGTATCCGACCTGCTGCTCAAGGGCAATTACTATGTGGAACAGCACAGCGGCATCCAGAAGCAGAAAGGGGTGGGTGCAGGGCAATAATCCCTGCTGACTGCCGGGAGGCAACACCCGGGTTCATCCCAGATCCGGCGCAGAGTAAGATCGAAAGTGCGCCTAGCTTCGAGCATCGAACCTCGGTTAGATTTCCCGGGGCTTGCAGATGATCTCCTTTACCTTGGTGTCAAAGAACTGATTGGAGTGGGCAGGCACGATCACCACCGCCGTATCGGCCCCGGTGGCCGAGCCGGCCACGGCGATGACCTCCTGACCATAGGGGATCAGCCCGGCGTCCAGTGCCATGCCGGCGATCTCCACGCACACCTTGACCCCCTGGCCGAGCATCCTGAGCGATTGGGCGATGATCTCCGCCGGGTAGAGCCCGCCGAACTTGTTGCGCACCGCCCGGTCGACCCCCGCCAGGAGGTGGGTGGTAGTCAGCAGCCGGACCCCTCTCTCCGCCAGCTTCTGCCGCACCTGGGGCGGCATCTCGTCCTCGCCGGGGCCCATGAAGCCGATGTGGTGGGTGACGCAGATCACTTCCACACCCTTGTCCAGGAACTGTTCCGCGGTGTAACCGCTGTTGGAGGCCACCACGATCTGCTTGATACCCAAATCTTTTGCCCGCTTCAGGGCCAGGTCCGCGGTGGCGGCGGTGTTGGCCCTTCCTTTCTGCTCCCAGTTCATTCCTGTTCACTCCTCTCTTTGCTTGCTGGCGGTCGCGCCAGATTGAAAATATATACTTCTCAATATAGTTTGTACAAAAAAGTAGCTGGTAGTCAACAACCAATTATGGAGCCGGTTGTCTTTTGGAAGAAAAGTTACAGAATAATGACGGCGGGGACCGGGAGCAGGCGTGATTTTTCCGGCGCGGTTGGGTGGCCGGACTTTGCTAATGATTTGCAAATGATATAATCAAAGAAAATATTTGGTTAGAGCTGGTGACAATTTTGTCCAAGCATCTCTGCCGTGCAAATAGAAGCACCGCTCCCGGCGCACCCGGACAATCAACGTGGATGGCCTGGACGGCCCTGCTGTGCGTGCTGGTATTCGCCTTCCTGGCCTGGCAGTTGCGCGCCGGCGGCCTGGCAGCCTTCGACAACGCCGTGACCGGGTGGGTGCGGGCGGACATCAATCCCGGGCTGACGCGCTGGATGATCCTGATCACCGGTATGGGCAACCTCGACTTTGTAACCGCTCTGACCACCCTGGCTGCCATCTTCCTGTTTGCCCGCCGGGAGTGGGGGAAGGGTCTGGGGGTGGCTTTCGCATCCCTGATTTCCTGGTGGCTGTATTTATACCTGAAACTGGTCTTCCACCGCCTGCGTCCGGACCTGCCGCACCTGGTTCCGGTGAGCGGCTACAGCTTTCCAAGCGGCCATGCCGCGGTGACAGCGGCCATCTTCTTCACCCTGGCCGTGGTCTACTGCCGGCATGCCGGCTCCCCCGCCAATGCATGCCGGGGGCGGGGCGGGCCGCTGCAAGCGCTGGGGAACAAGCGAGGAAACCGCGCCGGAAAGGGAATGGTGCTGGCTGCTGCGGCGCTGCTGACGCTGCTGGTGGGGATCAGCCGGGTCTACCTGGGGGTGCATTATCCCAGCGACGTGGTGGCCGGCTGGGCAGCGGGCGGGGTGGTGGTCTTATTTATCGCCATGCTGCTGCGGCTGGATTCCAGGGCGGGATGATGCAGCGGGTGGCGCCAACCATGGGCGGAAAGTCAAATGGCATGGATGCGGACGGCGGCGCAGTTGCAGTTGCAATGGAAAATGAACGGTCACATCAGGATCTCGATCTTAGTACGTGGATATGGAGTGGTGATCTTGAAGCAGGGTCTGATCTGTTATCTGGCGCAGCACGAGGATGAAGAAGAGATTGCCTATGATGTGGCGGAGCTCAAGGAACTCCTGGTCAACATCGAGATCGAGGCTGCGGCGGTGGTGGTGCAGCGCCGCCATCCGGACGTCAACTTTCTGTTTGGCGAGGGCAAGGTGCAGGAGGTCAAACAGCAGGCTGCCGAGGCCTCGATCGAAGCGGTAATCTTCAACCGGGAGCTGTCGCCAAGGCAGGTGAAGGCCCTGGCTGACCTGTTCGAGGAGGTGGAAATCTGGGACCGCACCCAGGTAGTGCTGGAGATCTTCAGCCGCCGGGCGCGTTCCCGGGAGGGAAAGATCCAGGTCGATCTCGCCAGCCTCTCCTATCTCTACCCGCGCCTGCTGGGGTTGGGCGGGGTGCTCTCCCGCCTGGGGGGCGGCATCGGCACCCGCGGCCCTGGCGAGACCAAGCTGGAAGTGCTGCGCCGGATGGTGCGCGACCGCATCCACGATCTGAAAGAGGAGATGACGGCGGTGCGCCGGAACCGGGCACTGCTGCGGCAGCAGCGACAGAGCGCCGGCATCCCGGTGGTCTCCCTGGTAGGCTATACCAACACCGGCAAGTCCACCCTGCTGAACGCGCTCTCCCAGAGCAACCAACCGGCTCTGGCCGAGGACCGGCTGTTTGCCACCCTGGACCCGCTCAGCCGGCGCATCCAACTGCCTTCAGGCAGGGCGGCGCTGCTCTCCGATACGGTGGGTTTTATCCGTCATCTGCCGCAGAAGCTGAAGGAGGCCTTTGCGGCCACCCTGGAGGAGTTGCAGGAGGCCGGCCTGCTGCTGCATGTGATCGACCTGACCAGCCCCTATATGGAGCAGCAGGCGGAGGCGGTGGACGAGATCCTGGGGGAGCTGGCCCTGGATGACCGCCCGCTGATCAGGGTCTACAACAAGCTCGACCGGTATGAAGGGGCGCCTCCCGCTGACGGGGCGGCGGTGTCGGCGCGGACTGGCGCCAACCTGGACCTGCTGCGGCAGTTGATCGAGAATGTCCTGTTCCCGGAGCAGGAGTTGGATATCCTGGTGCCCTACGACCGCCTGAATGAGATTGGACGCCTGCGGGATTATCTCAAGGTGATCACTGAAGAGTACCGTGGGGATGGGGTGCAGTTCACGCTGCGCGGCCGGCCGCAGGACCTGGAGCGTCTGCGCGCCCACCTGCGGGCGCCCGGCCCGGAGAAATAGAAGGAAGAGAAATGAGACAGCAGAACCGGCGAACCCGCGGCTCACTATCGCGGTATGTAGGGCTGCATTGCTTTTCGCATGCGCAGGTTTTGGGGCGTGACCTCCAGCAGTTCGTCGTCGCCGATGAACTCCAGGCACTGTTCCAGGCTCAACTGCCGGGGCGGGGTCAGCTTGATCCCCAGATCGGCGGTGGAACTGCGCATGTTGGTCAGGCGCTTTTTCTTGCAGACGTTGATGGCCAGGTCACCGGTGCGGGCGTGTTCACCCACGATCATTCCGGCGTAGACCGGAACACCCGCGCCAACAAACAGATCGCCCCGCTCCTGGGCGTTTTCCAGCCCGTAGCCGGTGCTCTCCCCGTCCTCGAAGGCCACCAGCGACCCCCGCAGGCGGGCCGGGATCTCTCCTGCCAGCGGGGCATAGTGGTGGAAAGACTGGTACATGACACCGGTTCCCTTGGTGTTGGTCAGGAACTCCGAGCGGAAGCCGAACAGGCCGCGGGTGGGAACATGAAACTCCATGCGCACCTGGCCGTCGGCGCCGGGCTGCATGTTCACCATGGTGCTCTTGCGGGGCCCCAGGTGCTCCATGATCACTCCTACATAGGCCTCCGGCGCCTCGATCACCACCTCTTCCACCGGCTCGCAGATTACCCCCTTGATCTCCCGCTCGATCACCTGCGGCCGGGATACCTCGAACTCGTAGCCCTCCCGGCGCATGGTCTCGATCAGGATCGACAGGTGCAGTTCGCCGCGGCCGGCAACCAGGAAGGCATCGGGTGAATCCGACGGCTGCACCCGCAGGCTGACGTCTGACTCCAATTCCCTCGTCAGCCGCTCCCCGAGCTTGCGGGAAGTGGCGAAGTCTCCTTCCCGGCCGGCGAAGGGACTCTTGTTCACCAGGAAGGTGACGGCGACGGTCGGCTCGTCGATCTGTACGAAACTTAGCGGTTCCGGAGCTTCCGGGTCGGCGATGGTCTCGCAGACGTTGATCTCATCCAGACCTACGACCACCACGATCTCCCCGGCAGCAGCCTCCTCCACCGGGATCTTTTTCAACCCGTCAAAGACATATAGGCCGGCCAGGCGCTGCCGCCGCGGCACGCCGTCAACGCCGAGCACGACCACATCCTGCTTGTTGCGAATGGCGCCCTGGTGGATGCGTCCGATTGCCTGTCTCCCCACGTAGGTGTCGTAGTCGATCAGAGTCACCCCGAGTTGGAGCGGGTGATCGGGATCACCGGCCGGCGCCGGGATAGTGGATACGATCAGGTCGAACAGCGGCTTCAGGTTGGCGCCGGGCTGCTCCGGATCATGGGTGGCCGTGCCCGCCTTGGCATTGGTGTAGACCACCGGGAAATCCAACTGGCTGCTGGTGGCGCCCAGGTCGATGAACAGATCCAGCACCTCGTCCAGCGCCTCATCGAGACGGGCGTTGGGGCGGTCAATCTTGTTGATCACCACGATCGGCACCAGCCCGGCTGCCAACGCCTTGCGCAGCACGAAGCGGGTCTGGGGCATCGGCCCCTCGGAGGCGTCGACCAGCAGCAGGACGCCGTCTACCATCTGGACAATGCGCTCCACCTCGCCGCCGAAATCGGCATGGCCGGGGGTGTCCACGATGTTCAACTTATAGCCCTGATAGGTGACCGCGATATTTTTGGCCATGATGGTGATGCCGCGCTCCCGCTCCAGGTCGTTGCGGTCGAGGACGCGCTCCTCCACGGTCTGCCGTTCGTGGAAGACCCCGCTCTGCTTGAGCATGCCGTCCACCAGGGTGGTCTTGCCGTGGTCGACGTGGGCGATGATCGCCAGGTTGCGGAAATGGTCCTGCCGTACAGTATCTCTCTTGATTGTTGCTTCCATATGGAATAAGCCTCGCCTTATGTTCTTTTTTGTTGTATAAAGTTTGGCAAGCAGAAGGCTTGCCTATTCCTGCAATAGTCTGGCAACGGGCCTGGTGTTTAAGCCCCCTTGCCGCGGAAAAGCCGTCTCATACACCCGAATGAGACGGCTCACTTGGGTCGCAGTTGTTAATTGGACTGCAAGCAGCAGTATCATTGTACGCAGCACGCGGCGATATGTCAATTGACATTTTGACAGTCCATTGACATCAACGTCTTGGCTGCAGGCGCCGCCTGCGCTCAAAACAGGCCCTTGCTTTTTTATCAGGTTCATGATGAACTTATCAGGTAAATTATACCATGATGCGTAACATAAATCAACACTGCCTATGATAGTTTATTGCCCCGGATGTCATTTATAAAGGTATTGTCCATACGAGAAGAATTATATACCTGGATGCAAATACCTGCGCGGGGTTTGTGGGGCAACTGCTGCGGAGCAGCACACCCAGCGCCTGACCTGGAACTGTCGATGCCGGCAAAGCAACAGCATGGTGTGGATAGAGAGGCGATAATAAGATACAATATGTCCAAGGAAATCCAAAAATATATTGGGAGGGATTGCTTTGAAAGAAGTATTGGCGATCTTGTACGATCAGACGGCCATCGGGTATCTGGCGACCGTAGACAATGGCAAGCCGCGAGTGAGGCCCTGGGGATTCATGTTCGAGGAGAACGGGCGGCTCTATTTCTGCACGGCCAGCAACAAGAAAGTCTATCAGCAGCTTACCGCGGTACCCTATGTTGAATACTCCAAGACGACCAAAGAGATGGCCTGGGTGAGGGTCAGCGGAGAGATCCATTGGGATGAGGATGTCAAGGCCAAGGAAAAAATATTCGAGCGGGCGCCGATGCTGAAACAGCTTTACCTGTCAGTGGACAATCCGATCTTTAAAGTATTCTACCTGGAACATGGGCAGGCCATCCTCGATGACTTCTCGCCCAATCCGCCGAGAACGTTCGAGTTCTAAGAAATACCCGGAGCTTGCTTTTCCAGCACCTCGAAAAAGAGGCCGTCGGGGGTACCCTTCAGGGTGATGGTGCTCCCGGGTTTGACCTCGCCGGCGATGATCTTGCGGGAGAGCGGCGTCTCCACCTCCTGCTGGATCAGCCGCTTCAGCGGGCGGGCGCCGTAGGCCGGGTCGTAGCCCTTCTTGGCCAGGTAGCCCAACGCCTCCTGGTCCCACTCCAGGGTGCTGCGCTGTGTCTGCTGGACGCGGGCGGCCAGGCGCTGCAGCAGCAGGAAGGCGATCTCCCGGATCTGTTCCTGCTCCAGGGCGTGGAAGACGATCGCCTCGTCCACCCGGTTCAGGAACTCCGGGCGGAAGTGCTGCCGGAGCAGGCCGAGCACGGTCTCCTTCATCCGGTCGTAGTCGCTGCCTCGCTTCCGAAAGTCCAGGATCTCCTGGCTGCCGATGTTGGAGGTCATGATCACGATGCTGTTCTTGAAGTTCACCACCCGGCCCTGGCCGTCCGTCAGGCGGCCGTCATCCAGGATCTGCAGCAGGGTGTTGAACACGTCCGGATGCGCCTTCTCGATCTCGTCGAACAGGATCACGGAGTAGGGCTTGCGCCGCACCGCCTCGGTGAGCTGGCCGCCCTCCTCGTAGCCCACGTAGCCGGGAGGCGCTCCGATCAACCGGGCGACCGCGTGCTTCTCCATATACTCGGACATGTCCAGCCGGATCATGCTCCGTTCGTCGTCGAACAGGGCCTCCGCCAGGGCGCGGCACAACTCGGTCTTACCGACTCCGGTCGGCCCCAGAAAGATGAAGCTGCCTACCGGGCGGTGGGGGTCCTTGAGGCCGCTGCGTGAACGCAGCACGGCGTCGGCCACCGCATGCACCGCCTCGTCCTGTCCGATCACCCGCTGGTGCAGGATCTCCTCCAGGTGGAGCAGCTTCTCCCGCTCGCCTTCCATCAAGCGGCTGACGGGGATGCCGGTCCAGCGGCTGACCACCCGGGCGATGTCCTGCTCGTCCACCTCTTCCTTGAGCATCAT